>Ga0207428_10002956_pt1 | contig 16813 bp, 21 predicted proteins | sample RhiMethybrSRZTD1_FD_187600 | JGI IMG/M metagenome (GOLD analysis project Ga0207428, IMG submission 187600) | Populus rhizosphere microbial communities from Tennessee, USA - Rhizosphere MetaG P. TD hybrid SRZTD1 (SPAdes) (version 3) | ecosystem: Host-associated > Plants > Roots > Rhizosphere >...
CGCGAGAAGGCCGCTGCCGAGAACACGCTGACCGCAGCGGGGCTCGCGCCCAAGTTCGCAGCGAAGCTTCAGGCGGCTGCCAAGCACGCCGAGACGGACCCGGACGCGCGCGCACTCATCGACCGAGCTCGGCTCGCCAAGCGCATCGAAGTGGCGCGCCGCGAGGGCTCGACAGGCGGCGTCACCACATCCGTGCTCGAGCGCGAGCTCAGGTCGCGGAGCGCTCGCATCGTCGGGGCGAGCGTGTCAGAGTACGAGGCGGCGGCGGATGCGCCGGAGGCAGCGATCCCGCCGAGGCTCAGTGAGACGCGCAAGCCGGCGGAGTCGAGCAAACGAAGGAGGAGCAAGTGAGAGAGACGCTTCGAAAGGTCAATGAGAGCCTCCTGCGCATCGACGCAGTCGAGCGCTCTCAACACGCACCAGCCACCGATTACTCGAGCGAACTCACAGCGGAGACCGACCTCGGGTGCGACTGCGGCGAGCAAGGCTGCCACGCGTGCGACGCGGACGAGTTCTACGCAGAGATGCGGGTTAGGCTCGCGGATAGGTCGCCCGCGTGAGACCGCGCACGCGTCGGATGCTAATCGTTGGAGCCAGAGCGCTGGGCTCGCTCGGGCTCTGGGTGGTGGGCGCATCGATGATGTGGGTCTTCGCGCTGCTCGTCGTGATGCTGATGCACGTGCTGGTAGGTGGGCAGTGAGCGGCTTGCGGCGCCGCAAGCGCTGGACCGAAATGCAGCTGCTGCTGACGCGCGTGCGGGCGCTCGGTGGCACGATGGGTGTGTACGGCGACGAGGCCCCCCGCCGCCCAGGCCACTGCGTCTACTGCGCCGGGCCCTGCCAAGGCGTGACAACCCAGTGCGAGGTCAGGGTGTGGGAGGAGTCCCTGCGCCTGCGCAAGGAGGCTTGACAGGTCGGGACGGCCCTGTCAGGGTACCGCTACCCCGGTCCGCCGGAGGGCCATGCGGAGGCCTACTAAGCCGCCGAGCCAGAAGTGGCTCGCTAAAAGTCGACGAGTAGCCCCCTCGAGGCTTCGGAAACCGAGACCGTGCACGCCTGGTGTTGGCGTGTTCCTCAGTTTCCGGAGTCAGCCCAATGGCATTCGCGAGCCTCGCTCGTTCCGTCTCGTTCCTCAACGTCTCCTTCGGCGACGACGACTTGGTCGACGACTACGGCATCAGCGACCAGCCGATGCTCAAAATTATCGGCGAGCCCGAGACCCTCGGTGGCCTCGTCGCCGAGGAGAAGTTCTATCTCCACGGCCCGACGAGCTTCAGCGGCAACCTCGTCGACGCGCTCGCGATGGCCGAGGTGAACGGGGGCGGGTCGACCACGTTCCGGTGGCAGCACCCCTACGGCAAGCACGAGGGCGTCATCGAGGTGTCGGTGGAGGACGTCATCCAGTCGAAGCCCGACCAGGCCGCCGCCGACAAGGCGCTCGAAGCCGAGATGAAGAAGGGTATGGCCGCCGAAGGTCAGAACCTGCTGGATCTCATCATGGGTCGCCCGGGTCTCGCGGGCGGCGTGGGCGTCTACACGGAGGCGACGAGCTCGGGCTACCCCGTGTTTACGATCCGCTTCACGGATCCCGCCGACGCTCGGCGCTACCGGCTCGGCCAGCAGGTGGTGGTCAGCGTGACCGACGGCACGACGGATGGCGACATCGTCGGCGAGCCAGGCTTCGTAATGAAGCGCGACGTGGCGCTCGGATACATCCAGGTCGCGGCGCTCTCCGATATCGACACGGCGGCAAACCCGGGCAGCTGGGTCGACGGCACCACCTACTACGTGTTCCGCCTCGGCGAGTACACCGACGGTGCGCCGGACGACATCATCACCTCGTACGCTCGCTATCTGCCTGACACGGCGGCAACGGACGTGCTGCACAACGTCAACCGGAACGTCGACTCGTCGCTCTCCGGTGCGCGGCTCCCGACGGCGCTCAACCAGGGATCGATAATGCAGCGCGCGAAGCGCCTGATGGCCTTCGGCCACGGCAGGCTCGGGTGGAAGAAGGGCGCGAGCAAGGGCGATCGGTACCTCGCGGTCGGGCACAGCGACGACTGGAACACGGTCGGCGAGGAGCTCGAGTCCAAGGCCAAGCGCGGCGTGGACAGCGCCACGACCCAGGAAGGGTACGAGGGATTCAAGGCCAGGACGGTGCTCGGCGAAGTCGACTTCGTAGCGGAGCCCGCGAAGAACAAGGGCTCGATGTTCCTGCTCAACACGCGGCTGCTGAAGATGTACGCGCCGAACGGCAAGTGGTTCCAGACCATCCCCGTCGACGGCAGCGGGTCGAACTACCTGCGCCTGAAGGAAGGTTCGAACGTCTATCAGGCGCGAACCATCTCGAAGCTCGCAACGGGCTTCGGGGCGCCATACATGCACGGATTCCTCGACACGAACCTTACTTGATCGCGGGCGCTGGAAAGGAGCGCGCACATGGGACTACCCGGCGTTGATTGTGAGATGAGGAGTTCCGGCCGCGCGGGGGACACGTGGTCCCTCGAGTGGACGTACGGCTCGAGCGGTGCGGTGACGCTCGACCAGAATCAGGGCGACGGTGGCGCGTGGACCGACGAGGACCCGCGCGTCGCGACGCCCGTCGCGGATGCGGGCACGGGACTGACCACCGTCACGTTCCCGAAGTGCCGGCGCATCCGCGTGCTGCACTGCTCGGTGGCGGCGCCAACGCCCGGCACGAGCGAGGTCGTGGCGCTGTTCTCGGCGAGCTCGAGCGGAGGGCGCTTCTCGACCGGGACAGTGCGGTGTCTCAACGATGCCCTGGCACTGGCGGATCCTCCGAGCGGCGCGCGCGCGCGGCTCGTTCTCCAGCTCGAATACAACTGAAGCCAGCGCCCTGCTGGGCAAACCAAGGAAATTCCAATGGCACTCACGGTAGTTTCGACGTCTGGGGTCTTCGACCCCACCACCCGCGACAAGACGAGCGTCGACCGGGTCCTGAAGCTCGCGATGTTCGGTCAGCCGCGGTTCCCCAAGGGCACCGCGCTCGCGTCAGGCGCAGCCGCTGCGGCGACCGACTTCACGCTGAAGTCGAAGCAGGTCCGCACCGCGCAGACGATGGTGGCCCGCACGATGGGCCGCGCCGCGGCGGACTTCACGGTCAAGGCGACCACGACCGACAACAGCGCAGCGAGCCAAGTGCTCGACCTGACGGACCAGGGGGTCACGTTCCCCACCGGGACGGTGCGCAAGCTCCACGTCCGATCGGTGGCCGTGACCGACAACGACCGCTGGGTGCAGGAGTGGGAGGTCAGCGTCCTGGGCGGCACGACTCCCGCGATCCTCGGCACGGCCCGGCTCGTCAACTCGTTCGGCGACATCAACGGCACGATGGTGCAGTACGGTGTCTGCCACGCAGCTGCCAACTACGACTCGAGCGACACGGCTGTAACGACCACTGTCGGCACGAGCGACGTGGCCACGTCGAGCACGGCGGGCAGCTCGATTGGCAACATCGCGACGAACACGGCAACGCTCACCCACCCGATCGCTCGCGCGGGCGGCAAGCGGGTCCTCGGCGTGAACTCGAGCGCTGACGTGGCGACCGCAACCGAGCAGCTGCTCGCGACGGTCTACCCGGTCAACTCGACGACGATGTCGATCTTCACCGCGGACACGGCCACGCCGAGCGCGGACGGGTTCGACGACGACGGTAGGCTGGAGGTGAGCTTCTACATCCTCCCGCCGCCAAGCGTCGCAGTGGTCATCAACACCGCGAACGTCGAGGTGCACTGCGGGCACGACGCCTCGGATGTGGTGACACACTACGTCGAGGTCTACGTCGGGCGCGCCGAGAACATCGCGACGATCGCCGACTGAAAAGAACATCGGCCCGACCGCGGCGTCTTGCTCCCGCGCGCGGTCGGGCTGGGTGTCTATCGGGAGCGCAAGGGAGTAGCAGATGGCAGGCATGGGATACGGCAAAGAGGAGAAGCCGATGCCGGCAGAGCCGAAGGACCTGGCGAGCGCGATCGAGGAGGCTCCGGCGGAAGTCGAGCCGGACGCCGGCGACGAGCTCGATGCCGAGCAGGCGGGCCTGGCGCAGGAGATTGGGCTGAGCCCGGAGCAGGGCGCGGCTCTGCGGCGCTTCATCGAAACGATGATCTGAGGACTCGTGGCGATCGAGAAGACCCTCGCTGAGTGCGCGCGCGCGGTCGCGTGGGAGGCCTCGAGCAAGGCTGGCTCGGGCACGTCATTCCGACTGAACACGGACGACCTGTACCCCGAGATCAACTCGGCCTTCCGCGAGCTGCGGGAGGAGAGCATCGAACTCGAGTTGGGCTTCTACGTGACCGAGGGCTCGCTCGCGGCGCTGCCCACCACGCGTGCTGCGACGAGCGAGAACTACTCGGTCGTCGACTGGCCAACGACGGTGGAGGCGATCGTGCGGGTCGACGTCCTGGTGAACAACCACTGGGACAAGCTCGAGCGCATCGAGTGGGAGAACATCCGCAACGTGGTCTCCCACGTGTCGAACGCGAGCTACGCGCGCCCGACGCACTACGCGCCGCGCAGCATCGGGACGGTCTCGGCGGCGACACAGACCGCGGGCAAGATCGCGATCGCGCCATTCTGCCAGTCGGGGCGGTACAAGCTCTCGACCATCGAGCACTGGACGGACCTGACGGACACGACGCACAAGTTCATCTTCCCGTCGGAGAGTGCGTTCCGCTGGATGGTGTGGAACGTGGTGGGGCGCATCACCACGCGCGACGACAAGACAGGTCGCTACGAGAAGGCCATCCGCGAGATGGCCCGCTGCGCCCAGAAGATGGGCCGGTTCGCGACGAAGGCCGTGCCGAGCGGCGGCACGATGATTCGGGCGCGACGGCGCTGGGGGTAACCCGTGAGCAGCACGCGCAAAGCGCGGCGCATCGCGGGCTTCAGCGAGGAGCAGGCGGCGGCGCTGTTCCGCGAGTTCGTGCAGCGCGACACGGTCGACGAGCGCAACGCGGCCAAGGATGCCGCGATCACCATCTACACGGATAACGTGGTCGCGCGCGCGGGCCAGTTCCTGCGCGTCCAGCCAGACGCGAGCGGGATGGCAGTGCTCCTGCCCAACCCGGACCGAACCGTACCCGGCGACCGGGTCACCATCAGCCTGGAGCAGCCCGCGGGCGAGCTCGCCGTACTGTGCATCCCGACCCAGGTGCGGCGCGGGCGGAGCACCCAGGGAACGGTAAACGGCGAGACGCGGGCGACATTCTCGACCGCGGGGGTCATCGAGCTGATCTCGAATGGGGTCGACCGGTGGTGCACCGCGGCCGAGTTCCCAGAGGAGAGCGAGTTCCGCGTAGGCCCGACCGGAGCCACTGGAGTCGGGGCTACCGGGGCTACCGGTGTGACGGGAAGCACAGGTGCCACAGGTGCCACAGGTGCGACTGGTGCCAGCTACACGCCAGCTACTGGCACGGCTAACGGCTATCTGACTCGTCGCGTGTTCGCGAACGCCTCGTCGACCAAGGTGGGAACAAGCTACGCCGGAGTAACGGTCGAGGCTGCGACGACGCTGAACACGGCGGCAGACCTACCGGACGGGTCGTGGTTCGACATCATCTGTGCGGCCTCGGGAGGTGGCGGCCGGTCGGGGAACGCTGCCGTCACGAATGGCGGCAACGATCACGCCGGTGGTGCGGCTGGAGCGGGCGGGGCTTGGCACGCTGCGCGGTTCGCGCGTCGCGCTGTGATACAGGGACTGCCGATAGCTATCTCGGCAGCGCTGGGCGGCACTGGCGGAACGGCCGCGACGACCACGGGCACGAACGCAGGCGGCGTCAAGGGCAACAACGGCGGCACGGCTGAGTTTGGGTCGCTGCTGGTGGCGTTTGGTGGAGGTGGAGCGAACTCCAACGGCAACGGGACCACCTATGCAGCTGGCGGGGGTGGGGGCGGCTGTCAGAGTGCAGGCGGTGGATCACAGACGGGCGTGACATCGTTCAACGCAGGCGGCGAGCCTAACCCGAATACGGTGTCGAATGCGGCGGGTGTAGGCGGAGGCGGCGGCAACTCGTCTTCGACAGCCGGTTCCGCTGGGTCGAATGCGGAGAACGGCGGCGCCGCTGGCGGCAATCAGCGAACGGCGAGCCTGGCGACAGCAGGCCCGTTCGGAGGCCGGTCTGTCCGCGGCGGCGGCGGCGGCGGCGCGGGCGGCGGCAAGGGCACATCCACTGCGACGGGCGGAGACGGAGGCCTTAGCGGGGCGAGCAACGCTGGAACCACATCCGGTGGGGGCGGCGCGGGCGGCGCGGGCGTCACGTCATCAAACGCCGGTGCGACGAACACTGCCGCGAACGGGACCCCAGGCGCAGACGGTGATGACACCCACGCAGGGTCAGGTGGCGGCGGGGGCGGTGCAGCGCACAACTCCAGCACAACGAATGGGTCCAACGCAACGGGTGGGAACGGCGCCAAAGGCGGCTTTCCCGGCGGCGGCGGTGGTGGTGGTGGGTCAGCGTCCTCAGCCAGCACGGGCACGCACACATGCACGTCGGGAGCGGGAGGCGACGGTGGCGATGCGCTCGTAATCATGACCACGTATGCATGATGGGGCGCACGCCACCGTCTGCTGACTCAGTTGTTCCAGGCCGTCTGCGCGTTCGAGAGCTCCGTTGCGGCGCCGTTGGCCGCATCGACGCGCTGCTGGATGACCGTCGCGATGGCCGCCTCGGCCTCGGTGCGGCTGTCCTTGTTGCCAGAGTTGATGGGTTCACCGATCTGGGTGCCGTCGTTCTTGCGCAGGGTAGCTACCAACTGGATCTTGGCCATGGTTGTCTCCTTCGAGTGAGCCGGTGGTGTAGCGAGCGTCGCGATTCCGCGCAAGCATCGTGGCGGTTAAGGTGCAGACAAACGCACCGCGTTGAGATCGCCTGCCACGGCGCGCCACCAGGGTACGTACACTTACACCCTGGCCCGGGCTGTGCAGTACGCGGCTCGCCCACGACGGGCAGGGAGCACCCGCATGATCACCAACCAGCATACCCAGCAGCCACGCAGCCTGAACATCCAGCGCCTGGAGGAGCACTTCGCTCTGCTCGAAACCAAGGTCCACGCGCTCGGCGAGCTCATCGTCGCGGCGCGGTCGACGACGAAGGAGCCGTCCCCGAGCGAGACCCGCGAGCAGAACCTGGCCAGCGCACGCGTGCTGCTCACCCAACGGGGTGAGATCACCGTCAACGACCTGCGTCAAGGAATGCACGTGAGCGTCAAGACGGCGACTCGGCTCATGCACGCGCTCGCCCATGCCCACGAGGGTCACCTGTTCTACGAGCCCGTCGGGCACACGGCGCGGCTGGTGCTCATCCAGCCGGACCGCGTCGCGCTCGACAGGAGCAGACCGAACTGAGCCCTCGTCGGCCTTGCTCCGGGCGGAGCACACTGCGCATACGGCTACCAAGGCCGTGCTTGCTGACCAGTGCCCGTTTGACGTTTCGTGCCCGTCCGCCCAGAGCGAGGCCCCCGAAGGGGCTGGTGCTCAGCGCACAACGCTGTTGACGTACACCGCCTCGAGCCGCTCCAGCTCGGCCATCACCACGCGATGGTCGACGTTGGGGGCGGCCTGGCCGACGATCTTCTTGCCGTGGCTCACGTGACCGATGACGTGCTGCACGCCGTGGATGACGACGAAGTTGGTGTGGATGTTGGTGCGGGGCCGGCGGGTCTTGGCTGCGTTGCTCATGCTCATCAGAACGGACGCCGCGCGCTCGGCTGAAGGGGTGGCGCGCCGATCGCTCGCCGGAACGGGTCACCAGCGCGGGGCCGACGAGACGCGGGTCTTGGCCGAGTCGAACCGGAGCGCGTTGTTCGACCGGGCCAGGTCTCGCGCGGTGCGCTCCCACCGGTCGGAGCGGCGTTCCGAGCGCACGAGCATCACCAGGAGTCCCACCAGTGCGACGATGTGGCAGGCGGGCAGCACGTAGGCGGAGATGAGGGCCATGCCCGAGGCTAGCGCGGTAGGACCGCACGCACCACCCTGCCGAGCACCGCGCGCACGCCACTGATCGGCGCCGGTGTGCTCGCTGGGGGCGGGAGGCACCTGACCTGGGTCAGCGGGAACGGTTCCTCGGTATGGCGCGCATGCCCGCCCTCGACGAGGGCATGGGCCAGCATGTCGTTGACGGCCGCTCGGGCCAGCTCGGTCTCGCGCTCCCTGCCGGCTCGAGCGCGGGCCAAGCGCTGCTGGTGGCGGCGCTCCTTCATCTGCTCACGCAGTGCGTCAGCGCGGGCCTGTGCGGCCTGGGCCACGTTCAGCCGCGCGCGCAGCGTGGCGCGCTTCTGCTCGAGCTCGGTGGCGGCCCGACGACGATCGGCGTCAGCCCGTGTCTGGGCGGCCTTGGCGTCAAGCGCGGCGCTGAGCTTCTCGTCGTAGTTCCGACGCTGCCAGCTCGCGGCGAGCGCGGCGAGCTCGTCCAGGGCCTCGCACTCGGCATCGGCACGAACAGTGCCCACTACGACCGCGACGTCGGTGGGGTTGGCTGCGGCGTAGGCGCGCAGCCGGGCCAGGGTGTCCGATCGGGTCATGCTCCCACCCGCCCTTTCCGAGCCGCGGCCGCGTCGATCGTGGCGTTGAACTCGGCGCGGGCGCGCGAGATGGTGGCGACCAGGGAGAGCCGACCGGCGCCTGGGGGCGCATCGAACTCCAGCTCCACGTCGACCCACTCGTCTCGTGCCTGCTGGAACGGGTCATGCGCCATGATGAGCGCAACGCACTCGGCGTCGGTCAGCGGCTTGCGCTTGGCGGCCAGCCGCGCGACGGCCTGCTCACCCAGCGTGTGGGCGTAGAGCGCGAGCGCGCAGTCGGCGGCGGTCTCCCAGTCCTCCGCCTCGAGGGCGGCTTGGTGCATCTCCAGTATCTCGGTTCGGTTCATCTCTGTTCTCCCCGTGTGTGTCCTCGTTGGCCTTGCTCCGGGCGGCACGTGTTGCTTCGTCAGCGGGTGGTTCTGTGAGGCCGACCGCTGACCACGTGCCGCCCAGGGCGGGGCCCCTGAGGGCCAGGTGTCAGCCGCCCCAGAGGGCGGCGTAGGGCTCGCTGCCGACAGGGGCCCGGCGCACGTCGAGACGCGCCTGTTCCTGCTGGCAGAACTCGTTCCAGACGGCCACGTAGTGGCGGCGCTCGGTCTCGGCGCTGGCCGAGCGCGCGGCGCGCTTGCAGTCCTCGGCATACTTGCGGTCGATTGTGGTCTTGGTCATCGTTGTTGCCTCCACTGGGTATGACGGCTCGCACCGCCCGATGCTGTAGCCCGTGAGTGATTTTGCTCGCCGAAGTGGTGCGCGGCGCGCGCGTTCAGCAGCTCGAGCCCGGCGCGCAGATGTCGCCTGAGTGAGACTGCGTGTGGGCAGGCGCCTTCGGCGTGGCACAGTGGTGCAACACGAGGGCGGGGGCCATGGCCACCAGGGTCAGAATCGATGCAACGATGAGTGCCTTCATGCCCCTGGTCTACGGCACGCCGTACCGTTCGGGGAGGTTAAGTCGACCATGGTGCGTCGATTCGCAGTCGTGGTACCCTGCAGGCGTGGACTGGGCAGAGCGACTCTCGCTGGTGGGCGTGCTCGGGGCGGGGCTCTTGGTGCTGGGCAAGGCGTACCTGTCCAAGGACGCGGCACTAGCCGCATCGCAGCAGGCGCGCATCGACGATCTGAAAGACATCGTCGGGCGCGCGCGTCATAAGGACTGAGGTGCGATGATGAGTCGAATCAGGGCTGCGCTGCGGCGCATCAAGAATCCCCGGGCCGAGGCAGAGGCCGCCGCCGAGCGGGAGGCAGAGGTCGAGCGGCTGAAGCGGGAGGCCGCCCGTCGGACGAGCCCGACGCTGGTCCGGAAGCTGGCCCTGGCCAAGCTCACCAAGCTCGAGGGCACGTGAATTGGGCACGGTTCATCGCCTTCGCCCTGCTCGTAGAGCTACACCGACCCCTGCGGCGGCTCCTGATGACGCTCCGGACCTGCTGGAGCTGATGCTCGCCGAGCGAGCCCCGCTCGCCTACGGCCTGGCCATCGTGGCCGCAGCGATCGCGCGATTCGTCTGGACTCGTGGTAGGGTCCGCACGTGGCGCTTCGGCCGATAGTCATCCCCCTGGACGGTGGGCACGACACCACCGTCGACAAGCGCCTCGCGGGCCTGGCCCGGTTCCGCTCGGTGGTCAACGGTCGGCTCGACGCGGACGGGCGAATAGTCTCGCGTCCGCGCTACCAGCAGCTCGGGACGACCACCTACGGGTCCGGGACGTTCGCGGCCTACGACCTGTTCGAGCTCGACGGCCGACTCTGCGCGCTCGGCGATCGCCTGAGCCTTGGGCATCCGACAGACATCTTCGAACACACCCCCACGGGAGGCGCCGTCTGGCGGCCCACCGACGCCGTCACCTCGAGCATCCCGCGCCTGCCCCGGGGCACGGGGCTCCGCGAGATGCCGCGCCCGCCAGACCAGGAGGGCGGGGTCTCCAGCTTCGATGTGGCGGCGGCCGGCGGCTACGTACTGCTCGTCTACCAGCAGAGCACGGCCGGCGGCGCCGGCTACGCGCAGGTTATCGCAGCCGCGGCGGCCCAGACGCTGCTCGTGCGACGACTGACCGGGACGAACGAACCGGCGCGCATCCTCCGCGCGGTTGGGCTCACCACGCGCCTCTGGATGGTGGGGGCGCGTCCCGACCTCGACGAGATCCGGGCGGAGCGCATCGACCCAGCGAGTGCGACCTCGTGGACCGCGGCCGGGGCGGCGCTCATCACCACCAGCGGGCACTTCACGCTGCTCGACGCTGCCAAGGTCGGGGGCACGGATGCATTCGTGGTCGCGGCCTACGACGACAACGGGCGCCTCCGCGTCCGTCGGTTCGACTCGAGCGGCACCGTCATCGCGCCGAGCGGCGGGCAGTATGCCGACGTCACGGGGCTGACGGCGACCCGCATCGCTGTCGAGGCTGACACCACGGGGAACACCGTAAACGTGGCCGTCACCGACAGCGGCACGCTGAAGGTCTACTCCTACAACCTGGCCACGGGTGCCACCCTAGGCTCCCCGCCGTTCACCCCGGCGGAGGCTGTCGGGCAGACCGCGACGAACGTCTCGATCGTGCGCGCTTCGTCGACCACGGTGCAGGTGCTCGCGACCATCACCTCCTTCGGCACGCCCGACGTGCCGCGGGTCGTCCGGTGGATCTACACGACGGCGGCCCAGACCTTCGGCGCGGATGCGTACGTCGAGGACAGCATGCTCGCGAGCATGGCCGTCCAACCCGGCTCGAGCAACGTCACGGCGGTCTTCGGCATCGTGCGGGGCGACGCGGACACGACCCCGAACATGCTGGTCGAGCACGGTTCGGGCGGAGGCAGCAACGGCACCGACGTGGTGGCCCCGATCGCGACGAAGGACCTCGGCATAGCCTCGGCGCCGCTCGCGCTCACCCCACACATCGGCATCGACACCAGCCAGACCCCGACGCGCTACTACTGGGCCCACGCGGTCGAGGGAAACGACGGCGCCACGTCGCCGGTGGTCTGTGAGATCCAGCTCACGTCGACGGCACGCCGTCAGATGGCTCGGGTCGGGCGTGGCGCGGTCATCGCCGGCGCTTGCCCGGTCTGGTACGACGGCGTCGAGCTCGTGGAACTCGGCTTCACGCAGCGGCCGAGCGTCATCAACCTGGACGGGTCGAATGGCAGCGGGACGCTGTTCGGGGGCGCTACCTACACCTACTCGGCCATCCAGACTTGGTTCGACGCGCTCGGGCGCCTGCACCGGTCCCCCGCCGCCGTGCCCGAGGAGGTCGAGCTAGCAGCCGCCGACGACACGGTCTCGGTCGACGTGCGGACCGCCATCACGCTGCGCCACAACATCGCGAGCGCGCCGTACGGCTCGACGGTGCGGGACGAACTCTATCGGACCAGGGTCATCCAGACGAAGACCGCCGCCGAACTCACGAGCAGCGCCGTGCTCGACCCGCCGAGTTCGTCGTTGAACACGCTGACGTTCATCCTGATGCGGATCACTGTCGGCACTGGGTTCGCTGCATACACGACCACGTTCGACGCGACGTCAGACGACAGCGCGACCATCGCCAGCCAGATCGACGCGGTCATTGCGGGCGCTACGGCATCGGCTGCCTCAGGGTTCCTTACCATCACCCACGATACGCCCGGCGAAGAGGGTATCCTCATCGTCGGCAACGGGACCGCCAACAGCATACTCGGCTTCGTTGCTGGCACCCGCGAGCAGGGCACGACCGAAAACGAGCGCGGGGAAGTGCTCCACTTCACCGACGCCGAATACCACGCCATCGGCGGCGATTCGGGCGGGCAACAGGGAATCACTGACACGCGCGACGACGGCACGGCCGACACGGGGCTCGCTTCGCAGGCGGTCATCTACACGCAGATCGAGTCGCCGCTCGACGATCATGCGCCGCCGCCCGCCGACTACGTCTGGAGCGGCAATGAGCGGCTCTGGCTCGCGGGGCTGCCGAATCGCGCTGCGTGGCGCGCGAGCAAGCTCATTGACGAGATTCGGGCGCCGGCATTCGCAGCCGAAGGCCGGCTCGCCTTTGGGGGCGAGCTCGCAGACTCGATTGAGGCCGTGGTCGCGCAGGACGTGAGCGAGTTGTTTTTCACGCGGCGCGGCATCTGGCAGGTCGACGGGGAGGGCCCGGCCGAGAACGGGCAGGGGAAGTTCTTTGCGGCGCGCCGGGTGTTCACCGAGTCGGGGCTCGTCGCCGACGGCTGGCGGTCGCTGCTCGAGACGGAGCAGGGCATCTGGTGCCAGCTCGGCTCGGACAAGCTCTACCTCGTGAAGCCAGGCGCGGGCGCCGAGTGGGCGGGGTTCCCGATCCGGGAGCTGCTGCGCTCGTTCCCGGTCATCGTCGCCGCGACGCTCACCCACAACGACCAGATGGCGGCGTTCGCGCTGCAGGCTTCGGACGGGCTCTCCGGGCGCATTGCGCTGTTCGACCTGCGCCGGAAGGTCTGGATGGTCGACGACGTGAGCGTCGTGCCCACGGCGCTCGCCGACTACCAGGGCCGGCTCGTGTTCGCGGACACGACGCGGGCGGTCTGGATGGCGGACGCGACCGCCGGCTCGGGTACGTTCGTCCCGCTCACCGTCGAGACGGGCCATGCGACCGAGTTCGACGTCGCGGGGCAGGGCCGCGCCCCCCACGTGCTGCTCGTCGGGCTGCTATCCGGCGAATGCACGCTGCTGCTCGAGGTCGACTACGACGATGGCCAGGGCTTCGTCAGCGCGGGCACTTTTGCCTTGACGGTGGCTGGCGGGTATACTGTCGGTCAGACCGTGACGGTCGAGTTCGACTTGGCAGGCAGTACCGTGACTGACCCCGACAAGGTGACGCGCTTCGCACTCCGGATGTCGACCAGCGGAAGTTCCGGGTCGGCGGGGTTCGCGCCGGTCGCGATCGTGGCGTTCGCTGAGAAGGAGCAGGGCATAGCGCTGCTCGGAGACAGGTTCAGGAGGTAGCCGTGGCAGTAACAGGCAAGCCCGCACCAAGAGCGGACACGGGCAGTGCGTCGGATGCACTTTACATCCAGGACAATGCGGGCGGGCTCAGTGGTGACTTGGACCTGCAGGGCATCACGCAGCGACCGCAGATGTGCCCGCAGAAGACCCAGCTCTGGGTCGACTCGGCGATCGCCTCGATCGTGTTGGTCGACGAGAAGGGATTGTCTCACACCATCGCGGTCCCGCCAGGGAATCCAATCGTCCTGACGCGGCCGATGAAGACCATCACCCATTCCGGCACCGGCGATGTGAACTGCGCTTTCGAGTGGTTCGACATCGGGTCGTGCCCTATCAATCCCTGATGCCGACGACATCGAAGTACGTCGACCCGCGGCTCGCGGACTGGCTCGGTGAGACTGACCAGGGCGCCAACGAGGCGGCGTTCACCGACCCGTACGCGGGCGCGAAGCCCCTCATCACCGAGGAGATGATCCAGCAGGACAAGCAGATCCGTGCGGACCGCGCCGAGCGGGAGCGCATCTCGCGCATCCCCTACGGGACGCCCGTCAGCCAGGGCGGGACGGCGGCGCAGGTTCAGGTGACACAGGAGCCGATCGGCACGGTCAACATGCGCACTGGGTACCGCAACGCGCCGGTGTCCAGCATGAAGGTCGTGGCTCCCGCTGCGCCGGTTGGCAAGGTGGGGGGCGACCCGCTGGCGGGGTTGAGCGATGTCGAGAAGGATGCGGCCACACGCAGCGACCAGGGCGCACGCGAACGGGACAACGCACTCCAAGGCATCATCGATCGCTACGACGACATCGGGCTCGACACGGGGCAAAGCGACGAGTCACGGACCGCGCAGCAAGAGGCGATCCGGATGAACCGCGAGCAGTACAGGCGGGCCTCGTCGTTCGACAAAGATGCCGCAGCTGCGAAGTACTCGGAGAACGCGCTAGCCTCCGCGCTCGCCGTTGCGCGCTCGTCGCCGGGCGCAGCGAGCCGGGAGGAGGCGCTGTTCAACGCGCTCTCCTCGATGCCATCCGTTCAGGCTGAGGGGCAGCGGCAGGCCAACGAGGAGGGCCGCGCGCAGGACCGTCAGGCGCTCCAGGCCGCGCAGCAACTCGGGCAGCAGGCGACCGCGACGCGCTCTCTCGACGAATCGAGGGCGGAGACGCAGGCCAGCATCGGACTCGACGTGGCAAAGGGAATCGCGGACTTCACCGGGTTGGACCTCCAGCTCGACCAGCGCGACCGAGAGTTTCTCGGCGAGGTGGCTCTGGCCGTGGCGAGGCTCAACCTCGACCAGGAGAGGCTCTCCGCCGACCAGCAGATCGCCGCCGTCCAGCAGGAACTCGCGCGGCAGGGTCTCGACCAGGAGTACCGCATGTTCAAGGAGGGCCGGAAGATCTCGGACCGCGACATCCTGGGCGGCATCTTCTCGCTCGGTGGGGCTGTCGTCGGCGGCCTCGCGACGGGGGGCGCGGGCTGACCGATGGCCGTGCACCACGTCAATAACGGCGACGGGAGCGTTACCCAGTTCGACAGCGACACTGGGCAGGAACTCGTGACGTTCCTCGACCAGGATGGCTCGTTCACTCGCGATTACCTGGCGCCCGCCGCCGCCGCGCCGCCGCAGGATGCCCCCCGCGGCGCCAACCTGGACGCGATGCGCCGCGCCGCTGGCGCGCAAACCCCGACCCAGACCGTCACGCCCGAGCGGACAACGGTTACCCCGGCGCCCCAGCTCACCCCGACCGAGTCGGAGTTCCAACGGCATCTCGCCGGCAAGGGCGTGCTCGAGACGGCTGGCGTGTCGATTCCCGAGTCCGAACCAGCTCCTGCCCCGCTCGCCACGCCAGCGCCGCCGCAAGGCCGCCCCGGCATGGTCGTGTCGGCCACGCGCACCGAGGGACTCTCGCCCGAAAGCCAAGCCGCGGCCGAGCAGAGCCGGTTGAACGTCACGGCCGCGCAGGAGGATGCCGACCAGGCCACGACGGAGAGCGAGCAGGCTCAGCTCGACGCGAGCGCGCAGCGCATCCAGGCCGAGTCCGAGCGGCGACTCGGGCAGGCAAGCGCTGACGCCGAAATGGCCGACCTCGCCCAGAAGAAGCTCGGCGAGGCGCAGGAGTTCTCGCGGCAGGCGCGCGCGGCGCCAATCAGCCCGCAGCAGGCGCTCGGCGGCGACAAGTTCTTCTTCGCGATCCTGGCCAACGTCGGGGCGGCGCTCAGCAACTTCGGGTCGGCCTTGCTCGGCCAGGGGCCGACGATGGATCCGAACGTCGTCGACGACATCATCGCGGAGAGCGTCCGGCAGCAGACCGAGCAAAAGCGTCTCAACGTGGAGGGCGCTGACCAGGCGCTCGAGGGCGCGCGCAGCGACCAGCTCCGCGCCGAGATCAAGGCGAATGCCTCGCTCGAGAAGTGGTTCGAAGCGCAGGCTTCCGTCGAGAAGCTGCCCGAGGTGCGCGCCGCCTACAGCGCGAATGCCGCGCAGCGCGCCGCCGCACGCGAGGAGAAGACCCGACAGCTCGCCGAGACGGAATGGTCCAAGGAAGCTGTCGAGCGCACCCGCCCGAAGCCGACCGGCCCAGTCATCCCACTGAACCCAGAGACCGCTGCCGAGCAGGCAGTGCTCGCGCAGAACGGCGTCGCCGACAAGGCCTATCGGAAGTACACGAACGAGCGGGTGAAGACCGGAGTCGACGCTTTCCTCCAGACCGCCGACGACGCCGAGTCGACCATCACGCGCCTCACTGAGGGCCAGGACGTCCCCGGATCGGGCCCGCTCGACCGGCTCCTTCAGCCCGTCACGCGCGAGGGCGACGCGGCCGCGGTGCAGCAGGCAAGCGGCATGCTCACCGCCCAGTTCGGCAAGCTCATCAGCGGCGCGTCGATGACCGACGCCGAGCGGAAGAACCTGGTGAAGCTCGTTGAGGGCCGCGGCACGCTCGATGATTGGAAGCGCGGCATACAGCTCCTGCGCAACCACGGCACCGCCCAACTCGAGACGCTGAACACGGGCTATCCTGGTGAGTCGCGCGCCTACGACGCGATCAAGGGTATGCGGCAGGGACGCAAGGGCATCAGCGACGAGCAGCGCTCGCGGCGCGACCAGCAACTCGGCGGGGCCGGCGGCGGCAAATACGAGACTCGACTGTCGCCGAGCGAGGAGCAGAAGTTCCAGTCGTGGCGCACCAAGAACGTCAATCCGAACGACACGGGCGAGGACTACGACTTCCGGGGGGCATTCAAGGCGGGGCTGTCGCCGGGACCTGACGGCCACTGGCCGGACACGTATAAGAAGCCCAATCACGAGACGTTCAGCGACGAGTCGATCTACGCCAAGGA
>Ga0207428_10002966_pt1 | contig 16787 bp, 19 predicted proteins | sample RhiMethybrSRZTD1_FD_187600 | JGI IMG/M metagenome (GOLD analysis project Ga0207428, IMG submission 187600) | Populus rhizosphere microbial communities from Tennessee, USA - Rhizosphere MetaG P. TD hybrid SRZTD1 (SPAdes) (version 3) | ecosystem: Host-associated > Plants > Roots > Rhizosphere >...
GCTGAAGACGCCCGTCACGACGCTCATCGACGTGCTGATCGATCCGAAAGCCTATCCGCCGATCACGATCTTCGAAGGGAAGATGGGCTCCTGAGCCGATAGCCTCAGACCATTGCCTCTGTTTCCTGTGCCTTGCTGCGCGTGGTGGCTTCGGGGCGCCCCGCGGCGCCAGAGTCTTCACCGCTCGCCAACTCCACGGTGCGCGCGCGCGGCAGGCATTCGGGATATTCGCGCCGGATGAAATCGAGCAGCCGCTCGCGCACCAGGCAGCGCAGATCCCAGTTGCGTGGTGAGTCGGCCGAGCTCACCAGGGCGCGCAACTGCATCGCATGCTCGCCGGCGTCGGTGACCTGGATGAGACAGACGCGCCGGTCCCACTCCGGCGCGGACTCGCAGATGCGCCGGAGCTCCGCCCGCAGCGGCTCGAGCGGCGTGCCGTAATCGACCCAGAGAAACACGGTGCCGAGAATGTCGCCGGAAACGCGCGTCCAGTTCTGGAACGGCTTCTCCATGAACTGCTGCAACGGAACGACGAGCCGCCGTCCGTCCCAGATCGCGACGACCACGAAGCTGGAGCCGATTTCCTCGACCCTGCCGTACTCGCCTTCGATGATGACGACGTCGTCGATGCGGATCGGCTGGGTCATCGCGACGTGCAGGCCCGCGAGCAGGTTGCCGAGGACGGCTTTTGCGGCGACGCCGAGGACGAGACCCGCGATGCCCGCCGAGGCGAGCAGGCTCGCGCCGATGCTGCGCACGCCGGGGAAAGTCAGGAGCGCGAACGCGGTTCCGACCAGCGCCACGATCGACGCCAGCAGGCGCGTGAGCAACCGCGTCTGGGTCTGGATCCGGCGCGCACCGAGGTTGTCCGCGACGTTCATCGGGTGGCGCAGCGCCACCGCGTCGGCGATGCCCGCGGTCAGGCGCAGCGCAAGCCACGTCGCCGCCGCGATCAGGGCGAGCGCCGCCGCGTGCCGTACCGCACCTATCCCTTCGAGGTCGTTCGGAGCGGACTGCAGGACCGCTTGAAGGACGATGAGCGTGGTCACCGCCAGCCCGGGGCCCTCGGCGAGCTTGAGGAAAAGCGCCGCCACCGGCCGGTGCCGCGTGATCCGGCGCAAGACGATCACGCCGGCGCGGTACGCGGTGGCGGCAACGGCGAACGCGATAGCTACCGAAAGCCCCGGCGCCATCCATTGCCGCAGCAGCGTTTCGAGAGATTCGGGAATCATGGTCGTGGGAGGCGGAGCCGCTCTCCGATTCGACCGCAATGCGTCCCGGCGAGTTCTTGTCCCGAAAACGGGCGTGTCACCAATTCCCGACACTCGTCATGCGCGGGGGAGCAGCGTCACCCTTTATACTGATGCAAGTGAGGTCGGATTTCCGCATCCAGGGAGGGTGTTTCGCATGGCTCAATCACGTGGTCCGCTCGACGGCGTCAAGGTAGTCGCCTGCTCCACCGCGCAGGCCGGCACGGTGCCCTATGTGCTGATGGCCGATCTCGGCGCCGAGGTCATCAAGATCGAGGTGCCGGGCAAGGGCGACAACTCGCGCAGCTCGAGCATATTTCCAGGTCTCCCCAGCGTTTACTTCGAAACGAACAACCGGGGGGTGAAGAGCTTCACGCTCAACATGAAGTCGCCGGAGGCGAAGGAGATCCTGCACCGGCTCGTCGCCCGCGCGGACATCTTCGGGCAGAACTTCCGTCCCGGGGCGGCGGAGAAGAACGGCTTCGGCTACGAGGACCTGAAGAAGGTCAATCCGAAGCTCGTCTACGTCTCGATCTCGGGCTATGGCCCGAAAGGTCCGCACGCCGCGCTGCCCGGAACCGATTCGATGGCCCAGGCGCTCGGTGGTATTGCGGAAGCCTATTCCACGCCGGGACAGCCGATGAAGATCGGCGTCGTTTCCGTTGCCGACGAAACCTGCGCCATCCTCGCGTTCGGCGGGATGCTGGCGGCGCTGCATTGCGCCCGGACGCAGGGCATAGGGCAGAAGGTCGATTGCTCGCTGCTCGGCGGGCAGATCCGGCTGATGGGCTGGACGTTCACCACCGCGATGTGGCGCAACCGCAACCCGGTCACCGGACAGGCGCGCGTCACCGGCACGGCGGAGCGGCCTGGCCTCTCCGCGAGCTTCAACGACAAGGACGGCAAGCCGCTCGTTTTCCAGTTGAACGGCCGCGCCAAGTGGCAGCAGGCCATGACGGCGCTGGGGTTCTACGACACGCTGGTCGGCGCGGGGTTCGGCGAGCTGGGTGTGGCGATCACGTCGGAGGAGCAGCGGGCGAAGCTCCTGAAGACGCTCGACGGCCTGTTCGCGACCGGACCGCGCGACAAGTGGGTCGAGATCCTGCGCGGCGCGGACATCGTGTCGGCGCCGATCAATACCCTGCTGGAAGCATCGAACGATCCCGACGTGATTGCGAACGGCTACGTGACCGAGGTCGAGTATCCCAAGTACGGGAAGAAGCTGAAGGTGCACGGCTCGCCGTGGAACTTCTCCGAGACGCCGGCCCGCGTCGGCATCGCGCCGGAGCTCGGGGAGCACAACGAGCCGGTGCTGATGGAACTCGGATACAGCGCGGCGGACATAGAGGGGTTCAGGAAGCGTAACGTGATCTGAAATGCGTGACCCGTGACTCGTGACTCGTGATCCTTCTCGTGGACTATTTCTGCGTTCTTGTCCGGTGCCGTACCGAAAGCCTGTGAAATCCCGGCAGGTGGCTTCGTTGTCACGTGTCACGTGTCACGTGTCACTTCTTGTGCTGGCGGTCGTCGGCCTGCTCGTCGCCGGCGGCTGCGCGCGGCCGCCGTCCATCGGGCTGACGTCAATCAAGGCCCGAACGCTGAGCGAGCTGCAGGGCTACCTGCTCAATCACCGGCCCGATGTCGACGTGTTTCGGGACCGCGGACCGTTCGCCGTGTCCGTGCAGAACGAACGTCCAGTGCAGGTATCGGCGACCGAGCAGGTGACCGCGGATCGCTACCTGTCGGCGCCGGCTGAAAAAGCGCCGCTCGTCATCTTCCTGCACGGATACGAAAACTCGAAGGCGGATCACGCTTACCAGGCCATACATGCGGCGTCCTGGGGCATGCACAGCCTGTCCATTCAGCTCCCCAACACCGGGCCATGGACCACGAATGGCAGGACGCTCGCGAGGCTGGTCAGCGCGATCCACCGCGAGCCTCAGCTCGTCGATCACCGGGTGGATGCGAGCAGGATCGTCCTCGTCGGCCACTCGTTCGGCGCCTCGGCCGTGGCCGTGGCGCTGGCCGAAGGCGCGCCCGCGGCGGGCGCCGTCCTGCTCGACGCCGCGGGTATCGGCAAGGAGCTGCCCGGCTTCCTGAGACGGATCAAGCGGCCCGTGATCCTGCTCGGGGCCGACGAATACGTCTCGTCCACGCGCAACCGCGAATACTTCTACCAGTTCATCCCCGGCGGCGTGGCGGAGGTCTCGATCAAGGACGCCACTCACGAGGACGCCCAGTTTCCCGCGGAGGTCATCGGTGCGACGGAAGAGCCGCAGATAGCCTTTGTCAGCGCCCTGACTTCGGCGGCCTTCAGCCTGTCGTTCACGGGGACATCCGACTATGCCTGGACGAGCTACGGTGGTGCGGTGCGGAATGGGAAACTGCTGAACGCCAGGCGGAAGTAGTACCGGGCCGCATTGGTTTCGCAACGTCCCGCCTGTATGCAGAATCGTTTCCAAACCGATAAGTGTCGCGGCAATAATCGGCTTTTCGTAAAGCCGGTTGGCGGTTTATAATCGCGAATCCATAGCGAGGAGGGATGCGCGACCCGTCGCAGAACCCGGGCGCGCGGAAGAAATCATGAAAGTCTCGAAACTGGGTGCTTCGCACCTGGCAGTACTGCTTTTCCTGCAGGTTCTATGGCTTGCGCCGTCCCATTCCCAGGCACCGACCCCCACGAGGTTCGGGCAGGAAATGTCGAAACAGGAGGGCATCTATCGCAGCACCGGCAACGACACGCCGGGAGGTTATGTCGTCGCTCGCTCGCTGTCGGACTATGCGAGCATTCTCCCGCCCGGGTTCGGCGGCGACCTGGCGAATCTCGGACTCGGTGATCGGTGGCTCGACATAGGCGCGGGAGAAGGCCAGGCGATACTCGACTATTACACCCCGGAATACGACCTTCCCGCGAGCGCGAAAGGGTCCGAGCAACGGGGCAGAAAAGCGCGGGCGGTCGCGATGTCCATAGAGGATCGGCGGACGCCGCTATGGCGGCAGAAGGCCTCGAGCCTCGAGGTAAATCAAATACAGTATCTGTTCGACCGGCCGTTGCGCGGATATTCGCGCGCGGAGCTCGGCCGGTTCCAGGTCATCACGGACGTGATCGGCGGCTTCTCGTATACGGACAACCTGTCGCTGTTCATGGAGAAGGTGCTTGGCTTCCTGGAGTTGAACGGGAGCTTTTACTCCGTGCTGCAGGACGTGCATTCGGAAGCCGGAACGAATCGCCCCCACTACCCGGGCTCTCCGTACTTGACCGAGATCAGGAATTCCGACGGTTCCGAATTGAAGGTCTGTACCTGGTTGAAGAGTATTTCCTGCGTCCAGGTCACCTGCGAGCTGCGGAGCGGCTGGAAGCCCCTCATCGAAGTGTTTCACGTCAAGAAGGTCTGCGACAACCCCGTGGTCCCCGGCCTGACGCCGGTTCACTACGAGGCCGGAACGCCTCCCGAACGGGGTTTTCAGCTGCGGGATTAGAACCCCGTGTAGGACGGTGCCCGATGGTCCTCGACCGGGCGTGGTGGCACCATGGGTTTGTGGAATCCCCGGCATCATCTCCGCCGCGCCGCATCCTGCTCGTCGACGATTGCGCCGACCTGCGGACGCTCATGAGGATATTGCTCGAATTCGAAGGGCATATCGTGCACGAGGCCACGAATGGGCCGGCCGCAATCGATGCGGTGATGGACAACACGTTCGACATTGCCTTCGTCGACGTGGGACTTCCGGGCGTGAACGGCTATGAAGTGGCCCGCCGCATACGGGGGGTCGCGCCCGGCCGGAGTGTCAGCCTGGTCGCGCTCACGGGGTTTGGCACGGAGGAAGACCGGAGGAGGGCGTTCGAAGCCGGGTTCGACGAGCACCTCATCAAGCCGACCGATCACGAAAAGATCGCGGCGCTCGTCAGCCGCCCCCCGCGGCGGGCGACCGAGACTGCCTGAGTAGGTCATAGCAAAACGTGGTAAGTTGCCCGCTCGACGGGCCCTTGCACGTATCAGAGCGCTTTCAGAAGGGAGTACCATGAAGCACAGCCGCCGGGCATTCCTTCAGGCAGCCGGAGCGGTCGCGGCCGGCCTTGCAGCGGGCAGCTCATTCGCGGCGGGCGACAAGCTGAAAATCGGGATCATCGGTTCCGGCAGGATCGGCGGGACGCTCGGCGCAATCTGGGCCAAGGCCGGGCACGAAGTCATGTTTTCCTCGCTCGATATCGAGCAGGACAAGGCGCTCGCGGCCAAGCTGGGAGGCGGCGCTCGCGCCGGAACGACGCGCGAAGCGGTTGCTTTCGGCGACGTGCTGCTGCTGGCCGTGCCCTACCGCGCGTTCCCCGACTTGAGCAAGGAGCTCGCGCCCGCGATGAAAGGCAAAGTCGTGATCGACGCGTCGAATCCGATCGTCGGGCGCGACGGGGAGGTAGCCACCGCGGCCCGGGAAAAGGGCGCAGGGCTCGCCGCGGCGGAGTTCTTTCCCGGGGCGCGCATCGTGCGCGCTTTCAACGCGATCGGCTTCGCGAGGCTGCCGGAGTTCGCCGGCCGTACGGGCGAGCGCATCGGGATGCCGATGGCGGCCGACGACCAGAAAGCCTACGCCGTGGCCGCGGGCCTCGTGCGCGAAGTCGGCCTCGAGCCCGTGCTCATCGGCCCGCTTGCCATGGGCAAGTACCTGATCCCCGGGACGCCGCTGGCGGGGGAGCGTTCGGCGGAGGAGATACGGAAGGTTGCTGCGACGCTGAAGTAAGCTAGAATTTCCCGCACATTTCCTGGAGGGTGCCATGTCTGTGATCAAGGCCTTCGATCTCGCTTACGGGCGCCTGCGTGCGCCCGATCTGGATCGGGAAGAGACGTTCCTGACCGATTTCGGCTTGGTGCGCGCCGAACGGACCAAGACGGCGCTTTACATGCGCGGCACCGATGCGCCGCACCACATACACGTGACCGAGCTGGGCGAGCCGCGCTATGTCGGCATCGCGGTTCATGCCGCCAGCCTGGAAGATCTCGAGAAGGTGTCGCGGGTTGAGGGTGCATCTGCCATCGAGAACATCGACGAGCCTGGTGGCGGCAAGCGCGTGCGCCTGAAAGACCCGGATGGCTACCAGGTCGAGGTCGTGCACGGCATGGCGACGCTCGACCCGATCCCGGTGAAGCGGCCCGCGGTCAATACCGGCAACGACAAGCTGCGTCGCAAGGGAGAGCTCTTCCGCATCGAGCGCGGACCGTCGCACATAAAGCGCTTCGGCCATTTCGTCATCATGTCGAAGAACTTCGACAGGACGCTCGCCTGGTACCGGGAAACGTTGGGCTTCCGTTGCTCGGACGACGTCTACGAGGGCGAGAACAAGCACGTCGTCGGCTCGTTCAACCGGCTCGACCGGGGTGACGACTACGTCGACCATCACGCTTTCTTCTGCATCCGCGGCGACAAGAGCGGCTTGAATCACCTCTCCTTCGAAGCCGCCGACATCGACGACATCCTGGTCGGCCACGAGCATCTCCGGGGCAAGGGCTACCAGCACATGTGGGGTCTCGGCCGCCACCAGATCGGCAGCCAGTTCTTCGATTACTGGGCCGATCCCTGGGGCCGCGTGCACGAGCACTGGGCGGACAGCGACGTGCTGAACGCCCGTACTCCGCCCAACCTGGTGGAGCGGGGCCCGGCACTCGCCGGGCCGTGGGGCCAGCCGATACCGGCGGTTTTCCAGGGCCACGCCACGCCCTGAGCAGTCAGGGTCATGCGTCAGGGGTCATGCGTGATGCGAAGCGACGCGGCGCGCAACATCCAACGCGTCTGAGCAAGAGATGATGAAGTCGCTCACCTCAGAGCAAGTCGAGTCCTACCGCTGCAACGGCTTCCTGTTTCCGGTGCCGGCGCTCACGCCGGAGGAAATCGCGACCTGCCTGGCGGGTCTCGGTCGACTGGAACGGGAGCTGGGCTCGACGGTCGCCGACGCGGACATCAAGTGGCGCTCGCACGCCTATGCGCACTCGCCGTGGTTCAACGACCTGATCCGTCACCCGCAGATCCTCGACGCCGTGGAAGACTTGATCGGCTCCGACATCCTGGTGTGGACGAGTACTTTCTTCATCAAGGAGCCGCGCTCACCGACCTTCGCAGCGTGGCACCAGGATGCGACGTATTTCGGGCTGGAGCCGAAGGAATCGGTCTGTGCCTGGGTCGCTCTGACGGATGCGAGTCAAGAGGCAGGCTGCATGGAGGCGCTTTCCAGCCGCGGCGCGCCGCGGCACTGAGATTGGAGAACAGCATCAACCGCGCCGGCCAGACCATCACGGAGACGCTGGATCAGTCGAACCCGGTAGTGATGTCGCTGCCTGCCGGCTCGTTCTCACTGCATCACGAGCTCGCCGTCCATCGCTCCGCGCCCAACAATGCGTCGCACCGGCGGATCGGCATCGGATTGAACTACATGCCAACGCACGTCCGGGTGGATGGCCCGCACCGCCTGAAAGCAATGCTGGTGCGCGGCAGGGACACCTACGGGCATTTCGACCTGATCGACCCGCCGTCAGCGGAGCGCGATGCCGCTGCGCTCGCCGTGCACGAGCAGGTGAGCGAGGCTTACCGGAAGAACTACAACGAGCAGGTCAGGCGGCACGAGCAGAAGTTTCAAATGCGTGACTCGTGACTCGTCCAATCGTTTGAAACCCGCTGCAACGTGTCACGGTTCACGTGTCACGTGTCACTTCTTTCTCAATTGACGCGGACGAACTTGTCCACGCTCTTGTCGACGGTCAAACCGGCATAGATATCGCCGCGCGAGTCGATGCCTATCCCGTGGATATGGCGGGTCTCCAGGCGCGTGAGCACGTTTCCGTCCTTGTCGCGGACGCAGATGTACGCGGGCTTGCCGTCATCCTCCTGCTCGGCGATGTAGGACGTGCCGTCCTTCGCGCGTGCGATGTCGTTCGGGCCGCCCATCCCGGTCCACTTGCCGAGGTACTCGCCCTCCGGTGTGAAAATCTGGAAGCGCTTGTTGGCGCGATCGGCGATGTAGAGCCTGCCCTCCGCATCGATCGCGATGCTGTGCGGCAGATGAAACTGCCCCTCGCCCGTGCCCGGCGTGCCCCATGACTTCACGAGCCGGCCCTCGCGCGTAAAGCGGTGCACGCGGCAGTTGCGATAGCCGTCGGTCACGTAGAGGTCGCCGTTGGGGTGCGGCATCATTTCAGTAGGGTGATTGAAGGGCCCGCCCGGGCGCTCCACGAGCCAGGCCTTGACGGCCCCGGTGTCCGAATGCACTCCGCGGTTCCCGAGCGTCAGGAGCGGCTTTCCATCCAGCGTAAACGACATGGCGACCGAGTCGGGGCGATCGGTGGTGTAGGCGACGTCGCCGACGATCTTGAGTCCGTGCGCTTCCTTCACCGCGCCCGTGCCCCAGGAGCTCAGGTAGTTTCCGTCGCGATCGAACACGACGACCGGAGGATCCTTGCGCTGGAAGACGTAGACGCGGTCCTGCGAATCGGTCACCACTCGGCTCACTACGCCCAGCGCCTCGCCTTTGGGCATTTTCGCCCAGTCGCGTTCCAGCTTGTAGGTGTGCTTGCCCGTTCCGAGTTGCGTCATGACGTGTTCCTCCTGTGGATGCAGTGGTAACTGGAAATCTTACACCTTCAAATGCGTGATACGTGACACGTGATAGGTATTAGGTGTTAGGGTTAAGATTCCATTGCTCTTTCGCCGTCATCCTTCATCCTTTCAAGAGGTCCGCATGCTGATCGTCGATTCCCAGATCCACATCTGGCAGAACGGGAAGATGAGCGCCCACCATCGCCAGATCCCGACGTACTCGATCGATGACGCGGTGGCGGAGATGGCTTCGGCCGGCGTCGATTGCGCGGTGATCCATCCGCCAAGCTCTCTCGGCGAAGCCGTCAATACGTATGCCGTGGAAGCGGTGCGCAAGCACCCGGCGAAATTCTGCATCCTCGGGCATTTCGATCTCCAGAGCCCGGACCGCGAGAACATCGTCGCGCGCTGGCGCGAGCGCCCGGGTATGCTCGGCTTCCGGTTCACGTTCAACCAGCCGCACCAGAAGGCGTGGTGGACCGACGGATCCCTCGACTGGTTCTGGGTCGCTTGCGAGAAACAGAAACTGAGCGTCGGCTTGCTTGCCAGCGGGAAAGCCCACATGGATGCCCTGGGGAAGATCGCCGAACGGCATCCCGGCATGAGGGTGCACATCGATCACATCGGGCGCGGGGGCGGCGGCAGCGGCGTAAAGGACGACGCAGTCTACGCCGACCTTGCGGACATGCTCGCGCTCGCCAGATATCCTAATATCGGGGTCAAGCTGTCGGGTGCGCCGAGCACTTCAAGTCAACCCTATCCGTACAAGAACATTCACGGCTATCTGAAGAGAATCGTCGACGCGTTCGGCCCCGACCGCTGCTTCTGGGGCACCGACATCACCCGCATGCCGATTTCGTATCGGCAATGCGTGACGATGTTCACGGAGGAGATGCCGTGGCTCAAGGGCCGCGACCTCGAGCGGGTGATGGGCGGGGCGATCGTCGATTGGCTGGGTTGGAAGCGCCCTGCCTGAACTGAGCGATCCGTGATTCGTGGCTCGCGGCTCGTAGCTGGTAATGCGTGGCATATGAAAACACTGACTGTATTGGTTGTCGCAATGGCGCTCGCGGGCTGCGGCGGCGGTGGCTGGCTGCCGTGGTCGACGTCATCCGGGAGCAGCGGGCCGTACACTCCGCCCGGCGCCACGGCCTATGCCTGCGAGGGCGGCAAGCGCCTGCTGGTGCGCTTCGAATCGGACACGAAATCCGCCTGGGTGATCTATCCCGACCGGCAGCTTCGTCTCGACCAGGTCGCCTCCGCATCGGGCCAGGAGTTCGGCAGGGCCGGCACGACTCTGGCGGTGAAGGAAGGCGACACCACGCTCACGGAAGCCGGCGCAGTGCTGTTCGCCGGATGCAAGCCCGAGCAAGCCAAGTAAGGCGCCTTGCTCTTCCAGGCGTCGTCAGATTGCGACGCGGAACCCTAAAACGAAACTCCTGACCAATACGAATGCGGCGTCCGTTTTATGGCGCGGCATATGTGCTGCATGCGCGAGCCGTGTCGGTTCGCGCTGACACTGGACTACACGCGCAGGAGGTTCGTATGGATACCCAAACCTGGATCATCGTTGCAATTGTCGTTATTGCGCTGATCGCCGTCGCGGCAGCGCTCATCTACAGGGCAAAGCAGACCAGCCGGCTGCGGGAGCGTTTCGGGCCGGAATATGGCCGGACCGTCGAGCGGATGGGAGACGCGGGCAAGGCCGAGTCGGAGTTGATGGCGCGCGAGAAACGCGTCCGGGCGATGCGCATCGTGCCTCTGTCGCCGGCCGACGCGACGAGATTCAGCCATCAATGGCGTGAGGTTCAGGGGCGTTTCGTCGATGACCCCCAGCGGGCCGCTGGCCAGGCGCAGAAGCTGGTGCAGGAGCTCATGGAGAAGCGCGGCTATCCCATGGGCGACTTCGAGCGCTGCGCGAGCGATATCTCGGTCGACCACCCCGTGGTCGTGGAAAACTATCGTGCTGCCCAGGTCATCGTGACGCGGCACGAAAAGGATACCGAGCAGCTGCGGCGGGCGCTGGTGCACTACCGCGCGCTGTTCGACGAGCTGCTCGAAGTGGATCCCGACAAGCGGGCAGAGCCGAAGCGAGCTGACGCAGTGATACACTGAGCTGACGCCGCGAAGCTCGGCCTCCGGGAAGTGCCCACGAATATCCTGGAGCATTGGTGTCGGCCGCTCTGCGCGTCACCGGGGGTGCCGCTGCGACTCGGTGTGCGCAGCAGGGTGCGGGAGCAGCGAGCGGCCCCGGCAAGTGGAAGCGCTTGCGACGCAGCGGCTCCGCGCCCCGTCCCGCACCACCGTTCCGGAGACCGAGGCCGGGGCGCATCCCCACGATGAAACAGCCCCTGTTCCGCCCCTCGACGCGCTACTCCGCTTTTATCCCCGCTGCCGCGATCACCTTCTCCCACTTCGCAAGCTCGGCCTTGATGAACGCGCGGGCCTGCTCGGGGGCGCCTACGCGCGGCGCGGCGCCCTGGGCGGCGATGCGATCGGTGATCTCGGGCGTCTTCACGATTCTGGCGATGGTGGCGTTGAGCAGTCTGACGACGTGGGCCGGCATGCCGGCGGGGCCGAGCAGGGCGGCCCACGTTTCGGATTCGAACCCGGGATAGCCGGATTCAGCGATGGTAGGAAGGTCCGGCGCGGCGGGGCTGCGTTGCGGTGAGGTAATGCCGAGCGCCCGCAGGCGTCCCGCTTTCACGTGGGGCAGAAGCGCGATGATGGAGGAGGTCGTCATGTCGACCTGCCCCCCGATCAGGTCGGGCACCGTGTTCGCCGAGCCCTTGTACGGCACGTGTATGTAGGTAATTCCGGAAGTCAGCCGGAAGAGCTCCATCGCCAGGTGCGATGAGCTCCCCACGCCGGTCGAGGCATACGTGAGCTGTCCCGGGCGTGCCTTCGCCAGGGCGACGAGCTCCTTGATGCTTTTTGCGGGAAGCGTCAGCCGCACGGCAAACACGTGCGGGGCGCTGGTGAGCAGCGCGATCGCTTCGAAATCGCGCGCGAGATCGAAAGTGCGCTTCCGGTAGAGTGACGCGTTTGCCGCCAGGGACGACGGGGTGGTGAGCAGCGTATAACCGTCGGGCGCCGCTCGCGCAACCAGCTCGGCGCCTATGTTCCCGGCGGCTCCCGGACGGTTGTCGACGACGAATTGCTGTCCCAGCGATTCGGAGAGCCCGGGTGCGAACAGCCGGCTCGTGAAATCCACGGAGGATCCCGGCGGAAACGGCGCCACGAGCCGTACCGGCCGCGCCGGGTAGGTCTGGGCCCACGCTGCGGCGGAAAGGAATCCGCACAGGATTGCGGATGCAACTCCCTTCAAGGAAACACCTGCACCCAGCCTTGCCCCGTTCTTTCCGAAACGTCGCCGAAGTGCCTGTCGTACTCCGCTCTCAACTCCTTAAGGGCATCCGACTGGAGAAACCTCTGCAGCACCTCCTCGCTCGCGAACTCGTAGACCGCCATATAGCTGTACTTGTCCTCGCCCGTGACTTTGCGGTAGCGCCTGCCGCTGATCGCGCCGTTATATCGGAGCACCTGAGGCAGGTGCTCCTCGTTGTACCACTTGTTGAACGCAGCCTCGCGCTCCCGCGGGATGGTGGCGCGTACGACGAACAGCCCGACAGCCATGAATCCTCCTTGAGGCGTCTAACGTGTAGCAAAAAATGGACGCACTGATTCCATCGTCCCGTTCGTGGCTAAAGTGACACCAGAAATTGCCGTAAAGAAACGCGTGGCCCGAATCGTGCTCCTGCTTCTTGACATCGCAGTGTAGCGGCTGATACCGAGCGTGACTACCGCAATGCAACAACAAAACGAACAACGGAACGTAACGTTGGCCGTTACGGCGGGAAGATGCTGAGCGCTACTGAATTCGATTTCATCGTGGTAGGCGCGGGCAGCGCCGGGTGCGTTCTCGCAGACCGCTTGAGCGCCTCGGGCCGGCACAGCGTGCTCCTGCTCGAGGCCCGTGGCGAGGACGATGTCACGCCCGCCCCGGTCGACGATACGATATACGTTCGCGGCCAGCGCGAGGACTACGATGGGTGGCGCGCTCTGGGCAATATCGGCTGGGGCCACGCGGACGTTCTGCCGTACTTCCGCAAGGCCGAGGACAACCAGCGCTGGTCGAACGAGTACCACGGCACGGGCGGGCCGCTCCGCATAGCCGATCCGACGGACGGCCATCCGCTCTGCGAGGCATTCTTCAAGTCCGCTGAAGCGTGCGGCTATACGCGCAATCCCGACGTCAATGGCGCGACGCAGGCCGGTTTCGGCTACAGCCAGGTGCTGGAGCGCAACGGGCACCGGAGCAGCACGGCGGTCGGCTACCTGCGGCCGGCGCGGCCGCGCTCCAACCTGGCGGTTCTGACGGGCGCACAGGTGACGCGTATCCTGCTCTCGGGAAAACGGGCTACCGGTATCGATTTCCGGTACGACGGCGAACGACATTCCGTGTATGCCCGGGCCGAGGTCATACTGGCCGCTGGCGCCGTCAATTCGCCTAGGCTGATGCAGCTTTCAGGTCTCGGCCCCGCCTCCCACCTCCAGTCCGTGGGAATTTCCGTGAAAGCCGACATCCCCGGCGTCGGCGCGAACCTCCAGGGCCACTACGACGGCCGCATCGTGTTCCAGTGCACTGCAACACCCATGCTGAGCAGCGTCGTCCGCAGTTCGTTCAGGAAGATCGTCGGGCGCTTGCGCCACGACCCGATGCGCGAGGACCTGGCCGCCTCGGCCGCGTTGGGATTCGTGGCGACGGAACGCGGCGCCTCCCGGCCGGACGTGCAGATCGGGCTGGTGCTCTGCGGCATCGACCAGTCCGGCGCTAGGTTGCATGACTTCCCGGGCTTTACCCTGGCGGTGAGGCTGCTGCGGCCCGAGAGCCGCGGCACGGTGCTCGTGAAGGGCCCGAACCCGCGCCTGGGCCCGGAGATCAGCGCCAACCATCTTGCCTCCCACAAGGACCGCGATGTCCTGGTGGCTGGAATGAAAATCGCACGCGGCATGGTCGATGTAACTCAGCTGCGGGGCTACGTCGAGCGCGAGCACGAGCCCGATCACCTGCCCACGAGCGACGGCGAATGGCTGCAGTATCTCCTCGAGCGCGGCGCCGTGGGGTCCCATTCCGCCGGCACGTGCCGGATGGGAAACGATGCGTGCGCGGTGGTGGACGCGCGCCTGCGCGTGCGCGGCATCGAGCGCCTGCGGGTGGTCGACGCCTCCATCATGCCGACGCTGGTCTCCGGCAATCCAAACGTGCCGACGATCATGATCGGGGAAAAAGGCGCCGACATGGTTCTGGAAGACGCAGGGTTGGTCGAGCCGCAGCGCGCCGGGGGGGCTTGGATTCCCGCTTACGGGGACGCGACCTGACGCGAATCAGAAACCAGCCGACTCGAACACCGGCTTCCAGCGTTTCTTCGCGATCTTGTTGAATCCGCCCGGCTTGGGGTGCAGCTCGTTCGCCCATTCCTTCGCCGTGATCGTGCCGACGCCCTCGATTTCTTCGGCGCTGCCGAGGTCTGCGAGCTGCGCGGAGTCGACGAGAAACACCTGATCCGATCGCGCCACCTGCTCCTTCAAGCGCAGCGTGAACTCGAAGAGGAGCCGGTTGACGATCCCCTGCTGGAGCGAGGCATCGACCAGCGCCTGCATCATGGGCGCCTTGAGCCAGTTGCCCAATCCGGCGAATCCCTTGCCCGTCGGGATGGCCCGGTCGTAGTTGTGCAGGAAGATCCTGGCGTCCGGGATGGTCGAGAGAATCATGTCGACCAGGTCGGTATAGGCGTTGCCCACCTCGTCGAACAGGCTCTGCGGCTGCAAATCGTTGAAGCACTCATCCACGGTCGTGTAGTCTCCGCACGCGGGCCGGATGACCTTGAACATGTCGTCCAGGCCAGCGAAGTCGTTGCCGCCACCGCTGACGATCACCATCTCGATGCTCGATTTCCAGGCGTCCAGGGAGGATTGAATGCGGCTGCGGTACTTGCTTCCCACGTATTCCACGACCTCGGCGCCGTTGTTGCCTATGGCGAGAACGCATCTGCTGCCGTTGAAGAGATTGAAGATGGGATTGAGAAGGTTGTTGAGCGGGTACCAGAACCACGAATCACCGATGGCCAGAATGTTGGGTACGTTGGCTTCCTCGAGCATCAGGCGTTCATCCCAGTACGGGCGGCTTAGCATGGCAGATACCTTTCCCGCGAACGAAAAAAGCCGGGCCTGAGCCCGGCTTTTTGTTGCTGTCAGGACCGATCAGGCGGCCTGGATGTTGCTCGCCTGCTTCTTGCCCTTGTTGCCAGCGGTGATCTCGAACGACACCTTCTGGCCTTCCTTGAGCGTCTTGAATCCCGCCATGTTGATCGCGGAGAAATGGGCGAAGAGATCCTCGCCGCCGCCGTCAGGAGTAATGAACCCGAAGCCCTTCGCGTCGTTGAACCACTTAACAGTACCAGTTGCCATTTGTACATTCCTTAATTGAAGTTGAACAGGGGGTCCTTCCCCCATCGTGTTGGTTCTCAAACCCCAGTAGAACGGACAAACAGCGCGTTCGACCAACCAAGCATTCGAAAAAGAACAGCGACGGGCGGACTTTATGCCTATGTGGGGCGGGGGTCAATCGGTGCCCGGCCGATACCGCGGGGATGCATCAGGCATGTTGTTGCCGACGCAACAATCGGCCCTTTGCCCTCACCTGACGCCGGGGGTTCTACCGGGCGCGAAGACAACGCCAGGGGTGGCACAATCCGGGAGCATGGGGGCACCCGATCCACGAGAAATAGAGCGCCTGCAGGCGCAGGCTGCGCTCAACCCCGCCTTCTATCGCTGGCGGGTGGGTGCGATTGCGGTCGCCGGGGACGTGGCGCTGACGGTGATCCAGATCCTGCCGATCGCCCTCCCGATATTCATCGGGCTAATGTTCTACAACTTCCCGTACAAGTTCTGGCTGTTTGCCGCAGTCGTCGCGTTCCTGGCGTGGGTGATCAGGCCTTCCGTTTCCACGGGCGCGAGGTGACGCTTTGCTCGCACCCTTGGCACGAACCAATCGTTCGACTGGAACTGCTCCCAGCACACACGCCCCGCTACACCGAAGCTGAAATTGCGGAGCGGGAGCGAGGGTTGCGGGTGATGAGATAATGTCGCGAAGGAACGCCGATGAACACGGATAAATAGATGGCCAGGAACAGCGTGACGGCCCGCATGGATGCGGTCGTCAATGATTTCGTGAGGCGATGCCGTTATTTCCACGAGCCCATGACCAGAGGCCGTGCACGCATGTTTGCCATGCAGCATCGCCTGAATACGCGCCAGCGCAATTCGGTGCTGAAGCTCAAGGTGGCGACCAATTGCGCCGACTGGGACACGCGTATCGGCATCATCAACGCCTGCAGCCAGGAAGTGATCGCCGATCACGAGCACGGCGGCGGCAGGCCGCACTGGCAGATACTCGAGGACCTGGGTGTCCGCATCGGGCTCAAGCGGCCGGCGCTGCGCAACGCCCGGCCGTTACCCTCCACCCAGCTTTGCTGGGCCGCCTGGGAAGGGTTGATGGGCAACCGGCATTGGCTGGAGGGCATAGTCGGCAATACCTGCGCCGAGCGCACCAACGTGCCGGGATACGGCACGGGCTACATGAAGAAAGCCGGCTGGTTCGGGCTCGAGCGCGACAGGTGGGGGAAGCTCTTCAGACTGGCCGAAGACGAATTGGAGTTCTTCGACCTGCATACCGAAGCGGACATCGAGCACTCGGACATGGGCTGGAAGGCGGTCGAACGGTTCGCAAGGAAGCTGCACATGGAGGATGCGGTAGTCGCCGCGTGCGAGCGCAACCTGTACGTGTGGGAGCACTACCTGAACGGCATCGCAGCAGCAGGCGACGCCCTCGAGCAAGGGCGCTGATGACTGGAATCTATCTCAAAAAACAAGATCAGCCACAGAGGTCACAGA
>Ga0207428_10002967_pt1 | contig 16785 bp, 21 predicted proteins | sample RhiMethybrSRZTD1_FD_187600 | JGI IMG/M metagenome (GOLD analysis project Ga0207428, IMG submission 187600) | Populus rhizosphere microbial communities from Tennessee, USA - Rhizosphere MetaG P. TD hybrid SRZTD1 (SPAdes) (version 3) | ecosystem: Host-associated > Plants > Roots > Rhizosphere >...
CAGCACGGCGGAGGCGGGCGTACCTGGAGCAGCACGGCGGAGGCGGACGTACCTGGAGCAGCACGCCGGAGGCGGTGCGTACCTGGAGCAGCACGCCGGAGGCGGTGCGTACCTGGGGCAGCACGCCGGAGGCGTGCGTACCGTTATCTTCTAAGCAGCAGGTAGGGGTTTACGTTTACGCCTTCCCAATAACGTTTGGGATCAGAGACTAAGGCGACCGAGAAATGCAGGTGATAGTTGCCGGCGCCTGCATTTCCTGAGTCACCGACGTAGGCGATAGTTTCGCCCTGCTTCACGAAGCGACTTTCCGTCAGACCTTCTGCATATCGATCAAGATGCGCGTAGTAGTAAATGAACTTTTTGTCGGTGCTCAGTTGGTAAATCGTTGTGCCGCCTCGCTCGCTTTGGAACAGCTTGATGATGGTCCCATCAGCGGCGGCGAGCACGGGAGTGCCCAACGGCGCGGCGATATCAATTGCATCGTGAACCCGTCCTTCGGAACGACTTTCAGAAAACGTGTCGCGCAGCTGGTCTGGTCGCACCCCGGCCACCGGGACGATCAGGTTGTTCGGTAAAGCACCTTCGGGAATTGGTATGGCAGGACTCGCGGGAGCCTGCAAGGGAGGACTCGACGGAACCGGTAAGGGAGGACTCGCGTCTGGCGTCGGCTGGGTTGGACTGGAGATAACACTTGCGGAGTTACTGGGTTGCGGCGACGGTTTGGATAATGTCAGCACCTCTCGCCGCCCGTTTCGGGAACTTCTGGCAAGCCACACTACCAACACCCCGACAGCAACGAGTAGCGCCAGGAAACCAACAACAACTCGCGTGCGTCGACGGCGTTCTAATCCCATAACTATTCTTCACTTCTATGCGAAGCTGAAATGGAAGTCAAAAGCACAGTCAGTACCACCTGCGTAAGCCGGTGGGATCAGTTGGCTAGCCTCAGAGGTTAACGGGTTCCGAAACAGCCTATGGACATGATTAACAGGATGTACAGGATTCATTTTCTCATCTTGTCAATCATGTAAATCCTGTCTATTTAGGTTTCGTGTCATAATCCTGCTCGCGGCTTATGCAAACAAGGCTCATTCAGATCACCGGGATTATTTGGACTCTGGTCTACGCCGGCATCATCGTCTGGATCTATGCGACTGAGCCCCGCTCGTTTAAGGAGGTAGCGACGAATTCGCAAGTCGCTGCCGGCGTTTACGAAATTAATCAGGAAAAATTTAATAACGCCCTGGCGCTGTTTCGTCGTGAACAGTTTCGCGCCGCGCGTGACGAATGGGCGGGAGCCGATCCGGCCCAGAAAGACCCGCGCACACAGTTCTACGTCGGCTATGCCTGTTACCGGGAAGGCTGGGGTCGTGTCTATTACGACGATGCGCTTTTCAAGCTGGGTCTGGAGGCCGTCAATCGAGCAATCGCCCTGGCGCCAAACGGCACGCTCGTGGTTGATGATCCGAACCTGCAAATGCACAGCGCCGCCGAATTGAAGGCAGAGCTGGAGCAGGGAACTGAGACGGGCTGGAAAGACGTCAATCCACTTAAGCTCTTTCGCCAACGAAAATGAAAGACGTCGCAGAGAAGAACCGAGCGCAGCTGCACTTCATCGTGTTGCCGACCATCCTGCTGACGGCGGGATTGCTGGGCGGACTGCGAATCGACGGGCAAACCAGACAATTTGTATTTATTGCGCCGCCGTTGGTAACGCTCGTGCTGGCGATTCTTTTAGGAGCGCTCTTTGTGCGCGCGGGGGCCATCGACCTGCATCGCTGGCTGGCCATCGAACAGCCAATGCTCACAAACGTCGCGCATCTGCTGACGCTGATTTCGCTTTTCTTTGCTTCCGCTCAGGCATTCAATTCCGTCTTGCCGGAAAGCGGTCTGCTGCATTGGATGTTCTCTTTCTTTTTTCTTTGGGCACTTTGGATTAATCAGTTTTCGAACTTCGACCCGCGGCGTTTGCTGCGAAGCCTGATCATCCTGTTCGGCACGGCCTTTGTGCTCAAACACTTGCTCGTGGCCGCACTCTACGATCCGCAGGGAGGTTGGCTAAAAGCGATTGCCTCGACCTTACTGCAAGGGATCTCCATAGACGTTCCGCGGTTTGCCCCGATTACCGGATACATCTCCTTCTTCGCACTGGCCCTTTATGTCGGCGGTCTTCTGCTGCTCGCGCCTGTGCCACCGGATAACTCCGGAGTTAACAAACTAGCTCTCAGTGAAGAAGCCTTACCTGAGTCTTCGGGTCAATCGAGTCTTGAGTGACGTTCCATCAAGCTTGAACATTCTGGCGTGAAGATTCAGCAAGCTGCGGAGCAGCGATCAGAGTTAAGCCCAGGGCGAGGCTTTGCGAGCCTTGGGTACAGACCGTCTAAAGTGATCGAGCCCCGAAGGGGCGACTGTGATCACTGGTAAAGGAGCACGACTCTTATTCTGGCGCCGCTTCGCGGCTCTCAACATGGACTGACCATTACCCAAGGCTCGCAAAGCCTCGCCTTGGGCTTAACTCTGACCGCTGCTCCGCAGCTGGTCTCCACCCGCTACGACGAGGGGCCCTGACAAATCCATTGACCGCTGGCCCACGCCTCACGCCGTATATGCCGCTCCTTCTTTACTGCCGGATCAACTCGACCGTGCGGTGCATGAGCATTTCCCATGGTCCGTTCCTTCGCTCATAGACACGAACGTACTTGAGTGAATACTTTTCTCCGCCCTCGCCACTCTTAATGACATCCAAACGACCGAAGGTCACAGCAACGTCGCCATGCAGTTCGACTTCGACCAGGGACACCTTGCGGGATAAGAATCCCCGCCTCGCAACAGACTTTAACCATTCGTCCCTACTTTGAACGTTTCCAGTTCCATGGGTAAAGCGGAAGTCGTTAGCGTAAACGGATTCGAGGAATTTGAGATCAGCTCGAACAACGGCATCCTCGACACGCTGATCCATTGCTCGCAGATCCGCGAGGACATCCGCCGCGCTTGCAGTTAGTTGGAAGGTGAGAAGAACGACAAACAGGCCAACGATGAAACTGATTTTTAAGAACCGCATTCTGATTTGCATCATAATCCTCTAGCGCATACGCCCCAATTCGTTTCTTTTCCGTAGCCCAGGCGTTTACGCCTGGGGTACGAGGATGGGTTGGTTTCAAAAGCCCCATTAATGGGGCTTTAAAAGCGTCTCCTCTTTACTACCCAGGCGTAAACGCCTGGGCTAGAGAAAAACTACCGATGAAGTTAAGTTACGACCGAGCACACATCCGAATGGACGGTGCTCGATCGTTCCATTTCAATGTTTGATCAGTAATTCGATAGACCAGAGCTCTGTGCCGTCGATTTGTCGGATGTCGCCTGCAGAGCAGTTTATTCTACGCTGCCCACGAGAGACAACGAATCGGAATGCGATGGTATTGCCCAACTTGAATTCTCTGCGCCACCTCAGCGTTCTCTGCGTCTCGGCGGTGAAGTGGATCAAAACGTGTTATCACCGCAGAGACGCCGAGGCCGCAGAGAAGCCGCGGAGAACTGAAGTCACGGCACTACCGGCGCCATAAACCGACATTAAAAACGGCCATTACCAAAATTTGATTTAGCGTAAGTACGATGACAGAATGCGCGCGACGTTTTAACTACCGATTGAGGTTCGAGAATGGGCAAAAACTCCGTCTTAAGATTGATCTTCCTGATCACGGTCTTCATTGTGTTTGCCGGCTCGCAGCCGGTTAGAGCCGCGCCTCGTTCTTGTGAGAGTCTCGCGCAACTCGCCTTACCAAATACAAAGATCACGACTGCTCAGACAGTAACCGCAAGAGAGTTCGCGCCCCCCGGAAGGGCCGCCATAAAAGACCTGCCGGCTTTCTGCCGGGTGGCCGCAACTTTGAATCCTTCAAGCGACTCGGACATCAAGATCGAAGTATGGTTCCCAGTTGAAGGTTGGAACGGTAAGTACCGCGGCCAGGGGAACGGCGGATTTGCGGGCTCGATCGGCTTCGATGCGATGGCAGCCGCAATCAAACTTGGCTATGCCACTGCGGGCACGGATACGGGTCACACCGGCAATGACGCATCGTGGGCGTTGGGCCATCCGGAGAAGGTCGTCGACTTTGGCTGGCGCGCCATCCACGAAATGACTGTGAAGGCCAAGACGCTCATCCAGGAGTATTACGGCTCGGGACCCAAACAGTCTTATTTCTCCAGCTGCTCCAATGGTGGCCGCGAAGCGCTGATGGAAGCGCAGAGGTTTCCGGCGGACTATGACGGCATCATCGCCGGCGCACCCGCCAACTACTGGACGCGTCTGCTGTCGGCCGGCATGTTGATGCAGGGCGTCATTCTTGAGGGCGACGGCTACATACCAGCCAGCAAGCTACCGGCGATCACTGCCAGGGTGATGGCCGCCTGCGATGCGCAGGACGGCGTCACAGATGGACTGCTGAACGATCCGCGACAGTGCCAATTCGATCCGGCAGTACTGACCTGCAAAGGCGCCGACTCCGATACCTGTCTGACTGAAGCTCAGGTGCGAGCGTTGAAAGCGATTTATGCCGGAGCCCGGGACGCCCGCGGACGTTTGTACTTTCCGGGTTACCCGCCTGGGTCTGAAGACGCGGGATGGAGCGCCTGGATTACCGGTGCGATGCCGCGCCGCAGCACTGGCTTTTTCTTCGGCTCTCAATTCTTCACCAATATGATTTATGAGAAGGCGGACTGGGACTATCGCACGTTCAAATTCGCCGAAGACAGCAAACTGGCTGAAACCAAAATGGCAGCCGCGCTCAACTCAATCGATCCGAACCTAAAGGCGTTCAAAGCGCGGGGCGGAAAACTGATCATGTATCACGGCTGGAATGATCCGGCTATTCCCGCGCTCAACACGATCGATTATTTCCTGAGCGTAGAGAAGCGTATGGGTCAGCGCGACAGCGAGTCTTTCCTGCGCCTGTTCATGGCGCCGGGAATGGCCCACTGTGGCGGAGGTCCCGGACCCAACGCCTTTGGCGCTGGCGGCTCAGGAAGTGCCGACCCCGAACGCAACATGTACCGGGCCCTCGAACAGTGGGTTGAGCAGGGGATCGCGCCAGCGCGGATTATCGCAACCAAGTACCGGAACGATCGCAATCCCGCAGAAGGTGTGAAGATGACTCGACCGTTGTGTGCGTATCCGCACGTCGCAAAATACAAAGGGTCTGGCGATACGAATGATGCGGCGAATTTCGTGTGCACGGCGCCGGGGAAATAGCTCAGGGGCGTAATTATGCCCCCTTACATTTTTCGCGCGGACAATCAAAACAATTAGGGCCAGGATTGATGTCATCGAAAAACCATTCACCGTCCTGGTAGGTCGCTATGACCGTCGATTTTAGGTTTTCAAGTTTCCCCAGGCCTTTCTTCATTGAGAAGGCGCCGTATTCTCCGCAGCCATCGATTATCACCACCGTCCATCTTTCCTTTTCAAATGAAACTACTCGCGTAAACAGTGGGGTGAATTTCGTCAGATGATCGGGACGACCTGCGCGATCCTGTTCCAGATTTGAAGCAACGTACTTCTCCTTTGTAGCTGAAAGAAGTGGTCGCCAATGGAGATCGTACAGGTCGCTCCATTGATGTTTGCTCCGATATTCGATGTAAATGTTCAGCCTCTCGAACAGACGCGACTGGACTGCTTTAGGAAGTGACTCGAACTCTTTATCTGACTTACCTTGCGGAGAGGCGCTGACACCGGTCCATAAATTCAACAGCAGACAAAGAATTGTGACCGTGCCGGCTCGTACCATGTGATTTCGACTCAGGCGGCCAACTATAGAGTTGCCTATGGTCGGCGAATGTTGAGAATCATTTAATCGAGACCGTCAAAGTATAGTTTGTCGCGCTGCGTCCAGTGTTGACCACTGAGAGCATGTGGTCTCCTCCCGTCATGTCCAGGCTGAAACTCTTCCCACTGGCGGTGCCGGCATTAACTATCACGGCGCCGTTGCCCGAGGTAATTTCGATTGACATCAGTTGGCCAGCCTGGCCGTTGACCATATATTCAAGATAACCCTTGGAGCCGATCTTTCCACGGACGGTGGCTGAGCTCGTTCCCTTACGAAAGCTGATACGTTTTTGCGCGAGCGAAACCGAGCCCGATAAGATCAGGATCAAAGCTAAAGCGATAATTTGCGGAATTGTTTTCTTAACCATCGAGGTTCGTCCTTCTTTGAATTTAGTGAATGCAACGTCTTACACTTTAATCTATCGATCACGGCCGAAACTAACGCGTTCCTTACTGCCCCGCGTCCGCCAGTTTGTCCACCTTCAGTCAACGTCGATCGAAAAATAGTGCGCTTCCAGATTCATGCCTTTCCGCACGTAGAAGCGGTGCGCATCGAGCCGGCTGACTCGCGAAACCAACCGCACTTGATGGCAGCCATTTTCTTTGGCGTGCTCGACCAGCCAATCAAACAACTCGCCGCCGTAACCTTTTGATCGTTCGCCGCTTTTCGCGACCAGGTCTTCAATTTCAAGATACTTGCCGCCGGCCAGCCATTCGGAGATTCTGAATCCGGCGACCGCTTTGACTTCGCCGTCCTGCAAGTAAGCCAATTGAAACCCGGCGATTTCATTCAGCCTCCTGACCATCGGCAGAAACTGACTCGGCTGGATATGCGGACGAAGTTCAGCCATCACCGGGTAACAGTTTAAGATCTCCTGCTCATTGGCAGCGATGCTTATTCTACTGCTCATACCAAACCAGGATCAGCGCATTGTTAGAGGCCATTGAAACTGGCGCCGTTATTCGTCGTCCACACTTGAATGAATTGAGTCAGCTTTCCTGTCGTTCGTCAGGTAATTCTTAGTTACGCGATACAAAATAACAGACGCTACATAAGCCAGCCCAACGAAAACCCAAAAGAAGAAGAAGTCTGCAATGCCGCTCCGATTCAGGATTAGATGAGTCGCCGCGTAGAGGCTGCCGAGCAGCACCGGAAAAAACATCAGCCAAATGCCGGCCAGGACTATCGGCTTTGGCCGCCCGTCGAGTGCCTTACGAAACAGAAAGCCTTGGGTGTTGATGCTCTGGATTGGATCCAAGGTCGCCGTTGTCCCAATCGGAGCGCCACAGCTATCACAAAAGGACGCGAACGATGCGTTGGGCGTCAGACACGAGTGGCAGATGATCTCGCCGGGATTAGTTTCTGACTTCACTCGCCACCTTAAATCGACTGTAGTATTTGATTGTTGCAGAACTAATCTAGGACTGCGCCCGGCGCAAGAGAGTACTTGCTGATAAGTTCTGTGTACAGCGCAAGATCTCTGGCATCAGGTTTCTGGCAGGCTGCTGAAAAACGATTTTGGAGACACGACTCGTCGCCGCTTTTGCACAGAAGCAAGTATTGAAATTACAGCAATCCCGGCCAAAGCGGCGACAAGTCGCCGCACTCCAAATCTTCCAACTCATCCGAAGAACACCTCGGCCACGCGATAGATTTCTTCATCGAGGCGCTTCAAGGATCCCACGGCTTCAGTCAGCGGCACGCTCACGATGCGGTTGCCGCGAATGGCCGCCATCTCGCCCCACTGCCCGGCTTTAACCATTTCATAGGCCTTGATCCCAAAGCGGGTTGCGAGGATGCGATCGAAGGCCGTTGGAGATCCGCCGCGCTGGACGTATCCCAGCTTGGTCACGCGCGTCTGCAGGCCCGTGCACCGTTCGATTTCGGCGGCGAGTGCTTCGCCGATTCCACCCAGGCGATGATGTCGATAGATCACGTCGCACTGTTCTTCGGAGAGCCATGATTCATCCGGATGCGGATGCGCGTCTTCGGCGACTACTACGATCGAAAAATTACGACCGTGCTTTACCCGCTGCGCCAGCAGCTCGCAGACGCGCGTTATGCGGAATGGATGTTCGGGAACCAGCACGACGTCCGCGCCTCCGGCAATTCCACCGTAAGCAGCAATCCATCCGGTGTGACGGCCCATGACTTCGACGACCATCACGCGGTGATGCGACTCAGCCGTTGAATGCAGGCGATCGATCGCATCAGTCACAATCGAGACCGCCGTGTCGAATCCGAAGGTGAAATCGGTGCCGCACACATCGTTGTCGATCGTCTTGGGGATGCCGACTAAATTGAATTGATGATCTCGCCAGAGGTCGCGAGCAGCGGACAGGGATCCTTCGCCGCCGACCGCAATTAGCCCCGAAAGTTTATGCGTTTCCCAATTCTCGCGAATACGCGGAAGACAGTTCGGATCATTCAGCGGATTGAACCGCGAGGTGCCGAGGATCGTGCCTCCGCGTGGGAGAATGCCTATGACCGTTTCCCGGGTCAGCGGTAAGACCTCGTTTTCGAAGAGTCCCAGCCAGCCGTTACGAATTCCCAGGACTTCCACGCCGTCCGAATTTGCGCAACGAGCGACAGCACGAATGGCTGCGTTCAGACCCGGGCAATCACCGCCGGCGGTTAATATTCCAATTCGCATGATGTGCAGTTGTGTTTTATGATCATTGTGTTCGATGGTTTGTGTCAAACGAAGAAGAATGTCCGACAAACTTTAGTTTGTCGATCGGGCTCGACAAGCTAAAGCTTGTCGGACATAAAATCCTGTATGAATGATCCCTTGATTCTCGCAATTGAAACAGCGACCCGCGCCGGTGGTGTGGCGGTCGCGAAAGGCCGAGACATTCTCTCGTCGCGGGTTGGCGACGCTACAGTGTCGCACTCGGCGAACCTGATCGAGTTGATCGATCAGGCTTTGCACGACGCCGGCGCAAAGCTTTCCGATATCAATCTATTTGCAGCCGCCGTCGGTCCGGGAAGTTTCACCGGCCTGCGCATCGGGTTGGCTACGGTCAAAGCTCTGGCCAATTGCACGGGACGTCGAGTGTCGGGTGTCTCGACGCTCGCCGCGATCGCGCAGGCTTCAGGAATTGCCGGCGAGGTCGTTTCGTTGCTGCCGGCCGGCCGCGGCGAAGTGTTCGCTCAGCGATTTGCGACAGAGCAGGGAAGCGTCGAAGCGATCGATACCGCGGCGCACCTCAGTCCAGGAGCGTTACTGGAAAGGTACGGCAATCTTGAGCCAGTGACCTGGGCCGGCGAGGGCGCAGGCCAGCAGCTTGAATTACTAACCACCTGGGCCAGAGACAAGGGCTTCAGGTTGTTTGACTCGGGGCAGAACGATTCCGGGTGGACGATCATCACGGAGACAAACAATCTTGCCAACGCGGTGGCGGCCCTCGCCCTCAAAGAGGACGAAGCCGGCAGGTCTTTAAGCGCAGAAGAACTGCATGCGGTTTACGTACGAGCGTCGGACGCAGAAATTAACGAACGATGGCAGCAAGAGAAAGCCGAAGCATAAGATCCGCTCCTGAAATTTCGATCGAAGCAATGACCGAGCACGATCTGCTGGAGGTCTGTCAGATCGAAGAACTCGGCCAGCTGAGTGCCTGGGGCTGGGACGCTTATCACAAGGAACTGGAATCGCCACAGGACACGATCATGTTGGTGGCCAGGGTTGATTCAGTCGCTTACGGATTTGAACTTGGCGGTTTTATCGTAGCGCGCATGATCGCCGGAGAGTTGCACGTCAATAACGTGGCTGTGCGGACTGAACTCCGTCGAAATCGCATAGGCTCGAGTTTGCTGGAGCATACGCTTCAAGTGGCTCAACGCTACGGAGCGATCCTGGCCCACCTGGAAGTTCGAGCCGGAAACGAAGTTGCACAAAGGCTTTATGTGCGTTGCGGTTTTCGGGCGACAGGACGCCGCCGAAACTACTATCGCTCACCGACTGAAGATGCGCTTTTGATGAGCCTTTCGTTTGGCTAGCTGGGCTCGGTTTTCATCAGGCCAACTGCTCGCTACCGCAGGCGGTTCTGATCAAAAGTTAACCTTGATTTAACATACAACGTGGGCTAACATTTCGCTCATGACGGACTGCCCCAGGCACTTCTCATCCGCAAGCGCTTTCTTTCCAACCCAACCAATCGAGAGGAGAATATAGATATGGAAATGACAAAGGCGGATAGCCTCAAAGAGGCGTTGATGGCGAGCAACCCTGAGTTTCGAGAGATGGCTCGCGAACACGGACGTTACGAACAACGATTGAGCGAGTTGTCCGCACTTACATATCCGAGCGACGAAGAACAGTTGGAAGAGGTCACTTTGAAGAAAAAGAAGCTTGCTTTAAAAGACCAGATGTACTCATTAATGCTCCAGGCCGAAAAAACCGAGCACTAAGTTTGCGAACTGCGTTTGGTTTGCCGCGCAGTTGCTTTTAATATCATTTGAAACGGGGCCGACAGGAAAAGCTGTTGTGGCCCCGTTTTGTTGTTAGTAGTTTGATGTCCGACAAGCTTTAGCTTGTCGAAGCTTTGGCGACAAACTGAAGTTTGTCGGACATTAGTTCAATCAGGCGGCAAAGCCGCTGAGACTAACCCGTGTCGCTATGATCCGTGACGGAATTCCATTTGTAGTTGTCCCAATCATCCTGGCAATTATCCCTCTGGTATTCGGGTTTTGGTGGGCCGCGATTCCCTTGCTGCTGGTCGCGGCGTTTATGGCGTACTTTTTTCGCAATCCCCGTCGATCGATTCCCTTGACCCCGGGCATCGTGGTCGCGCCTGCCGACGGTCGCGTCACTCTGGTCCGGCCGGCGGACGGTAAAAACCCGCAATCGCTGGTCAGCATTTTCCTTTCCCCGTTCGATGTCCACGTCAATCGCGCGCCCATCGCCGGAGAAATCGTCGAAATTGCTTACAAAAAGGGCAAATTCGTGATGGCGACAAAAGAAGAATCTCGCGATTTGAACGAGCAAAATCGATTGATAATCAAAGGCGATCACCTGGTTGTCACCTGCACGCAAATCGCCGGAGTTCTGGCCAGGCGCATTGTTTGTTGGAAGCGGCGAGGTGAGAGAGTAGAATGTGGCGAGCTTTTTGGGATGATCAAGTTCGGTTCGCGAACGGACCTGCTAATGCCGCCTGAAATCGAAATCGTGGTTCAGACCGGCATGCGTGTGCGGGGCGGCGAAACCATAATCGGGAAAATAAAAAATTGAACGTGCAACGATTCCGATCAGGGGCGCGTTTGGGTCCGGCGCCGGCGCCTTCAGGTCGCAAAGGCCTGAAGAAAGGCGTCTACCTCGTGCCGTCGTTTTTCACGGCGATGAATATTCTCGCCGGCTTTTATTCGTTGATGGCGACGATGAGCGCGTTCCGGTTGCTTGGTATTGGCGGTGCGCAACAGGTGAAAGATGCAGCCGAACGCCTTGATCATGCGGCGATGGCGATTGGTTGGGCTGTGGTCTGCGATATTCTCGACGGGCGCATTGCCCGTATGACTAAAACCACGACCGAAATCGGCATCCAACTGGATTCGCTGGCTGACATCGTGTCATTTGGCCTGGCGCCGGCGATTCTCGCCTACGTCTGGGGTTATGGAACGACCTTGCAGGATTGGATGAATGTCCGGCAACTGGCCTGGTTCGTTTCGTTCATGTTCGTGATCTGCGGTGGATTTCGTTTGGCGAGATTCAACGTCCAGGCATCGCGTCCGCGTCCGCTGGCAGCAGGAACACCAAAAGTCGATAAGAAGAGCTTTGTCGGTTTACCGATTCCCGTAGCCGGGTGCCTGGTGGCCGCGATCGTTCATTTTTCGCCGACCCCTTTGAGGTACGCTCCTCACCGCCCCGAAGTACTGGCAATTGTGATGATGGTGCTGATGGCCTTTCTCGGATTACTAATGGTCAGCACGCTGCGCTTCACCAGCTTCAAGTCCGTCGGCGCCGGGCGGAGAAGCGCCAGAATGCTGATCGGCATCATCGGCCTGGTCTGCATGATCTATTTGTACTCGCAATGGGTTTTGCTGATTCTGGTTGTTGGGTACATCGTCCATGGCTTGCTGTGGCGCGGGCTGGCTTCCTTTGGCCGCCGCCCTCCCGATAAGGCCGCCGAAATGCACAAGGCTTGACCCTTCTCGGTACGCACGCTTCCCGCGTGCTCCGTCCTGAAACAAGCACGCTGGAAGCGTGCGTACCTATTTTGAGTTAGGGGCGGCAAACGCGATGAGCGCGTGCGGCGTCGTGATCAGCACCAGATGGCTGGTCATAATAGGAGCTGCCGCGCTGCTGTTTTCCTCGCCCAGCGACAGCGTATTTGCCGGTTTCCCGTCGCGAAGATTAAGCACAATCGCTGTGTCAGTGGAAAAAGGCGTGAACAATGCGCCGTCAGTCGCCGTGACTGGACGCGAGGAGATTCTTCCGGGAAGTTGCTGGCGCCAGATGAGAGCTCCCTTATTTAGCGAAAGCAGATAGGCAAAGTTGTCGAGCGAAGCAGCCAGCACGCCGTTTTCAACCAGCGTCACAGCCTGAACTGCTGCGCCCGTGCGTCTCTGCCAGCGGACTTTGGACCGGATCTCGTCAAAGGCGTAAACGTTTCCATCGCCCGATCCGAAATAAGCCATATTGTCTTTGACGGCAATGGCTCCATGAATGGGACCGCGCGTCTTGTATTCCCAGAGCAACTGGCCTGTCCTGGCGTCGAGCGAGCGCATCGTCCCGGCATTGCTGCCGAAATAAACTCGATTGCCCAGCACCTGAGGCTGACCAGAGAATTCTTCGGCGTACTGATTACTCCAAAGCACCTGGCCTGTCTGCTTACTTACACAGTAGACATGTCCATCAATGCTGCCGCCGAAAAGCGCAAGGCTGTCCGCCACCAGGCTCCCGGATATCGGAGCGGGCAAAGAAGTTCGCATCCATAAAGTCAGGCCCGTGGATTTGCTGAGAGCCCGCAAAGTTCCGTGGACCCTCTTTTCATCGGGCGTGGTGTAGCTGGTGGCGGCGTAGACACTTCGATCGTCGGCTACCAGGGCCGCCGAAAACTCGCCGCCCACTTCTGCCTTCCACTGCAACTTGCCGTCCTTGGTGTTCAGCGCCAGCAGCACTCCGCTGCTGAGAGGAAAGAAGACGGTTTCCGCGTCCGCGGCCGGCGTCAAATCCGTCGTTCGGTCTGTTTTATAGCGCCAGGCAACCGTCAGAGGCTGTGAGAGTGCCGGTCCGTCGCCATTGGCGCCCGCCGCCCTTTTGTCTTTCTTAAACGCCGCCGATGAATGGGCCAGGATCACTGCCAGAAGGCAGTAAGTGAGGCGCACGAGAAAAGGCCTGAGAATTCCGGGTGAGGTTAAAAAGGTCGTTTTCTTCAAACTCGTTCTTCTATTTGGCTAAAGCGCTTTGCTGCTTTCGAATTCGCGCCTCTATAATCCAGGGTTCTGCAAATACACTCTTTTCTTTGACGCTTAGTTTGACGTGGAGGTTTTCCTTTTTTGCAGCCTAACAGTCACGAAAGAATAATCATACTCGACTTTGGTTCTCAGTACACCCAGTTGATTGCTCGTCGTATTCGCGAAGCCGGCGTCTACTGCGAGATTCTTCCGTTCAATACTTCCGCCACAGAAATCGCCTCACGGCAGCCCAGGGGACTGATCCTGTCGGGCGGGCCATCTTCGGTTTATGACGAGAATGCGCCGCGATCGGAAAGGGAAGTGGTTGACGAGTCCCACTGTCCGGTTCTGGGAATCTGCTATGGCTTGCAGTTGATGGCTCATCAGTTGGGCGGCAAAGTCCAACCTTCTCCGAGTCGCGAGTATGGTTACGCCCGGCTCACGGTCGTGAATGGAGAGACGGCTTTGTTCACTGGCTTGCCGCGCGAGATGGATGTTTGGCTCAGTCACGGCGACCACGTGACAAAATTGCCCGAAGGGTTTCAGGTTACGGCTACGACCAACGATGCCGTTAACGCATTCGAGAACCCTGCGCGCAGGATCTTCGGCGTTCAATTTCATCCGGAAGTTGCCCATACGCCTCTGGGCGCACAGATCCTTCGGAACTTCTTGTTTGAGATTTGCGAGTGCGCAGGGGATTGGAGCCCGGCTGCGGCGATAGATGAACAGGTCGCCCGGATTCAAGCTGCGGTCGGCGAAAACGATCAGGTGATCTGCGGTCTTTCGGGTGGCGTGGATTCTTCGGTCGCAGCGGCCCTGGTTCATCGAGCCATCGGAAATCGGCAGACGTGCATTTTCGTCAACAACGGCGTCCTGCGCGAAGGCGAATTCGAATCCACTCTGGCATTGCTGAAACAGTCGGTCGAGCTAAACATCCGCGGAGTCGACGCCACCGAAAGGTTTCTGGACGCGCTGAAAGACGTCGTCGATCCCGAAAAGAAACGGAAAATAATTGGCGCTGCCTTTATTGACGTCTTCGAGGAAGAAGCGAACCGAATCGGCGATGTTAAGTTCCTGGTCCAGGGCACGCTCTATCCGGACGTCATTGAGTCCGTGTCCGTGCGCGGTCCTTCGGTAACGATCAAGAGTCATCACAACGTCGGCGGTCTGCCGGAAAAGATGAACCTGAAATTGATCGAACCGCTGCGCGAACTGTTCAAGGATGAAGTGCGGATTATCGGTCGCGAGTTGGGCGTACCTGAAGAACTCCTTAACCGTCATCCATTTCCGGGTCCGGGTTTGGCTGTTCGAATCATCGGCGACATAACCGAAGAACGCCTGCGAATTGTCCGCGCCGCCGATCGAATTCTCGATGAAGAATTACGCCAGGCCGAATTGTATTCATCCGTCTGGCAGTCATTCGCAGTTTTGCTCCCGGTTTCAACTGTGGGTGTCATGGGTGACGAACGAACCTACGAACGCGTGATTGCGATTCGCGCCGTAACCAGCGTGGACGGCATGACCGCTGACTGGGCGCGTCTGCCCCACGATTTGCTGGCGCGCGTCTCCGGGCGAATCGTTTCGGAAGTGAAAGGCGTCAACCGGGTCGTCTATGACATCAGCTCAAAACCGCCCAGCACGATTGAGTGGGAATGAGCAGCAAGACATACGTCAACTTACGCGCCTCTACTATTCTGAGAGCGTCTGACGATCCCAATCTATGATGCGCCAAGTGAAGAGCGCTTTTAAGCGCATTTTTAGGGCCGCAGGCTTTGATATAGTTCGTCTACCAACAAGTGTCGCGCCTCCTTTCCAGAAGAAAGACTATCTTTTTGAGAGCGACGATCTCTTCAAGTCTATCTATCGTGAGGCGATAAGAATCAGCAACAGCCCACAGGATCCCGACGTATTTCCTCACCGGCTCTACAACACTTTGCAGTTTCTCGATTACACTGCGAACCTGGCAGGGGACGTGGTGGAGTGCGGCTGCTTCAAAGGGCGCTCTTCATTTGTGTTCTGCCAATATATTCGTCTCATGAATCCCCGCTTTAAAGGTGAGGGCTATCACATCTTCGACTCCTTTCAGGGTCTCAGCCAACCTACGCAGAGGACACCATTACAAACTCTGCCTATGGCCCTCCGGGGACATACTGCATGGAAGCCAGATCATTTTGCGGAAACCTTGACGAAGTGAAAACAGCCCTTAGAGAGTTCCCTTTGATTGAATACCAACCGGGATGGATACCTGAAAGTCTCAACGGTCTTCCCGAAAGAACCTACAAATTCATCCATCTTGATTTGGATTTATACAGACCGATATATGGTGCGATTGAATACTTCTATCCTCGTCTGGTCCCGGAGGTGTAATCGTAGTGGACGAATACGGCCTCCCGAGATGGCCCGGTGCGCGCCAAGCCGTGAACGAGTTCTGCACTCGTGCCGGGACTAGCCCCATCGGTCTGACCACCGGCAATGGCGTTATCATCAAGACAGGTTAGCTCATCTTCGACCGGCTTGGACTCGCTCCCGCGCCGGTCAACAAGTCAGCCAAATATTTTCTTTAATACAGATCTGCCGGGTGAAAGCACGGGTGTTTTTCTTCGCCTCTCCGGCACATCGAAGATGATGTTAAAGAGTCGTCTATATTTTCCTTCAGGGCAGGTTAAATGCTGCATCCCATGCCAGGCATTAGCGGTGTTCTTGAAGATCAGGCTGTTATTACCTACTGGTGGGATCTGTATGGTGTCGCCAAAATCTGTGAAGTCCGGGTTCATGGCGTTCGTCGACTTATCGCCCAGAACTAGGGTTGAGCCACCCCACTCGAACTTCCAATCTTCCTGAGTGTTGAAATATATCATTTGAGTGCCGATTTTTTTTGTCGCATCTACATGAGGGGACACCTCGCAATTAGTGAATCCGAGATGCCAGGCAAAGCGTATCTCGAACTGCGAAACTTCAAACATCGACTCAATGAGTTTCCGGTAAGCTTCGCTCGTTTCCAACTCTTTAAGGAATGACTGCCATGCCGGAGATAGCTCTTCGTGCTTCACTACCCCTTGAATCGCCCGTTTAATCGAACGCTCAGTTTGATGATAGATTGATTCTTGATAAGCCAGATAGTAGCGATTGTGCGGTCTTTGGCCGTAGGGCCTTTCCATCCCGTAGTGTCTTTCAAACAACTCCAGGTTCGGGAAGCTCTGACGTAGAGCCTCGAAGCCTTCCGGCGTCAAAAACTGGTGTGCCTCAAACCAGGGAAAGGGAGCAGTGTTTCTAAATGTCTCGATGGGAAAAGTCTCCAACAGACCATAATTGATAAGCGCGTTTGGCGCGTGAGTTAAGCCCGGCCGGCAGGAATCAGTTGTTGAACTGGCTTGTTCCATAGATCTTATTCTCTCTGATCCGGCGTGGATTAAAAAGCGCGCCAACAGTTGAGTTGACCACCGGAACGAGTAGATAAAAACTCCTTTCAGCTAAATGCCTTCTTCAGAAAATATCTCGTATGCCCAGTCGGGAACCCCTCCAGCGTCCCGAATACCGTGTAGCCAACTTTCTGGTAAAAATCCAGAGCGAG
>Ga0207428_10002968_pt1 | contig 16783 bp, 17 predicted proteins | sample RhiMethybrSRZTD1_FD_187600 | JGI IMG/M metagenome (GOLD analysis project Ga0207428, IMG submission 187600) | Populus rhizosphere microbial communities from Tennessee, USA - Rhizosphere MetaG P. TD hybrid SRZTD1 (SPAdes) (version 3) | ecosystem: Host-associated > Plants > Roots > Rhizosphere >...
CTGCCGAGACTGTTTGATCGTCCCAAGTACCGACAGCGCAATATCATCGAGCGTATGTTCGGCTGGCTGAAAGAGAACCGTCGCATCGTTACGCGTTTCGACAAGCTCGCGAAAAGTTATGCAGCGATGGTCTCGCTGGCCTGCGCCATGCGGTGTTTACGACATTACTTTTCGTACAGAGCCTAGGAAAAACTTAACGCAGTGTCCGGGATTAGTTGACCACTACATCTTGATTGATAGGCATATTGTATATTTAGAGCGAGTTGCCCACGTATAAATGGATACCTCTACTTTGAAAATTTACCATAGCTATACAAGCTCATTCCCTACCAGGATCAAAGCATTCTTATTTCCCCTCCCCCAGGGCCGTCTCGTTTGGCCCATTTTAGGTTCCCTCGGGTTTCCGCCTTCCAAAGGGTGGTGGTTGTGCTACTCTTTTCACCGCTTGTTGCTCAAGGTGCCAGTCACTGAGCAACTGACAGGGAGAGCGGTAGTCCAAGGTCGAATGCAGGCGCTTGCGGTTGTAGAAAACCTCAATGTACTCGAAGGCCACGGCCCGCATTCCATCGCGCGTCTGGAATCCAGGCGTATCTACTAGGTCGGTGGTCGAGATAAAAATCTTAACAAATGAAAAATCGAGGACTTATTTCCGTCTTTCTTCTCGCGGCCATTCTGTGGTTCTGTACTGTTACATCAAGTGCCACGGAGACCGTGAAAGTTGAAAGCGTTTCTATCGAAAATGCCAAAACTTCGCTAGGCATTGACACTCCGACCCCAAGATTCAGTTGGGTGATTGCATCGAACGAGCGCAACCAGAAACAGACCTTCTATCAAATCCGAGTTGCATCACGTCCAGAGAAACTTCGTGACGCGGATGTTTGGGATAGTGGCAAGATCGCCGACGAGCGATCGCAATTTGTTCCGTATGCCGGTGCGCCTCTACGTTCACGTACAAGGTATTTTTGGACGGTCCGCGTCTGGGATGCTCAGGGCCAACCATCTGCCTGGAGCAAACCTTCCTCGTGGGAAATGGGATTGTTGACCGCTACCGATTGGAAAGCACAATGGATCGGCCGTGGTGGCGTGGTGCCCATGCCTCCGGATCTTATCAAATCGCAACTTCCCGCCACTCCGGCCCAACTCAAGCCAGGTGAAAGTCAAGGTCAGAGCTTCACTACCGATCACTCTATCGCGTCAGTCAGCGCAGAGGTTCCGACCTTCAAGACTAGAAATACCAGCTTTACCCTCTCGTTAAGAAAAAACGGGCCCGACGGTGAACTAGTGGCAAAACGGCGCATCGAGAACCACACGGATAATGAATGGGCAACCCTGAAGCTCGACAGCCCCCTCCCACCTGGAAAATATTATCTCGAACAATCTGAGGTCGTCGGCGACGCGGGATGGTACACATACCCTGACAGCACTTATACGTTTGGAGAAGCCTACGCCAATGCGATGGAAATTTCGGGAGACCGCAAGACAAAATGGGAAATCAGCGGTTCGCGAGAACCCGATGGACTGACATCCCAATTACGCCGAGACTTTGATGCCAGCAAGAAAATTAAACAAGCCAGGCTATATATCACCGCCCTCGGGCTGTATCGAGCTCAAATTAATGGCAAAACTGTAAGTACTGACTATTTCGCACCGGGCTGGACCGACTATCGGAAGCGGATTCAATACCAGACCTACGACGTGACAAAACTGATCCACGCGGGCCGGAATGCGATTGCAGTCGATTTGGGCCCCGGTTGGTACGCCGGGAATGTTGGATCATTAGGTCCGAACCAGTATGGCCAGTTGCCTTATCTGCTCGCGCAACTCGAAGTGCGCTATACGGATGGCAGCAGTGAACAGATCGCTACGGATGGCAGTTGGAAGAGCGCACTTGGGCCAATTGTCAGTTCCGATCTGATAATGGGTGAACAATACGATGCCCGATTGACAACACCAGGCTGGGATTTACCCAACTACGATGATAAAGACTGGAAGCAGGTACTGGTAGGTCCGAATGTGGAAGCCGCCCTGGTTGCGCAAGTCGACCCTCCAATTCGCGTTGACCATGAGATCAAGCCCGTAAAGGTTACGCAAATCAAGCCCGGCACCTACATTTACGATATGGGTCAAAACATGGTGGGAGTCGTAAGATTACGAGCCCGAGGGAAGGCTGGGCAAGTCATTACGCTTCGGCACGGCGAAGTTTTAAACACGGACGGCTCGTTGTATACGGAAAACCTTCGCACTGCAAAAGCAACGGATCAATACATCATGAACGGGCAGGGAACGGAGAAATTTGAGCCCACATTCACGTTTCATGGCTTCCGATATGTCGAAGTTAGCGGGGCAACGTCTCAACCTGAAATCGTCGGTCGTGTATTGCGGACAGCTATGCCATTGACTCTCTCCTTTGTTACCAATGTGCCGATGCTGAATCAGTTGCAGCAGAATATATTATGGAGTCAACGCGGGAACTTTCTCTCGGTTCCAATGGACACACCTGCGCGAGATGAGCGCCTGGGGTGGACGGGGGACCTCGCAGCATTTGCGGGTACAGCCGCATACAATATGCATACATTATCCTTCCTGGATAAATGGCTGACTGATCTTCGTGATACTCAATCGCCAATCGGGGCCTTTGCTGATATTGCACCTACACTTCAGGGAATCAGAAACGCAGACGCTGGCTGGGGTGACGCCGGTGTATCCGTGCCTTGGACCTTGTATGAGCGATATGGGGACCTGCGCATACTCGAGCAAAACTTCAATGCAATGGACAGCTGGCTTTCGTATCTTGAAAAGACTAGTACGGACTATCTTCGTCCCAATAGCGGGTACGGTGACTGGCTGAACGTGAATGATGAGACGCCAAAAGATCTAATTGCAACAGCATTCTTCGCGGAAAGCGCCCGCACCCTCGAAAAAGCTGCTCGCGCGCTCAATAAGGATTCCCGCCGTTATGCAGATCTTTATGCGAATATTCGAAATGCATTTAATCGTGCGTTTGTCCTTTCGGATGGCAGATTGAAGACTGACACGCAAACTGCCTATGCACTTGCGCTGACTATGGATCTCTTGCCGGCGGCATCACGCAAGTCAGCCGCAGATCGATTGGTTCAACTGATCAAGGACAAGAACTGGCACCTGTCCACAGGATTCCTCGGCACACCTCGTCTGCTACCCGCACTATCGGAAGCGGGTCATGCAGACGTGGCGTACCGCCTGCTGCTTCAAAATAGCTATCCATCCTGGGGCTATCAGATCAGCAAAGGTGCAACGACGATGTGGGAACGTTGGGACGGAATTCGGCCAGATGGGAGCTTTCAAGACAAGGTGATGAATTCATTCAACCACTACGCCTACGGGGCGATTGGAGAATGGATGTACCAAAACATTGCCGGTATCCGTCCCGTGGCGCCCGGATTTCGACGATTTGTCGTCAGACCTATCCCAGGGGGCGAGGTGCACTCGGCCAATGCCCGTTATAGATCGGGTTACGGGACAATTGCCGTGCGCTGGAATGAAGGAAGCGATCAAGGGGAGCTTTTTGTCAGTATCCCGGTGAACACGAGCGCGGAAATCTGGGTACCAAATAGGGGAGGTAGCGTTCAAAGCGACGGCGCAAATTTCGTCCGTACCGAGCCAGGATATTCGGTCTATGAGGCCGGTTCTGGGAACTACCGTTTTACCATTCATTGAATCGCCAGAGCTTCAATAGGTGCTGTTTCAGAACTCCTTTGTCCAGCAAGCTTGATTAGGCTTGCCGCATGAGTAAGCCGCTGCCAGGCAAGTACCAACCGGCCGAATCAGGTCTGGGCCATGGATACAACCTACATCCCGATGCGCCGGGACTTCATCTATCTGAGCGCGGTTCTCGACGTTGGTGTCGGGTCGCATCATGACGTGCTGGCTCCTGAGAGAATTCGGGAGCACAGCATCGGAGATCAGATGACGGCTTTGAATGTGGGTTCATGGATCCCTTACGAAAGTCCCGTCATCCACTGTGATGAGACACTCGTCCGGGTACTCAAAAAACCGGATCGAGATCCGACCAGTCAGTCCTGGATGTGGGTGCAGGCCAGCGGCCCGCCGGATCGAAAAGTCATGCTGTTCGACTACACCTCCAGCCGTGCGCAGGAGGTGCCGTTGCGCTTGCTGGAAAGTTATCGCGACTACTTGCTGACCGACGATTGTATGCGATCCATAAACCCCACCTACCGTATGGCCGTGGTATGAAGTCAGGTATCCGAGTCGGATACATGCTCCACTTGAGTTCTTACCCCAAACAACCGGTCGGCTATCTGCCGACCCCGCTCCAGCCCTTCAGCCGTCAACCAAATCGATTTGTTCTTGTTCACCGGATTACTGATAAAACCATGTTCATGTAATCGGTTCATAGTCTCGAAGTCGAACCCTTTCCAAGCATTGCCGTTATCAAAACTGAAGGTTGCCAACAGGGCAAGCACGGCTTCCTCAATCAGTTTATCGTCGTATTCCATGATCGTTGCTCCGCTCGTACTCTTTAAGCTCACCGTACCCCCCCAGCCATCAAGATGGATAGCGCGTTTAACTACGCGATACCGGCGAGCAGTTCCAGGGCAGTAAAGCTTCGTAATCCTCAACCGAAGAAGCCGTTGGCAGGCGCTCAAGTGCGTGGTGCAGCCACGCAGAGGGCTCTTGGCCGTTGGCTTTGGCAGTCTCGACCAAGCTGTAAAGTTGAGCGCTGGCCGTCGCACCTTTGGACGTGTCGCTGAACAACCGGTTCTTCCTTCCGATCACGAAGGGCCTGATGGCGCGTTCGGCAGGGTTGTTGTCGATCGACAAGTAACCTTCCTCGACATACCGTTCAAGTTTGTTCCAATTGCTCGCCAGGTAGCTGATGGCTTTGCCCAGGGCGTTCTGAGCGGTGACCTGGGGTTGGGTCTTTTCCATCCAGCTTTTCAACTGAGCCAGCACCCGCAGGCTGTGCGCGTGACGACCGGTTTTACGCTCGCCCTCGTTGCCGGCCTTTAGGTCGCGCTCGATGCCATACAGCTTGTTGATCAGGTTCAGCGCGATGTCGGTATGGCCCCTCTTGCCTTTGGGCTGCACTTTTTGCGCTTCCAAGAATTTGCGTCGTGCATGCGCCCAGCAGCCTAAACGCTCACCCCCCGCCTGCGCGCCCAGCGCGTTGTAACCGGCATAATCATCGGTCATCACGTAGCCGCAATAGCCATCAAGCAGACGCGTCGGCACCTCCTGAGCCCGACTGGTGGAGTAGTCGAAAAGGATCACTGGTTTGTCGGGTGGGCCGCCGGTTTGCACCCACATCCAGGACTGGCTGCTGGGCTCCCGATCCTGCTCTTTCAACACCTGCACGCGGGTTTCATCGCAGTGGATGAAGCGGCTTTCCAATAACTGGCCGCGCATTAAATTCAGCAGCGGTTGCAAGTGTTCGCCGCACTGGATAACCCTGCGGGCCAAGGTCTGGCGCGGGATATCGATGCCATGGCGGCCTAGCACTTTTTCGAAACGGTGAAGCGGTAAACCGTCCACGTATTCGGCGGTCAGCAGCATCGCCAGCACGCTTGAGTTGGCCATACTTTTTTCAATCAACTGAGCGGGCTTGTCCGCAGTGACCGGTGCCGTTTCACAGGCACGGCAACCGTAGATCGTACGGACGTGTTTGATCACGCGGATTTGCATCGGCACGATTTCAAGCTGCTCGCTGACCTCCTCGCCGATGGCGTGTTTGCGGCAGCCGCAGGCACAGGTCAGTTCACGCTCGGGCAGTTCGTGGATGATTTCGATGCGGGGGAGATCGGCCGGCAGCGGCTTGCGCTTGCCACGCCGCGGGGTCGGCGCAACAGTCTCTTCTTCAGCAGCTTCATCAATGGGCTCGACGACGCTTTCCGCCTTATTGAACAGGGTCAACTGCGGCGTTGCCGGATCAGCCGTTTGCTCGGACTTGCGTCCGAACAGGCGCTGACGCTACAGCGCATTTTCTTCTTCGAGGAAACCGACTCTGGACTGCATCTTCGCAAGCATCTGCTTGAGCAATTCAGGATCATCGGGGAGGTTTTCGGACATGGAAATCATGCCCTGGATTATACCGAATCAGGCCACGTATCGAGGCGTCAAAACCTGATGAGGGCGGTTGCGCCACAGATCAAAACCATCCAGTAGCCAGTTCAGTTCCTGGACGGTCAGGATGATCGCTTCATCGTTGGCATCAGGCGATGTTTTAAATTATTCGGATTCGAGGCGCTTGAGCCAAAGGCAGAAGCCGTTGCGTTCCCAATACAATATCTTCACGCGGTTGCGTGGCTTGTTGAGGAAGACGAAAAGCACAGGGTCGAATACCGCGACTTTGATATCCAGTTCGACCAGCGCAGCCAGGCCATCAATGGATTTTCGAAAGTCCACGGGTTTGGGGTAGAGATAGACTTTTTCGACTTTGGCATAAGGTCGCATCATGGCGGGCTGGCTCCTGAGAGAATCAGGAGCACAGCACCCGGGATCAACTAAGCGCTTTGAATGTGGGGTTCATGGGGCGCTTACGTTTGATCGCCCCAAGTACTGGCAGCGCAACATCATCGAGCGCATGTTTGGATAGCTGAAGGAAAATCGCCGCATCGTGACGCGCTTCGACAAGCTCGCGAAAAGTTATGCGGCGATGGTTTCACTGGCCTGTGCCATACGGTGTTTACTATATTACTTTTCGTACAGAGCCTAATACGATCAGGCTTCGGTGCCCACTGGCATAGTGTAGGTGTCCGGAAGCTCACGATCAAAAATCTCGTTCGCCCACAGCATGACGATCATTTCACTTTCACCAACGTTGGTAATGTCATGACTCCAGCCGGGCACGGTCTCTACGATTTTCGGGGCGTCTCCATCTGTGAATAATTCATAGAACTCACCCGATGTTATATGGCGAAATCGGAAGCATGCCTTGCCGGAAATAACCAGAAACTTCTCTGTTTTCGTATGATGATAATGACCGCCACGAGTAATACCCGGGTGCGCAGTGAAGTATGAAAACTGACCTGAATCCTTGGTCTTGAGCATCTCCACGAAAACGCCGCGAGCATCTCCATACTTAGGAACTTCGTAAGTGAACTCTTCGGGTGGCAAGTAGCTGAGATAGGTCGAATACAAAGCCCGCACGAGGCCAGTGCCGACCCGTTCGGAAATCATAGACTGCCGACTCTCTTTAAAGGCATACAGTTGTGCCGATAGATCGCCTACAGTTATCGAGTATTTTTGTTCTATTTTTACAAACGGATTACCTGCCTGCTTACCGTCCATTACAGAAATAAAACTGCTTATGACGTCGTCGATGTAAACAAGTGAAATTTTAGCGTTGGCGTCGTTGATACTGACAGGCAAATTATTTGCTATATTATGACAGAAAGTCGCTACAGCCGAATTGTAGTTAGGTCGAGCCCACTTCCCAAATACGTTTGGCAGCCTGAACAAATGCACACTATTGCCAAATGTCGTAGAAAGGTTCAGCAGAGCATCTTCAGCTTCGCGCTTACTGTCGCCGTAAGCATTAGCCAACTCAGCTTGAATTGAAGAAGTATAAAGTATTGGAATTTTACGTCCACTCGCCGCGACCGCTGCACATAACGCTTGAGTCAAATCGGCGTTACCGATCTTAAACTCTTCGACATCCTGAGGACGATTGACACCGGCCAAGTGGAAAACGAAATCCACTTCAGATACGAGCGAATGCAGACTGGCGATATTATCTTCACGACAGAATCGCAGCACCTCGACGTCTTTTCGCTCACGCAGATGAGCTATAAGGTTTTTACCAACGAATCCGTTAGCACCGGTGATCAATACTTTCATGCTTTATTCCTCGGGTGTCGCATATTCGCCGCGCTGAATTGCACGCATAAAGTCAAGTTTCAGTAGCAAATCCTGCATCCCCTGAACATCCAGGCGCTCGGTGTTGTGCGAGTTGTAGTCCACCATGGTGGAAATTTTTTCTTCGCCTTGCTCGACAAATTTACTGTAATTCAAATCTCGAAGATCCGGCGGCACTCGGAAATAATCGCCCATGTCCTCTGCGCAGGCCATTTCTTCTCGGCTCAAAAGCGCCTCGTAGAGTTTCTCGCCGTGGCGTGTGCCGATAACCTGAATAGGATGCTCAGGCTGCCCTAGCATCGATGTCAGGGCGAGAGCAAGAGTCTCCACAGTCGCGGCAGGGGCCTTCTGGACGAATAGATCACCGTTGTTGCCATGCTCAAAAGCATACAGAACCAAATCAACAGCATCCGCGAGAGTCATCATGAAACGTGTCATGTTTGGATCTGTAATCGACAGCGGTTGGCCAGCTCGAATCTGACCAATGAACAAAGGAATAACGGATCCACGCGAAGCCATGACATTGCCGTAGCGCGTACCGCAAATCACCGTCTTGGTTTCATCCACATTACGGGATTTGGCAACCATGACCTTTTCCATCATGGCTTTGGAAATACCCATGGCATTGATCGGGTACACAGCCTTGTCGGTACTCAGACAAACTACCCGTTTGACTTGATTCTGTATCGCCGCCTCAAGAACATTCTCGGTACCAAGAACATTGGTTTTGACAGCCTCCATCGGGTGAAACTCACAGGATGGGACTTGCTTGAGCGCTGCGGCATGAAAAATGAAGTCCACACCACGACTAGCATTCAATATGCTCTGATAATCCCGCACATCCCCTATGTAAAATTTCAGTTTCGGACTGGCATAGCGCTTGCGCATGTCATCCTGCTTTTTCTCGTCGCGGCTGAAAATACGAATTTCAGTGATGTCAGTATCTAAAAAACGCTTGAGCACAGCGTTGCCAAAAGAACCTGTCCCCCCAGTGATCAGTAGAGTTTTATTATCAAACACGGCCTACCCTCTTTATTAAATAATATGAAAAATAGCCAACGACCAGACAAACCGGGTTTTGATTTTATCGAAAAAACCACGGTTATTATTGGTCAGATTACTACCATGAATACGTCTTAACGTAACCGTGTCGTTCAAATGAACAACCGAATTACGTCTATTTGCGACGAAGGAGATCCATATATCATGGCTAATCACCTTCGAGTGAAAAGGGATCAGACAGGATTTTATCTTCTTCGACAACAGCATGGCACAGCCAAAGTAAGGAACGCTACGCCCAATAAAAATGTCAAATATATTCTTGTAAGGAGTAGCATTCCTTGTATGGTCAAAACCACAGAAAAACTTACGAGAGTCAACATCATCGACAAATGACTCCATAGAGCCCACTACCAACAAGCTATTCGAAAGCTCCATTGCAGAAATCATCTTGTCGACTCTGCCCGCTGGCCAGAGATCATCTTGATCACTTAAAAAAATATAAGTACCCGATGCTTCACTAATTAAATTCTCAAAATTACCTATATACCCAAGATTCGTGGTGTTTCTGATAATCCTGATTCTGACATCGTGAAACCCCTCAACAATACGAATTGTCTCATCGCTCGAACCATCATCACCGATCAAAACCTCAGAATCTTCCGGGATTTGCTCGAGTATTGAACTCAGCTGATCCCTGATGAATTCAGCCCCATTATAAGTAGCTACACAAACGCTAACCGAAAACATATTTATTCCTAGTTAACACCCAATAAAAAACCAGAAAACCCACCCATCACCTTTAACAAGCCGGGTCGGAAGAGTTACCCTTTTTAAACTGGGCCTCACTGTTCTGATCAAATTCGCTACCGGGGGAAAGCTCACCAATTACCAACATTATAGCTATAAAATGCATGAACACAAATACAGGAGCCAATAGCAAGGGGTTTCCTGCTCCTGGGAGCAGAAACGCCATTAACCCCAGAACCCAAGCACCTGCCCCCTCTTACCGCCCACAAAGAAAAATTTTAAACCGTAGAAAACCACTGAAACGTATGACAAAAACAAGGGCATACTCCCACCACTAAAAAAGCGCAGCACCAGGGTAGGAGGTTCGGCTTTAAATTATCGAAAGAACGAAAATTAAAAACATACTTAGAAATATCATCCCTCATGCCCTCTCAACAGCTTGAACATAAGAAAAAGATAACAAACTACCGCATAGACCACCCCAAAACAAACAACGATCCAAATCAAACGACTAAAATCACCTGCAGAAGAACTCCTCACGACAAAGATGAAGCAGGCCATGCATACACCATAAACGATCAGAGAAGCCATATATGTCCTTGCCAAGCCAAGGAACACGAATATAAAATTCAACACAGCATGAAAGTAAAGCACAAAATAAAAAAATGCAAAACCGATAACAAGTTCAAAATAAACCAAATACTTAGCGCCTAGAAACACCCCCAGAAACAGCTTAGGTATGACAGCGCCCGAAAACAACAAATACGATAATAAGAAGCCGCCGAGAAATACGCCCATCGATACATTAAGAAATTTCAAGGCTCCATCTCTACCCGAAGCAATGAACTTAGGAAAAAAATAGTTATTAAAAGCTCCGTATAGCAGCCCTCCCCCCAGGACTAATGTCAACATACTTGAATAGAAAGCTGCAAATGAAGCATCTTCACCAACAACAAAGTATCTGGGGATGTTTACGATGAGACTCGAAAAAAAAGCGGCCGCACCTAAAACAAATCCGCCCCATGACACCACCCCTGTGTCAAAGGCAACAGAGATGAACTTTAGAGTGAGTAGCAAGAACACAAGACCTACCACCATCAGCGCGATACTCAGACCAGCCCCAACGTATAACAAAATAAAGACAATTAGAGAAAATAGAACAAATCTAAACAATGTCGACGCAAAAATATTGCGATAATCGCCCGCTCTGATCCCTTCGCAAAGGATAGGCTCGTATAAAAACTCCGCACATCTATATAGAAAAAACCAAAATACAATTTGCGAGGAAAACAAAAGCGCACCAAGAAAGCCAAAAAGTAAAAACGGTATGACCAGCCAAATCCTCGTACGCAATGAATCTCTGTAACTTAATTTTCCGCTCAAAATGGAAATATTGTGCTGCATGGAAAAAAATAGCTGCACCGGGGCACAAATGGAGAACGCGGCTCCTAGCATTGCCGCATCATTGAAGCTTCCTAAGTGGGAACTGGCCACCACTAAAAATATAGAGGGCGCACTAAAAAAAACGTTAGCCAAAAATACAAAAACAAAATTAATCATTTGATACGGCCGCACTAAAACTTACTGCAGGATTTTTTTTGTCACTCATGCCGCGCGATGTCTTAAGCTGTTGGGCATCCAAAATCAATTCCCCCTTAAAAATTGATTCACAAGCTATTTCCAGGTAGTAACTCATTGCTTTTCAAGCACTCCGATTCATGACCCAAGCACGCAAAATATCCCAAGCCACTAAAATCGACACCAAAAGCAAAGGAATAACATACGTCACACCGGCCTTTCAGTTCCCGACCCGCTGTCAGAAGAGGTTAGCAATAAATTACAACACGGTACCTCCTCAGAATTTACCGCTGGCTTCCTGAGAACACCATAACCACCGGCCTGATCAGTCCTGATATCAAGGCCAAGACACCTACCGCCGATGCTCCTTGTCCCCAAGCCCACCTGCCGAGGATTGAAGGGGCATCAACAACCCTATCACATCAACGATTCGTTGTTAGCGGCACCATGCGTTCTGATTTGACGTCGAATGCTGACCTTTGCTGAAAATGTTTTAAATAGCGGCTCACGGTAACGCCCCTCCTCCGGTTTTCCAGTGCTTTGCTGATAGCTGATCAGAGATTCAATATTCAGCTCCCACCAATCACCAATATAAAGGGACACTTACAGAGGCGCTCATAGCAATAAATGCCACCCGCCGCAAACCTGGACCGACGATACTGCGCAGGCTTGCGTGATATTTGACTACCCGCCATCTCTACAGCTTCTTTATGTGGCGACAAACAAGTAAATAGGTGAAGGCTCAAGCACGACTTTTCCTGACAATGACAAAATGGCGGACCAGCGCGATCATGAAACCAAGTACACAACCCAGGAATAGCCCCAGCAATATTATGAGTCCCTTTTTCGGTTTGATAGGGAGGTCGGGCTGCTCGATTGGACCATCCTGACGATAGACAGAGACAGTGTCCGGGTTAACCTGTAGATCCTTGTAAAAACTTTGCTTGTTTTGAAGCGTTCTTAGTTGCCCTATGAAAGGATCATCAGATTTTCGTGATTCAAGGTTCTGAATTTCCGCCTTTAGAGCTTTACTACCGCGCATATATGTCAGCTGTCCATCCATACCAGCGGAGACCTCAGCGGAAAGATCGCCCGAGATGATAGGTGGATTCTCTAGCCCAACGGCCTCGGCAACCGCTAGCGCCTCGCGCAATCGTGTGATGGAATCCTGGCGAATCCGCTTTTCAGCTTCTTGCAGTGTAGTGATCTGCTGGCCAAGATTGCGTGCTCGCACTTCAGCTTCACGGGTGATATTACTGATCATTTCTTTTTCCGCTGCGGCACCCGCCCGCGCTGCAAAATCCTTCACCCACACGACGGCACTTGCAGGATCCTCACCTTTAGCTACAACGGAATAACGATCTGGCTGTTCCTTGGTTGGTAGGCCTATAGTCAATAATTTTAAAAAATCAGAGTACAGCAGATCTTGCGATCCACTGCGCTCGGACGGCGACAATGAAGGTAGATATACTTGATTGAAGAAAGCACGTCGTAATGATTCACTCTGCAAATTGCGGGTGAATACTTCGTATACATCTTTAATCGTAAAGGGTGTCAGTTCTGTACCGAAAGTTCGGCCATAGTTGAAATCGGCGATATCGTTCATGGTAGGTGGCTGCAGGTAAACACGCGCCTCATACACCGGCTTACTCAAAAATGCATAAGTCGCTGCTGCCAATACTCCGACTAAAGCGACACCAAATATCAAAAGCTTCTGAGCCCATAACTCCGCAAACAGTTCAAACAGGTCAGTCCCATCGGGGCGCTGTGTGGATGCCGGGGTGTTCGCCATATAAAATTTCGCCTATTCATTTTAATTGTAGACAGGATGCGAGTTTTATTTCTTTCGCATCCTATCGACACGAATCATCACAATAACCAGGCGACCCGCAGAGCTACCAGCTATTAGTAGCGACTGAAACTCTCTACGAGCGCGGGCTGGAGCGAACGATTCGCGACCAGCTCACAGGGAAGGCAAGACCAACAATCTTTGCAGGTACTGACCATAGCCAGTCTTCTTCAGTGCATCAGCTTGAGATCCCAACTGCTCAGCAGTAATCCAGCCACTGTTGTAAGCAATTTCTTCCAGACAAGCTACCTTCAACCCCTGACGCTGCTCGATGGTATGCACAAAATGGCTGGCCTCAAGCAGCGAATCATGAGTACCGGTATCCAACCATGCAAACCCGCGCCCGAGCATTTCAACGTTGAGAGTCTTTTTTTCGAGATAGACACGGTTGACGTCGGTAATCTCCAATTCGCCACGTTCGGACGGCTTGATATTTTTTGCTATCTCGACAACCTGATTGTCGAAGAAATACAAACCCGTCACAGCGTAGCTGGATTTAGGCCTGAGCGGTTTTTCTTCAATACTCAAGGCACGGCCTGAGGAATCAAACTCCACCACGCCGAATCGCTCGGGATCGGAAACGTGATACCCGAAAACTGTCGCACCATGAGTTTGAGCACTAGCGGAACGGAGTTTGTCCGAAAAGTGCTGACCGTAAAAAATGTTATCACCCAAGATGAGACAGCATGGATCTTTGCCGATGAACTCTTCACCTATGATGAATGCTTGCGCAAGACCATCCGGGCTTGGTTGTTCCGCGTAAGTAAGCTTGATGCCATAAAGGCTGCCATCACCCAGCAGCTTGCGGAAGCACGGTAAGTCTTCTGGGGTGGAAATGATCAGAATTTCACGCATCCCGGCAAGCATGAGCACCGACAGCGGATAAAAAATCATTGGCTTGTCGTATATCGGTAGCATTTGCTTGGAAACGCCGAGCGTCAACGGGTGCAACCGAGTTCCCGAACCACCGGCTAGAATGATGCCTTTACGATTTGTCGTTGTCATTTGTTCAGAACTTCCATAAGCATTCGGGTTACACCACTTTGCCAATCCGGTAAGTGCAGAGAAAAATTATCACGCAGTTTTCGGGTATTCAGCCTCGAATTCAAAGGACGGCGTGCAGGCGTTGGATACGCGGTGGTTTCTATGGGATCTACAGCTGTGACAGCGAGTTGCTCCGCATTGGCCTTGGCAAATTCGATCACATGGCGGGCATAGCCATGCCAGGAAACCTCACCACTTGCTGCCAAGTGATATAGACCTGACAGCTCCGGACGCTGGACGACTTGCTGGATGGCCAACGCCGTCACATCTGCAATCAGGTCGGCACCAGTAGGAGCTCCGATCTGGTCTGCAATGACGTTCAGTGTTTCTCGATCCTTGGCCAGACGCAGCATGGTCTTGGCGAAGTTGTTACCGCGAGCTCCGTAGACCCAGCTGGTACGGAAAATCAGGTGCTTACATCCGGATGCAGTTATTGCCTGCTCTCCCGCCAGTTTAGTGGCACCATAATGATTCACGGGGGCGACAGCATCTGTCTCCTGCCAAGGGGTGGAGCCCTGCCCGCTGAAAACATAATCGGTAGAATAGTGAATCAGCCATGCACTCGAGGATGCGGCCTCTTCAGCCATGACTTGGGTTGCCAGACTGTTCACTCTGTCTGCCAATTCGGTTTCGGACTCGGCCTTGTCCACGGCAGTGTAGGCCGCCGCATTGACGATGACATTGGGTTTGACCTTGCGGATTGTAGCGCGCAAGGCATCGAGATCGGAAATATCTCCCGTCAAACCATCACTCGCATGACGGTCCAATGCGATCAGCTCACCCAAAGGCGCAAGGGAGCGTTGCAGCTCCCAGCCCACTTGACCATTTTTTCCCAACAGAAGGATTTTCATGCTTTGCTCGAGCGATCCGCGTAGTTCTGGTCGATCCACTGCTGATAGGTGCCGCTCTTGACGTGCTCTACCCACTCGGTATTTTCCAGATACCATTCAACCGTCTTGCGGATGCCCGTTTCGAAGGTTTCTTCCGGAGTCCAGCCTAGCTCGCGCTGGATTTTACTGGCATCGATCGCGTAGCGCTGATCATGGCCAGGTCGATCTTGTACGTAGGTGATCAGGCTGGCATGCGGACGGTGCGCGGAATCTGGACGCAGTTCATCAAGCAATGTGCACAGGGTGTGGACCACTTCGATGTTTTGCTTTTCGTTGTGGCCGCCGATGTTGTACGTCTCGCCAATCACGCCTTCGGTGACAACCTTGTAGAGTGCCCGGGCGTGATCCTCGACGTAAAGCCAGTCACGAACCTGGTTACCTCGGCCGTAGACAGGAAGCGACTTGCCTTCCAGTGCGTTGAGGATGATCAGCGGGATCAACTTCTCGGGAAAGTGGCAAGGGCCGTAGTTGTTCGAGCAATTGGTTACTAGTGTCGGCAAGCCATAGGTGCGAGCCCAGGCGCGAACCAAGTGGTCGGAACTGGCCTTGCTGGCGGAGTAAGGCGAACTTGGTTGATAGGGGGTGGTTTCAGTGAAAAGGTCTTCGGGACCTTCAAGGTCTCCATAAACTTCATCAGTCGAAATATGATGGAATCGGAAACCGGCTTTAAGCGTATCGTCGAGCGCCAGCCAATAGTGACGAGCAGCTTCCAGCAAAGTATAGGTGCCGATGATATTGGTCTGGATGAATTCAGACGGACCAGAGATGGAACGATCGACATGAGACTCTGCAGCCAGGTGCATGATGGCGTCCGGCTGGTGCTCGCGCAAAACCCGATTGATCTGTTCACGGTCACAAATATCAACACGCTCGAATACATATCGCGAATCTTGGCTGACTCCTGCCAGGGACTCAAGGTTGCCCGCATAAGTGAGCTTATCGACGTTAACGACCGAATCAGTCGTGTTGGAAATGATATGACGGATCACTGCCGACCCGATAAATCCGGCGCCACCGGTTACTAGAATTTTCACGCGAAACCATACCCTTGAGTAGCTGACAGGGCCGCCAACCGAGCACTGTCTAATCCATAAACGCAAAAGCCATCATGCTTGCTGAGGCTTCTGACAGAGTCAGCCTGATTCGATATGGGCATATGCCACTATCGAACAAGCGCAGCATTTTACAGCTTAATGAAGGTTTTACTATTGGATATAGACAAGCTGCGGCCCAACTCGACGAGCATTCTGGGTTAATTGCAATCAGACAACACGCTTGCGTGAAGATCTGAACTCTCGCCCCAAAACCCACCCCAGTATCGGTCCGATTGCCATGCCGACCAACAGCGCCAGGACCATGAGCAACGAAACTGGCAGCTGCGGTCCGACCAATCCAAAGAATAGTAAGGAAATTGACTGCTGATTTTCGAGGATAAACGCAAGGAGCGCCAGCATCAGCATTAGCACGAATACAGCGAGCAGTACACGTTTGACGTTACGCATGAACGAATCCTTGAAGTGCTACAGACATCACACCTCTTCCTCTTCGTCCTCATTAACCCGATCTCTAAGCTCTTTTCCCGGTTTGAAATGCGGGACGAACTTACCATCGAGGCTGACGGACTGACCGGTTTTTGGATTACGCCCAACCCGCGGCGCGCGATAGTGCAAGGAGAAGCTGCCAAAGCCACGAATCTCGATACGATCTCCGGTAGCCAGACATTGGGACATTTGCTCAAGCATGGTCTTGATGGCCAGCTCCACATCCTTGGATGAGAGCAGCCCTTGATGGGTGACAATTCGTTCGATCAACTCCGACT
>Ga0207428_10002971_pt1 | contig 16769 bp, 11 predicted proteins | sample RhiMethybrSRZTD1_FD_187600 | JGI IMG/M metagenome (GOLD analysis project Ga0207428, IMG submission 187600) | Populus rhizosphere microbial communities from Tennessee, USA - Rhizosphere MetaG P. TD hybrid SRZTD1 (SPAdes) (version 3) | ecosystem: Host-associated > Plants > Roots > Rhizosphere >...
GCGGCCGGATCGAAGCGCGCCGCCTCGATGAACATCCTCCCGATCGTGTGATCGACCTTTTCGCGGTCGAGCGCGGTCTCGATCCGGTCGAGCTCCGCACGCGTCGCGTTCGAGTCGGCGGGATTCGCGGTCCGCAGCAGCGTCACCTTCTGCACGCCCTCCAGATAGCGCATCAGGGCGCCGTACCGGAGGCCCGCCGCGTCCAGTTCGCGCGCCTCCTTCACGTCGGCGCTCGCACGGATGAACTCGGGATGCCGGTCGATCGACGCCGGCGGGCGATAGGCAGCCAGCAGCTCGGATTCGAGGGCATCGATCTCGGGAGCGATCGACCGCAGCGCGGGCGCCCGGCCGGACGCCGGCCGGGACAGCCTCCGCAGCAGCGCGACGTGGTCGCGCCCCGCCTCGGTCAGCCCGAGGTAGTAGAGGCCATAGGCAGGCTCGGTGTTCCGGCCGTACTCGAGGCTCGCCGCGTGATGGACGCGCGCCTGGTGATCGGCCGCCTCGGCGAGTGCGCGGACGGCGGCGGGCTGGGGCGGCTGGGAAAGGGGCGGGAACGGTTCGCGTGCGAGGACCGCTCCGATCCGCTTCCATTCGGCCTCGAGCGACTCGATGGTGCCGGCGGCTGCCGCGTGATCGCGCGCGTAGAGCGCCGCCGCGAGCAGCGTCCGGGCTCGTCCGTCGCGCTGCAGCGCGTAGAGCCGGCGTCCCTGGCGCAGCGCCGCATCGGCGGCGGTCAGGGCCTGGGAAGCGGCGGGTGCGACCTGGGCAAACGTCTCGCCCTTGCCGGCGGTGTCGCGCGCCGCGGCGGACCAGCGGGCGATGTCGGCGGCGAGCAGGTCGTCGGAGGCCGGCGCACGACAGGAAGCCCACGGGACGACCAGCAGCGCGAGCAATGGAGCGAGCAGGAGCGGCGCGATCCGGAATCGCATGCCGCGAGGATCGCAGGCGATCCGGCGGTGCGGGAGCCCGCCGGAACTGCCGCGGACATTGATCCCACCAGCGCGGCCGGAGGACGTCCGGCGCGGAATCCTGGTGCTAGCTGCCGCCCGCCTTCGCGGGCTCGGCGAGCTGGATGCCGGCGCGCTCGAAGTAGGTCTTCACCCCGCTCGCGATCTGGCGGCTGATCTCGCGCTGGAAATCTGGGCTCGCGAGCAGCTTGGCCTCGCGCGGGTTGTTGATGAACGCGGTCTCGACCAGCACCGAGGGAAACTCGACCGACTTCAACACCACGAACCCGGCCTGCTTGATCCCGCGCGACTCGATCCGATCATCCGAGGCAACATGGTCGAGAATGCTCTCGGCGAGCAGCTGGCTCTGTTGGAGCGCGCCGGTTCGTTTCACGTCGTAGAGAATGTTCACCAGCTCGTCCTCGGCCTGGGCCGGAACACCGCCCACGCGGTCGGCCGCGTTTTCGAGGTCGGCGAGGTCCTTGCTCGCCTGGTCGGCCGCGCCGCGCAGGGACAGGAAGTAGACCTCGGTGCCGCTCCCCTTCCCGCGCCGCTTCGACGAGTTGCAGTGAATGCTGACGAACAGATCGGCCTTCATCTTCTCGGCGTTCGTGTACCGCGTGCGCAGCGGAATGAAATAGTCGCCGTCCCGCACCAGCACTCCGCGCACGCCGGGGATCTTGTTCAGCTCGGTGACCACACCGCGCGCGACCGCCAGCGTCACGGCCTTCTCGAGCACGTTCTTGGCGCCGCGGGCGCCGGTGTCCTCGCCGCCATGACCGGCGTCGACCGCCACCAGCCGCAGGCGGTCCTTCTTGGCGCTCGCGACCGACTGGAGCTTGGTGTTCTGTGCGGCCTCGCCGCCGAGCCGCGTGACGTCGAGCACGATCCGGTACGGCTTGTCGGTCTGCGCCGGCAGGCCGAACACGCGGAACCGGGTCGAGTCGCGCAGCCAGACCTCGAACCGGGCACCGTCGACGCCGACCGCGGTGAACACCGAGTCGACCACACCGTCGGCGGGACTCAGCCGGTCGGGAACGCCGTTCGCCCGCGTGACCGCTTCGCCGGGCACGGTGATCCGCACCCGGCGGCCGATTCCGGAGTCGGGCGCGACGTGCGCAACCGCCTTCGAGAACTCGAACACGATCCGGGTGGTGGTGGGACCGGTGAAGGAGCGTACGCCGGTGACCTGCGGAGGCCCGGTCTGGGCCATCGCGGAGCCGGCGAGGGCGGTCGCCAGCAGGATGATGGCGGGGGTCATCATCTTCTTCATCCGAAGGTCCCTCCCTGGGACCGGGGATCGATCCACTCGCACGACCGCGATTCCGTTCGCATCGGGGGTTCGCGAACCCGACGCAAGTGCCCGGACCAGGCGATGGCCCGGGCACTCGTGCGATGACGTATCCACCGGAACCGGTCGGTTCGTCAAGCGTCTCCTGATTCGGTTCGGCGTCAGTTGTTCAACCGCAGGGGGACGAACTGCGTGTCATCTCCGCTGCGGACCAGCAGCACCGCGTGCTTGCCGCGGGACTTCGCTTCCTGGAGCAGGCGGGTGAAGGTGGCGACATTCGGAACCGGCTTGCCTCCCACCTCCTCGATCACCATCTCGGCGGCGAGATTCTCCTCGTCCGCCGGGCTGCCTTCGCGGACATCGGTGATCATCACGCCCTGGTCGACGCCCGCCGCCTGGCGCTCGCCCGGCGTCAGGTCGCGCACCGTGAGACCGCCCAGCGCCTCACGACCCGGCTCGGCCGGACGCGCGTTGTTCGCAACCACTTCGGTGTCGCGCGGTCCCAGCTTGACGTTGAGCGTCATCCGCTTGCCGTCGCGCAGCACCACCACCGGCACCGTGCGGCCGACTTCGGCGTCGGCGACTTTGAGCCGGAACTTCTGCAGCTCGGTCACCGGAGCGCCGTCGAACTCGATGATGATGTCGTTGCGCCGCAGGCCCGCGCGGTCGGCCGGCTGGTCCTTGATGACGGTCTGGATGATCACGCCGTCGTTGCTCCGCAGGCCGAATCCGTCTGCGATCTCCGGGGTCATCTCGGCGAGGTTGACGCCCAGCCACGCACGCGACACGGAGCCGTGTGCGACCAGCTGGTCGGCGACGTGCTTCGCGAGATTGATCGGGATCGCGAAGCCGATGCCCTGGCCGCTCGGGTTGATCGCGGTGTTGATGCCGATCACCTCGCCGCGGATGTTGCACAGCGGGCCGCCCGAGTTGCCGAAGTTGATCGACGCATCGGTCTGGATGAAGTCCTGGAACATCGGCGTGCCACCGAAGATGTTGAGGCTCGACCGGCCGCGCGCGCTGATGATCCCGACCGTCACCGATCCGCGCAGCATGCCGAGCGGGTTGCCCATCGCGACCGCCCAGTCGCCGACGTGAATCTTCTCGGAGTCGCCGAGCTTGATGACCGGAAGGTTGTCGCCTTCGATCTTGATCACGGCGACATCGGTCTCGGGATCGGTGCCCACCACCGTCGCCTTGAAGGTGCGCTTGTCGTTGAGCGTGACCGTGATGTCGCTGGCGTCACGCACGACGTGGTTGTTGGTCAGGATGTGACCGGAGCCGTCGACGATGAATCCGGAACCCGAGCTCGGCACGTTCTGGCGCTGACGCTGACCGTCTTCGCCGAAGAAGCGGCGGAACATCTCCTCCTGCGGGTCACCGGTGGACTGGCCGACCTTCTTCTTCACATCGAGGAACACCACAGCGGGAAGTGCCTTTTCCACCACCGACACGAACGGGCTTGCGGGAACCGGGTCGGTCGACGTGACCGCGTCGAGCGACGCCTTGGCCGCGCGACTCGACACCTGGACACCAAGCCCGGCGCTGAGGCCGAGCCCGATCACCAGGCCGACCAGCAGCAGGATGCCGCCGGCGACGAGGTAGCGGCGCGGGGGGATGGGGCGGACCGGATCGGATGCCATGAAAGGAAACCTCCGTTGGAACGTGGCGCCGGGGGAACCGCTGGTGCGAAACGCCAATCCCCCGGCGATACTGGTGAGACGCGCTCCCTAGGTTATCGGTCGCGTCGGGTCGCGTCTGTCACAGGGGCGTCAAAGCCGTTTTGCTGCTGCCCTCGTGTGCTTTCCAGTCGTCCCGACGGGTCGGATGGTTGGCTTGGACGCGATCGTAACCGAAGCGACACCCGGGTTCTGCCGGGCGCACGCCAGCGAACGACCGGCGCGGTGCGGCTTGTGACCGGCCGGACACGCTGACTAGACTGCGCCCTCATGCCCTCCGGCGCCGCGGTCTTTTTCGTCTCCGATGCCCACCTCGGCGCCGACTCCAGCGAATCGGAAACGTCCCGCCGCGAACGATTTCACGATTTCCTGAGAAGTCTCCCGGGCCGGGCCTCGGCGCTCTACATCATCGGCGACCTGTTCGACTTCTGGTTCGAATACGGCCAGGCGATCCCGCGCCGTCCGTTCGCGACCCTGGCGGCACTCGATCAGCTGCGCCGCGCCGGGGTCGAGATCCACTACATGAACGGAAACCATGACTTCTGGCTCGGTCCGTTCCTGTCCCGCGAGCTCGGCCTGGTCACGCACGACCGGGCGGTGACGCTGGCGACCCAGGGACGCCGCCTGTGGCTCCATCACGGCGATGGCCTGGTCGGCGGCGACCTCGGATACCGGATGCTGAAGGCCGTGATCCGCCATCCGGTCAGCATTGCGCTCTACCGCCTGCTCCATCCCGATCTCGGCATCCCGCTCGCACGCTGGGTCTCGCACGGCTCACGTCGCTCGCGCCCCAGCCGCCGCTTCGATTCCGACCGCCTGTGGCGCGAGGTGGCGATGCCCAGGTTCGCGGAAGGCTACGACGCCGTCCTGATCGGCCACTTCCACCAGATCCTGGAGCGCCGCGAAGGCACTCGGGAGCTGCTGGTCCTCGGCGACTGGATCGAGCACTTCACCTACGCAAAGCTCGAAGACGCCAAACTCACGCTCGAACGCTGGGACTAGTGGGACCTCGTACGTAGCGAGCTGCGTCGCAGTCAGCGCCCCTGAGCAGGAAGAGGCCGAACGGGGTCCGTACCACCCGCGTGGCCCGGAAGAGGCCGAGCGGGGTCCGTTCCAGGAGCACGGCTCGGCGCGCTCCGAGCGCGCCTCGCCTACCAACGGCCGCGCCCGCCATCCCTGGCTCAACCGCCGCGGCCGTTGATGCTCCAGGAACGGACCCCGCTCGGCCTCTTCCTGTTCAAGGCGACTAGCGGACTCTCGAACCGCTCCGAAGGCGGCGACTAGAAGCCGGCGACGAATCCGATCCGATGGGTGTTGCCGAGATCGAGATCGAACGGCACGAACGCGTAGTCGAGGCGCACCGATCCGATCCGCCAGCCGATCCCCGCGCTGTAGGACGCAGTGTCGTCGTTGATGCGGTAGCCGCCTCGCAACGCGACGCCGCTCGAGTGCTCGACCTCGGCCCCGATCAGGCCGAGCGCGCTGCGACCGGTCGTCATGCGCGCTTCGAGCGCGCCGCGCAGCTGCCACGAGCCGCCCACGCCGTGCGCATACGATCCGCCGGTCTGAACCGCCATCGGCAGCGGGACATCGGCGCCCTTGGTTCCCTCGATCGTGAACGCCGGGCTCGGCCCGAGGTTCTCGGCCGAGACCGCCAGGCGGAGCCCGGTGAGGAATGCCGGATCCCAGGTCGCGCCGGCGCCGAACGCGAACGTGGTGGCTGCGGCGCTGGCGATTCGCTCCTCGATCACCTGGGCCGACACGCCCCAGCGCAGCCGCTCACCGCTGCGCATGCCCCAGCCGAGCTTGAACTCGAGATCGTGCGCCCCGAACGTGCCCACTTCGTTGCCGAGGTCGTCCCGCTGCGCGATCGGCTCGCTGTAGAGCGCACGTACCGACGCGCCCAGCGCGCCGCGCCCCAGCGGCAGGGCGCCCGCGAATCCCTCGTGCCGCAGGGACTGCAAATACTCGGTGTGGGTGCCGGCGACCTCGATCCGCTCGACCGAGGCGAGTCCCGCCGGATTCCAGAACATCGACTCGACCCCCTGCCCGAGTGCGGCATAGGCGCCGCCCAGGGCCGCGGCGCGGGCGCCGGACGGCACTTCGAGGAAGGCGAAGCCGGGCGGGTCGGCGGACGCCGGAGCGGTCCGGACGCCGAGCAGCACCGTCAGCAGGAACAGGGATCGAGTCGCGAGATGGCGAGGGAACATGGGGCATCCACATTACACGTCGACGGGACCGGTGGTTCCGGCCCCGTCGAAAGGGTCAGCAGTTTAACAGCTTGGATCGATCAGCGCCGGCCCCCGCCGCTGAAGCCACCGCGTCCGCCGCCGCTGAATCCACCCCCACCGCCGCCCCCACCGCCGCTGCGGCCGGGGCTGGATGGAGGCGCCTGAGGCGCGCTGTGACCGTGCGACGACTCGACACGCGGAGGCGGAGAATCGGAGCCACGGCTGGGAGGTGGCGCCGAATCGCGCTCCGGAGCCGGCCGATTCGGTCGCTCCATCCTTCCCTCACCACGATCACCGCCGTCGCCGCGACTGCGCCCCTCGCGCGAGACCCGTCCCGGCTCGTCGGACGAACGGGAGAAGCGGCGCTGGAGACGATCCGGATCCACGACTTCGCGGGTCGGACGTCCGTCCGGGAAGCTGCGGCGGATCATTCGTCCCGTCGATCCGGTCATCGTCCGCGACCGCTGCATCACCTGGTTGCCGCCACCGCGACGGCTGCTGACCGGCGTCGGGCGCACCACGCGATCGCGCAGGCCCTCGCCACCGGCGAGGAATCCCGGCGGAGTGCGATTGGCAGTCGCGCCGCCTTCGCGATACTTCGACGGCGGCTCGTAGCCGGCCGGCGCCGGCGACTTGTAGCGCACCAGCGGTCCGCCCCACATCGAGTTCCACTTGCTCCAGCCGTCCCACGACGAGTAGTAGACCGTCCCACCCACGTAGTACTTGGGCGGGCAGCTCGGCAGGTAGGTGTAGACGTAGTAGGGAACGTAGCCGCACCAGTACGGCGCGCCCCAGTACCAGTTCCAATTCACGCGGAAGGTGAACGCCGAGCAGGTCGCGTAGTACGGATCCCAGCCGTCCCACCACGAGTAGTGCCCGGGGCGATGACAGTCGTTGCACAGGTAGCGCGGATACTTGACGCGCTCGTGCACGTAGTAGGTGGTGTACGCGGTGGCGAAGCCATCGGTGTCGTCCGGCTGATCGAACAGCTCGCGTCGGATGCGCTCCATCGCCACGAATGGATCGCCGACGATCTGGCCGTCCTTCGTCACACCCTCTTCGTTGATGTCCGCGGGATCCTGATCGAGCGCCACCGTGGTGTCCTGGTAGCCCATCGCGTCGGCCTGCTCGTCGTAGGGACGCAGGTACCACGGCAACCGGCGCAGCGGTTCCTGAGAGGCGATCGCGACGATGTAGCCCATGCCGGTGGTCTCTTCGACCACCAGGTCGAGGCCCGAATTCTCGGAGGGAATCTTGTTGGATTGGCGACCCTCGACCGAGCCGGAGCTGCCGCGGAACGGGAACAGCACGCGGACATAGCCCTCGGTGTCGATCTCGTAGACCAGCAGGTAGGCGTCGTCGGACGTCCGCGCGCTGATCTGGAGCACATCGCCGGGCTTGTACACGGCATCGGCACCGCGATCGGTGGAGATCTCGACATCGAGGCCACGGGCGAGCGACGGGCCGGCGGCCAACAGCGACGCGAGCGCGAGGAACCCGAGGATGGGGACGAACCTTGCGCGAGTCATTTGTCACCCTTCCTTCCCCGGCGCCGGATCGAGGCGGGGAGTCCACCGATCCCGGCAACCGTCATCATGATACTTCCTGGGCCTCCCGGTCGCTCAACCTTCCTGTGCGGCGCGCGAAGGTTTTCCCCGTTTTTTCACTGCTCAGGCGGGATCCGGCCACACGATCGGCCGCTTCCCGGATTGCTTGACCGGACGGTTCCGCAGCTCGCGGCTTCCGGTCGCCACCTGGTACGCCCAGTCGAAGATCACCCGCTTGGGAGTGCTCGCACCCGCCGGGACGATGTCGGTCACCCGGAACTTCGCGTAGTGGTCGTCACGGGTCCACACGATGTAGCTGTGACCCACGATCAGCTCGACCGAGCCGGACGGCGACCAGCCGTCGGTCGGCGAGAAATCGACGTCGTCGAGGGTGGTGGTGTAGCCGGCGTCCTGGATGTCGGTGGCGATGTCAGGCACGAACATGATGGTCACGTCGCCGTTGTCGCCGAAGAACATGTCGGTGGCCGGATCGTCGGACGCCCGGACCGAGAAGGCCGAGAAGTCCCACCCGCTGGACGCGGGAGCCTCGAGGTAGTTGGCGAGCGTCTGGGCGAATCCCTCCGGACGCGGCGTGTCCTGGACTTCCTCGTAGGTCAGATCGCTGATGTTGCCGGCGAGGTCGAACGCCTCGATCGCGTAGTACTTCCGCACGCCGTTCGGGAGGCTCGTCACCGTGAACGAGGTGCCGGCGGTGGTGGCGATCAGCGTGTAGGGGCAGCCCGGCCCGTTCGCGCAGTCGGAGATCCGGATCTGGTAGCCGGCGACGTCCGACTCGGTGTTGGGCAGCCAGTTCAGGTAGACGGTGTGGTCGCCGGTCACGCTGTAGAAGCCGCGCGGGGCGGCAGGCGGCGTGGAATCGACCACCCGGACAGAATCGTCATCGTAGCATCCACCGATCGCGATCGCGGTCGCCAGGAGCACGAGAGCACGTCGAAACATGGGGTCCTCCTCCGATACTGGCGGGCCACTTCGCCCGTCTCGTTTGTCCGGAGAACCGCAATGGACATGCCACGCATCGCGAGCTCAGGCGCTGCGTTACAACTGGCTTTGATTCATTGGGTTAGAGGCTGAGTGCAGGACGCCCGGAGGGCTCGGAAGGGCGTGTCAGCCGTGCGGGAGTGACGCAGGTGTGCGGCGGCGCCACAAAATAAAGAGGACACCGGCCCTGCAGCGCACCACATCCGCCGGACATCCCCCAGTGTTGGCCGACGTGGCACTTGACCGGTGTCCCGCGTCCCGCGACGGGTGGGAGTTGGCTCGGCGCATCCGGCACGCTTGGACCGGGTGAAGCCACGAGCCGGGACGTCGAACCTTCTCCCTGCCACGTCTCGGGATGTGCGACGGACTCGCTCTGACCTGAGTCCGCTCTCCTGCTTCAAACTTGGGTGAGGCGGTGAAGCTCCAGGCTAGCCGGCCGCTCGAACTGGTGCGTAGTCGAGATGACCGGGGCTCGTACCCTCGTCCGGGTTCGTGCGATACCGGCTAGCCCAGACACTGCAACTGCTCTGCGACTGCGGTGCTGCGACTTCCTTTGTTGCCGTTGGCGCTGCTTGTTCTGGAGGTCCCCCCCTCCGGAGATCATGTATAGGCACCCGCCATGCCATCACTTTGCGTTTTGCAATCTTTCTCGAAACGCATTGCGCTGCAACGATCAGCGAGCACTCATGTGAATCGATGCGCATGCAGTGCGCGCGCGCGAGGGGACAGGGAATCGAAAACAAACTTCGAACCCCGCGTCTCGGTCGCTAAGCGATTCCGTGACACGGGGTTCGGTATCAAATCGTTTTATAGGTAGTTCTCCGCGATTTGGAAAACTACGTGACGCTGTTCTTCCTCCGATCGCGATCCAGGTGGAGCAGGCGGATCTTCGACAGCAGAGTCGGATAGCTGAGACCGAGATCGCGCGCGGCGCGCGCCTTGTTCCAGCGATGGCGCTCGAGCGCCTCGGCGATCATCCGCTTCTCGAGCACCGCGATGTTCGAGCGCAGCGTCCGCCCGTTGCCCCGGAGGTCGGTAGCGGCCGGAGCGTTCTCGCGCATCTCGGTCGGCAGCAGGTCGAGACCGAGCGAGTCGCCCTCGTCGGCCAGCACCACCATCCGCTTCACCGCCTTCTCCAGCTCACGCACGTTGCCCCGCCATTCGTGCTGCAGGAACGCCCGCACCACTTCGGGCGAGAAGCCCTTCATCGGCTTCTCCATCTGGCGCGAGAAGGTGGCGAGGAAGTGCTGGGCGAGCACCGGGATGTCCTCGCGCCGCTCGCGCAGCGACGGGACCCGGAGCGTGATGTCGTTGAGCCGGTAATAGAGGTCCTCGAGGAAGCGCCCGGCCTGAATCCGCTCGCGCAGGTCGCAGCCGGTCGCGCAGATCACCCGTGCGTCCACCCGCTTGCTGCGGGTCGCGCCGACCGGACGGATCTCGCCCCGGTCGAGGACATGGAGCAGCTTGGCCTGTACCGACTCGGGAATCTTTTCGATCTCGTCGAGGAAGATGGTGCCGCCCTCGGCCTCCTCGAACAGGCCCGACTTGTCGCGGGTCGCGCCGGTGAAGGCGCCCTGCACGTAGCCGAACAGCTCGCTCTCGAGCAGATGCTCGGGCAGCGCGGCACAATTCACCTGGACGAACGCACGGTCGCGGCGCGCCGACAGGTCGTGCACGACCTGGGCGAGCAGACCCTTGCCGGTGCCGGTCTCGCCGATGAACAGCAGCGTCGCCGAGCTGTCGCTCACCTTCGCGAGCATGCGCAGGATCTCGCCCATCTCGCGCGACTGACAGATCACGCGTTCGAGGCCGGGGCTCGGCTTGAGCTGCTGGCGGAGCTGCTGGTTCTCGGCCAGCAGCAGCGAGCGCTGCGCCTCGACGATCGCAACCGCGGCGCTGTTCGCCAGCACCGCGAGCAGATTCAGTTCGCGCTGCTTGAATGCACCGAGCAGGTTGTCGCTGAGCCGGTCGACGAACACCAGGCCGACCGACTGCGACGGGAAGTTGAGCGGCACGCACACCAGCGAACCCACGCCTTCGAGCGCGCCGGCCAGCGCCTTGCTGAAGCGCGCATCGGCCGCCACGCGGCTCGAGAACACCGGACCACTTTCGGCGATCCGGCTGCCGGCCGCGTCCTCGAGCACCTGGAGGATGCGGCGCGCGCGATCGCGGCCGAGTCCGTGCTGCGCGACCACCTCGAGACGTCCGGCGCTCGAGCTGAACGCGACGAACCCGCGGTCGCCGCCGGCGTGCTCGACCGCCAGCTTCACGGTCTGGGCGAGCAGGCCGTCCATGTCGGACGCGTCGCGGAACAGGCGGTTCGCCTCCTCGAGCGCGCGGAATTCGTTGCAGGTCGAGAGCGAGACCGCGACGTACTGCTGCTCGAGTTCGCGGCGCAGGGCGCCCGCGCGATCCTCGGTCTGCGGGTCGTGCGCGTCGTGCAGCCACTGCTCGACCTGCTCGAGCAGCGACAGCGCCTGGTCGTAGCGCTCGCGCTCGGCCTCGAGCCGCGCCAGCGTCAGCATCGACTCGGCTGCCAGTGACACCACGCCGAGCTGGCGGAACAGGGCCGCAGCGCGGCGCGCAGCATCGGCGATCGGCTCGAGCGCGATCCGCGACCGCGGGCCGGCCGGCAGGACCAGGAGCATCTCGCCCCACGACGCCAGCGTGACCGCCAGCTCGTAGGTCTCGTTCAGCTGCTCGAAGCACTGGGCCGCCGAGCGGATGCGCATCTCGAATCCGGCGACGTTGCCGCGCAGCGCTTCGAGGTGTGCGAACGCCCGCTCGGCGATCGCCTGCTCGAGGCGGTCCCCGAGCGACTCCGAAAGCGACAGGCCGCGCATCAGGTGCGGCTGCGCCGCGTCGGCGCGCTGCTGCGCGAGCAGTGCGAGTCCCAGACGGGTGTGGATCTCGGCCACCAGGTCGCCGTGCGGCGCGATCGAACGGGCCTGGTCGAGGGCACTCTCGAGCAGCGTGACCGCCGTGCCGGCATGGCCGCGATCGATCTCGAGCTCGCCCATGAATTCGCGCGCGAGAATCGACTCGCGCACCGCGTTCGCCTCGCCGGCCAGCGCGAGCGCGCGGCGGAAGTGCTCCTCGGCGCGATCGAACTGGCGCCGGCGGCGCGCGAGACGCCCGAGCGCCATCAACGCCACCGACTCGCCGACCGGGTTCCCGGTGTCGCGGGCGATCTGGAGGGAGCGGCGGAAATTCTCTTCGGCGAGATCCCACTGACCCAGGTTGTAGCGGATCAGTCCGAGATTCTGGTTGTGGCCGCGCATCTGCGCGTAGAGGCCCTCGCGCTCGTCGATGCGGAGTGCCTGTTCGAGGTAGTGGATCGCCTCGCGCCACTGGCGGCGATTCTTATAGATGATGCCGAGATTGTTGAGCGCGCGGACCAGGCCGTCCGAATCGCCGATCCGGCGCAGGGTCGCGGCGGCGTCCTGCAGCCATTCGATCGCCTCGTCGCCGCGGCCGAGCCGCCAGCAGATGAGACCGAGCGTCACGCCGAGGCGGCCCACCGTGAAGTGGTCGTCGGAATCACGCAGCACCGAGTAGGCCCACAGGCCGTAGCGGCGCGCCCGGCGATAATTGCCGAGCGAGACGTGGGAAGAGGAAAGGCGCGCGGCGACGCGCGCGAGCAGACGCGGGTCGTGCAGGGCGCGGGCAATGCGTCGGGCTTCGGCGAGCGGCGCGAGAGTGGCGTCGTCATGACCGCGCGACGTCTCGGCTTCAGCCAGCCGAATGAGCAGGCGGACACGTTCCGCCGGATCAGCTCCGGCAGACGTATTCAGAGCGGCTCGATACTCCTCGACCGCGCCAGCGAAGTTGTCCGCTGCGAAGAAGAGGTCTCCGACCGCCTCACGCTGCTCCGCCCCCTCCCTCAACGGGAGAGAAACGTGAGCAGGATCGGGGGGGATCGATCGATGCACTGTCGAACCCTCGTCTGGACTGACACCCGGTTGGACGGTTCCGGCGGTTCGGTCCGGATCCGTCTCAGCAAGCGAAGTCGGGGGAACGTCTGGTACTGCGAGCTACCGGACGCCCCTCAGGCTCCACGAAGCCCAGATCCTGCTGATCCTTGTCCACCATGATCCGAGGTAGGGATTGTCCCAGCCGGGGGCATCAGGTCTCAGGCCTCGTACCGAGGGAGTCTGAGTGCCTCCGACATCGGGCTCACCGCTCGACGGAGTCACGATAGGACGATCGACCTGCGTCACACTGGTACCGACGCTCGTCGAAGAGCGCAGCGATGCCAGTGCAGCGCTTGACCCGAGGGTCAGGACGACCGCGGCAAAGACCAGGGTGACCAGGAGTCTGTTACGAAGGACCTTCATGCGCTGTCTCTGTCCTCCACCCCTAAGTGAGTGTTAAAACACTTTCGTCCCCGAACGGCCAAAGGACCGCGTTCGAGGACTTCTGTGAAGAGGGGATTTCCTCAGCGCCGGGCGGAGTATCTGCCTGTCCGTCGCGGGGTGTCAACGGAATTGAGTGTTCCCGAACAGGGTCTCGGCCGTTTCGGAACGGAACTGAAAGAGGAAAGAATCCTGCTGCCTGTCACCCGTCCGAAGGGCGGGGCGGGGCCTCCCGGGGAGGGGCCGGAGGCATCTCGGTCCCCTCGGAGGCTGCCAGGCGGGCGAGGCCGTAACGCAGTCCCTGGGTCGAGCAGGTCAGACCCGGAGACCGGAAGCGTCGGGCGAGGCTTCGGACCACCAGCGCCCCGGCCGCGACGATGTCCGACCGGCCATGTCCGAGCACCGACCAGCTGGCCCGCTCCTGCTCGGTCGATCCGGCGACCCGCTCGATCAGCGGCTCGAGACGGCTCGATGGGATCAGCCACCCATCCAGCAGCGACGGCTCGTAGACCTCGATCCCGCGATCCAGGGCGGCCAGCACGGTGACCGTTCCGCCGACCCCCGCCAGCAGCGACGTTTCGACGGGCATATATGCGCAGTCATGCATAAGATGCTCGTCCACAAACGTGACCAGGGCGTCGATCTGATCCGGAGTCGGGGGCGCCGAGGTCAGGAACTTCTCGGTCAGCGTGACCGCGCCGAACGGCAGACTTTTGAAGCGTCCAGGCTGGAGTCCGACCCCGCTCACGACTTCGGTGCTGCCCCCGCCGAGGTCGAACACCACGCCGGCCCGCCTGCGGGCGGGGGTTCCGAGGCCGCTGATCACCGCTTCGTAGACCAGCCGGGCCTCGTCCTCACCCGACAGGATCCGGATCGGCAGGCCGCTGCGCTTCTCGATCAGGTCGGCGATCTCGCTGCCGTTCTCGGCCCGCCGCAGCGCGGCCGTGGCGCCCACCATGATCCGCCGGGCCCCCAGCGAGCGGGCGCGGCGAACGAACTCGTAAGTCAGCGACGCAGCCCGCTCGCCGATCTCGGCGTCGATCCGGCCGGTCCGATCGAGCCCCCGTCCCAGCCGGCAGGCTTCCCCGGCGCGGGCGATCGCGGTCAGAGCTCCATTGCCGGCCTCGGGGATCTCGGCCACCAGCAGGCGTACCGAGTTCGACCCGATATCAATTGCACCTACACGCATACGTAAGCCTTCTGGCCCACGGGGTCGGGGGCCGGCACCAATCGACCGCTCACAGCAGGAAGTCCTCGAGGTCCGCAGCCCGCGGAGGGCGCTCGATCTCGATCGCATCCGGATCCCCCGCACCATCACCCGCGGGAGATGGTCCCGTCAACGCTGTGCGGTCGGCCGCCGGGATCCCCGCGACTCGGCGCGTCCGGCGGGCGGGCGGGGACGTGGCATTCGCCGCGGAGCCGTCCGGATCCTGGGTGCCGCGCACCCAGTGGACCAGCCGCTCGATCTCGGGGTCGCCGGTGCGGAGCGCATAGACCACCCGCTTGCCGTCGCGGCTCCGCTGGACCACCCCGACCGCGGTGAGCGCCTGCAGATGCCGGGTGGTGCAGGACTGGGAGAGCCGGACCGCGACTGCCAGCTCCGAAACGCACAGGTTCTGCTCCGAGAGGCGGACCACCAGGCGGAAGCGCGACGGGTCGCCGAGGCAGGCGAGCAGGCGCTGGGCGGGCAGTCGCGTATCCATTGCACCGGCATGCATACCATCGCCGTATCGTTGACCGCAAATCAAAGCGTCTGTTAGCGTCCCGGAACCCCCCCTTGCTCCCCGGAGTCCCATGTCGACGGCGCTGTCCATCCCATCATCCGCCCCGCCCGGGCCCCCAAGCGTGTTCGGATTCACGCGCGCCGCGCTCGGCGACCATCTCAGCGATCACGGTCTGCCCCGCTACCGGGCCGACCAGATCTACGGCTGGATCTACCAGAAGCGGCACCGCGGCACCGATGCCATGACGAACCTGCCGGGCGCCCTGCGCTCCACCCTGCCCGGCGTCTGCTCGTTCGATCTTCCGCGGGTCGCGTCCATGCGCGGCACCCAGGACGGCCTCACCCACAAGGTCGTGCTCGAGTTGAACGACGGACAGCGGGTCGAGTGTGTGTCGATGCGCTACGAGCGCCGCCTCACCTTCTGCCTGTCGAGCCAGGTCGGCTGCGCGCTCAAGTGCGCGTTCTGCGCGACCGGCCTCATGGGGCTCCACCGCAACCTGCGCGCCGAGGAGATCGTTGCCCAGGTCCTGGTGATGGGCGATCTCCACCAGTGGCGCGACGACAAGTTCAACCTGGTGTTCATGGGCATGGGCGAGCCGCTCGCGAACTTCGAGCCGATGATGACCGCGATCCGCGTGCTGCGGGAGGACAAGGGCCTCAACCTGGGCGCGCGCCGGATCACCGTCTCGACCAGCGGGATCGTTCCCGGGATCCGCCGGCTGGCCGAGCAGGGCATGCCGCTCGGACTCGCGCTGTCGTTGCACGCCACCACCGACGAACTCCGCAACCAGCTGGTGCCGCTCAATCAGCGCTGGCCGCTCGCCGAGCTGCTCGCAGCGACGCGCGACTACAGCCGCAAGGTCGGCCGCCGCACCACCATCGAGTACACCCTGCTCGCCGGCGTCAACGACCGCGCCGAGGACGCGCACCGGCTGGCCGCGATCGCGCGCAGCCTGCCGAGCAAGATCAACCTGATCCCGTACAACCCGGTCCCCGGCCTGCCGTGGCAGCGTCCCACGCCCGAGGCCGTGCAGTCGTTCGCCGAGCTGCTCTATCCGAATGCGCCCGCGGTCACCGTCCGCAACACGATGGGCGGCGAGATCTGGGCGGCGTGCGGGCAGCTCGGAGGCCTCGACACCGACGGCTGAGACGCGGACCCCGTGACGCTGCGCGCCCGCATCACCCTCGCGCTTCTCGTCGCCTCGCTGGTCCCGCTGCTGATCCTCACCGTGTTCACGCTGATCCGGCTCGACCGCGCACTGCGTGCGTGGAACACGCCGGCGGTCGAGCGCGCGCTCGACTCCTCGCTCGAGGTCGGCAAGGTCTCGGTACTGCGGCTCGAAGGCGCGGTGCGCGCACATGCCGAGCGCATCGGCCGCACGCTGCCCGATCGCCCGCTGACCGCGGACGCGCGCGCGTCGCTGCAGAGCGTGCTCGACGACGCCGCGCTCGACGTCGCCCAGGTCTACCGGCGGACCGGAACCGGGTGGCAGCTGGAGGACGAGGTGCGTCCGGCCAAGGTGCTGGCGCCGACCCCGCTCGATCTCGGCGCCGAGATCGGCGCCGCACTCGCCGGCGACCACGTGATCCGCTCCGACCGCGGGCCGCTCGCAGGCGTGTGGCCGGTCGGATCCGACCGCGCGCTGGTGATCGGCATCACCCTGCACCCCGGCTTCTTTTCGCAGCTGCACACGATCGGCGAAGGGCTCGGCTTCTACCGGCGGTTCGAGATCGTGCGCGACCTGTCGCGCCTCTATCTGCTGCTGCTGGTCGGCGCGCTGTTCGTGGCGCTGACCGTGATCGCCGCGCTGGTGGCGGCGCGGATCGCGGCCGACATGACGAAGCCGATCCGCGACCTCGAGCACGCGGTCCAGCAGGTCGCCGAGGGCGATCTCGACGCCCGGGTCGCGCCGACCGGGGCGCGCGAGCTGGTCACACTGGGAGGACGCTTCAATGAGATGACCGCCCGGCTCGCCGACGCGCGCGACGCACTCAAG
>Ga0207428_10002972_pt1 | contig 16758 bp, 15 predicted proteins | sample RhiMethybrSRZTD1_FD_187600 | JGI IMG/M metagenome (GOLD analysis project Ga0207428, IMG submission 187600) | Populus rhizosphere microbial communities from Tennessee, USA - Rhizosphere MetaG P. TD hybrid SRZTD1 (SPAdes) (version 3) | ecosystem: Host-associated > Plants > Roots > Rhizosphere >...
GAATTGAGGTCAAGCCAAAAGCCGTTCTGGCCGATAGACGGTTACCCTGCAACAGCGCAGATTCACGGCCGATCACGCCACCGTCCTGCGCGCGCCGACGAAGATAGAATCAAAGCCACCACGAGTCAGAGGTCTTGACCGGCAGGACAGGCCGTCCTCCGCGACGTCCCCCCAGGAGCACAAAGCCTCTGTTGGAGAGAAATTTCAGCGCGCTTTGAACACAGGAAAGTGTCGGCATACTTCCATGCCTCTCCTCAGGCAGCGAGCAAAACTTGTCGATCCTTGGCGACACACTTCCAACCTGGTTGCCGTTCGAGCTCCCAACTTTCTTCCTGATCACAATGTGAACGGAGTACATTAACGTCACATGTTATCGCATCGCCAATCAAAAAGGTGTCGTGAGAAAGACCAACACCGCCAATCTCTCTGCTTGGCCGGGAACATACCGGCAAAATGTTTTGAACGAACTAGTTTGTACGAATTGGGAGAGACTCACCATGGCAAACTCGAATCAAGCTGGCACGACAAAGACTCTCTACCTCGACGACCTGTTCGTCGGACAACGATTCAACAGCGACACGCGCTTGATCGATGAAGAGCAGATTAAGGCGTTTGCGAAGCAGTTCGATCCGCAACCATTTCATCTCGACGCCGAGGCTGCCAAAGAGACTCTATTTGAAGGCCTCGTGGCAAGCGGATGGCACACTGCGGCGATCACGATGCGGCTATTGGTGGAAAGTATGCCCATCGCTGGCGGGGTCATTGGGGCCGGCGCAGAAATTAGCTGGCCAAAGCCGACGCGCCCAGGCGCTGTGCTCCGAGTCGAGAGTGAGATACTCGAGCTGAGGCCCTCGCGGTCTCGTCCGGATCGTGGCCTGGCCATCATCCGTAGCGAGACTCGCAACCAACTCGGTGAGATCGTCCAGGTGCTTGCGGCCAAGCTGGTTGTGCCGCGCCGTCCCAAGGTGACTTGACGAATAAGAGATGCCGCCTGGGTGGTAGCAGACAGTAAGCCTCGATCTGCGCCAGCCTGGACTGAAACCTAAGCGGGACACTTTACGCGGCTGACGGCGGCGGCGGCCTTTGTTCCCAGTTGGAGCGCTCAACCAAAAGGCTCTTGCGTCCAGTAGTGTGGACAAGATTTTTGCGCCGTGGAACAGACCAGGTCTCCCGGGATGCGCAGTCTCTGTTCTCCAAAACGGTATATCTGCCAGACAACCTGCCTTCAAGCAATGCAATCCAAGTGAATGTCTTAAGCATTTCTGCTCGCCTTGCCCGCGCTATCGATCCAGACGATGTTCAGTCGACGCAGAAGAGTCAAACCGCTGTGGCAGTCCGCTCCTTCCCGGCCTGTCGTGTGGGGGAGCCCATTGCTTTTCGCAATGTGCCTTGCCGTTCAGGCTCATGCCAATCACCAGCCTTGTGTTATTCAGACGGTCACAGTCGACGGCACTACACGACCCTTGCAACTCGAGACGAAACGAGGGGAACTGCTCGAGAGTAGCCGGGTTGCCCGTGATGTAAAGCGGCTTTGGGCGACCGGATGGTTTGATGACATTCGAGTGGAGAGGGAGCTAGTTCCCGCAGGTTGTAACGTGCGGTTTCAGTTGACCGAAAGGACGCGCTATTGGCTCCGCCGAGTCCGTTTCAAACCCCGCCACTTTGAGCTTCCCAACCCGGTCCCTTCAGGAACTCTCATCGATAGCGCGGTTGTAGAACGCCTGGCCAACACGTTTGAGGAAAAACTCAAGGACTCCGGCTATCGCGAAGCAATCGTGCATTTCACGCTCACTCCTGTCGACATTCGCCAGGCGGACCTTTCGTTTAAAGTGAAGCAAGGAAGGCGCACGCTTGTCGACACTTTGGAAGTCTCCGGCGTGAGTCACGAAGACTCCCGCCAGGTTGCGAGGATCCTCCGTGGCATCCAAGCCCGGCGACTGTTGCCCGGCATACCAAGAGTGTGGAAGGGTTGGAAGCTACGTCCGGCGTTGACTTCAGAAACTCTGAATCTCGCTCTGCAGCGTGTGCGGTCCCACTACATTTCTCAAGGTTATCTGGACGCCACTGCGACGGTGGAGCGGATAGAATTTGAAGAAAACCTTGCCTCGATCTCCGTCCGGGTTTTACCGGGTACTGCCTACCGGATCGATAGTCTTCAGATCACTAACAACCTCACGCCTGCCCGGCCTGAGATCCTACAGAGTCAACTTTCGCTCAAGGACTTATGTCACTGTCTTCTGAAGAGGCGCGCTGAAGCGGAACGCAGCGGGATTTCTGACTTTGAAGCTCACCTGCTGGTTCACCCAGCTGATCAAAATGGAGCGCCGGGGACTCAACAGCGGGTCTCACTCTCCGCTCAGACCCAGGTCGGTTCCGCCAATCGTGTGCGGAGTATCGCATTTCGGGGTAATCATCACGTCAGTGACCTGACGTTGCGGAAGGTGCTGGTGCTTTCAGAGGGCGAATGGTTTGACCGAAATCTTTTACGGCGAAGTCTCACTCGATTGAATCTGACCGGGCTCGTCTATCCGCTCAGTGAGCTAGACGTGGAAGTCCAGCCGAATTTGGCCCAACATGAAGTCGATGTCGTGATTTCGGTCCGTGAGACTGACAGAGGCCGTTGGTTTCTCGGCGCACCCGTGCGAGGCGGGCTCTCTCGCGGTGCTTGGTTCTCAGTTGGCTCTCGTCTTCCGAATTGGGGGCCGTCCTATCTGCAGCTTCCTACCCATTTCGTTGCCTTCAACCTGACGGGTCCGGTCTTTGGGCTTCCGCTTTCCCCATTCAACCCGGCCCGCCTTTCAATCACTCTGGCACGTCCCTATTTTCCCGGCCAGAGCTGGCGATCAGGGTTTCAGATTTCCTCTCAGGCCTCGTGGACCCAGATGCTGCTGGTTTCGGGCATGTATCAAGCCAAGCCACGCCTGGCCGAATGGCTTCAACCCACGCCTGGCTTGTCAATTCCGGTTCAATGGAACGCCGCAACTCCAGACCAACCTCGCGTCCTTACTTCCGGGGTTTTCTCTTGTGAGCCTGAAAGCAAGGCGCAAAGTCGGTTGCTCAGTTATCTTCAAATCGCGAGCGAGTGGCTTCTTCCTGCCACCTTCTGAATGTTACAGCCAAATCCGGAAGTACGAGGACTGAGCCGAGGAACCCAAGGGCGGCTACTTCTTCGGCGGCTGCGGGGGAATGGTCTCCGCTTTAGGTGTGACTGCTTTCAGGTTGGATGGCACATTCGCCTTCACGTTGCCCGATGCCCAAGAGATTCCGCCCAACAGCACGGCTTGGAAAATTGGACTCGTCCAGACATCTTCTCGATGTCCCATTGACGTGTAGAACACGCGTCCCTTGCCGTGCATTCGAGCCCAGGTTGCGGGATAGTCTGGGCGCTGATAGTCCGTGCCATCCATTCCTTGAGTTGCCTGGACGAGGATCACATGAAGATCGGAAGCGAAATTCTTAAGGGAATACCATTCATCTTTGATTCGGAACTCTTTCTGAAGCTTCTCGCAGCCTGGAAACGATGGTGAGACGAGTTTCATCGTTGCTTCCTGTTGTGGGCCGTGCCGGATGAACTCGCCCCCAATCATCTGAATGTAGGGATCGCGCTGCTCGACAGGCTGAGTGGCAAATCCTTCGCCAGCGCTGTGGAGCGTGTCGGCCGCACTGTGCGTGCCGACAAACCCCTTCCCCGCGCGAATGGCATCCAATAGGGCTTTCTTCCCTTCCAGAGACAGCGGGGGCTCCTTGTATTCGCCCAGTTGCGTCAGATCTCCTTGCGTAAAGAAGAAGATCACGTCGTACGATTTCAGGTTGTCCGTCGTGAAAACCGAACCATCCTTGGTCGCTGTGACTTCAAAGCCGTGGCTCGTTCCCAGTTCAGTAAGAACCTTCTCAGCATGCGAAAGCTCGCCGTTGTTCCGCTTGATCGAGCTGTGCTGGTAGCCCGCCGATTTCGAGAAAAAAAGGACTCGGCGTTTTGGTGAAGCCTTCGCCAGTGCTTCGAGCGCGGGCTCGAGCAGCATGCCTGCTCCCAGGGCTCCCAGATGCTGCAAGACCCTGCGACGATCGATGAGTTCATTGATAAAGTTGGAGAGCAATTGGGACACGTAATACTCCGTTCTGATTTTCCAAAAAAATCAATCGCAGTATATCCTTCTGAAGACCTCTCGCTGCCGCTGCATTAAACGTTCGGGGCGCTGGTTAGCTTCCTCGAAACTTCTCGCCGCATCAAGAAAAAAACCAACACTGGGCAAAGGTATCAGGGTACTGGTCCACATCCCGAGCGCAAACGAAAAACAGCCTCGAAAAGGGACAGCAAGGAGAAAAACCCGTCCACGCGATGCGAACTACTTGGGCGGAGCGCAGCGCCCTATGTTGTGGCTGCCTGTCGGCGGCGACGCCCGCTTAGCAAATAGATCGCGGCCCGGAGCTCAAGGAGAGGATCAGCTGAGGGCTCGATTCCATCGACGCGCGGTATGGGATCGAAGATGATCTTCTCGTGCTCACCCGTGTTATCCAAGACTGGATTTGTGAGAAGGATCCTGCCGAGATTGATCAGGGGCCGTTCCTCCGGCCAGTGAACCGTCGCGTCGTCCACGATATCGTTGTCGTTTGCCACCTGCACCAGAACCTGAAAGCCTATCGGGCCTCTCGCAATTCTTTCTGTGAGCTCGTCAAAGAGATAGTTTGCACCTCGGATCTTGGCAGTCGCGTCATCCAGGTGTTCGATCCCCGCGTCCGGCTTGATGCGGTACCGCCCATAGCGGCTCACACCGTCCTGGTTGGTAAAGCGCAGCGCTGTCACGCCGAAGTATGACTCTCTCGCGAGGCTGGACGGAAAAGGCTTGGGTGTTTGCACAAAGGCGAGCGCTTTCGGATGACTACCCAGGAATACCTCGATGGGCGAAGGTGATGGCTTGGACGGATCGCTCGACGCAGCAGCTCGTAAGAACTCCAAAAACTCCTGGCCTGTTCTTGTGGGGAATCCATCGGTCGAATGGCTGACGATATCGGTATGCTCGTGCTCGGCGAGGTGGAACCGGATCGCAAGTCCGCGCGGATTAGCGTTGGGGTCATTGTCCGGAATCTGGGGTAACCCTGTGGAGCTTGAAAACCGAACTGTGACCGGCGTTGAGTTGCGGGTGATGTGAGGCGCCCGTGTCAGGGACCGTGCGTCGGAAGACGGTGTAAATGTTCCCGTCAGCATGACACCCCTTGCATGCGCGGGTCGAAAGCCTGGGTGCAGTCCAAAAATCGCATCGAACTGCTTCAGAAGGTCCTGGCTTAAGGCAATAAGCTTCTCGTCAGAGGGTAGTGGCATGGTGTCTCCTTCTCATGGATATCACGATCTCCCCAAAACCGGCACTGGTCGCGGCAATTGCGATTCCGGCTTCGGGACCTTTTCTTCAGTAGCCTTTGGCGCTAGCGATGGCGACTCAGGCTGTTGGATCCATGGGTCGCTTCTTATCGAACATTCGGGGCAGATGTCAATCGATCCAAGGTTCGGGTAGTGGGTCAGTTTCCGGTACGCCGTGATACATCACTTGGTTTTGGTAAACCCTAGGCGACAAGGCAGGACCTATCCAAGTATGTCCGCGCAAACACTGAGCACAAACTGGAGGTGAATCCAAAATCGCGTTCCGAAGTGACTGGCCGTCTAACGGCTCAACGTTCAGCCGCAAACGGCGCGAAAGCTTGCTTCAGTTGCGCCCCATCGCCACGCGCCGTTTGGCGGCTGCAGAGCCGGGCAGTCTGTTGCGTAATGAGACCAATGTTGCAACTCATTCTGTGGTCCCCATCGCGCGGAAGACTTTCCAGCCGCCGTCCGGGAGCTTCTTGAGCGCCCTCAGCGAGTAAGCCAGCGCGCCAACGACGGCCACGTCGGCTGTGCGGCCAATCAACTCGCGCGTCGTGTACGCCCAAACCATTACAGATATGCCGACCATAAGAAGGCTGAATGCACGCGACCACGCGTTCTCAGGTCGTAGAGAAGCAGGCCGACAGAAATACGGCGGTCAGTCTCATAGACGTCAATGTGTTCAGCGGCAGACTCGAAAACGCAAGCACGTCAGTAGGCAACAAGAGGCGATCGAGCGCGGCGCCCGCTGTCACGATCGTTGAGCATCATCAGTCGCTTGTGGCTGTCGCGCTTGCGCCTGTTATATAGACCCACCGCCACCAGCACCGCAAAAATAGCCAGGTTGCCGAGCGGAACCGCAAGAAATTCCAACGGGGGCGGAAGCTCTGGAACCTGACCGCGTTTCGCGGCGGCGACCGCGACAGCGGTTCCCACGACGAGCATCGCTACCGCCAGCAACTGTACGGTACGCCAGCGCTGTCGCCGTTCTTGTACTTCCACGGAATGCTATTTACATCGTGGGTCGTGCTCTTCGTGACACAAACTGCGCTGGTCGCGGCGAGGCGCACTGATATGCACCGACGTTTCGGAGTCATCGGCGCTCCTGATTGCGTCTCTAAGGCGCGACTTTGGTGGAGGTTCCTTCTACGATGGTTACATAACGGCCGTTCGCGTCGAGCATTTCGTACTTCGACGTAAGCTGAGAGGCTGATTTGATGGTGACTGTCGTTCTTCCTTTGACAGCTTTGCCAAACACCTTGTCTTCAACCATCCACGTCCAAGTATTTCCGTTAACCGTTCCTGTGCCGATACCCACAAGTCCGCCGCTGTTCGCGTAATATGATGTGTAGACCTTCGCATGGCTGTCGTAGGCCATGATGCCGACGGTCCTCGGTATGATTTGCCCTTCAGCGCGGCGAAATTCGAGATAGAATCCCCCCGGATCTAATGTATATGTTTCGGTGGTGACAAACTTGGCGGCCGGCACAAACTCGTTGGCTATTATCTCGCCTTCCGTTTTCCATGTGCCAAGGAAGTACTCCAACTTCTTGTGCTCGGGGCCTGGCTTGGCGGGCTCTGGTGGAGCTTGTGCGAGCGAGAGTGCTGTGAATCCGCAGATTAGAATGACGGCGACCGACGCTCGTATGCTCATTTTCCTTCTCCTTCGAAAGTGTGGTACTGAACGTGCGCACGATAGCTGTCCTGGACCTGACGGGTCCTTAAGGATTTGCTAAGATTCGCCGAAATCTGATGGCCAATAGTGAGACATTTCATTTCGGCGAGTTCACGCTCGATGTGCGAGAACGGCGTCTTCTGCGCGGCGCGGAAGTCGTCCGCTTGTTACCGAAGGCTTACGATATGCTGGTTGCGTTGGTGCAGCAGCGGGGCCGTCTGGTTACGAAGGACGAATTGCTGAGGCGCGTCTGGCCTGAGTCATTCGTCGAAGAAGGCGGTCTCACCGTTCACGTGTCGGCGCTGCGCAAGGCGCTTGGCGAGGACGCCCACCGGCCGATCTATATCGAAACGGTGGCGCGGTCAGGGTATCGCTTCATCGCTGCAGTCACCTGCGATCTGGCCCACGAGAAGCCATTAGCACCGAGCGCCATAACGCGATCCGTCGAACTCTACGAACTAGTCGGCCGAGGCCGGTCTCACCTGTTGTCAGGCTCATTTTTCGAACTGCCGGCCGCCGTGGACGCCTTTCGTTCTGCGATCGAGATCGATCCGACCTATGCACCGGCGCATGCCGGCCTGGCGCGCGCACGGTGCGTGGAAGCAGCGTTTCACGCGGTGCCGCACCAGGAAGCGTTGGCAGAGGCGAAGGCGTCTGCCTTACGCGCGCTGGCGATGGACAGCGCCTCGGCGGACGCGCAGGTTGCCCTTGGCACCGTCCTTTTTCTCAGCGAGTGGGACTGGACGGCGGCGGAGCGCAGCCTGCGCCGCGCGCTCGAGATCAATCCAGATCACACCGAGGCGCTTCTGCAGTATGGGTCGCTCCAGGAAGCGCTCGGCAGGCTCGATGATGGGCTGCGTTGCAAGCAACAGGCGCTCGCGCGCGATCCGCGATCGCCCGGCGTTCTGGTGCAGATCGCCATCTCGTATTGGCATCAGCGGAAGTACGACGAGACGCTCGTCTGGGCTCGGCGAGCTCTTGAGATCGATCCGAAGCATGTGCTGGCGGTTCAATTCATTAACCACGTCTATATGAAGATCGGGGACGTCCATAGATTCGCAGCCTGGACCGTCAGCAAGGCCATCGAGTTCGGCTTGCCCGAAGAGAGGGTGGCGGTGTTGAAGCAGGTCACCGCGGACATGCAGCAAGTGTACGCGACGGTCGGCCTCTCCGGAGTGAGGCGATTTCTGGTGGATCAGATCACGAACCCGCAACTGGACTTCGACGTGTTGCTGAAGATGGCATTCTTCCGCGCCATTCTGTATGGCGACGCAGGCCGGCTCGATGAAGCGTTCGACTACCTCGATCAGGCCATCGCGTTCCGCGACCCAGCACTCGTGCACCTGGCGGTCGCACCGGATTGGGACAGCTTGCGCGGTGACCCGCGGTTCGCAGAACGCCTGCGATCGATGCGACTGTCCTACGCCGCCTGACCACCCCCGTTAGGAATTCTGCTCGGACCAATACAACTTGGTTCTAAGTACGGATATCGCGCGAAGCGCCACCATTGGAAAGCGGAGAAGGGGGATTCGAAAACCCACAAAGAGTGACGGAATATCGCTTTAGGTGCGAATCGTAACGATACTGGATTCACAATGGGCATGTCGGGACACGCTGGGTCACAGTTCTTCATACCCGCCAACGTAGTCTCTTGGATGCAAGGCTCCGTTATGTAGGCCCCACCGCAGCAGGTGCGGATGAGACTCTTTTTGCAGCCATAGGCCCGCCCACATCCGTTCTTCAGTGGCGAGTTCGTGCACGCCCCTTGTGAACTAATCTCATTTACTTCTCCTTTCGTTTTGCTTCACAGAACACTGCGGACAAAAGCCTACGCTATAAATTGGGGCATTTTTCACTGGGTGAGTTAGTTGCCACGGCCACGACCGCCATCTCCTCCCCCAAATGTCACGAAAGTACGCCGTCCAATTCGTGTATTCCACTTTGATTGTTAGTTCATGCCCGCAGGCATATTTCATGATGATAGTCTTTGGATCCGGCTTCCACATCGGTGATTCGATTTTGATCTCTTCGTCGTCTCCCGACGGCATTACTTCGCATGGCACGCCATAGACATACCCAATCCAGCCAGCCAGCGGCTCGATTGCCGGTGTGCACCAGAGTCGCTTGGGATAGCCGAACTGCGCACGATAGCCATCCTCATGCTCGATGACCTTACCCCATAGGTTAATCTCGCCGTAGACGAGCCTGAGTCCAGAATTGGTTTTTCCTATCTCACGTAGGAGTCTCGGCTTCTCCTTGTAAGCATAGATGCCACACGTACAAGTCAGGTGTGGTGCCTGCTGCTCGCTGGGATCCTTCCCAAGGACCAAGGTGCCAATGGTCGAAACCTGTTCACAGCGCGCTTCAATCTTCTCACGAGGCACGTAGATCGTGTCGTTGCCAAGATTGGCAAGGAAGTGCGGATACATGAAGTTCCATTGTCGCCAGCCGACGATGGGTTCTCGGACGATCACTACGCTGGCTCCTTGACTGGATCGGCTGGCTGCTCGAAGGGTACTTCTTTCTCTGGTACCGGTTCTTCTAGTGGCTCAACTTCGATGATTCTTAGTGGTTCACCTATCTGAGACATGCTGTACTCCTTTTATTATGATATGCGCCAGCCCGACTATGACCTCGGAAAACCTGCGCGCTTGTCCGCAAGCACGTTATTGATATCAGCAGGTACCTCCAGTGATTAAAGCAGTACCCATGCCGTCCTGCTACTTCTGCGGAGTCCGGAACGCTTTCATTGCTTCCCACGCACCTGGCGCCTGCCGTTCGAGCCACGCGACGTCCCGGGTAACTGCCTGTTCGAGATTCCGAGAGAGAGTGGAATTGTTTGTCATCTTGCGGAGGTGGTAGACGATGTCCTTCACCTTTCCCAGGTGCCAACCATTTCGCCGCCGGCAGATTCAAAAGACCCGGCGAAACTAAAAAAAGACGATCGGAACGAAACGACCCACGGTGCAGTGTTTGCTCCTGCGCCACGGCACTAGTGTTCGACATATCTGCCTTCCAAATCTTCCAAATGGTTCACTGCACAGTTCGTTGCAAAGGTAAAGTTTTTCGAAGCGCGATCAGGTTTCTCGAGGCGCTCCCTTTTGTCAATGAACGTTACAACTCCGTCGATGACGTGTCCCTAAGGATTTGCTAAGATTCGCCGAAATCTTATGGCCAGCCGTGAGGTATTTCATTTCGACGAGTTCACGCTCGAGGTGCAAGAGCGGCGTCTCCTGCGCGATGACGCCGTAGATCCTGCCAGCTTCCATCATAACTTTTGCTGTTAGTATCCCAAAGCATCCGTTGCCATCAAGCCTTTTGCAAAAGATCGATGTTTTAGACAAGTTCTCCGGCCCGTACTGATCTCGGAGTTCTTGAAATGGGACAACCGGGGCGCACAATGCGGATGAAAACCATCGCCGTGATGGCAACGCTCGATACCAAGGGAGTGGAGGCTCAGTACGTGGCCGAGCAGATTCGGCGACTGGGCCATGACGCTCTGCTGATTGACACCGGTGTGGTAGGGACTCCGGCGGCAACAGCTGCCGTCACGCGTGAAGAAGTTGCTCAGGCGGGAGGTATGCCGCTCGGTCAACTTTTGGAGAACCCGACGCGCGAAAGGTCGGCGCCCATCATGGCTGCCGGCGCAACCGCTCTGGTGAAGCGGCTGGTGGCAGAAGGCAAACTTCACGGTCTGATCTCGCTCGGAGGAACGCAGGGAACCACTCTCAGTACCAAGGTGATGCGTGCTTTACCGTACGGTCTTCCCAAGGTGATGGTCTCGACGATTGCGTCGGGAAACGTTGCGCCCTGGGTCGATATCAAAGACATCACGATGATGTTTTCGGTCGCCGATATCCTTGGGCTGAATCCTCTGACGAAAAAGATCCTGGCCAATGCGGCGGGAGCGGTATGTGGAATGGCTTCGGTCGAAGAAGAGCTGAGACCGGGGCGCAGACCTCTGGTAGCGGTAACCACAGTTGGGATCACCACGCAGGGTGCGATGAGAGCAGTTCGGGTGCTGGAGGACGCCGGTTATGAGACGATCGTGTTCCATGCAATTGGTGCTGGTGGACGCGCCATGGAACAGTTGATGAAGGAAAAGATCATTGGCGCGGTTCTCGATTACTCGACGATTGAGATTTCAAACGAAATGTATCACGCACTTCTGGCTGGCGGTCCCGAGCGATTGACCACTGCCGGGAAGTTGGGTCTGCCGCAGGTGATTTGCCCGGGAGCGATCGAAGTCCTGGTGTTTAATGAACCGGAGACGGTGCCGCTTGCCTATCGAAATCGCACCCTCATTCGCCACAGCCCGCAAATCACGGATGTTCGCCTGGATCAAGTCGAAATGGCGGCAGTGGGCAGAGAGGTGGCTCGCCGTTTGCAACACACTACCGACCCCGCAATCTTTCTGGTTCCCACGGCCGGGTATGACAGCTATTCCGTCGAAGGCCAAGGCTTCCACAACCCTCAGGCGGATGAAGCTTTTCTCTCGGAGTTGAAAGCTGGTATTCCTGCCAATATCCGGGTGATTGAACGCAATACTCACATTGAGGATCCTGATTTTGCGACTGAGGCGGCTCAGTTGCTGATTTCGCTGATAGAGAGCAAGGAAAAGGCGAGGGCGCACGTTTAGATGGCGAAACGGTACTCACGTGAAGAATTTCTGGGGAGACTTCGGAATGAGATCCGACAAGGCAAAGCCCTGGTCATGACAGGAGCCGGCAACGGCATTGCCGCGAAGTTCATCGAGCAAGGCGGTGTGGACATTATCGGGATCTACAATACCGGTTATTTCCGCATGCAGGGATACGGCTCGCTTGCCGGCATGCTGCCGATGGCAGACGCGAATGAACTGGTATTCCAGGCGGCGCGCAAGGAGATTCTGCCCCAGGTGAAATCCGTTCCTGTAATCGCCGGGATTAACGGCGTGGACGTGCTTCGAGACATGCGCTTGTTTCTCGAAGACTTCAAACGGCTGGGATTGTCTGGAGTCCACAACTTCCCGACGGTATCGTGGTTTGACGGTGAATTCCGCAGAACCTTGGAAGGAACGGGCCTTGGCTATCAGAGAGAAATAGACATGCTTTGCCAGGCACGGGAACTGGACATGCTGACCATTGGATATGCCTTCAACGAAGCAGACACCACGGAGTTGATGACGAAAGCGGACCCAGACATTTTCATTTTTCACGCGGGCATCACCCGGGGCGGCACAACCGGTTATTCGGGGGGATCCTCCCTTGAAGAAATGGCCCAACGCAGCCAACGTCATTTTGAGATGGCAAAGAGAATTCGTCCTGACGTCATCTTACTCGCTCACGGGGCGGCCCTGGTCAATCCTGAAGATGCTGAGTATCTCTACCAGGAGACTGATTGCCACGGAATACAGCTTGGATCCAGCATTGAGCGACTCGCGATTGAACAACCCCTCAAGGAGCGCGCCGCGCTTTTCAAGGCGACACTGCTTCGACGGAAGCCAAGACGCTGATAACGTCGGCAGCGACTTTTCGGCTTTGAATTATGCGCAGCGTCGTCAATTCGATCGCGCCCTCACCCGGCCTTCGGCCCCTCTCCCATGGGGAGAGGGGCGTGGGGGATGAGGGGGCAGTCGCAAATGGGCGCCACTCATGCGAATCTACTTATGTCGTCCTGTTTAGCTCAGCGAGCTCAAATGGTCCAGGCTTTGAGTTTCGATAAATCCCCGATACGTCCCCGAACCAAACCGAGCATTGCTGAGAGAGACCGATGGCTCTAGTCCCGTTCAACGAATTGATGTGTGAAGCAGAAAAGGGCAACTATGCGGTGGGTTACTTTGAGAGCTGGAACCTGGAATCGCTTCAAGCCGTTGCCGATGCCGCCGAGTCGACGCGATCGCCAGTCATCCTTGGATTCAGTGGGATTTATCTGCCTCATCCTGCACGAACGAGGCGGGAGAATCTGAAAGTCTATGCGGCATTAGGGCTTGAGACCTGTCGAAGTCTCTCGGTGCCGTCCTGCCTGCTCTTCAATGAATCCCCTGACTTCGAGTGGGTCACGGAGGCCATTGAGCTGGGGTTTGGCCTGGTGATGTATACCGACGAAGAGGTGAGTGTCGAGGAGCAAGTGGAGCGAGTGCGAGCAATCGTAGAGAGGGCGCATCGCAAGGGCGTGGCGGTCGAGGGTGAGCTTATGCCTCTTCCTGGAGTGGGTGGTGAGTTGTCGGCTGCGCCTGAGCTGAATTGTCTGGATGATCCTGAGGTAGCGCGCTCGTTTGTGGAACGTACGCAGGTCGATGCCTTTGCTGTCAATCTCGGTCAAGCTCACGTGCACGGTCGCACCATGATTCAACTCAATCTCGCCCGTTTGAGGGAACTCCGGGAAAAGATTACCGTTCCGCTGGTGCTGCACGGGGCTACATCGATCTCACAATCAGACCTCAAGGACGCGATTCAACTCGGAGTGAGAAAAATCAACGTAGGCAGCGTCCTCAAGAGATCCTTTTTCGAAGCCATGCGAAGTGCGTGTTCCAGCATCAGCGAAGGGTACAACCCGTACGAGGTGGTCGGTTCAGGCCTTGAGAAAGATGTCTTGACTCATGCGCGAATCGCCTTGCAGAAGAAGGTCGAGGAACTGATGAACCTTTTCGGAAGTGCCCTCCGCGCCTAGTAATCAGGTCAAACGTTTGGAGGCCGGGAACGTCTCCACCGCCTGCAACTTCGTACTCGCCTCGAACGGCTGCGCCTTTCCTTGCGGACCCTGATCAGGCTTAACAGGAAAGGTGTTCACCGTTGGCTTTAGCTACACGGTCGCGTTATAACCTAGGCATGGACGACCTTCTAATAAGACGCGCGACCGAATCGGATCTACCTTCACTTGGCCGCTTAGGGGCTCTGTTGATGCAAACCCACTATGCCTTCGATAAGCAGCGGTTCATGGCGCCGGGTACCAATCCGGCAGAGGGTTACAGTTGGTTCCTGGGTTCCCAACTTCACGAAGAGGACGTAATCGTTTTGGTAGCCGAACGGGCAGGGGTTGTCGTCGGCTATGTCTATGCTGGACTGGAGCCACGATCATGGAAGGAGCTGCGCGAGCCTGCCGGGTTCATTCACGATGTGGCAGTGGAAGAGTCGAACCGGCGGACTGGGGTAGCGACGGCACTCATTGAAGCCGCCATCGAGTGGCTTCGCGCGCAGGGTACGCCGCGCGTGCTGCTTGGGACGGCGGAGAAGAACAGCGCAGCGTTGTCACTCTTCTCTCGTCTCGGTTTTCGACGAACCATGATCGAAATGACACGTGAGCTTCAGACTGAGGAGTAGCAAGCCAACGCCACACAACGAGATCACAACCCCGCCGGTGAGAAACGTCCAGCCAGACTTAGAGAAATGCTTTGGCAACTGAAATCGATGTGCATCGTGGCGTTGTTGATCTGCTGGTTTGCAGCTGATCGCTTAAGTGCGCAACGCACTGCGGGTTCGACTCTTCGCGGCCTTGACGCGGAAACGCTGCTTCAACAGGGCAAAGCAGCCGAAGCGCTGCCGATTTTGAACCAACTCCACAAGGTCGAGCCAAACAATGTTCAAGTTTGCTATCAGCTGGGCCTGGCTTATACCCAGCTGCAGGAGTTCATCAAGGCTGCCGAGTTTTATCGGAAGACTCTGAAACTCAATCCTAGCTTCGTTGCCGCTCGGAAAAACCTCGGAACGGTCTTGTGGTTTTCCAATCAAAAGGAAGCATCAGTCCAGGAATTTCGGGCTGTGTTGCGGGCGCTTCCCAACGACCCGGTATCTCATCTTTATCTCGGATCGCAGGCTTACGAGCAGAAGCGGTTTGCAGAGGCGAAACGGCATTTCGAGAAAGCCGGCGATTTGGCCATGCAGAACCCTGAAGCGTTACCCATGGTTCTGGAGACTTACCTGGCTACCAAGGATCTGTCAGTTCCGGAGCGGGTGACTCAGCAACTGATGACAGCAAACGACCCTGACCCTCAGCTAGTCTTCCAAGTTGGCTTGCTGCTCGGCCGCTACGGAAAACCTCGTGAAGCGGTGGCAGCCTTCGAGCGGATCCGGGAGCGCTATCCCGATCGTCAGGCTCTACTGTTGAATCTATCTGCCGCTCAGTTGGAGCAAGGAGATGCGAATCGGGCTATTCAGAATCTCGAAAGTCTGGTGAATGCCCACTCCGTCAATCCCGAGGTGTACCTTCTTTTAGGTGAGGCCTATGACAAAGCGGGCCTGGCGGAAAAGGGGTATGCCGCCTTCAATCGTGCCATCGAAGTGGAGCCGAAATCGGAAGAAGGCTACCTCGCCCTGTCCAATTTTGCTTCGGCACACCAAAACAATTCCTTTGGGTTGAAAACAATCGAGCGTGGCTTGCAACAAATTCCAGGGTCATCGAAGCTTTTGTTCCAGCAGGGTGTGCTTTGGGCGCTGGAAAGTAATATCGAGGCCGCCGCGCAGAGCTTTCAAATGGCGAGTCAAACGGACACCGCGTGGGGACTGCCTTTGCTTGCCTCGGGAATCGTTCAGCTACAGGCGGCTAAGCCTCAACAGGCCGCCAGTACCTTTCGGAAGGCCATGGGCAAACTCCCAGGCGATTATCGTCCGTCTTATTTCTTGGGCACCGCACTGACTCGGGCTGGCGCGCAATCTGATCCTGTGCAACAGAAAGAAGTCATCGTTGCCTTCCTCAATGCAGTTTCACTTGACCCAACTAACTCTCAAAGCCGTGTCGCACTGGGGCAGGCATACCTGGCAACAAACCAGATCCGTCCGGCAGTTGTAGAACTGGAAAAGGCGGTGCAGTTAGATCCCCGGGACTCGACCGCGCTGTATCAGTTAGGTTTGGCGTATCGAAAACAGGGGAGGGCCCGTGAGGCTGAGACTATCTTGAGGCGGTTCCAAGAGGTGAAGGAACAGCTCAAAGAAGAAGAAAATCAAGAGCGCAGGGCACTGCAGATCATGCTCAAAACGGTGAAGTCGCGGTGAAGTGAATTGGATTAAGTGAAGGGCAGAGCAGTAACGATTCACCGAGGCCGCCTTCTGACGAGGCGCTCCTCTGAAAATCCCCCTTACCAAAGGGGGAAAGAAGGCGAAACGACAGCGGTCGTGAAGCCTCCAGGGGGTTGTCGTGATGGGTAGGAAGGCCGACCGGACAACCCACTCCTAAACTCCCCTGAAGTCCTCCTTGTCCAAGGACGGACGCTTTTCATCGAACGTGGCGCCGCTCTAGGCGGCATGAAAAACTCCTCTGGTACATTTCAGCAGCAAGATCTGACTCCTCTCCGAAGTAGGTTTCAATCCTCTCTCGTCTAGCAATCAACTTATTTGCAATTGACAAGTAACTGTCTCGTTCCTACAGTTGAAGTCAGCAAAGTCCCTATTGAGCTACCTGCCTGCATATGGTTCTACGCACGTCCTCGCTGCGGGAAAGGAGATTTCCGATGAACATCCTTTGTTTCAAGCGAATGTTTGTTTCTAGCCAGGTGTGGATTTGGATGGTACTGCTTTGGGTCTTGTTTAGTGTGGCTGTCATTCCTGTTCAGGCCCAGGTAACCGGCAGTGTGAGCGGCTACGTAAAGGATCCCAGCGGTGCCGCCGTTCCTGGAGCAATCCTTACCGCCAAGTCGGTTGAACAGCAACTGACGCGGTCGACGCAGTCGAATGCCGAAGGCTTCTTTAACCTTCTGGCGATGCCGCCGGGCACTTATGAAATTTCGGCTGAAGCGAGTGGGTTCCAGAAGCAA
>Ga0207428_10002973_pt1 | contig 16754 bp, 9 predicted proteins | sample RhiMethybrSRZTD1_FD_187600 | JGI IMG/M metagenome (GOLD analysis project Ga0207428, IMG submission 187600) | Populus rhizosphere microbial communities from Tennessee, USA - Rhizosphere MetaG P. TD hybrid SRZTD1 (SPAdes) (version 3) | ecosystem: Host-associated > Plants > Roots > Rhizosphere >...
CGGGCGGGCGCGCGGCGCCCCCGACGGCATCGCCCCCGCGGCGACGCCCGCCAGCCAGGGCAGCAGATCGCCGTCGAACCGCATCAGCACCGACTGCGTCTCGGGATCGCCGAAGCGGCAGTTCCATTCGATGACCATCGGCCCGCGATCGGGCGTCAGCATGAACCCGCCGTAGAGGAGGCCCCGGAAGGGCCGGCCCGCCTCGGTCAGCGCGCGCACCGTCGGGACGAACAACGTCTCGAGCATCCGCTGCGCCAGCGCGTCGTCGACCAGCGCCGACGGCGACACGGTCCCCATGCCGCCCGTGTTCGGTCCGACGTCGCCGTCGCCCACGGCCTTGTGATCCTCCGACGACGCGAGCAGCGCCAGGCGGGTGCCGTCGCACAGCGCCATCATCGTCACCTCGCGCCCGGTCAGTCGCTCCTCGATGACCACCCGGGCGCCCGCCGCGCCGAACGTGCGATCGGCCAGCATCGTGCGGACGGCCGCCCTCGCCTCGTCCTTCGTCGACGTCACGACCACGCCCTTGCCGGCGGCGAGGCCGTCGGCCTTGACCACCACCGCGCCCGGCTGGGCGTCGATGAAGGCGTCCGCGGTGGCGACGTCCTCGAACACCCCGAACGCCGCGGTGGGGACGCCTGCGTCGCGCATCAGCCGCTTCGCGTACGCCTTGGAGCCCTCGATCTCCGCGGCGGCGCGCGACGGCCCGAAGAACGGAAGCCCGGCGGCGCGCATCGTGTCGCCCAGGCCGGCGGCCAGCGGCACCTCCGGTCCGCACACGACGAGATCCGCGCGCTCGGCGACCGCCGCGGCGACCAGCTCGCTGGTCGCGTCCGCGCCGACCGGAATGCAGGTGACCTTCGCCTCGCCCGCGATGCCGGGATTACCGGGCGCGGCGACGATCCGCTCGCACAGCGGGCTCTGCCCCAGCTTCCATGCGAGCGCGTGCTCGCGTCCTCCTGAGCCGACAAGAAAGACACGCATTGAAGGCCCGGGATATTAGCCGCAAATGCGTGGCGCCGAACGCGGAAACCAGACGCCGTTTGACGCCCATGCACCGGCCTGCCTAGGCTGCCGAGCGTGACCACCAGCAGGAGGCTCTGCCGCGGGGCCCGGGTGGCGGCGATCGGCGCCGCCGTCGCGCTCGCCCTCGGTGCGTGCGCCGGTAATCGCCCGACCGCAGATAGCGCCGCCTCTTCGTACCTGTTCCAGGTCCGCGAATACCTGTTCCCGAGCGGCCTCCGGGTGGTGATCGAGCAGGACGACACCACGCCGATCACGGGCGTCGTTCTCGTCGTCGAGGCAGGGTCAATCGATGATCCGCCGGGCAAGAACGGCCTGGCCCACACGTTCGAGCATCTGTTCTTCCGGGCCCCGGCGGACGCGGGAATGCCGTTGTGGAAGGCGCTGTCACGGATCAGCGGGACCGGGTTCAACGGCTGGACCGGCCCCGAACAGACAACGTACGAGGCGTTCGCGCCGCGGAGCTCGCTGGACGATCTGGTCGGCGCCCTGCTCGCGCGGATGGCGGATCCCACCCGCGGCGTCGACGACGCGGCGCTGAGCAAGGAGATGCGGATCGTCGCCGAGGAGCTACGGACGCGGCGGGACAAGGGCGCCTCCCACGAGGCCCTCGCGGCGGTCCTGCCCCCGACCAATCCCACGGCCCGCGCCTTCGCCGGCCGCCACCAGGCCGGCGTGCTGACGCTGGCCGACATCGATGCGTTCGCGGCGCGCGGCTACGGGCCGGAACGCATGACGCTGGTGATCTCCGGTGCGATCGGCGCGGACTGGGACAATCGCCTGGGGGCGTTGCTGCCCCCGAAGCTGCGCGGTCAGGCGGCGCGGCGCCAGCCGCCGGTGCGCCGGTCGGTGGTGGCGGCGGCCGCCGCGCCCACTCCCGATAACCGGATCCAGATCGTGAAGGGGAGCGTGTCCGGGCCCGAGCTGTGGATGGCGTGGCCGCTTCCGGCGGAGACCGGCCTGGAGTCCCTGGCGTTCACCGTGATGGCGAACGTCGCCGACCGCATCGCGACCGATAGCCTCGATGGCTCCGCGTCCGTGGTGCTCGACCTCGACACGTCCGTATTGACCGGCAGCCAAGCGAGCGCCTTCATCTGCCGGGCGCACCTGCGCTCGGCGGCCGACGCCGACCGTGCGCGAACCGAAGTCGGAACGATCATCGAAGGGCTGGCGGGAGTCCCCCTCCCGATCGGACGCGAGTTCAGCACCAGATATCGGCACGCCGTGCGGGAGACGGCGCTGCACATCGCGCTGGGCATACAGTACCTCCCGACGCGAGCCCACATGCGGGCAGACATCGTCCATCGCGGCGCGGCCACCCAGCTTTCGGAGATCCTCGCGGCGCTTCAGAAGATCAGCGTCGATGATCTGGCGACGCTGGCCGATCGGTACCTGCAGCGGGGCGCGGCGCGATCCGCGCTGCTGCTGCCCGACGACCCGTCCGGCGGTGCTGCCGCCGCCAGCAAGGGCCACCTTCGTTCCGCGTCGCTGTCCGCCGACATCGGCGGCGGCACCGAACCCGACCGTGAGGATGATGACGACGACCTCCTCGAAGGCGTCCCGCTCGCCGCCCCGGCCTGGGCGGCCCGCACCCGCCGGCCCCGGGTGACGACCCTCGCGAACGGCCTCACGGTCATCGCGATGCGCCGGCCCGGGCTGCCGTTCGTCACGATGGTGCTCGGCTTCCACGGCGAGCCTCAGCCCGGTGAGGTTCCCGGGATCCGCGCGGCTCTTCCCAACACCGTGCTGTGGAGCCTGCGCATCGCAGCGATCGACCGTGGCGTCTACCACACCACCCAACTGGAGCCGGACAGCTATCAGGAGCACCTGAGCCTGTTCTCGGCGAACACGCGCAGCGCGCTGATCATGCTCGCGGAGCAGCCGGGGCAGATGCGCGTCCAGTGGCCGAGCCCGCAGTTCACCCGGTGGGTGGAGCGCGAAGGACAGACCGATGCCTTGCCGGCCGAGCGGTTCCGCCGTGAGTTCCGCGCCGCTCTGTTCGGTGAGCACGTTTACCGACAGGCGCCGGCGATCGACGCCGTCCGGACAGTGACCGGCACACAGCTCCAAGGCTGGCTCGAGCACACGCGCCGTCCGAACAACGGCGCGCTCGTCATCGTGGGCGATATCGACGTCGACGATGTGACCCGCCGCGCCGAGGATTTGCTCGGCGGCTGGAAAGGCGACGCGACGCCCGTCCCCGCACCACCCTCACCACCACCGGTTGCGCGCGTGGCGCAGCGCTTGAGCCCGCAGGTCTTGTTCACCCACGACGCGCGTCGCCGCTCGACAGAGGTGCGATTCGGCTGCCTGTTGCCGCCGATCAACACGTTCCCGGCCAGCGTCAGGTCCCAGGTGCTGGCGGGACTGTTCCGTGAAGAACTGCTACGTGGGCTGCGCTTCAAGCTCGGCGCCAGCTATTCGCCCAACGTGTGGGCGTACCCGTTGCGTGGGGGAACGGCCGTGCTCGATGGGAGCCTCGACGTCGCGGACAGCGCGCTGCCCGAGGCGCTCGACCGGCTTCGTGCCTGGTTGGACCCCGCCCGTCCGATCCCGTTGAAGGCTGCCGCGGTCGAGCGCGAGCGCCAAAAGATGGCCCGGCGCAACGCCTTTGAAGATTCGATCAACGGCCGCGTCGCGGTCGACCTGTTCCACGCGTGGAACATGGGCTGGCCGGTCGCGGCGCTGGACGACGTCCCGAAGGTACTGGCGCAGATGAGCGCCGACGACATCGCCGCCGACCTGCAAGCGTGTCGGACCAGCGCGGTCATCTCCGTCCTCGGCAACGCGCCGCCGCCGGCGGCCGCCAGCGCCCCGCCGCCGAAGTGATCGGCGTTGCCGGGCCGGCTCAATGCCGGAAGTGGCGCTCGCCGGTCACGACCATCGCCAGGCCGTGTTCGTCGGCGGCGGCGATCGATTCGGCGTCGCGCACCGAACCCCCGGGCTGGATCACGGCGGCGGCCCCAGCCTTCGCCGCCTCGTCGACGCCGTCGCGGAACGGGAAGAAGGCGTCCGACGCGACGACTGACCCGGCCAGGGGCGCGCGCGCCTTCGACACCGCGATGCGGACCGAGTCGACGCGCGACATCTGGCCGGCGCCGATGCCCAGCGTGCGGCCGCCGGCGGCGAACACGATCGCGTTCGACTTGACGTGTTTGCAGACGCGCCACGCGAAATCGAGATCGCGCAGCTCGTCGGGCGTCGGCGGGCGCTTCGACACGACCTTCGCCGCTGACGCCGCGGCGGTCTCGCGGTCGCGCGTCTGCACCAGGAATCCGCCGGCGACGCTGCGCAGCTCGAGCGCGCCTGCACCCTCGGGCGCGATGTCGCAGACCAGCAGGCGCAGGTTCTTGCTCGCCGCGAGCACGGGCAGCGCGTCCGCCTCGAACGCGGGCGCGATCACGCACTCCAGGAACGTCTCCTTGATCTCACGCGCCAGCTCGCCGTCGACGGGACGGTTGACGGCGACGATGCCGCCGAACGCCGACACCGGATCGGTCTCGCGGGCGCGCCGGTAGGCGTCCGCCACGCCCTTGTCCGAGATCGCCGCGCCGCACGGGTTGTTGTGCTTCACGATCGTCGCTGCCGGCGCGGTGAACTCGGCGCAGATCCGCAGCGCCGCATCCAGATCCAGCAGGTTGTTGTAGGACAGCTCCTTGCCCTGCAGCACGCGCGCGCGCGCCAGCGACGGGCCGGCGGGCGCCCCGTCGAGCGCGTAGAACGCCGCCTTCTGGTGCGGGTTCTCGCCGTAGCGCAGCGCGCGCGCCAGCGTGCCGCCGACGTGCAGCGACTCGGGGAAGTCGGCGGGCGGCGCGTCGGGCGCCGTGAACCGGCCCAGGTGCGACGCGATCGCGCCGTCGTAGGCGGCCGTGTGCGCGAACGCCTTGCGCGCGAGACGGAAGCGGGTGGCGTCTGAAATCTCACCGCCCGCGTCGATCTCCGCGAGCACCGCCGCGTAGTCGGCCGGATCGACGACCACCGCGACGCGCTCGTGGTTCTTGGCGGCCGAGCGAATCATGGTCGGCCCGCCGATGTCGATGTTCTCGATGATCTCGTCGAACGGCGCCCCGCGCGCGACGGTCTCGCGGAACGGGTACAGGTTGACGACCACCAGATCGATCGGGACGATGCCGGCCGCCTGCATCTCGGAGCGGTGCGCAGCGGTCGCCCGGCCGAGGATGCCGCCGTGAATGCGCGGGTGCAGGGTCTTGACGCGCCCGTCGAGGATCTCGGGCGCACCCGTGAAGTCGCCGACCTCCGTCACCGGGACGCCCGCCGCGGCCAGCGCGCGCGCCGTTCCACCGGTCGACAGGATCTCCAGTCCGGAGGTTGACAGTCCGCGCGCCAGCTCGACGACGCCGGTCTTGTCCGAAACCGAGATCAACGCGCGTGCGATCTTCGCAATCTTGCCGTCAGCCACGGCCGGGTTCTATCACACGCGTCAGGCGTGGCGGGAGCGCGGAGTCACGGTTCGACACAGAAGCCCGCGCCGCAGACCAGCGGCGCCGGACAGGTGCCGGCATCGCCCTCGCAAGGCGGCCGGACACACAGGCTGTTCCGGCAGGCGTACGGCGCCGGGCACGTGCCATTCGCGGCACAGGTGCGCTGCTGACAGAACTGCTCCGGGTTGCAGAACATCCCGGGGTTGCAGTTCGCGTCCGTCGTGCACGGCCGCGCGCACACCATGACGTCCGTCGGATCGGCGATGCACTGCGTGCCGGCGGGACAGAGCATGCGAATGTCGCACCGCGTGCACACGCCCCCGGGCCGGTTGGCGAAGCAGCCGCCCGCCGTCGGCGGCTGTTCCTGGCTCGGACAATCGTCGGTCGTCCGGCACTGAACCAGGCCCAGCTGCCCCGCCCCACCGCCGCCGCCCGCGCCGGCGCTTCCCCCGGTTCCAGCCGTGCCAGTCGTACCACCGGTGCCGCCGTCGCTGGAGCTGTTCGAGCTGCACGCGCTGCCTGCAAACACCACGCACGCCAATACCAACCCAAACCCGACCCTCATCAAACGATGGTACCTCAGGCCAGACCGGCGCGGTGGCGCAGGTCGGAGATCTCGGCCTTGGTCAGATCGCGCCAGGCGCCCATCGCGAGGCCCTCGAACGACAGCCCGCCCATGCGCACCCGCGAAATTTTCAGCAGCGAATGCCGGATCAGGTCGCCCGCCGCCTTGAGCGCGCGCGGCCGCGACTCGGGCACGACCATCTCGATCCAGGTGTTCTTTTCGGTCGCCGCGAGCCGATCGATGCTCACCGGCTTCACCGGGCGGCCTTCCCAGCGCCAGCCGCGCGCCAGCCGCGTGATGGCGTCCTCACCGACCAGCCCCTGCAGCTTGAGGTGGTACGTCATCGGCACGCGGCCCCGCTTCCCCATCGCCTGCGCCAGCTCGCCGTCGGTCGTCAGCAACAGGACCCCCTCGGCGGGAAAGTCGAGCGGCGCCACCACCAGCAGGCCGGGCTCGGCGTCGCGCACATAACGCGCCAGCGTCGGACGGGCGGCGCTGCTCTTGGCCAGCGTCGCCAGGCAGGCGCGCGGCTTTAGCAGCAGCCGGTAGATCGGCGTCTCGGGCACCACGCGACGGCCGTCGACGTCGACACGATCTTTCGAGGCATTGACGCTGGTCCCCAGCTCCGTGACCGCCACGCCGTTGACGCGCACCGCGCCGGAAGCGATCAGCGCTTCGGCCTTGCGCCGCGAGGAGACCCCCGCCTGGGCGAGGAATTTTTGTAGGCGCACGCCGGGCTATTCCGTGCCCGGGGGCGTGGGCGCCTCTTCAGGCGCCGTCGCCTGGGGCGCGGTCGGCGCCTCGGTCGCGGCGGCCGCCTTGACCGCAGCCGCGGCGGCGCGGTCGAGCTCCGTCAAGAGATCGTCGTCTTCCTCCGGATCCAGCTCGCGGCGCGCCGGAGGCGCCGCCGGCTTGTCGCCGTCGACCTTGGCGGCCGCTTCCGCCGCCAGCGGGGCCTGGGCGTCGACCTTCGCCATCTCGGCAGCGCCCAGCTCGTGGAACTCGCGCAGCGTCGGCAGCTCTGCGAGATCCTTCAGGGTGAAGATGCGTAGAAACTCGGGAGTCGTCCCGTAGAGGATCGGACGCCCGACCTCCTCCTTCTTGCCGATCATCCGGATCAGCCCGCGATCGAGCAACGTCTTCAGCACCGGCCCGCAGTCGACGCCGCGCACGTCGTCGATCTCCGGGCGCGTGATCGGCTGCCGATACGCGACGATCGACAACGTCTCCAGCATCGCGCGCGTCAGCCGCTGCGGCTTTCCCGCGATCAGGCGCGACACCCACCCGACGTTCTCGGAACGCGTCCGCAGATGCCACCCGCCTGCGACCTCGACGACCTGGATGCCGCTGCCCTCCTGGTCGCGGCGGGTGCGCAGCGCCTCCAGCGCCGCGGCCACCTTCCCGCCCGCGCGCTCGCCGACCAGGCGTTTCAGGTCGCTGACCGGCAGCGGGCGATCGCTCGCGAACAGCAGGCTCTCGATCACGCTCTCGATGTGACCGGGCGTCGTGGACGCCGACAGCTCTGCCTCCGCGTCGAATTCGCCGCTGGCCTCCGCCGACGACGCCGCCAGCGCCGCCATCTCGGCGGCCGCGGCCTCGTGGGTGGGGCCGTCCCAGTCGTCCGGCCGCGCCGCTTCCTGCAGCAGGTCGGCGGGCGCCGCATTCACGGCGGTGTCCTCGGTCTCGTCGAACGCCGACGGATTGATATCGGGGTTGGTCACCTCCTCGACGATCGGCGCGGCGGGCTCAGTCTTCTTACGCTTCTTCATGCTTCTCCTCGCCGTCGGCTTCCGCGTCGGCTTTTGCTTCCGGTTCACCGACGACCGACGTTATCGTGGCGTTGCGCGCCGCTTCCAGCGCCGCGTCGCTGACCTGCGTGATGAACAGTGTGTCGTCGGTGGGTGACTGCAAGACGCGCACGGCCTTGAGGCGTGCCAGTTCCAGGATCGCGAGCAGTGTCACCACCACCTGATGGCGCAGCTCGACCTCGGGCAGCGTCATGTCGAAACAGGCGTCGAACCGGAACGATCCGCCTCCCGCCCGCATGCGATCGGCGAGCTGGCCGATGCGCTCGCCGATCGAGATTCGATCGACGACGACGTCGTGAGTCGTCGTCTTTCCCGCCTTTTCCAGAATCTTCCCGAACGCCTCGATCAGTCTCCACACCGAGTGATCGCCGAACGGGCGGCCGGACGCATCGTCTTTCTCGATCGGCATGCCGCGCGGAAACACCGTACGGCCTTCAATGGGACGCCCGCCCAGCTGTTCCGCGGCGTGTTTGTATTTCTGGTATTCGAGCAGGCGCCGGATCAGCTCTTCGCGTGGATCCAGATCCGATTCGCCCTCTTCGCCCGACGTGTCGAGCGGCTCCGGCGTGGGCACCAGCTCGCGCGACTTGAGGTAGGCGAGCGTCGCCGCCATCACCAGATAGTCGGCCGCGACGTCGACGGACATCGACTGCATCACCTCGAGGTACTCGAGGTACTTGCGCGTGATGAACGCGATCGGGATGTTGACGATGTCGAGCTCGTGGGTCTTGCAAAGGTGCAGCAGCAGGTCGAGCGGCCCTTCGAACTCGGGCAAGGTGACGCGGTAGGCGGTGTTACCGCCGTCCGCGCTCACGCCGCCACCATCCGGTTGAGAAGGTCGATCCACAGGCCGGCGACGTAATAGGCGGGCCGTAGTACGAAGTTCAGCCCCGGAACGCCCAGCTGCGGCGCGAAGAACAACAGGAGCAGGACCAGCATCCCGTACTTCCGATTGAGCTCGACGATGCGATCCATCGACTTCGGCAGCAGGCCCGCCAGCACGGCGGCGCCGTCGAGTGGCCCGAGCGGAATCAGGTTGAAGAACATCAGCATGATGTTGAGCAGCACAAGGTAGCCGATCAGCGTCTGCATCAACACCGGGGAAAGCAGGCCCGCCTTGGCGAGAATGACGATCACGGCCGACATGAACACGGCGAGGACCAGATTCATGAACGGCCCGGCCGCGGCGACCAGCATGTGGCCCGTGGTCATCGAGAGGCGCTTGGTGTAGTTCGCCGGGTTGGTCTGCACCGGCTTTCCCCAGGCGATCAGCGGATACCCGGACAGCGCGCCGAACAGCGGTACCGCGATCGTCCCGATGAGATCGATGTGGGCCCGCGGCGACAGCGTGAGCCGCCCCTGCAGGCGCGGGATCCGGTCGCCCAGCCGGTCGGCGACGAACGCGTGCCCGAACTCGTGGACGGAGACCGAGACGATGAACGCCATCAGGGAAAACAGCGCGACGCGAACATGGTCGGCCGAGATGTCCACGCCTCGGAGACTACCGGATTAAGCCCGGGGTTTCACCAAATCGGGACCGTTGTGGACAAGTCCTTTCAGGGGGCCGCCCGTTGGGTGCCGGGATCGTCCAGCTCGGCCGTCAGGGGAGGAGGTCGCCGCACTCTCGCGCTTCGCGCAAGAGCGGCTAGGCGCGTTGCGCGGCCAGCGGCGGCACCGCGGTCGCGCGTTCGAGCTGCCGCCTCACGCGGTCCGACACCAGCCTGGCGTTCCGGTCGGCCTCCGCCAGCGCGTCCTCCAGCAGCCGGATGCCGTCGTCGCGCCGGCCGCCGCGCAGCGCGGACAGTGCCTTCATCTCCATCAGCTCGACGATGTCCTGCGCCTGCATCGACAGCTCGCGACCCTTCGCGATCAGCGCGTCGAAATCGGCGTCCGCCGCCCCCCGCAGCCCCAGCCCGACGCCATCGACGACGAGGCGTTCTGTCAGCAGCAATCCGCTGGCGCGGCCCGCGGCCTCGGCCTCCGTCTGACGCGCGACCAGCGCCCGCAGCAGCTCGCCCGCCGCCTCCGCATCGCCCGCGTACCACTTGAGGCGCACCAGCAGCGCCTCGCACGACTCCGCCCGCGCCCCCTCCCCGACCGTCCGCTTCAACATGTCGATCGCGCGTCGGGTGTAGGGCTCGGCCTCTTCGGGCTGCCCGATCGTGAAGTAGACCTCGCCCAGATCACGTAGCGCCAACGACTCCGACATCGGGAAGCCGTATTCGCGCGCGATCTGGATGATGCGCTTGAAGTCGGCGAGCACCCGATCGATCCGGTTCGTCAGGAACGACGTCAGCGCGCGGTTCTGCAGCACGCCGCCGATGCCCACCATGTCGCCGTGCGCCTCGTACACCTCCAGGCACCGGTCCAGCGCCGCCTCGGCCTCGTCGAAGCGGTTCAGGATGCCGCCCGCGTACCCGACCATGAGCAAGCTCTGCGTGTAGGGCTCGTAGCCTTCGTCGCCCAGCGGCTCGGCGGCCTTGACCGCGACGCGCAGCATCTCCAGCGCCTCCGGGACCTTCTCCGCGCGCATGAGGATGCGCGCCTGCGCCATCAGCAGCCGGGCGTGGACCAGCGGCGTGCGGACCTCTTCGTGCGCGGCAGCGAGCGCGACCGCCTCGTCCGAGACCACCCGCGATCGCGGCCAGTCGCCAATCCAGTCGAGGACGATCCCCTCGTCCAGCAGCAGCCCGACGACCGCCGCCGGCCTGTCAGCCTGCCGCGCCCGCTCGATCGCGCCCATGAAGTCCTTGAGCGCGTCTTCGTGACGGCCCAGGCGGAACCTCATCAGACCCCGCCCCTGGCCCGCCGCGATCAGCCCGTCGACGTTCGGGTCGGAGAAGTTGTCGAGCGCGTGCTTGTACAGCAGCTCGGCGTCCAGGTAGGCGTGCCGCGCCGCCGTGCGCCCCGCCAGATCCAGGTACAGCTTCCCCGCCTCCTCCTTGAGCCCGCTGCGCGCCGCATGAAACGCCATCTGCGGCAGCCGCCCCATCTCGGGCACCTGATCGTGCCGCCGGAAGTAGTCGAACGCGGCGTGGTGGATCGCCTCGCGCTGGGTCTGCGGAACCGACTGGTAGACGGTGTCGCGCAGCAGCGAGTGCCGGAAGCCGACGCGCCCGCCCCGGTGCCGCGCGAGGATGCCGCTCTCGATCAACCGCCGCACGCCGATGCCCGCGTCCAGCTGGGTGTCGACCCCGCCGCCGCTGCGTTCCAGCTCCTGCACCACCCCTTCGATCTCTTCGCTGCTGAACTCGACGCCCAGCACCGAAGCCAGCCGCGCGTGCGCCAGCAGATCGGGCGGCAGCGACTCCGTCTCCCGGCTCGACAGCCACTGCACCAGGGGAAGGTCGGGCAACCGTTCCAGCTCGTCGGTGGCGAGGTACCAGCCCTGTCCCTTCTCGGACTTGCGCACCAGCCCGTCGCGCTTGAGGCCGCGCACCAGCTCGACGAGCAGCATCGGGACCCCGAGGGTGCGATCGGCCAGGCGGGCGAGCGCGCTCTGCGGAACGTTCTCGGCCGGCGAGAGCAGACGCCGCGCCAGCTCGATCGCCGCCGCCGTGGAGAGCGGCGTCAGCGTGAGCTGCTGGTGTTTCGCCGCGCGGCTGGCCCAGGCGGTGCGGCCGCGGCCGAACGCCGGCCGCCCGATGACGCACACCCAGATCGGGCACGCCGCCTCGACCAGCGTGGCGTATTCGATGGCGTCCAGCGCCGTCTCGTCGACGAAGTGCGCGTCCTCGATCACCAGCGCCAGCGGCTTGGCGCGCGACGATCGGCGCAGCCCCTCACCGAGCGCGCGCGCCGCCGCCGACCGCAACGCCCCCGGGGCGGCCGCCAGCGAACGAAGCTCCGGGTGCTCCGGCGGCGCCCACGCCATCGCCACCGCGACACCCGCCCACACCTCCGCGCTCGTCTCCGCGCCCAGCTCTTCCGCCAGCAGCGCGCGCCCGAGATCCGCGGGCGCCTCGTCGGGCAGCGACAGAGCTCGCTGAAGCAGCTCGCGCGTCGTCTGCTCACCCACGCCGCCCAGCACCTCCTTGGCGCGGACGAAGACCGTCTGCATGCGCGGCGACGACACCTCGAGGTGCTGCACCAGCATCTGCGCCAGGTGGCTCTTGCCGTGCCCGGGCTCGCCCAAGAGTGTCGTGATCGTCGGCCCCGCGCCCCGGACCGTGCCGCGCGCCAGATCGATCAACGTGCGCAGCAGCTCGTCGCGCCCGACCAGCGGCGCAACGCCCATCCGCGTCGTCGTCCGCTCCGACGCCTGCGCCGCTTTCTGGAGGCGCATGAACCCGGGCCGGCTGGCGACCTCCTCGCTGGCCGCGTCCGGCAGCACCTCGACAGCCGCCGGCGACAGCAAGACGCCCGGCGAATCGGCCTCGCCCGGATACTGTTCCTTCTTGCTGAACAGCGGGCTCTGGTAGCGGCGCGACCCATCGGGGCGCGCCTGCACCGAAACCGACGTCAGGTCGACCAGCACCGCCTTCGCCAGGCCGCGGGCGATGAACATCTCGCCGGCGGTGGCGGCGGCGCGCGTGGGGTTGTCACCGACCTCGTGTCCAAACGCCAGCACGTATTGCGCCCCCGCGGTGTGCGCGAGCTGCGCGCCGACCCCGTTGCCCGCCGTGCGAATCTCCGCGACGTTGCTCTTGCTCTCGAAGAACAGCAGCGCCACCACGCGCCGCTCGCGCGCGGCCGCGGCCGGTTTGTTTCCAGGCTTGGCGGCCTCTGCCGCCCCGGTGCCGGCGCCCGCCGTCGCCGGCTGCGCCGTGGTCCCTTCCCGGCGCGCCCGCTCCGCCACCAGGCCCGCCTGCAGCGCCCGGCGAAGCTCGGTGGCGCTGGCGAAGCGCCGATCCGGGTCCTTCGCGAGGCAGCGCATGATCGCCTCCTCGAGCGCGACCGCGACGGGCACGCGGCGCGAAAGCGGGGGTGGACGGCGGCTGCGGTGGTTCTGCTGGACCTCCGCGGAATTGCCCCAGAACGGGGGCGCGCCCGCCAGCATCTCGTAGAACATCGCGCCCAGGGCGTAGATGTCGCTGCGCGCATCGATATCGGTGCGCGCCTCGCACTGTTCGGGCGACATGTATTCAGGCGTCCCCGCCGGTGCCTCTTCCTTGGTCGTCTCGATCCGCTCGGCGCTCAGCTTGCGCACCAGGCCAAAATCGAACAGCTTCGCGCCCATCGTCTCGTCGATGAACACGTTTTCGGGCTTCAGATCGCAATGCACGAGGCCGCGGCCGTGTGCGATCTCGACGACGCTCAGGATCGCGAGCGCGTGGTGCGAGAACTCGTCGACGGCCATCGGGCCCTCGAGCGCGGCGAGGCGTTCGGAGAGAACCTCTGCCTTGACGAACTCCATCACGACGTACGCCGACCCGTTTGGCAGCACACCGCGATCGAACACGGCCGGGACGTGGGGGACGCCGACCGCGGCCAGCGCGTCGGCCTCGCGCAGCAGCGCCTCGCCCGCCGCGGCGTTGTCGGCGCGCGCGACCTTGATGGCCACCGGCTGTGTGTCCGAGACGCGCTGGGCGAGGAACACGGCGCCGAAGCCGCCCTGCCCCAACGTCTTGACGACGCGGAACGCCGGCAGGTCGGGCGGCGGAACCACGAACGGCGTCGTCTTCTCCTCGCTGGGCGGCGGCGCGGGCGGCGGCGGGCCGTGCGCGGGACAGACGGGCGCGGCGTCGCGGATCCGGCGGCCGCAAGTGGGACAACGAATCATCGAACCACGTATCCTGTGCGCCGCGGCATGACGACGATGCGCCAGGCTGAATCGGCGGTGAGAGACGATGTCGGTGTGTTGCCCACGTCGGCAGGACGGGCGAAGCGACGCCCGTCGCCCTCTCATCGACGGACGCGGACGGGACCTTGACGACACCGCCGCCTCTCGCGCTGCCGATCGACGACTGTCTGCCGGCGATCGCCGACGCCATCGCGTCGCGCGGCGCCGCTGTCGTCGAGGCCCCGCCGGGGGCGGGCAAGACGACGCGCGTTCCGCGCGCGCTGCTGGATGGGCGGGGTCGCGACGGGGAGATCTGGGTGCTCGAGCCGCGGCGGCTGCCCGCGCGGCTGGCCGCGACCCGGGTCGCCAGCGAGCTGGGCGAGCGCGTCGGCGAGACTGTCGGCTATTCCGTCCGCTTCGACGAAGCGGCCGGACCCAAGACGCGGCTCCGGTTCATGACCGAAGGGCTGTTCATCCGGCGCATGCTGGCGGCGCCGCGCCTGCCCGGCGTCGGCGTGGTCGTGCTCGACGAGCTGCACGAGCGCCACGTCGCCACCGATCTCGCCCTCGCCTGGTTGCGCCGGCTGCGGGAGACGGACCGCCCGGACCTGGCCGTCGTGGCAATGTCCGCGACGTTCGATGCCGACCCGGTCGCCGATTTCGTCGGGGGCGACGTCGTCCGCAGCCAGGGCCGGATGTTCGACGTCGCGATCGAGCACCTGGCCACGCCCGACGATCGGCCGCTGGCGGCGCAGGTCGCGGGCGCGGTCCGCCGATTTCTCCGCGACGACAAGGACGGTGACCTGCTGGTGTTCCTCCCGGGTGCGGGCGAGATCAGGCGGGCACAGACGGCGCTGGCCGAGGTGCCGGGCATCGCGGCCTTCGCGGTGCTGCCGCTGCACGGCGAGATGCCGCTCGAGGACCAGGCGCGCGCCGTGCGACCGGGGGAGCGGCGCAAGATCATCCTGTCCACCAACGTGGCCGAGTCGTCCGTGACGATCGACGGCGTCACCGGCGTGATCGACTGCGGCCTGGCGCGGACGGCGGCGCACTCGCCCTGGACCGGCCTGCCCACGCTGGCCCTCGCCCGGATCAGCCAGGCCGCGGCGACGCAGCGGGCCGGCCGCGCCGGGCGCACGCGCCCGGGCCGCGCGCTGCGCCTGTACACACGCCACGACTTCGAGCAGCGCCCGCGCGAGACGGAGCCCGAGATCGCGCGCGCCGATCTGACCGAGGTCGCGCTGACGCTGGCGACGCTGGGGGTGAACGATCCCGATTCGCTGGCGTGGCTCGACCCGGCCCCGGCCGCGGCGTGGGGCGCGGCGCGCGAGCTGCTCGGGCGGCTGGGCGCTGTCGAGCCGGATGGGCGGCTGACCGACGTCGGCCGGCGCATGTCGCGCCTCCCGGTTCACCCGCGGCTGGCGCGCCTCGTGGTGGAGGGAGAGACGCGCGGCGTGGGGGCGGCGGCGGGCCTGGCCGCTGCGCTGATCGCGGAGCGCGACATCCGGCTGGGCACGCGCGCGTCGTTCGGCGGCGCCCCCGGCGCGCCATCCGACCGCGGCGCAGACGTGCTCGACCTCGTCGATCTGTTCCAGCAGGCAGCCGACGCCCGCTTCCGCCCGGACGTGTTGCGCCGGCTGGAGCTGGATCGCCGCGCGATCGAAGAGGTCGATCGCGCGCGCCGCCAGCTCGGCACAGGCAGTGATCGTGCGACAGGACGCGGACCAAAAGATGACGAGGCGCTCCGGCTGGCGATCCTGGCGGCGTTCCCCGATCGCGTCGCGCGCCGGCGCGAGCCGCGCGCGCGGACCGTGGTGTTCGCCGCGGGGGGCTCCGCCGAGCTCGGCTACGAAGCGACGGGCGAGTGGCTGGTCGCCGTCGACGCGGAGGAGCGAAACGCCGCGCGCGGCGGCATCAAGCAGCCGCGCACCGGGATCGTGGAGGTGCGGCTGGGATCGATGATCGAGCCGGAGTGGCTGCTCGACCTCTACCCCGGCCGCATCGAAGAGGTCGATCGCCGCGCCTTCGATCCCCGGACCGACCGCGTCGAACGCACCACCGGCCTGCGCTACGGCGCGCTGATGCTCGACGAGACCGTGGCCCCTGCACCGCTCGACGAGGAGACGTCACGGTTGCTCGCCGACGCCGTGCTGGCGCGCGGCCTGGAACGGCTACCGGGCGGCGACGCCTTGCCGCCGCTTCTCCAGCGTCTGGCGTTCGCCCGGCGCCAGGCGCCCGAGGCGTTCCCGTCGCCCGACGACGGCGACGTCGCGGGTCTCGTTCGCGCCGCGTGCGCGGGCCACGGTAGCTTCGCCGCGCTCGGCGATCCCGCCGCGCTCGTCCTGTCGGCGCTCCCGCCCGCCGCGCAACGGGCGCTGCACACGACCGCTCCCGAACGGGTCACGCTGGCCAGCGGGCGCAGCGTTCCGATTCACTACGATGCAAGCGACACACCCTGGATCGAATCGCGCCTGCAGGACTTCTTCGGAACGCGTGTGGTGCCGGCTGTGGGCGCGGGGCGCGTCGCGTTGACCGTGCATCTGCTGGCCCCCAACGGACGCGCGGTCCAGGTGACACGCGATCTCGCGGGCTTCTGGACGCAGCACTACCCGGCGCTGCGGCGTCAACTGAGCCGCCGCTACCCCAGACACCCCTGGCCCGAAGACGGCGCCACCGCAAAGCCACCGCCCCCCTTGCCACCGCGCCGCCCACAGAAATGAACACAGAAAAATGAACAGGGAGACACGGAGGAAGGGAGGAGCAGAATTCAAGGATCCGGAACCTCCCTTTCTCCCTTCCGCCCTGTTGAATCCTTCCGGTTCGCCGCGCGAACTATACTGGGCTTCATGCTGCCGCTCGTTCCCCGACGCGAAGCGCACGAGGCCAGACGCGCCCGGCTCGCCGCGCGCCTCGGCGACCGCCCGGCGCTGATCGCCGCCGGCGTCCCACGCCCGCGAAACTACGCCGCGAACCTGTATCCATACCGGGCGAGCAGCCACTTCCTCTACCTGTTCGGCCTGCCGCTGCGCGGGGCGGTCGCGACCTACGACGGCGCGGCGTTCACGCTGTACCTGCCCGACGCCGAGCCGGATCAGGCGCTGTGGGAAGGCGAGCCGCCCACGCCCGAGGAGATCGCCGACGCGACCGGCTGCGCGGTCCGCCCGCTGGCGCACCTGCCGGCCAGCGTTCGGGGG
>Ga0207428_10002974_pt1 | contig 16754 bp, 14 predicted proteins | sample RhiMethybrSRZTD1_FD_187600 | JGI IMG/M metagenome (GOLD analysis project Ga0207428, IMG submission 187600) | Populus rhizosphere microbial communities from Tennessee, USA - Rhizosphere MetaG P. TD hybrid SRZTD1 (SPAdes) (version 3) | ecosystem: Host-associated > Plants > Roots > Rhizosphere >...
CGACGCCATCGCGAATGCGGTGCGCAGCGCGCTGTCCGAACAGGATCGCCGCCTGCTGTTGACCGAGCCGCGCACCTGGCAGTCGTACATGGATGAACACATCGCGCCGACGCGCTTTGCGCTGATCCTGATCGGCGTCTTCGCCGCGGTCGCGGCGATCCTCGCGATGATCGGTCTTTACGGCGTGCTCGCCACGACCGTGCGCCAGCGCACGACGGAGATCGGCGTGCGGATGGCGTTCGGCGCCACCCGCGGCAGCATTGTCTCGCTGATCATCGGCCAGGGCCTGCGCTTGAGCATCGGCGGGATCGTGCTGGGGGTGATCGCCGCGATCGCGCTGACGCGCGTGATGGCGAGCCTGCTGGTCGGCGTGTCGGCAACCGACCCGACGACATTCGCGGCGATGGCGGTCGTGTTCGGCCTGATCGCGACGTTCGCGGCGTGGATTCCGGCCCGTCGCGCGGCCGGGCTCAATCCGAATGTCGCGCTTCGGGATGAGTAGGAATTCGGGGATCAGGTCTTCCCTGATCCCCGATCCCCGATCCCCGATTAGAAGCTCAAACGGAACGCGAACTGCGCCTGCCGTGAGATGTAGGCGTTGCCCGTGTTCTGCTGCGGCTGCCCGAAAAGCGCCGTCGTGGCCGCTGCTGTCGCGCTGAGGTTCAGGTTGTAGCTGCCGTAGTTGTGATGGTTGAAGAGGTTGTAGACCTCGCCAATCAGCGAGATCTTCGTCGAGCCGCGCAGCGTGATGTCCTTGGTCAGCCTCAGATCGACCTTGTGCAGCGGCAATCCCTGCAGCGCGTTGCGTGGAATCGTCTCGCCTGAAGCGATCGTGGTCGGCCCGTGGAAGCGGCTCGCGATATCGATGGTGTCGCCGTTGGCCAGCGTCGCCGTTTGTGGAATCACGATCGCGTTGGTCGGCGCGCCGGCGGCGGTCAGGTTGAGGCGATTGGTGCCGGGTTTGCCATACACCGCGGTATTGATCGTCGCCGCGAAGCGCGCGCCCGATCCATAGAAATACGACACGCTCGTCGAAATCCCCCACGGCAACCGATACAAGGTCCACGCCCGCAGGGTGTTCTTCTGGTAGTCCGTCGACGTGGCGTACTCGCCGTCCAGGTAATCGAACTGGTTGTTCTGGCCCGGAGCGGTGTAGCCGATGTTGCCGTCGTCGTGCATCGAGATCATGTAGGTGTAGGTCACGCCGCTCTGGAAGTTGTTCTTGAAGCGGCGATTGAGGGCGGTCGAGATCTGCGTCTGATCGCGCCGCCCGGTGCTGACGAAATACGCAATCTGCGTGTACGCCGGGTTCGGGCGATTGGGCACGCCGTTCACCGCCGCGGGATTCAAGTTGTAACCCGTCGCGGGGTTGTAGAACAGATTCGGATCGATCGTACGCGTGTCGTTGTACTGGTTGAAGTGCGTCAGGTCCGCCTCGAAGCCGGTCACCGAGTTGATCTGCTTCTGGAAGCCGATGCTGCTCTGCCAGGTAAACGGGTTCTGATAATCGGGGCTGATGATGCGCGGCGACTGCGGCGGCGCCGCCGCCTTCGCCTGCTCGAACGTCGTGACGCCGCACGACGGGTTGGTGATGAAGAGCGTGCCGTTCGGGCAGTTGCCGCTGGCCGGCGGCAGGAACGCCGCGGTCACCATCTGGCTGTAGATCTGCGGGCTGAAAGTCATGTTCGACACTGGCGTCGTGTAATAGAGGCCGGTGCCGCCGCGAATCACGAGATCGTTCTTGCCGCCGACGTTATAGGTGAAGCCGACGCGCGGCGCGATGTTGTCGTTGTCGCGGATGTTGTCCTTGTAGCCGAAGTCGGTGCCGACCATGCCGTCGAGGCCGGCCGGCGCGTTGTTATTGAGCGGGATCGAGTTGGTGATCACGTCCGGCGGCGAGGCCACGCCCCAGTCGACGTCCCAGCGCACGCCGTAATTCACGGTCAGGTCGTTGGTCAGGCGCCAGTTGTCGCCGATCCACAACGCCCACGTCGGGCGCGGGATGTCGATGGTCCAGTCGCCGGCGTGGAAGTTCTGATCGAACTCGCGCACCGTCGATGCCGGGATGCCCGCGATGTTCCAGGTGGCGGGCTCGGGACTCGGGAAGAGCGCGTTGAGATTGGCGGGGTTCGAGTTGAACAGCATGCGGCCGACCTGCTGGATGTACCAGGTGCCGGTGTTGCTGACGTAAATGAATTCGCCGCCCATCTTCACGTCGTGCTTGCTGGTATGCCAGCTCAGGTCGTAACGCGTCTCGATGTTGTTCTGGTAGAACAACTGCGGGAAGTTGTACGGCTTGCCGATCGTCAGGCCGACGAAGTCGTATTCAACCGTGTCCTGCCCCGGCTGCGGATTGTTCGTCCATGCAAAGTTGTTGTAGCCGACGCGCACTTCCTGCACCTTGGTGTCGCTGAGCACCTTCGACCAGATGCCGCCGATGTTGGTCGCGTTCTTCGTCTGCACCGAGGCGTTCGACGGATGGCCGCCGGCGCCGAGCACGAACGGATTCTCCCAGTCCCACCGCGAGCCCCGCGCCGTCAGGCGATCGTTCGGCGACAGCTGGTGATCGACGCGCGCGAGGATGCTCTGCTGGCTGTTCTTGTAGGCAATCGTATAGCTCTGACCCGGCAGCGTCGACGGCGACGTGAAGATCGTGCCCGGCTCGCGCTCGTACTCATATGACGCGAAGTAGTGCGTGCGGTCCTTGGCGATCGGACCGCCGAACGCGCCGCCGATCTGCTGGTTCTGGTACGGCAGCACGCGATTGGCGACGGCGTCCTTGGCGTTGAACTTGTCGTCGCGGAAGAACCCGTAGACGGCACCGGACATCTTGTTGGTGCCCGAGCGCGACACGGCCTGCACCTGGATGCCCGTCGAGCGGCCCTGCGTGATGTCGAACATGTTCGTGACGATCTGGAACTCGGCGATCGACTCGCGACTGAACTTCGGCTGGCCGAACCCCGAGCCGGCGATCTTCTGGGTGATCTGCTGGCCATCGAGGTTCAACTGGAAGTCGTCGTCGCGGCTGACGCCGGGCGTGTTGCCGACGTCGTTGGCGGTGATGCCCTTGATCAGCTTCGACAGTTCCATCCAGTTGCGGCCCTGGACCGGCAGTTCCTCCATCTGGCGGCGATCGACGTTGCCGGCGACCTGCGAGGAGGTCGTGTCCACGAGAGGAGATTCGGCGGTCACGGTCAACGTTTCGTTGACGGTCGCGAGCTTCAGGCTCAGCGGGATGCGCGCATTCTGGCCGACGAGAATCTCGACGTCCTTCAGCGAGACCGTCGTGAAGCCCGCCAGCTCGGCCTGGATCGTGTACTTGCCCGGCGGCACGTTGGACAGGCGGTACTCGCCGCGATCGTTGGTGACCGCGGTCATCACGCGGCCGGTATCCTGGTCCGTCGCCGTAATGGCGACGCCCGGAAGCGCCGCCTTCGTTTCATCGTTCGCCGTGCCGACGATCGTGCCTTGCTGCGCCAACGCCGGCGACGCCATCAAAATCAGCAGACACAGGGAATTCAGGAGGATGGAACGCACGCGCATAGCTCACTCCAGTCCTGCCACCGACCACTCGAGAGGGGGCAGATGTGAGGGTCAAGACAACCGAGCCGACTCCGACGATAAAGCCAGTCCGACGCGCTGACCCGCGAACCGGGTCAGGAGCTATGAATTGCGCGGACTATAGCACAGGGCCCCAGTTATGATTGCCGCGCATGAGTGATAGTCACGTTCATCTCACACGCGTCGCCGCCGCCCGCTGGCGTCTCGCGCTGACGCTGACGGCGGTGATGACGATCGTCTACGTCGGTTTCATCCTGCTGATCGCCTTCAACAAGCCGCTGCTCGGCACGGTGCTCGTCCCCGGCCTCAGCCTCGGCATCCTGCTCGGCGTGCTGATCATCGCCACCGCCTGGATCCTGATCATGATCTACGTGCGCTGGACCAACACGCACTACGATCACCGCGTCGCCGACGAGCGGCGCTCGCGACTGGAAAGCCGCTGATGCAGACCGGCCAGCCTGCCCTGAGCGGAGTCGAAGGGACCAACGTCGTCGCCATGGCGGGCTTTGCGATCTTCATCGGCCTGTCGCTCGTCATCACCTGGTTTGCGGCGCGCCGCACGCAAAGCACGCTGAACTTCTACGCCGCCGGCCGATCGATCACCGCGTTCCAGAACGGGCTCGCGCTCGCCGGTGACTACATGAGCGCCGCCAGCTTTCTCGGCATCGCCGGACTGGTCGCGCTGTCAGGCTTCGACGGCCTCATTTATTCGATCGGCTTCCTCGTTGGCTGGCCGGTCGTCGTGTGCCTGATCGCCGAGCCGCTGCGCAACCTCGGCAAGTTCACGTTCAGCGACGTCGTCGCGTTCCGCCTCCGCCAGGCGCCGGTGCGCGTCGCGGCCGCGGCCGGCAGCCTTGCCGTGGTCGCGTTTTATTTGATCGCGCAAATGGTCGGCGCCGGAAACCTGATCCGGTTACTGTTCGGACTCAGCTACGAAACGGCAGTCGTGATCGTCGGCATGGTGATGCTCGCGTACGTGCTCTTCGGCGGCATGATCGCGACGACGTGGGTGCAGATCGTGAAGGCAGTGCTGCTTCTGAGCGGCGCCTTCATGCTGGCGATGCTGGTGCTGATCAAGTTCTCGTTCAACCCGCTCGCGCTCTTCGAGGAGGCGACGCGGCAGTACGGCGCGAGCGTGCTCGCGCCGGGACGCTTCGTGTCGGATCCCGTCGACGGCATCTCGCTCGGACTCGCGTTGATGTTCGGCACCGCGGGCCTGCCGCACATCCTGATGCGCTTCTACACCGTGCCCGACGCGCGCACCGCGCGCGTGTCGGTAGCCTATGCCACGGCGGCGATCGGCACCTTCTATCTCCTCACGTTCATCCTCGGATTCGGCGCCATGGTGCTCGTCGGCCAGCCGGCGATCCGCGCCGTCGATGCGGGCGGCAACATGGCGGCGCCACTTCTCGCCGAAGCTGTCGGCGGACAGGCGTTCCTGGGATTCATTTCCGCCGTGGCCTTCGCGACGATCCTGGCCGTCGTCGCCGGCCTGACACTCGCGGGGGCCGCGGCGCTCTCGCACGACATCTACGTTCATGTGTTCCGCGGCGGGCGCGCGAGCGAGAAGGAAGAGCTGAGGGTCGCACGCGGCGCGACGATCCTGCTCGCGGTGCTGTCGATCGTGCTCGGCATCGTCTTCAAGGGACAGAATGTCGCTTACATGGTCGGGCTGGCGTTTGCGATTGCCGCCAGCGCGAATTTCCCGGCGCTGGTGCTCTCGATGTTCTGGAGAAAGTTCACCACGCGCGGCGCCCAGGCCTCGATCTTGTTCGGCACCGCCTCGACGCTGCTGCTGATCTATCTCTCGCCGACCATTCAGATCGATTTGCTGAAACAAACCACCGCCATATTTCCGTATAGAAATCCAGGGTTGTTCACCATTCCGCTGTCATTCGTCGTCGGCATCCTGACCTCGCTGGCTGCGCCGGAAGCCGCGGCGGCCGAGGGCTTCACGAGGCTCGAGCATCAGATTCACGTCGGCGAGGAAGAGCCTGCGTGACCAGGCCGGTCAGGTATGCGTTCCTGGCGGCCTGGCTGAGCGTGGTCGCGGGGGCGCTGTATCTCTATTTCTTCGAGCGCGCCTTCATCGAGCGCGAGCTGGCGGATGCGATGTCGGTTGGCGGCCTGATCGCCGCCGGCATCTATCTGCTGCTCGGCGCGGTGCGCGCCTTCACGCTCATCCCGGCCACGCTGATGATCGTCGTCGGCCTCCCTTTCTTCCGGCCGTGGCCGCTGTTCGTCATGACGGTGATCGGCATCTTGATCACGTCGGCGCTGTTCTACTGGTTTTCTGAAGCGCTGCAATTCAACGAGGAATTCGAGCGCAAGCATCCGGCGCAGATCAGCCGCATCCGCACCGCGCTGCAAAGACACCAGTTGCCGATCATCATCTTCTGGAGTTTTTTTCCGATCCTGCCGACGGACCTGATCTGCTACGTGTGCGGCGCGCTGAAAGTGAATTTCACGAAGACGATGGTCGGCGTCGGCGTCGGCGAGGGCGCGATCTGCGCGATCTACATCTTCTTCGGCGATTACGTCTTGCGCGGCTGGCTGTAGGTCACCGTCTGATATTTTCCGTCGGGTACGATTCGCCTGCGAGATAGCGAGCGCGGTCCGACGGATCATAGATCCTGACCTGCCGACCGAGATCGAATCGCGGCGGCCAATCGAGACGACCCGTTTCCGACTGATCACGAAACCGCGCACGGAATTCCTGTTCCTCGCGGCGCTCGAACAGGAAGTACGGCTGCTGTCCGCGCGATCGCAGCCACGTGATCGCGCGATCGAGCCACGCCGGATCGAGCGAGTCCCACATCACGATCTCGCGACCGGCATGGAAGCGCACGCTGCCGCTCTGCCACACCGTAATCAGCACCGCGTTCGCCGGCAATCGATCGCGCACCAGCGCGGCGCTCTCGCGATACCGTCCCTCCATGCGCTGCAGCGCGAACGCGTCGCGATCGCCGGCGGCGCGCGTGCCGATGATGCCCAGCACCACCGCCGCGATCGGAATCAGCCCGCCCATGTGGGCCTTCGATAGCAGGTGCACGCTGACCGCGCTTGCGAGAATCAAGAGCACCACGATCGCCGGGATCAGAAAACGCAGGTACCACCATTCGGGGAACGGCGAGTAAAGGAGATAGATCGCAAAGACGACGACGGCAAAGGCGAGCAGGAGCAGCGAGCCCTTGCGCTTGATGCCGTCGAACACGATCGGCGCCGCCAGCGCGATCAACGGCACGACGTTCTGCGTCTGGAAAATCGCGCGCGAAAAATTCGAGAGGTTCGCGCCGGCATTTCCGATCGCGAAGAGCTTCGCGGCGTCGCCGTAACCGGATCCGATCACGCTGCCATACAACGCATGATTCAGCCACAGCAGGATCAGCACGCCGGGCAGCGCTCCGGCGATCATCGCGGCCAGCCCCCGCAATTGCCGCTCGCGCGTGTCGTGCTGGATGAACGGCATCGCGGCCAGCACGATCGCCAGCGGCGCCAGGTTCGGCCTGACCAGAATCGCGGCGCCGATCAACACGCCGGCGATCACGTGGCTCCCGCCGATTGCCAGCGCCGCCAGCCACAGCGCCGCCGTCACAATGTCGTTCATCGGCTGGACGGCCTGATACAAGACGATGGGGCTCGTCGCCGTCAGAATCGCCGCGGTCGCTCCAGCCATGCCGCCGGCGAGCTGCCGCGCGATCGCGAATGCGGCCAGCACCAGCACGAACGCCGCGAGCGGCGTCAGCCAGAAGATCGCATCGAGTCCGAACAGGGCCGCCAGCGGCGTCATCAACACCGCCATGCCCGGCGCGCAGATCGGCGACGCGGCGTCGGCGTGAAGCGGCGAAGGGATGAATCCGCCGGGCGCCAGCGTCAGCGGCACGTCCGGCCACGGCGCATCGGCGAGGGCGCTGCGCGGCTGCAGCTCACCGCCCGCAAACGATTTCGCCATCAACGCGTAGCAGGAGGAATCCGATCCGCCCACCGCCCACGTGCCGCGCGCGACGCCGAACGCCGCGAGCCCGATCGCCGCGATGATCGCGACGACTTTAGTCATTTGCCGAAGCGGTATTTGAACAGGACCTGGATCGCGCGGAAGCCGTCGCGCCAGCCGATCTTCTTGCCCTGCGCGCGGCTGCGCGGCTCGAAGCGAATCGGCAGCTCGTGGATCGTGTGCCCGGCGCGCAGCAGCTTCGACGTGATCTCCGGCTCGATGTCGAACCGGTTCGATTCGAGATTCAGCGACTGCGCAATGTCCCGCTCCATCACCTTGTAGCAGGTCTCCATGTCCGTGATTCGCGAGCCGTAGAGCACGTTGGTCACGCCGGTCAGCACCTGGTTGGCGAAGATCGACAGCCACGGCGCGGCCGGCCGCCCCGCCAGGAAGCGCGATCCGTAGACGACGCGCGTGCGGCCGTCGAGGATCGGCTGCACGAGCTCGGCGAGCTGCGCCGGATCGAGCTCGAGGTCGGCGTCCTGGATTGCCACGATCGTCCCGGTCGCCTTCGCGAAGCCAATCCGGATCGCGCTGCCCTTGCCGCCGTTCTTTTCAGCGTGAATGATGCGCAGCTCGGGACGCTGGACGATGCGATCGAGCACCTCGCGCGTGCCGTCGGTCGATCCGTCGTTGACCACGAGAATCTCGCGCGGCGCCGGCAAATCGATCGCGATCAGCCGCTGAATCACTTCAGCGACGGTGCGCGCTTCGTTGTACACGGGAACTACGATCGAAATGAGTGGGTTCAACGGTTCAGGGGTTCAAGGAGTTCAAGAGTTGAAATGATCACGCGTCGAGGAGGGCGGTCTCCACGGTCGCGGCCGCGGGGCTGTTGCGCTCGACCTTGCGCACCGGCACGCCGACATACACCGACTCGGCGTCCAGCTTGGTGCCCTTGAGCACCACGCTCATCGCGCCAATCTGGCACTTCTCACCCGCTTCGACGTTGATCCCCACCATGGTGCCAAGGCCCACGGTCACGAACCGGCCCAACTTCACCGTGCCGGTCTTGACCATGCCGCCTTCTACAGTATGACCCGAGAGGTGCACGTTTTCGCCAAGAACCACGCCGTCGCCGAAGTCGAGCATGTTGTGATCGGAGATCGACAGGCTGTTGATGTGCACGCCGCTCCCCATGCGCGCGCCGTTCCAGCGCATGTAGAGCGTCCACAGGAACGACGCGCGGAAGAACGTGCCCACCAGCACGCGCACCACGTGCGTCGAGATCATGTAGCGCGACCAGTTGAGAAGCGGCCACTCCAGGTCGCGCAGCTTCCATGCGCCATTCGGCGCCGTGCGCCAGCCGCAGATCTTGGTCGAGAGGGCCGACAGGCCGATCAACGCAAACGCGAATACGAGGTAGGCGGGAATCAGCGTCATCGCCACAATCGCCGGCCGCAGGATCGGCCAGTCCGGCACCCACCGCAGCATCCGCTCCCAGAAGGCGAACGCCGGCAGCACGGACAGCCCGAACACCAGCGTCTCGACAATGAAGATCGAGACGACCGTCCAGGCGACGCGGCCGGCTTGTGCGGGGGTCACGCGCCGCAAGTTACCATAAGACAGTCGGCAGTCTGGAGTCGCCTGTTAAGAGTTGAGCGTGAAAGACCATCTCGTATTAATCCCTGGCATCGACGGGACCGGAAAACTTTTCTACCGGCAGATTCCCGGGCTCGAACAACGCTTCACCGTCACCGCGATACGGCTGCGCGACGAAGCCTGCACCATGGAGGATCTCGTCGCCCATGTGCACGACGAGGTCACGCGGCTGGCGGCGGATGGGCGGCGCGTGTCGCTGCTCGGCGAGTCCTTTGGCGGCGCGCTCACCCTCAGCTATGCCGTCGCGCATCCGGAGCGTGTCGAGCGGCTCGTGATCCTCAATTCGTTCGCGCACTTCGGCTCGCAGGCGCGCCTGTGGCTCGGCTATCACCTGCTGCGCGCCACGCCCTGGGGCATGATGCGCATCGTCCGCCAGCTGAACGCGCGCCGGATGCATTCCCCGCAGACCGAGCGCGACGAAATCAAGCGGTTCCACGACTTGATGAGAGCCTCGACGCGCGCCGGCTACCTGTCGCGCATGCGCATGCTGCGCGACTACGACATCCGCGAGCAGCTGGCGTCGATCGCCGCGCCCGTTCTCTACCTCGCCGCCGATCGCGACACGCTCATCCCCTCGGTCGAACAGGCGCGGTTGATGAGCGCACGCACGCCCACGGCGACCATGCGCATCCTCGAGGGCCATGGTCACAGCTGCCTGATTGCGCCGGATCTGGATCTCGCCGCGATCGTCGCCGACTGGATCGATCGATCGTGAGGCTCGTGAGCATGGCGCTCAACGTGCCGGGCCCGGTCGCCGTGTCTCGAGTGGTGGCCGACGGCGCGCACGTCACCAAGATCGAGCCGCCATGGGGAGATCCGCTCGAGACCATCTGCAAGCGCTGGTACGACGATCTGCATCGCGGCATCGCCGTCGAGCGGATCGATTTGAAATCCGACGCCGGCCGCGCGCGGATCACGTCACTGCTGCAGGGCGCCGATGTGTTTTTCGCGAGCCACCGGCCCTCGGCGCTCGCGCGTCTCGGCCTCGATCCGACATCGCTTCACGCGTCGTTCCCGTCATTGCGTCATGTGAACATCGTCGGCGATACGGCGAATCCCGAGGAAGCGGGACACGATCTCACCTATCAAGCGCGGGCCGGTCTGTTGAACGACGTACTGCCACTCACGTTGATCGCCGACATGGTTGGCGCCGAGCGCGCGCACGCCACGATCAAGGACGTGATGCATCATCCAGGCGAGAGCCGCGAAGTCGGTTTGTATGACGCGCTCGGCGATCTCGCCGCGCCACTGCGTTACGGCTTGACCGCTGTTGGCGGACACCTTGGCGGCAGCAATCCGGCGTACGGGATTTACGCGGCACGCGACGGGGCGATCGCGGTGACCGCGCTCGAGCCGCACTTCCGCGCGCGGCTCTACGAAGGGTTGGGGCTGGCGGACGGAACGGATCCGAGCGCGATCTTCATGACGAAAACGGCGATCGAGTGGGAGCAATGGGCCGCGGCTCGCGACATTCCGCTCGTCGCGATCAGGGCTTCTTCTTAGCGGGCGCCGGCTTGGCCGGCGCCTTCTTCGGCGGCGGGCCCGGATGATATTCCAGCATCACGTTGCTGATCGTCGCGATCGGCCGCCCCGGGCTGGTGTAGTTGTCGTTTCCGTCTGGCCGCATCACCGACAGCTTCTCGCCGAGGATCGACACCTGGTCCTCGACGTCCTCCGGCAGCTCCATCTGGATGAATTCCGAGCCTGACGGGGCGACGGCCTTCACGCCGCCCGGGCCTGCGCCTCCGCCGATCCGATCGAACAAGTCCTTCTCGCTTCGGAATTCGCTCTGAATCACGGCCCGATCGACCAGCGTGTTGTCCATGGTCAGCACGCCGATCGTCGCCGTGTACTTGCGATAGGCCTGCTTCAGCTTCACCAGCTCCGCGGAATACGTGTGGCGGTTATGCAGCTCGAATCCGATCGTGACGGGGCCGCGATGCGGAGGAATCGTGACGAGCACCCCTTCCTTGGGACTGGTGCCGGTCAGCACATCGCAAAACCGGCGCCCGGTGGCGACGCCGATGCCAAGCTCCGATGAACACTTCAACTCCGCCTCGACGCGAACCGGCGGAGTGTCGGGCACCTTCGCCGCGCGAGTGGATTTCGGTGTGGTCTTGCGAGTCTGCGCATCGACGGCAGGTATTGCGAATGCGGTTGCACACAGAAGTGCGAGCACGAAACGCATGCTTCAAGTATATCGTTCAGCGGCAAACGGATTGCTTGTAGGATGCAACCAACCTGCGCGCCCGTCAGGCGGTTGTCGTTGGGGTTCTACCCTGTCGCTCGCTGTCAGACGAACCCCTTGTTCCCGTACGTGTAGTGGCCCTGTTCCATTCAAAGTCTCGTAAAGCGCGAACGGAATCTCGGAGGAGAACGCAATGAATCGAGTACCAGTTTGGCTGTCGGCCCTGGCTCTACTAACCGTTGCAGTGTTGCCCGTTTCCGCACAAGTGCAGACGGGTTCCATCCTCGTCCGCGTCGCGGACGCTCAGGGCGCCGCGGTGCCCGGCGTGTCCGTGACGCTCGCGAGCCCCGTGCTCGTATCGGGCACGATGGCGGGCACCACCGATAGCGGCGGCGTGAATCGCTTTCCATCGCTGCAGCCCGGCATCTATTCGGTGAAGCTCGAACTACAGGGCTTCCGCACCGTGGTGCGCGAGGGCGTGCAGGTGGTGGTCGGTCAAACGGTTCCACTCGACATGCAACTGAGCGTGGCCACCGTTGCTGAAACGGTGACCGTCACCGGCACCTCGCCCGTCGTCGACACCACCACCGCGAACACCAGCGTGAACCTCAGCGAACAACTGCTGCAGAACACGCCTGGCGGCCGGGACATCTGGGGCCTGGTCGAATACAAGGTGCCGAGCCTGCTGATCACGCGTCCCGACGTGGGCGGCACCGCCGGCGGTTTGCAGGGCGTGTTCAACGCGCGCGGCACCACCAGCGGTCAGAACTCGAGCTACTTGAACGGCATCAACGTCGGCGACCCCGCGGCAATCGGCGCGGCGGGCTTCTACTACGACTTCGATGCGTTCGAGGACATCCAGGTCTCGACCGGCGCGCACGATATTACCGTGCCGACGAGCGGCGTGTTCCTCAACATGGTGACGAAGAGCGGCGGCGAGCAGTGGCGCGGCCGCACCACGTTCGCATGGCTCGGCGATGCCACGCAGACGCAGAACATCGACGACGAGCTGCTCCGCTATGGATTCCGTCCCGAAACCAACAGCGTCGACTTCGTCTCCGACGTGAACATCAGCGGCGGCGGCCCGGTGATCGCGCGCAAACTGCGCCTGTTCGGATCGTTCCGCGACTGGCGCGTGCACGTGAACGTGCCCGCCGCATTCTCGACACTGGTCCTCGATAAGACCGACATCACGTCGGGATTGATCAACGCGAACTACCAGATCAACGACGCCAACCGCCTCACCGGCCTCTATTCACGGCAGTACTACAAAAAGCCGCATCGGTTCCTGACGGCGTCGAACGTCACGGTGCTCGAATCGACCAACAACGAAGACGACGTGTTCGACATTTACCAGGTGCTGTGGAACTCGGTCGTGACGCAGCGCTTCTTCATCGACGCGCGCGTCGGCCTGAATCGCATCTTCTTCCCGACCTACTTGAACGGCAACGATCAGACGCTTTCCGATTCGGCCACGGGTATCCGTACGAGAAACGGCACCACGGGCACCGAGCGCTGGCGCGATCGGTATCAGATGAACACCACCGGCCAGTACTACGTCGACGAATTGGCCGGCGGCCGCCACGAATTCAAGTTCGGCGCGGACTACTCGCACATGCCGGTCGAGAATCGCACACAGCGGTTCGACGACGTCGACATGACCTACAGCAGCGCGACGAACCTGTCGCAGAACGTGACGCTGTATGGCACGCCGTTCTACACGAAGACGGCGATCGACGTGCTCGCGCTCTACGCGCAGGACAGCGTGGCGTGGAAGCGCTTGACGGTCACCGCGGGCCTGCGATGGGAGCACCTCAACGGCTACCTGCCCGAGCAGTCCAGCCCTCCGAGCCGGTTCTTCCCGTCGTTGACGCGATCGTGGCCGCGCGTGGACGACGTCGTGGATTGGATGACGACCGGGCCCCGCATCAGCGCTGCCTACGACCTCATGGGCAACGGCCAGACCGGGTTGAAGTTTGCCGCGGGCCGTTACTACTACGTGATCGCCTCCGGCGGCGGCATCCTCGATGGCGTGAACCCGAACGCCAACTACCAGGAGCAGTACAACTGGAACGACATCAACGGCGATCGCCATTTCCAACCCGGCGAGCAGACCGGCACGCCGGTCATCACGCAGGCTCGCCCGGATCTGATCTCGGTCGATCCCGATTACCTGCGTCCCTACACCGATGAATACACCGGCGGCATCGATCACGAGCTGGTGCCGAACCTGCGTCTGAGCATCATCGGCACGCACCGCATCGAACGCAATCCGCAGGCGACCTCCAACCCGGCCAATCCGTACGACACGTTCCTGACCACGCGCCCGGACACGGGTCGCGACGGCGTCGCCGGCACCGCGGACGACGGCACGTTCCAGTTCTACAACCGCACGTCGACGGCGGCGAACCAGACGTTCTTCACAAACGATCGCAATTTCCGCCAGACCTATAACGGCCTCGAGATCAGCGGCACCAAGCGCATGTCGAATCGCTGGCAGATGCTGGTCGGCTATACCTTCAGCCAGACGCGGCAGGAAGGTCTTAGCGTGAACACGAATCCGAACAACCTGATCAACACGACTGGTCCGGTCACCGGGCAGATCGGCGATCGTCCGCACCAGTTCAAGGTAACGGGCACCTACATCCTGCCGTGGTACGACATCGGTGTCGCCGGCAACATCAACAGCCAGAGCGGCGCCGTGATCACCCGCCAGCTGTCGGTGGCGCAAACCACGGGCGGCAACAGCACCGTCAACGTCGAGCCGCTGGGTTCGTACCGGCTGCCGTTCCGCAACGCCGCCGACCTGCGCGTCTTCAAGACGGCGCGATTCGGTGAAAAGAGCCTCGAGTTGTCGGTGGACTTCCACAACATCACGAACTCGAACACCACGTGGGACGGGCGCACGCTGGGCGGCACCATCAACCTGCGTCAGAACGGCGATCCGAACGGCACCATCAACACGGTGCCGCAGTTCGCGTCGCCGGCACAGGTCTACCCGCCGCGCAACATCCGCTTCAACGTGGCACTGAGGTTCTAGTCCTCGATGTGATGTGAGCCTTGCGGAAGCGGCAGTCCTGTCACGGACAGGCTGCCGCTTCTGAGTTTCAGCAGCTCGAGGAATTCCATTCGCGTCCGCTGCTGGCTCTGGAACGCGCCGAGCATCGCGCTCGTGATCGTGTACGAGTTCTGTTTCTCCACGCCGCGCATCGCCATGCACAAGTGCGTGGCCTCACAGACCACTGCCACGCCGAGCGGCTGAATCTTCTCCTGGATCGTGGACGCGATCTGGTTCGTCATCCGCTCCTGCAACTGCAGCCGCCGCGCGAAGATGTCGACGAGCCGCGGGATCTTACTGAGGCCGATCACCTTCCCGTTCGGGATATACGCGACGTGGCACTTGCCGAAGAACGGCAGCAGGTGGTGCTCGCACATGCTGTAGAAGTCGATGTCGCGGACGATCACCATCTCGCTATAATCGACGCTGAACAGCGCGCCATTGAGCATCGCGTCGATGTCCGCTGCGTAGCCGCTCGTGAGAAACCTCAAGGCCTTGTCGACCCGCTTCGGTGTCTTGACCAGCCCCTCGCGGTCCGGGTTTTCACCCAGCTCGGCGAGCAGGCGCTTGACCAGATCCTGCATCCTTGCATTGTATGTCTCAGGTGCCGCCGGGGCCTCGAGCGTCTCTGCCATAACCCTATTTGATGCAGGAATCGCGGCGCAGGTTCCCGCCGATGATCCCGACGCCCTCTACAAGGATCGCGAGAACCTGGCGAGCGCAACAAGGGCCACCGACATTTGGGCGGCCCGGCTGGCGGCCAATCCGAAGGATTTCGAGTCCGCATACAAACTGTCGCAGGCGCGCTACTGGCTCGGGACGAACGGCCTGCCGGAGCCTCAGCGCAAAGGCGCGCTCGAGGCCGGCATCGCGGCTGCGCGAACCGCGATTGCGCTGAATCCGCAGCGGCCCGAAGGCCACTTCTGGCTCGCGGCGAACATGGGCGCCCTCGCCGAATCGTTTGGACTGCGCCAGGGCATCAAGTATCGCGGCCAGATCAAGGATGCGATGCTCACCACGCTGAAGATCGATCCGGCGTTCCTGGATGGATCCGCCGATCGCGCGCTCGGGCGCTGGTATTACAAGGTGCCGGGACTCTTCGGCGGCAGCAACAAGCAGTCAGAAATGCACTTGAGAAAATCGCTGACCTACAACCCGAACAGCATCATCTCGCACATCTTCCTCGCCGAGACGCTCGCGGACATGGGCCGCAAGGACGAAGCGCGAAAGGAAGCGCAGGCGGCGATCGACGCGCCGCTTGATCCGAACTGGACGCCAGAAGACAAGCGCTTCAAGGAAACCGCGAAGCGCCTGCTCCGCGATCTGCAACGCTGAATTGGCGAGCCAGAGGTTCACTACCCTCGATAGAAGAACTGGAGCGCGCCCAGGATCAGCGCGACGAGCAGCAGTGGAAACCCCGTCAGGGTGACGCAGATGGCGAGCACGAGCATGAGGCGTGCGGATGCTTTCCGGATGTTCCGCACCGCAAGCACGAGGAGCGCCGGCAGCGTGATCAGCGTGATCGCCGCACCGATCGCGGCGGCGATTACAACGGGGGACTGGACGCGTTCTGGGACGCCGTTCCACCCGTCGAAGTAATTGACGACGACCCACCCGCATGCCGGCAGCGCCGGCAACGTCAGCATCGCCGCCATCTGCGCGACAGATCTCTCGTGCGCGACGCCCTCGCGCTGCGAGGCAGCGTGTCGCTCGAGAGCCTCGTCGCTATCGCTGCGTGTAGTCGTAGAAACCCCTGCCCGACTTTTTCCCGAGATGCCCCGCCAACACCATCCGCTTGAGCAGCGGCGGCGGCGCAAAGCGCTGCTCGCGGAACTCGTCGAACATGATATTGGCGATGTAATACGTCGTGTCGAGACCGACGAAGTCGAGCAGCGTCAACGGACCCATCGGATGGCCGCATCCGAGCTTCATGCCGGTATCGATGTCCTGCGGTGTGCCCAGTCCCTCTTCAACGCAACGAATCGCGTCGAGCAGGTACGGCACGAGCAGCCGATTGACGATGAAGCCGCCCTTGTCGGGGGCGCTGATCGGCTCCTTGCCAATCGCCTTGACGAATTCCACCAGCGCGTCGTGGGTCTGTTGTGTCGTCGCCAGCGCGCGAATCACTTCGACCAGCTTCATCAACGGCACCGGGTTGAAGAAGTGCAGGCCGGCCACCTTGTCGGGCCGCTTCGTCGCGGCGCCGAGCTCAGTGATGCAAAGCGAAGACGTGTTTGACGCAATGATGCAATTCGGACCAACGACGGCCTCGACCTGCGCATACGCCTGCTTCTTGATCTCGACGTTCTCGATGATCGCTTCGATCACCAGGTCGCAGTCCTTCAGGTCGG
>Ga0207428_10002975_pt1 | contig 16750 bp, 14 predicted proteins | sample RhiMethybrSRZTD1_FD_187600 | JGI IMG/M metagenome (GOLD analysis project Ga0207428, IMG submission 187600) | Populus rhizosphere microbial communities from Tennessee, USA - Rhizosphere MetaG P. TD hybrid SRZTD1 (SPAdes) (version 3) | ecosystem: Host-associated > Plants > Roots > Rhizosphere >...
AGCGCGAACGGCGAGCGCGCGAACGGCGCCACCATCGGATTCGCCTCGGTCGCTCCGGCGGCGAGCGCTCGCTGCGTCGAAACGATGTCGAGCGCGTGCATCCCGGCGAGCGACGCGTAAAGCCCGACGAGAGGCGCCGGACGCGTCTGCGGCCGAATGGCCGGTCGTGCGACTGGCCGCATCGCCGGACCGATGTCGAACGGCCGGGCTTCGTCGGCGGTGATGCTCGCATCAGCGAGGAGCGGCGGCGTGAATGCAATGTCGCGCCGTTCCTGCGCGAACACGGCGCGCGAATTGGCGATGCCGAAGAGAGCAATTACGGCCACGATGGCGGCCGCGCGGCGTAGCTTCATGCCGCATCAGCAGGTCAATACGCATGCCGCGCGCGTTCGAAGGATTTTGGCGCGAATTTCCGGCGTTCGCGCCGCGCTGACGGAAACCGCTGTGCGCTGAAAGGAAGTTGTGGTGCGGTTGTGGCGCGCCGGTGTGCGGTTACGCCCGCTTCTCGAGCCGCTTGAGCTTCTCGACGAGCGTCGTGCGCTTCAAACTCAACAAGCGCGCCGCCTGCCCCTTGTTACCGCCGGTGCGCTCGAGCGAACGCTCGATCAACTGGCGCTCGATGCTGGCGATGTACGCGTCGAGATCGACGCCGCCTTCCGGCAGCGTGACCGCCGCGGTGGGCGCGGGGGTTTCGTGCGCCTGCTGGATTTCCGTCGGCAGATCGCCGACGTCGATCTGCGATCGGCCGGCCGCGAACGCCACCGCGCGCTCGATCGCGTTTTCCAGCTGGCGGACATTGCCGGGCCACGGGTAGGCCATCAGCCGCCGCATGCACTCCTGCGACACGGTCAGCGGCTCTGCTGCCTGGCGATCGCCGTTGCCGCCGCGCTCCGCCTGGAACCGGCTGAGGAAGTGCTGCACCAGCAGCGGCACATCCTCTTTGCGATCGCGCAGCGGCGGCAGCTGCACCGGGATCACGTTGAGCCGGTAGAACAGGTCCTCGCGGAACTGACCCGACGCCACCATGCGGCCGAGGTCGCTGTTGGTGGCGGCGATGATCCGCACGTCGACCTTGATCGTGTGCGAGTCGCCGACCCGCTCGAACTCGCGCTCCTGCAGCACGCGGAGCAGCTTCATCTGCAGCCCCGGGCTCATCGTCCCCACTTCGTCGAGGAACAGCGTGCCCTTGTTCGCCTGCTCCATGCGCCCCTGGCGGTTGCCGACGGCGCCGGTGAACGCGCCGCGCACGTGGCCGAACAACTCCGCCTCGAGCAGCGTTTCGGGAATCGCGCTGCAGTTCAGGGCCACGAACCGGTGCATCCGCCGCGGGCTGTTGTGGTGGATGGCGCGCGCCACCACTTCCTTGCCGGTGCCGGTCTCGCCGGTAATGAGAATCGTGCTGTTCGTTGCGGCTACCGTCTCGAGCAGCTGGAACAGCAGCTTCATCGGCCGGCTCTTGCCGATGATCTCCTCGAAGCGGTAGCGCTCCTCGAGCTGCGCGCGCAAGTAGGCGTTCTCCGACTTCAATCGCCGCTGCTCGATCGCCGAGTCGAGCACGTGCAGCAGCTCGTCGATTTGAAACGGCTTGTTGACGAAGTCCCACGCGCCGCGCTTGATGGCCTCGACGGCGTCCTTCACCGTGCCGTAGCCGGTGACGACGATGGCGATGATGTGCGGGTAGCGCTCGACCGCGGCTTCGACCACGGCCGACCCGTCGATGCCGGGGAGCCGCAGGTCGGTGATGATGATGTCGAACGCGAAGTCGGCGAGTTTCGTAATCGCCGCCTCTCCCGATTCGGCCTGCTCGACTCGATATCCCCGATCGGTCAGCTGCTCGGCGATAGCCTCGCGCAGCGGCGCCTCGTCCTCGACGATGAGGAGATGTTTCTGTGAGTCAGGCATTTACGGGCGCCAATATGTTGACACCCGTTTGGCCGCGCTGTCCACGGCTTTCGAGCGGGCGGGCGCAGGACCCATGAAAATGGCCCAGTTTCGGCCCGGCGGTGCCGCGGGAAACCCACGGAAACTTCGCCAAATCGTTGCTTCCCACCGATTTGTAAGCCCGTACGCTTTTCGCCTCTAAACCCCGGCCAAAGACCCACCGATAAAAGTCACGGAGGCAAACAGCCAGTGGAACGAAAAACTATTTCCATCATGAAGGCCTGTGAGCTCGTGGGTGTGAGCCGTCGCACGATTTACAACTGGCTGTCCAGCGGCAAAATCGAGTACGTGCGCACCGCGGGCGGATCCGTCCGGATCTTCGTCGACACGCTCTGGCGCGACGCGAACAACACCGAGCGCCCGGTCGTGCAGCAGATGTGGCAGGCAGAAGGCCGGAACCAGGCGTGACGACTCGTTCGCACAGCGTGGAAGAGCTCCTGGCGAGGGGACCAATGGACGAAGCACCAGCGTTGCGTCTCCTCTTCCATCGTCTGAACAACCAGCTCGGGATTATCCTCGCCCATGCCGAGCTGCTCGAATCCAAAGCCGGCGACGATATGAGCCGCGCCCGTGCGGCGCAGGTCGTCTCCAGCGCGCTCGAAGCCATGAACACGGCGAAGGAAATTCGCCGTGTCGCTGGCACCTCACCCGACCCCGAATAGCCCGCCCACCAAATCGTAATTTCTACGTCAAAGTTTTGACCCGCGTGCGCTGTTTTTCGTCAGTTCTTTGACGAAGTATACGGTTCTGCGCCCTAAGCCCTGCCGATCGTTCTGAAACAGATCATCGGCATAACTCACTCTAAGAAAAGCTCTTTGCGACTAATAGCTGACCTCGAGTGGTGAAGGCTGGAACACAGCCTCGGCTGTTGGTATCTCCATTGCGATATCGGGAAACGGCCTGAAGCAAACGGACTTCAACGCCCTTAACAGGAGATTCCATGCACGCCGCTCAGCTTGCCACCGCCGAACAGGACCATCGCATCGTCACCGGACTGCCTTTCGTTGAAGCGCTCGCACGGCGCATGGCGTCCTCGATGCCGAACTCGATCGACATCGGCGATCTGGTTCAGGATGGCGTGCTGGGATTGATCGATGCCGCCAAGAGGTTCGATGAGGACCGCGGCATCAAGTTCGAGACCTTTGCCGAGCGCCGCGTCCGCGGGGCGATGATCGACGCGCTGCGCAAGGACGCCTGGCCGCGCGGCGTCCGCCGGCAGCGGCGCGAGCTCGATGCGGCGCGCGAAGCGCTGCGCCGCGAGCTCGGGCACGAGCCGTCGATGGCCGACCTCGCCGCCCGCGTCGGCTCCGACGAGAAGCGGCTCAGCCGCACCATCGTCCGCATCAACACCATCGAAGCGACCTCGCCGCTCGCCAGCGGCGATCACATGGACGAGAGCTCGCTGCCGACCGTCCTGGTTCCCTCCGAACCCGATTCACCCCACGTCGCCTACGAGAAGGCCGAGACCCGCGACCGCGTGCGCGCCGCCATCCAGGCGCTGCCGTGGCGCGAGCGCAAGGTGATCAGCCTCTACTACTACGGCGAAGTGACGATGAAGCAGATCGGCGCCGAGATTGGCGTCAACGAGTCGCGCGTGTCGCAGCTGCATGCCCGCGCCATCCGCCGGCTCAAGGAATCGCTCGGCGACATGAACCCGCAGCACGTGGCCGAGATGCGCCGCCAGCTGATCGCGTTCGCGGCGCGCAAGCCGACGATGGCGAAGGCGAACGTGAAGCCGGCCAACGCGGCGGCGGAAGCGCATCCCGCGGTGGTCCTGGCCTACAAGCCGGCCGCGAAGAAGGCGGCGCCGGCGAAGGCCACGTTGAAGATGTCGCGCCGCGCGCAGCAGCAGCAGCCGGAAAAAATCGCCGCCGCGCGCTAACGCGGCGCGACGAGCAATTCGGGTTCAGGGTTCAGGGTTCTGCGTTCTAGGTTCTGGTTCAGGGTTCAGGGTTCAGGGTTCAGGGTTCAGGGTTCTGCGTTCTAGGTTCGCTTGAGAAGGCAGAACCCAGAACCAGAACCCAGAACCCAGAACCCAGAACCCAGAACCAGAACCAACCCAGAACCCAGCACCCAGAACCCTGAACCCTACCAGGGATGCCCGGCGTAATCGAGCGCCAGCTTCTGGAGCTCGACGAGCCCCTCGCGCAGCGTCGTCCGTGACTGCCACCAGTCTTCGGGCCTGAACATCGCGTACGGCGTCGTCACCACTCGCGGTGGCGGCTGCCCGTCCGCAGGCCAGGCGCGCAGGAGCGCACGCCGGAATCGCCGGCCGTGCGACGGCCCCACCACCACCAGCATTCGTTTTCCAGGATTGCGACGCGCCCAGGCGCCGAGCGCGGCCGTCGTCTCGGTCGTGCCGCCCTCGCCGGCCGGAATCCGCACGATGCCGTCGCGGGGCACACCGAGCTGGGCGAGCGCCTCGAAGGTCAGGTTCGGCAGCACGATCCCGCGCGCGTGCAGCTCACGCTCGACCCGTGTGCCCTCGGGCACGAGCACCGCGACGGCTGCCGCCGGCTGGCTGCGGTGCAAGTCGGCAAGGTACAGAACCCCCGCCCCTCCGCTTTCGACGTCCATTGCCAGAAGATCCGCCGGGCCCGCTGCGTCCGAAGCGGCCAGCGCATGGCCGCCGCTGCGCAGCACCGCGTGGCGAACACGCGGCACCGCCAGCCCGCAGATGCAGAACAGGGCGACGATCGCCGTGGTGCGAAACGCGCGGCGCACCCTTACGTCAACCCCTCGCGAACGGTACGCAGCAGGTCGCCGAGCCTGAACGGCTTCGCCAGCCAGGGGCAGCCGCTCTCCTCCAGGAATTCCTCGGCATCGGTGCCGGCGACATCTCCGGTGACGAAAATCACCCGTTTCTGGAGCGCCGGCGCGGCATGCGCGAGCCTGGCGTAGAACGCCTTGCCGTCGAGGCGCGGCATCTTCAGGTCGCAGACGACGAGGTCGAACGGCTGGATTTCGATCTTCGCCAGCGCCTCCTCCCCATCCGACGCGTGCTCGACCAGGTAGCCGGCGTCGCGAAGCGCGTCGACGACCGCGCTCGCCAGCTGCGCTTCGTCCTCGACGACGAGGATCGAGCCGCCGGCGACGGTCTCGGCCGGTTCCTCGACGCGGGCGCGCGCCTGCGGCGCCGGGGCGAGCCGCGCGCCGGTGACCGGCATCTCGACGTAGAACGAGGCCCCCTTGCTCGGCCGCGACTCCAGGCGGATGCGGCCGCCGTGCTCCTGCACGATGGCGTAGGCGACGGTGAGCCCGAGTCCGGTGCCCTTGCCCACTTCCTTGGTGGTGAAGAACGGATCGAAGATCTTCGGCTGCAGGTCGTCGGGAATGCCCGGCCCGTCGTCGTTGATCTCGAGCACGACCGTCTCGCGATCGGCGTCGTGCCACGTGCGCACGACGATCGTGCCGTAGCCGTTCGCCGAGAGCATCGCCTGTTCGGCGTTGATGACCAGGTTCAACAGCACCTGCTGCACCTGGTGCTGATCGGCGAACACCTGCGGCAGACCGGCGGCGAGCGCGTCGATCACCGCGATGTTGGTGACCCGCTGCTCGTAGGCGCGCAGCGCCAGCGTTTCGCGGACCACCTGGTTCACGTCGACCATCGCCCGCGTGGTCTGGCGCTTGCGGGCGAAGGTCAGCAGGTTGCGCACGATGCGCGCGGCGCGCTCCGATTCGGAGAGGATGGTCTCGAGGCCGCGCCGGACCGGCTCTTCGAGCTGGCGGTGAGAGAGCCGCTCGGCCCAGCTGAGGATCGTCGCCAGCGGGTTGTTCAGTTCGTGCGCGACGCCCGACACGGTCTGGCCGAGCGCCGCCATCTTCTCGGCCTGCAGCAGCTGGTGGTAGAGGTCGCGCGTCTCGTCGTCGAGCTTCTTGCGCTCGCTGACGTCGCGCACCAGCGCCTCGACGCGAAGCGTCTGATCTTCAGCCGGCGTGTCGGCGCGGGCGGTGAGCTCCACCCACACCGGGTTGCCGTCGGCGCGGCGCAGGCGCAGCAGGTAGTCGTTGACCGATCCGTCGGACGCGAGCCGCTCGAGCAGGGCCACGCGCGCCTGCGGGTCGACGAACCGATCGGCGTCGAAGGGACGGACGTCGCTTTCGGGCGAATCGCTGTCGTAGCCGAAGATCAGCTTGAGGTGGGGGTTGGCCGCGATGGTGGCGGTGCCGTCGGGCGTCAGCGTGCCGATGTAGACGCCTTCGTGTACCGCCTCGAACAGTCGCGCGAACGCCGCCGCTCGACGATCCACGCGGCGATTATATGTGGGCGACTTCGCTGCGGCGGTGGTTCAGGGTTCAGGGTTCTCCGTTCTGGGTTGGTTCCAAGCCCGGAACCGGGAACCTGAACCAACCCAGAACCATAGAACCCAGAACCCCGAACCCTTTCTTATTTCGGCTTCGGCGTTGGGGTATGCCCCCCTTGGAACCCGGCCCACTTCTTCTCGTTCGCCGCGCGGATGTCTTTCACCGACGCTCCCGAAGCATGCATTTGCATCGCGTCACGCGCGACGTCTATGCAGACCGCTCACGTGACGCCGTGCGGATCCCACCTCGTCACATCGCCCCGGGTGTTGCGCTCGGCGACGAAGCAGTCGTCGTTGCCGCGATGCCCAGACTCGCGCTCGCAGCCGCAATAGCACGGCACGTAGCCGAGCACCTCGGGATGTTCGGCGGCGAACTCGTACACCGCCTTGACCACTTCGGCCGGCCGCGCCGGCGGCCCGTATTCGAACGGCAGCGGCGGCAGGTTCGCCTGCTGGTGGGGTCCGTACTTCGCGTTCACCGGCGGATCGACGACCGGCAGCGCGGCGGCGGCCGATGTCTGCGACGGATCGCCGGCGTCGGGCGTGCCGCGCCGCGAGTATGCGAAGACGCCGACGATCACCGCAACGACGATCGCAGCCGCAAGCAGCGGCGTGAAAGAGCGCGCACTCCTGTCGGTTGGTGGCGGCGGCGCGGCCCCGGATCGCGACTGCGCCTTCGCCGAGGATTTTCTACCCATGCCTTTTCATTCTATCCCGCCGTTCGACGCGGTAAAATGTGAATTCCCCCCGGTCGAACGGTCATCCGCGATGAATCTGGTAGCCCGGCAAGATCGGGCGTTGCTCGCCGGCCTGGCGGCCGCCCTGGTCGTGGTGTTCGCCAAACCGATCCGCTACCTGCTCGATCTCGCGAGCGAGGTCGAGCGGAGCTCCGGCCTCGCGCTGGTGCCCGCGCTCATCATCCTCACCGTGGTCTTTGCGGTGCATCAGCAGGGCAAGCGCCGGGAGGCGAAGTCGCGCGCGGCGCTCGCGGAGGCCGATGCGCAGGAGGCGGCGGCGCGCGCCTCCGAGATGGAGCACCTGGTCGACTTCGGCCAGGCGCTCGCCCGCGCGCTCGATCGCGACTCGATCCGCGGCGTGGTGATGGAGCATCTTCCCAGCCTGGCCGGCACGCCTGGCGCCTGGGCGATGATGAACGTCGACGGCCAATGGGTGCCGCTCACCGAATGCGGCGACGCGCGGCGCGACCGCGAAGGGTTGTGCGAGCGCGCCGCCGCGCGCGTCCTCGCCGCCGAAGGCGCATGGGAGCCGGCGCCGATCCTCGTCGACGGGCACCTGTGCCTGCCGATGGCCGCCGGCGGATGCGCGGTCGGCGTGCTCGGCCTGCCCGGCGCGGCTGAAACGCCGAGCGACGGGCGGCACCGGGTGGTGACGATGGCCGCGGCGCTGCTGGCGATTGCGCTGCGCAACGCGCAGCTGTTTCACGAGGTGCGCGAGAACAGCCTGCGCGACGGGCTCACCGGCTGCGTCAACCGCACGCATGCGATGGCGGTGATCGACATGGAGCTGCGCCGCGCCCGCCGCACCCGCCAGCCGGTGTCGCTGATCATGCTCGATATCGATCACTTCAAGAAGGTGAACGATCGTTACGGGCATCTCGGCGGCGACGCCGTGCTCGCCGCGGTCGGCGCCAAGCTGCGCGAGGTGCTGCGCGGCAGCGACTTGAAGTGCCGCTACGGCGGCGAGGAGTTTCTCGTGCTGCTGCCGGAAACGCCGCTCGAGGGCGCGAAGCGGGTCGCCGATACGCTCTGCCGCGACCTGGCGAACCTGCCGATTCAGTGGCAGGGTGAGACGATCGCGATCACCGCGAGCCTCGGCGTTGCCGTGGCCCATCCGGCGGAGTCCGACACGCCCGCACTCATCGGCCGCGCCGACGCGGCGCTTTACCGCGCGAAGCACCACGGCCGCAACTGCGTCCGGCTGTCAGTGGAGGCCGTCTTCGAGCCGGCGATGAACACGACGCCGGCGTGACGGGGCTACACTAGATCACCATCGCTGAGCCGCACTCCCCACACAACTCCCGGCCCTATCTCGCCTGGATCGCCGTCTGCCTGATCTGGGGCACGACGTATCTCGGGATCCGCATCGCGCTCGAAACCATCCCGCCGCTCTTCATGGCCGCGATCCGCTGGATCGTCGCCGGCACGCTGCTCATCGCCGCGCTCAAGCTGCGCGGCGAGCGCCTGCCGGACCGCAGCGAGTGGCCGTCGCTCACCATCCTCGGCATCCTCCTCCTCGGCTTCGGCAACGGCGCCGTCGTCTGGGCCGAGCTCACCGTGCCCAGTGGGCTGACGGCGGTGCTGGTGGCGACCTCGCCGTTCTGGATGGTCGGGATCGACGCGATGATGCCTGCCGGCGATCGCCTGACGCTGCGGCGCGTCCTCGGCCTTGTCGTCGGCTTCGGTGGCATCGTCATGCTGGTGTGGCCGGAGATACGCGTCGGCGAGGGCGGCCGCGCATTCCTCGGCGGTGTGATCTCGGCGCAAATCGCCTGTATCGGCTGGGCGATCGGCTCCTCCTACGCGCGCAAGCGCGGGCGCGGCGAGGCCCGGGACGAAAACGTGCTCGCCACGGCCGCGTTCGAGATGCTGTTCGGCGGGATTGCGCTGCTCGTCGTATCGCTCGCGCTCGGCGAAGCCGGCCGGCTCGCTTTCGCACCCCGCTCGACCGCCGCGCTCGTCTATCTCATCTTCGTCGGCGCGATCGCCGGCTTCTCCGCGTACGCGTACGCGTTGAAGCACCTGCCGGTCGCCACCGTCTCGCTCTACGCCTACATCAATCCGATCATCGCGGTGATTCTCGGCACGTTGATCCTGAGCGAGCCGTTCAATGCTCGGATGGCAGGAGCCGCGGCTGTCGTGCTGGTGGGAATGGCGCTGGTGAGGACGGAGAAGAACTGAGTCGAAGCGCGGCGGGGCTCGCGGCGCGAATTGCGAATTGCTTCCGCAATCCGCAATCCGCCAGCCGCCCTGTCTCGATCAGACGACTCGCCGGCCGCTCACCAGTCGCACCAGGAACAGCACGATGGCGATGACGAGCAGCACGTAAATAAAGTTGCCCAGAGTGTAGCCGCTCACAACGCCGAGCAGCCACAGCACGATCAGGATGATCGCAATCGTTTCCAACATACCAGCCCTCCAGTCCTCAAAGTTCAGTCTCGGCCCTGTGGCTGGAATAGCAACTTGAGTGCCGTACTCTGCCGGAATTGCATGGAAGAGTCTGAGAGGATTTGAAGGGATTTCCGCGCACGAGGCCACGCGCAGCGCGCCGGCTCAGCCGTGGGAGCTGACACGCGGGCGGAGCCCGAGAGCATTTGCCGTACACGACTGGGAAAGTTCTTGCCGCCGCCGGCGAGCCTGCGCGCCGCGCCGTGGTGAGCCTATGCGGCGTCCTGCGGCGGGCCGAGCGCGAAGGTCATCGTGCCATCGATGACCGCGCGGCCGTCGACGCGCGCGACGCCCTCGAGCAGTCCCATCCGGCTGCGCAGCCGCACGACGTTGGCCTCGATCACGACGACGTCGCCGGCGTGCACCGGCCGGCGATAGCGGACGCGCTCGATGCCGGCGAAGAAGATCAGCCGCTGCCGGTTCTCCGGCTTCGCCAGGATCATGATCGCGCCGACCTGCGCCACCGCCTCGGTGAGGATCGTCGGCGGCAGCACCGGACGTCCCTTGCCGGCAGGCGAGAGATAGCGCTCGTCGAGCGCGACGTTCTTGATGCCGACGATCCGTTTGTCGACTTCGAGCTCGGTGATCCGGTCGACGAAGAGAAACGGGTAGCGGTGGAGCAGAATCTTTTCGATCGCCGCGTAGTCGAGCGGCAGGGTCAGGTCCATCGTGGAAGATGCAATTATACTGGTAATCTCGTGACCGACCCTGTCGCCGCCGCAGCACCGGCTCCGCCGCATTCGCGCGAGCTCGTGATGACGCTCTTCGAGCTCGGGCGGGAGATCACCTCCGTCCTCAACCTCGACGAGCTGCTGCACAAGATCCCGCTGCTGATCGCGCGGATCACCAAGTTCCACGCCTTTGCCGTCTACCTGCTCGATCCCCGCCGCGAAGAGCTGTCGATCGCCTATGCGGTCGGCTATCCGGACGATGTCGTCTGGGGGCTGCGGCTGAAGGTCGGCCACGGCCTGGTCGGCGCCGCGGTCGCCGAAGGCAGGCCGATCCTGGTCAACGACGTCCACAGCGATCCGCGCTACGTCGAGGCGGTGCCGGGATCCCGCGCCGAGATCGTCGTCCCGCTGCGCCGCAAGGGCAACGTCATCGGCGCGCTCAACCTGCTCAGCGACACGCCGGGACAGTTCACCGAGACCGACGAGGCGCTGCTGCGGCAGTTCGGCGCGCACGTCGCGGTGGCGATCGAGAACGCGCGGCTGTTCGAGCACACGCGCGAGTACACGCACACGCTGGAAACGCTCGCCGAAATCGCCCGCGAGTTCGGCGCCATCCTCAACCTCGACGAGCTGCTGACCCGGATCGCCAACCTCGCGCGGCGGGTGATCGACTACCGCACCTTCGGCATCCTGCTGGTCAACGAAGAGACCAACGAGCTCGAGATGAAGGTGGCCGTGCGCTACGGCGACAAGATCAACGTGCCGCGTGTCAAGCTCGGGAACGGCATCGTCGGCTACGCCGCGCTGCACAAGGTGGCGGTCAACGTCCCCGACGTCGCGGCCGACCCGCGCTACATCAGGGTGGTCGAAGACGCGCGCTCCGAGCTGGTGATTCCGCTGATGGTGCAGGATCGCTGCATCGGCGTCATCGATCTGGAAAGCCCCGAGCTCGATGCGTTCGGCAAGAGCCAGGTGGAGATCGTCACCCTGCTCGCCAGCCAGGCGGCGGTCGCGATCGAGAACGCCCGGCTGTACGAGACCATCCGCGCCAACGAAGTGCGGCTCGAGAAGGAGATTCGCTTCGCCCAGCGCGTGCAGGCGGCGCTGCTGCCGGTGGAGCTGCCGAAGCGCCTCAAGCAGGTCGACGTCGCGGCGCGGTTCGCGCCGGCACGCGAGCTGGGCGGCGACCTCTACGACTTTCTCGCCCCCGAACCCAACAGCCTCGTCGTCGCGGTTGGCGACGTCTCGGGCAAGGGCGTGCCGGCGGCGTTGTACAGCGCCTTTGCCGGCGAGCTGATTCGATCGCGCACCTTCCGCCGGCGCTACGCGCCCGAGCGCTTCGGCCCCGCCGGCGTGCTCGCCTCGACCAACACGATTCTGCACGAGCGGCAGCTCGAGGAGTACTACTGCACGCTCTGCTACGCGGTCTTCGATTTCAAGCGCCGGACGATGACGATGGCGAACTCGGGGCTGCCGTATCCCATCCGCTGCAGCGACGGGCGGGCGGAGCAGATTACGCTGCCCGGCGTGCCGCTGGGCTCGTTTGCGGGGTCGACCTACGACGAGGTGTCGTTCGACCTCGCCAAAGGCGATCTCTTCGTGTTCTGCACCGACGGCGTGTTCGAGGCCAACGACGCGCTCGGGCGCGAGTTCGGCGCCGAGCGGCTGCTGCAGGTGGTGGGCGCGACGCGCACCTCCACCGCGCGCGAGATCGTCGACGCCATTTTCACGGCGGTGCAGGAATTCCGCGGCGACACGCCGCCAAACGACGACATGACGGCGGTCGCCCTGAAGATTCTGGTATGAACGCCGTCGCGCTCGCCCTCGGCGCCGTGCTCGCGGCGCAGTCGACGCCGGCCGCGGAGCTGAAGGCGAAGTTCGAGCGCCGCGTGCAGGAGATCACGGCGAGGCTCGACGGCGTGGCCGGGTACGTCTTCGTCGACCTGACCTCGGGCGAGAAGATCGCGCACCTCGAACGCGAGGTGTTTCCCACCGCCTCGACCATCAAGCTGGCGATCGTCTACGAGCTGTTCAAGCAGGCGTCGGAAGGACGCATCCGGCTGGACGAGACGATGACGCTCGATCGCAGCAAGGCGGTCGGCGGCGCCGGTGTCCTTGCGGAAATGGGCACGCCCACCCTGTCGATCCGCGACTACGCGGTGCTGATGGTCACGCTGAGCGACAACACCGCGACCAACGTGCTGATCGATCGGCTCGGGATGGACGCGATCGGCAGGCGGATGCAGGGCCTCGGCCTCGCGGCGACCAGGCTGCGGCGCCACATGATGGATGCCGCGGCCGCGCGCCGCGGCGACGAGAACGTCTCGACGCCCGACGAGATCGCACGCCTGCTGCAGGCCATGCCGCCCGAAGGGATCGAGCTGCTGAAGAAGCCGAAGGAGAGCCGGCTGCGCCGTGCGCTGCCGCCGGGCGTCGCCGCCGCCGACAAGCCCGGCGAGCTCGACGGCGTCCGCGTCGATGCCGGAATCGTCTACGCGAAGAACCGGCCGTTCGTGTTCTGTGTGATGACGACGTTCTTGAGAGAGGAAGCGGAAGGAGAGCGCGCGATCGAAGAGATCGCGCGCTCGGCTTACGAATACTACAGTCGCCTCGGGTATGGACCGCTCGGTCGCCGCATCGGGGATTGAACCCCTACTCTCTATCCCCTAGTCACGCTTCACGTACAGGTCCCGCTCGCGGATATGCAGCCCCAGAGGGCGGCCGCCGAGCTGCGCGACCTGTTCGACGCGTCCTTTCACTCGCACCCGTTCGCCCTTCGCGGGCATCCGGCTGCTTTCCGAAAGCACCGTCACTTCACCGGTGCCATCGTCCACCTTGTAGAAGCGGAACGGCACGAGCGGCAGGCCCCATGAGCTGGTGACGGTGCCGTTGATCGAGACGGTGCGGTCCTGGTAACGGCCGGGATGACGCTGAAGGTCCGCGATCTCCGGCGACCGCAGCGACATCGCGCAACCCGACGTGATGAGAGCGATCGAGGCGGCGGCAGCGAAACGAGTGACCCTGTTCATCATCGTCAGCCCTTCTGAAAAGAGCCGCGCCGAACCGTGAAACGAACGGCGGGATGCGGCGATGCCAGCGCCTGCCTGATGTTACGCACCCCGTTGATTCGACGCGACCCGTACCTCAGCACATCAAATCGCATGCCCGGCCGAGGCGGCCGGAATCATGAGAAAAGCGGAGCAAAGCACGGACCGTTCGTCCTGATTGGGAGACGCGGCTGACCTCAACGCAGAACGGTTCGATGAATCGCGCGGTGTCCGGCCGTCTCAGCCGCGCCGATTTCGCGCCGGTTTCTGTTGACCTCGCTCCAGCGAACGATTACGGTCAGCGGTTGATCGGACGGTGTTCGTTTCTGCAGCAAGGAGAGTTTCGATGAGGCTCACGATCCTGCGGCTGCTGGCGGCGACCCTTTTCCTCACCCTCGCGGCGGCCGGCACTGGTTACGCGCAAGGCAGCTTCTTCACCTCTCTCTCCGGCGCGGTCGTCGATACGCAGGGTGGGGTCATTCCCGGCGCCGACGTCAAGGTCAAGAACAACGGCACCGGCATCGAGAACAACACCGTCACCGGCTCGGACGGGACGTTTACGATTCCGTCGCTCCCGGGCGGCACCTACAGCGTCACCGTGACGCTCCAGGGGTTCAAGACCGTCACCCTCACCTCGGTGACGCTCAACGCCGCTGTGCCGGCCAACGTCAAGGTGACGCTGCAGGTCGGCGCGCTCGAGGAGAACGTCACCGTCACCGGCGACAGCGCGCTGGTCGTGCAGACGCAGACCCCCTCGATTGCCACCAACCTGACCGGCACGCAGATCACCAGCCTGCCGCTCACCAGCCGCAATGCGCTCGACTCGCTCACCTCGCTGCCGGGCTTCAACACCTCCGGGACGGCGCGCAATTCGACCGTCAACGGCCTGCCGAAGAGCGCCGTCAACATCACGCTCGACGGGATGAGCATCCAGGACAACTACAACAAGACCACCGACGGTTATTACGCTCGGCTGACGCCGACGCTCGATTCGGTCGAGGAAGTGACGGTGACGACGGCCGGCAATACCGCGGACGCCACGGGCCAGGGCGGCGTGCAGATCAAGTTCGTCACCAAGTCCGGCACCAACGGCTGGAACGGCACCGCCTACGAATACTTCCGGCACGACGCGCTGAACGCGAACTCGTGGTTCAACAACAGAGACCTGCCGCCCGATCCGGTCACCGGGAAAGCGCCGAAGACGCAGCTGCGGCACTATCAGCAGGGGATTGCGCAGGGCGGGCCGCTCGTCCGCAACCGCGCCTTCTTCTTCTTCAACTACGAAGACGAGCGGCGGCCGAGCCAGGCCACGTTGAGCCGCACGGTGCTGACACCGCAAGCAGCGGCGGGGCTGTTCAGCTACAACGTCGGCGGGACGGCGCGCCAGGTGAACCTGCTGCAGCTGGCCGCGGCGAACGGCCAGCTGGCCTCGCTGGACCCGACGGTGTCGAAAGCGCTCAACGACATCCTGGCGGCGACCAGGACGACCGGGAGTCTGACGGCGCTCAGCAACCCGATCGTCCAGCAGTACACCTTCCAGACCGACACCAACAACTTCAACCCGGCGCCCACCGTGCGGCTCGACTACGACGTGTCGCAGAACCATCGCCTCACCGGGTCGATGAACTACCGCCACGTCAACTCGACGCCCGACACGACCAACAATGCCTACCCGCCGTTCCCCGGCTTCGTGCAGACTGGCAGCCAGCAGTCGTCGCGCTGGACGACATCCGAGTCGCTGCGATCGACGTTCCGATCAAATCTGGTCAACGAATTCCGCGTTGGCGGGACCGGCGGCGCCACCCTGTTCTCACCCGAGTTGACGCCGTCGATGTGGGACGGCACCGGCGGCATGCGGCTCGATCTGTTCAACGCGTGCTGCGGCGCCGGCTTCCGCCTCACCAACCTGAACACCGGCAACACCGCGATCAACGGCGGCGCCGCCAACGGCCAGGCGCGCGAAGCGTCGACCAAGGTGATCGAGGACACGGCAACCTGGATCACCGGCCAGCACAGCGTCTCGTTCGGCGGCTCGATGATCCAGGCCGACGTCTGGCAGACGCAGCAGACGATCGTCCCGACGGTGACGTTTGGCGTCAACGCAACCGAGCCGGCGGCGTCGATGTTCACCGCCGCGAATTTCCCCGGCGCGTCGGCCGCCGACCTGATCAACGCGCAGAGCCTCTACGCGTTGATCACGGGTCGCGTCAACTCCGTCACCGGCACCGCGCGCATCACACCCGAGGGCGACAAGTACGTCCCGCTCGGCCAGTCGAGAGCACAGGGCCGGCTGCGCGAGTTCGATTTCTACGCGCAGGACTCGTGGCGCGCCCGTTCGAACCTCACCATCAGCGGCGGCGTCCGCTACGTGCTCGCGCTGCCGTTCTACCCGACCAACAACAGCTACGCGACGGTGACCGAAGAAAGCCTGTACGGCATCTCCGGCGTCGGCAACCTGTTCAAGCCGGGAACGCTGACCGGCACCAGGCCCAGCTACATCCAGTATCCGGCGGGCACCTACGCGTACAAGACGGACAAGAACAACTTCGCGCCCAGCGGCGGCGCCGCCTGGCAGGTTCCGGGGCAGCAGAACAGGCTGGGCCGGTGGCTCTTCGGATCCCAGGAAGGCGACAGCGTGATCCGCGGCGGCGCTGCGGTCGCCTACCAGCGCCCCGGCATGGTCGACTTCACCGGCCCGTTCGGCGACAACCAGGGGCTGCTGGTGAACCTGCTGCGCGACTCGAACAACGTCGTCGGCAGCCTGCCCGCGCTGCTGCGCAACCCGGCGCAGGTCGCGCTGCCGGCTCCGCCCTCGGTGAGCTACCCGATCGTGCCGGCCGCGAATACGAACACCGTCAACATGTTCGATTCGAACCTGCAGATGCCGTACACGGCGTCTTACACGGTTGGCTGGCAGCGCAAGCTCGGGAACGACACCGCGATCGAGCTGCGATATGTCGGCAGCCGGCACCGGCAGGACTGGGAGACGATGAACATCAACGAGGTGAACATCGTCACCAACGGGTTCGTCAACGAGTTCCGCAAGGCGCAGGCGAACCTGCAGGCGAACATCGCGGCGGGCCGCGGCGCCACGTTCGCGTACACCGGCGCGCCGGGGACGACGGCGCTGCCGATCTTCCTCGCCTACCTGAACGGCCTGCCGGGCGGGCAGGCGGGCGATCCGAGCCTCTATACCGGGGCCTTCTGGACGCAGGCGTCCTTCGTCAACTATCTCGCGGCGATGAACCCGAACCCGTTCGGCTTCATGTGCAACAACGCACCGGCGTGCACGACGGCGACGCTCGGCAACGGCTTCCTCGGCCTCCCGGCGTTCCGAAACAACGCGGCGCGGGCCGGCCTGCCGGCGAACTTCTTCGTCGCCAACCCCGACATGCTCGGCGGTGCGAACCTCACCACCAACTCCGGCGGCACCAACTACAACTCGATGCAGTTCGAGTTCCGCAAGCGCCTCACCGATGGCCTCGCCTTCAACACCAGCTATGCGTGGGGCCGCGCCACCATCCTGCAGCGCTACGGCTTCACCCGCCCGGTGGCGGAGATCCTCCAAGCCGGGCAGATTGGCGGCGTCCAGCACGCGCTCA
>Ga0207428_10002978_pt1 | contig 16738 bp, 20 predicted proteins | sample RhiMethybrSRZTD1_FD_187600 | JGI IMG/M metagenome (GOLD analysis project Ga0207428, IMG submission 187600) | Populus rhizosphere microbial communities from Tennessee, USA - Rhizosphere MetaG P. TD hybrid SRZTD1 (SPAdes) (version 3) | ecosystem: Host-associated > Plants > Roots > Rhizosphere >...
TCCTGTTGTCGTGTCGCGTCCGGTTGTTCCGGGCGAGGGAGGAAGGTTTGCTCCCTTTGCTGCGGGCGGGACGACACTGGTGTACCGATTACGCAGCAACTCGCGTACTCCACTGCAGTGGGTCAGCCGCGATGGCGTGAGCGCCGGTCGAATCGGCAACCCCGACGGGAGCTATCGCTACCCGTCACTCTCGCCAGATGGGACGAAGCTCGCCGTTGTCCTCGGCGATGCTGAAACGGACAAGCCGGACGTGTGGGTCATCGATCTCGCACGCCAGACCAACGAGCGGCTGACCAACGATCCTGTGGGCGCCTTTTATCCGCACTGGATGCCGGACGGGCAACACATTGTCTTTGCATCGGCGCGAGGCGGCCAGTGGCGGACCTATCGGCAGTCGATCACGGAAAACCACGATACGCCGCTCGACTCTGACCGCGATCCCTTTGGACAGTACCCAACAGCGATTACGCGCGACGGCAGATTCATCGTGGCTGAGCAAGGCCAGACCGGCGTATGGCTTCTGCCTCTCATGCCCGGCACAAGCCCTCAGCGTCTTCTTGATGGATGGCATGGCCGCGTGTCCCCGGACGGACGCTGGATCGCCTACACCGCTGAGGGGACCGGCGTCCCCGAGGTCTACGTCACGTCGTTTCCTGTTCCGACTACCCGCTGGCGCATCTCAACCAACGGCGGCGTCGATCCTCAGTGGCGGCAAGATGGCCGAGAGCTGTATTACGTGGCAGGTCACAATACGCTGATGGCCGTTCCCGTCAGGACGGGTGAGTCATTCGAGTTCGGCAGGACCCAGCCCCTTTTCCCCATCCTGCCCGATACCGCCGATCTCGGCGGACTGGGCGCCATTTATGCGCCCGCTCCCGACGGCCAGCGCTTCGTCGTCACTGAATCCCGGAGCGCCCAGTCTCCCGTCGGCGTCGAGGAAATGCTGCTGACGGTGACGATGAACTGGAGTCCCTCAACCCACTGAACTCTCGCGTGAGCCACTTTCGGCGCCGTTTCGGCCGTTAGGGAAGAAGGCACAACGCAGCGCCCAACGGCGCAAGGGGGAACCATGTCCAGAGCACACTCGCCTGCGGCGACCTCGTCCGTGAGGAGCGCCCGCACACTCTTCCTCTGTTTTTGTCTCCTGGTGATGTCGACTGGCATCGCTGCCGCAGACGTCGTGACCGATTGGAACGCCCGTGCCGGTAAAGCGGCGCTCGCCGCGTGCATCGCGCCGGGTGACGACCCGCTCCATGAGTCACGAATGTACGCGATGGTGCACGTCGCGATCCACGATGCGCTCAACGCGATCGATCGCCGGTCTCGGCCGTATGCGTACGATGCGTCGGTTGCGCCATCAGTTTCCCTTGATGCTGCCGTGGCAGCCGCGGCCCGCGACGTTCTGGTCGCAACGATCGGTCAGCTGCCGTTCCCCTCGCCGTGTGTCGCAGCCGGGATCGCGAGCGCCGAGGCTGACTACGTGGCGGCGCTTGCCGCGATTCCTGCCGGCACTGTAAAGAGCCAGGGGATTGCGCTGGGACAAGCCTCGGCAGCGGCGATTCTCAAGGTGCGCGCGAACGACGGCTCGGACACGCCGTTGCTTGATTTCGGCTACCCGCAAGGCGTCAATCCCGGCGAGTATCGGTTCACGCCGGGAGTGACGTTCGCGTTTGCCCCGGGTTGGGGCAGCGTGACACCCTTCGCGTTGAATCACGCCTCGCAATATCGCGCCAACCCGCCCTACAACGTCACCAGCAAGAAGTACGCAGACGATCTCAACGAGGTCAAGGCACTCGGCGGCGACAACATCACGACTCCGAGCATGCGCACGGCCGAGCAGACCGAGATCGGATTGTTCTGGCTGGAAAGCTCGCCGCTCGCCTGGAATCGCCTTGCGCGCAGCGTATCGGCCAATCGCGGGTTGGACGTGTGGGAGAACGCCCGCCTGTTCGGCCTCCTCAACCTGGCGTTGGCCGATGGCTACATCGGTTCATGGGAGTCGAAATACGTCTTTAATTTCTGGCGACCAGTCAGCGCAATTCAACTGGCTGATACCGATGGGAATCCGGCAACGACAGGCGACCCGACGTGGACCCCGCTGCAGTTCACCTATCCGATGCCCGACCACGATTCCGCCCACTCCGTGCAGGGGGGCGCGGCGGCGCAAGTCCTGCGCGACTTCTTCGGTACCGACAACATTGGCTTCAGCGCGTGCAGCCTGACGCTGCCCACCGGCAGCCGATGTACCGATTTATCACCGGTGTTCCGTCACTTCGACACGTTCTCCCAAGCGGCCAACGAAAACGGTCTGTCGCGAATCCTTGTCGGCATCCACTTCCGGCATGCCGTCGAAGAAGGAATTCAACACGGTCGCCAAATCGGCAAGCGTGCGGTCAATCTGCTTTTGAAACCAGTGAATTGAGGTCATTTGTGATGGCAACCCATCCGGCTGGCGTCGTATAAGTAGTCAAGGGCTCTGCCCTTGATATCCCGGCGAAGCCCCTGACTAGTTGCAGTGTTTGTTTGGCGCGCTCCGCGCGCCGGCACGTTATGCGGTCGGAACAACGAGTACAGGACTCGCGTTTCGGGCCGCATGACGGGCAAAGAACGAACTTCTCTTGACTAGAGGCGGGACAAACCGGTGATCGGGAAGATTGCGCTCGAGGAGCACTTCGCGCTGCCAGAGACGCTGGCAGATTCCACTCGCTATGCAAGCGGACAGTCGTGGTCGCTGCTCGAGCAGCGGTTGTTGGATGTTCACGATCACCGTGTGTCGGAGATGGACGCGCACGGCATCGCGTACGCGATCCTCTCGCTGAACTCTCCCGCAATTCAGGCGATCGCGGATCGATCTCACGCGATCGAGATCGCCCGCCGCGCCAACGATGTGCTCGCAGAAGCTGTCGCGCGCAAGCCGGATCGACTTGCCGGTTTCGCGGCACTCCCGCTGCAGGACCCCGATGCGGCGGCAGAGGAACTCACTCGCGCGGTCACACAGCTTGGATTCAAGGGCGCGCTCGTAAATGGATTCTCGCAGGTCGCCAGCAGCGAGAACGTGATGTATTACGACCACCCGGCGTATGCCTCGTTCTGGCGGCGCGCCGAAGAGCTCGACGTGCCCTTCTATCTGCACCCGCGCGAACCGCTGGCCTCGCGCGAACCGATCTACGACGGGCATCCATGGCTGCTCGGGCCAGTCTGGGCGTTCGCTGCGGAGACCGCCGTCCATGCGCTGCGATTGATGTGCAGCGGCCTGTTCGATCGGCATCCTCGCCTGACGTTGATCCTCGGCCACCTGGGCGAGGGATTGCCCTACAACGCGTGGCGCATCGACCATCGCTTGCGCAAGATGCCGCAGGGCCTTCCCGCGCGCCGGACGATCACGGAATACCTCCGCTCCAACGTCTTTCTCACGACGAGCGGCAACTTTCGAACGCCGACGCTCATCGATGCGATCGCCGAAGTCGGTGCCGATCGCGTGCTGTTCTCGGTCGATTACCCCTTCGAAGAGACCGCCGACGCAGCCACGTGGTTCGACAGCGCTCAGATCTCCGAGCGCGATCGGCTCTGCATTGGCTCCGAAAACGCTACCAGGCTGTTCAAGCTGTAGTTCGCTGGTACTGATCATGTCCGCAGACGCGCCGCGATCGCGGCCGCGATGGCATGCGCCGCGCGCGGATCCGGATGCCCGTCACCGGGAATACGCCACGTCCGGTCGAGCTCGACCCGCACGACGGGAAGGTTCGTGCCGTCGAGGACTCGTTGCCGAAGCGCCTGCTCGGCGGGCTCTTCAGGCATGAACTGCGGCATCACGATGACGGGCACGGCGCCACGCATCCGCGCAAGATCGCAGGTTGCCTGCAGGACTTCGCGTGTGACGGCGATCCCCCGTTCGATCGTCTCCTCCTTGCGGTAGCGCATCACAAGCCGCAGGATTTCGAGCAGGCGCCAACGCTCGGTTGCGGGCAACCACACGAGGCCCTGTCCGAGGTGAGGCCGATCGTCATCCATGTTCCGGTCGAAGAGCGCTGGCGCGAAGACCGAGACGACGGCAATCGGTTGCCGGAAGCGTGGGAGCTCGGCCCGCAGCCGCATGAATGCCTGATCGCTGGCGTACGCAGAGACGGCAAGATTGGCGCTTTGTACCCCGAGTAATGCGCCAGTCTGGGCGGGCACGCTCTCCTCCCACGTGAGCCCCTCGCCGACAATCGTCGACTCGCCGGTGAAGACGATGGTCGGACGATCGGGGTCGACTGGCTCGCCGAGCCCGCGCACGCGATAGCCCAAGCCGTCGAACGCATACTCGATGGTTCGTCCACCGTCCATCAGCCGTGCGAGGCGCGACGGCACGAACGTCCATCCCAACTGCGGATCGAGACGACGCCGAGGCTCCTGGCCAACTGGCTCCTCATTTGCGGCGTGGCGATGGACGTATCGGAGCGTGACTTCGCTCGTGACGATGGCCAGCGGCACCGCGAGCATCACGCCGAGTGCGAGAGATCCATTGTGTGCGACGAAGCGGCCGAGGCGTGGCCGGAGCCACACCACAATGCTCGTTCCCACGATTACGGCCACGATGCGGCCAAGCGACGCTGACCAGACGTACACACGACGAGAAACAAAAAATGCGGGAAGGAAATGTCGATCGAACCACTGCTGATTCGCGACGATGGCCCACACGATGAAGGCGCAGCCGAGTAACGTGAGCGTGAGCTCGACAGCGATACGGACCGCGACGCGCGCAACCACGGTGCTATCTTAGGATCGCTATGCAATCGACGCGGCCCCTTGTGCGACCGACGGGGTTCGATCGAATGCTCGCGCCGCTCCATCGCTGGATCTGGCGCGACCACGAGCGGCGCGTTCACAAACTGATGAGGTTCGGCGAGACCGAAACCGACGGGGGCCGCGACATCCTGCGCGCCGCGGAGGTGACATCAGATCCACTGCTCCGTCGCCTGTATCTCGTTCATGCGATCGACGAACTGCGTCACGGCGCGATGTTTCGACAGCGTGCCGCTTCGTTGCTCCAGGCGCTTCGCTCCTCGTCAAAACCAGTGTTTCGTGCCGACTGGCTCGCCCCCGGCGGGCATGGCGCCGACGATCTCGAAGTGGATGGCGAGTCGGATCATTCGATGCTGGCCTTTCTACACCTCTCGGAAAAAGCTGCCGCGAGCCGGTTCACGGTGTATCGCGACGTGCTTCGGGACGACCCGCCGACCTATGCGGTGTTCGACGAGATCCTCCATGACGAGACGTTCCACATGAACTACACGCTCACGCAGCTGGCGCGGATCTCGCCGCAGCATCATCGCCGGCACATCTGGCGGGCGCGCTGCGGCCGCCTGTGGAAGGCCTATCTCCGAGTTGCGAGCGCGCTGGCTGGTGTCATCGGCACGCTGCTCATGACCGTCCAGTACTTCGTGTTGATGCCACCGTTCGCCTGGCTGGCCAAGCGTGGCGCGCGACGGGAGCGCCAGGGATGGACTGCGGCCGACCCTGATGCAGGCGATTCGCTCACGCGACAGTATTGACGCTGGCTCTATGAAAATCCTCGGCATCTCGGCGCATTACCACGACTCGGCCGCCGCGCTGATCATCGACGGGATGCCCGTGTGCGCGGTGCAGGAGGAGCGGCTGTCGCGCCGGAAAAACGATGCGGCGTTTCCACTGCTGGCGATCGAATGGTGCCTCCAGCATGCCGGTCTCGAGCCCGACGATCTCGATGCCGTCGTCTTCTACGAGCGGCCGATGTTGAAGTTCGATCGGATCCTCACGTGCGCCCTGCGTGCCTTTCCGCGCTCGTGGCAGACATTTCCCGAGGCGATGAAAAGCTCGCTCGGTGAAAAGGTCTGGGTGCGCGGAACGATTTCGTCCTACCTCGGGGTGCCCTCGCGGAAGATCCTTTTCACCCGTCATCACCAGTCGCACGCCGCGGCGGCGTTTCTCGCCGCTCCCACCGATCGCGCCGCGATCCTGACGACGGACGGGGTGGGAGAGTGGGCGACGCTCACGGTCGGTCACGGGACGCGCGGCACGAACGGCGGCACCGCGATTACGCTGCCGCGTGAAGTGAGATTTCCTCATTCGCTCGGCATGCTGTACTCGGCGTTTACCGCCTATCTCGGCTTCGCGATCAACGAGGACGAGTACAAAGTGATGGGGCTTGCCGGCTACGGTCGACCGACGGTCGTCGACAAGGTACGCCGTCTGATTCGTCAGACCGCGGATGGCGCCTTTGCGCTCGACCTCGATTACTTCGAATTTCATTCGACGGCAAGACGCTCGTACTCATCGCGCTTCGTCGATCTGTTCGGGCCGCCGCGCCTTGCCTACGAGCCGATCGATCTGTCCAGCGCCGACGGACAGCGTTTTGCCGACTGCGCGGCCAGCGTGCAATGCGTCCTCGAAGATACGCTCGTGACGCTGGCGCGGTCGCTGCACGAGGAAACCGGGCTCTCTGATTTGTGCCTCGGGGGCGGAGTCGCGCTCAATGGGCTCGCCAATGCGCGAATCCTCGCCGAATCGGGCTTCACGCGTGTTTTCGTTCCGCCGGCGCCAGGCGATGCAGGGTGCGCACTTGGCGCGGCCCTGTACGCCGATCGCATCCACTTTGGCAGTCCCGATCGCGATATCCCCGATCATCCGTTCTGGGGGCCGTCTGTCGACGGCATGGAGTTGGCCAGAATTGCGTCAGAGGACGGCCACCCGGTCGATCGGTGCGAAGACGAGGACGTCCTGATTGGTCAGACCGCGGACGATCTCGCAGCCGGCCGCGTCGTCGGATGGATGGACGGCGCACTCGAGCTCGGACCTCGCGCACTCGGTCATCGCAGCATCCTCGCGTCAGCCGCGGGGACCGAGATGCGCGATCGGCTCAATCGCGAGGTCAAGTTCCGTGACGAGTTCCGCCCCTTCGCACCAGTCGTCCCGATTGAGGCTGCGGATCGCTACTTCGAGATTCCAGCTGGAGGAGCGCGTCTCGCGCGTTTCATGTCAGCCGTTTTTCGCGTGCGGCCGGAATGGCGCGCCGCGCTCGGCGCGATCACTCACGTTGACGGGACGACACGGCTGCAGGCGCTCGATCGCGAGATGTCGCCACGGTTGTACGCGCTGCTGCAGGCGTACGGTCAGCGAACAGGCGTCCCGGTTCTGCTCAATACGTCGTTCAATCTCTCGGGCGAGCCAATCGTCAATCGCGCGGTCGAAGGGTATTCGACCTTCCTGCGCTGCGGAATCGATGTCCTCGTGGCTGGTCAGACGCGAGTCACGAAGAAGACGTCTGAAGTGAGTAGGGAGTAACGTGATCAAGAAACGAAGCCGCCTCAGGCGCGGTCTCATCGTTCTCGGAAGCACGGGCGGTTCCATCGCACACCTGACGAACGGCTTGTGGCGTAGCGAGTCGCAGAAACGGTGGCTCATCCCGTTGGCGGTATTTCTGTGCCTGACGGGTCTGATTCTGATTCTGGCCACGAGCGTCGAGGCGCTGGCGCCATTCATCTATTCGATCTGGTGAGCGTTCTTTGCGCGGGACAGTCAGCGCGCGTCACCTCCAAGGAATCAGGCTGCTTTTGGGAGTTGGCAGTTGGAGGTTGGGCATTGACGCGTTTTGAGCATCCTGTCAGGCCCATTCAGTGATGGAAGAGCAGTTCCGCGAGCTCACGGCGTGCCCCGGCTGCGGGGCCGAGCTGGCGGCGGACTGGTCGTGCCAGGGTTGCGGAGCGCGTTATACCGCGCTCGATGGCATCCCCGATCTTCGGCTGGCCAGTGAACCGCGCGTCGAAGTCGTGCGACGTTTCTATGACGAGGCGCCGTTTCCGGGATACCCGCCACACGACACGCTCGTCTGGCTGCGGGCGCGAGCCGGTCGCAGCGAGTTTGCGCGTCTCCTCGATCGTGCGGTCGCCCTCGACGCGCGAATTGTCGAGATCGGGTGTGGCACAGGGCAGATGAGCCTGTATCTGTCGCGGGCGAGTCGAATCGTCATCGGTGCCGATCTCTCGCGCGAATCGTTGCAAGTGGCAGCGTCGGCGGCGCAGCGGTTCGGGCTCGATCGAGTGCGATTCGTCGAAACCGACCTGCACCGGCCAGGGTTGCGACCGGCATCGTTCGATGTCGTGTACTCGTCTGGCGTCCTGCACCACACGCCCGACCCTCGGGTTTCGTTCGCGCGGCTGGTACGACTGGCGCGACCGGGGGGAACCATCGTGCTCGGGCTGTACAACGCGTTCGCGCGAATTCCGCTGCGGCTGCGGCGAGCGGTCACTCGTCTCTCGAGATACCGCTTGATCCCGTTCGATCCCGTGATGGCCGAGCGCCGCCAGCAGGCGGACCGGCGGGAGGCCTGGCTCCGCGATCAGTATCGCCACCCGGAGGAGCACCGCCACACGCTGGCGGAGGTCCAGCGCTGGTTCGCCGAGAACGGCGTGGAGTATCTCCGTTCGTATCCGAGCGCCGTGCTTGGCTCGGAGCCAGGCGAACTCTTTGCAGCCGCCGAGGACAACTGGCGGCTCGAAGGCTGGCTTGCCCAGATTGGCTGGATTCGCGCGCTGGGCCACGAAGGAGGCGTGTTCGTCACGATCGGCCGGCGCGTTTGACATGCGCGTTCGTCGAGAGCAAAGAATTATCAGTGGCACTCGTCGTTCTTCTCCGAGGCGTCAATGTCGGTGGTTATAGAGCTTTCCGCCCACGTGCGCTTGCCGATCAATTGAAACAACTCGGGGTTGTCAATATTGGTGCAGCGGGGACGTTCGTCATCCAAAAGCCAGTAGCGCCCACGCAGCTGCGCGCGGAACTGACGCGTCGGCTCCCCTTCGAGACCGAGATCATCATCTGCCAGGGTCGCGAGATTATCCGGCTGATGTCACTGGAGATCTTCACTGAGGAGTCCGCGCGCCCTGGCATCGTCCGTTTCGTGAGCGTGCTGTCTCGATCCCCTCGCCTGGCGCCACCCTTGCCGATGACTCTTCCGACGCGCGGCCAGTGGCTGCTGAAAGTCCTGGCCCGCGAGGGCAGGTTCGTCGTCGGTCAGTACCGGCGCCACATGAAAGCGATCGGCTACCTCGGCACGCTGGATCGGCTTTTCGGGGTACGGCTCACGACCCGCAACTGGAACACGATGGCCGCCATCGTCAAGGTCCTGGAGGGATGATTTTCCGCAACGCAGAATCCTCTGATTGCGAGGCCCTGGCCCACTTGCACGCACTGAGTTGGCGCCGCTCGTATCAAGGGATTCTCGCGCAAGAGTTTCTCGACAACTGCGTTGAAGACGATCGTCGCCACATATGGCGGGCTCGCCTTGCGGATCCGAAATCTGAAACGCAGTTGGTGCGAGTCGCGGTCGAGGAGGCTGCGATCGTCGCCTTCGTGTGCGTGTTTCTCGATCAGGATGAACGGTGGGGAGCGCTGGTCGACAACGTCCACGTACATCCTGACTTGAAAGGTCGAGGCATTGGACGCCAGTTGATGGCTCACGCGGCCTCCTGGGTTATCGATCGGAGGCCGGCGAGTCCGCTACATCTGTGGGTCTTTGAAGAGAACCATTCGGCGCGAGCCTTTTACGAGCGCTTCGGTGGCATCTCAGTGGAAAGGTCCATTCACCACGCCCCTGACGGCAATGACGTCCCAGCAATCCGGTATGTGTGGAGTGATCTCGCGAAGCTCGTGAAAGAACTCAATCCGACATCGTGATCAGGGTTGTGGGGCGCAGCGTGTGAAAAACGCAATAGACTATCCATCTGGGCGGTACGGAGGACGTATGAAACGCTTGTCCTTGGTGATCGCTGCGACGATGGTTGCGCTCGCGGGTTGCAGCGAAGCGCCCACGGCGCCATCACCCGCACCCGTGACGCTACGGGATGTCCAGGTCAGCATGTGGGGTTTCAACGGGACATTCACCAGCGACGGGGCCGTGCTGCTCGGGCGAACGTTTCAGATCACCGCAACGGCTCGGTTCTCGAACGGCGGCGAAGACGTCACCCGTGCGGCGTCGTGGGAGAGTTCCAATCCGAGTGTGGCGCCGATTACGCCTGGCGGCCTGCTGACCGGCCTCGCCAATGGCAGCGCCGTGGTCACTGCGACGTATCAAGGGACGTCCGGCTCGCTCGTGGTGAGCGTCTCGGACATTCCCTGAACCAGCCTCGTCTCACGCCTTGGCGTCCCGGTGATCGTGGCGGTCGAGGGTGCGGTCAGGCGACAACTCACCGTATGCGCATCGCCATCATCGGTAACTCCGGTTCTGGGAAATCCACGCTTGCGCGTCAGCTGTCCGCAGTGCACACGCTGACCTCGCTCGATCTCGACACGATCGTGTGGGCGCCTGGGAAGATCGGCGTTCTACGAGAACGGGACGCCGCGGCGGCCGACGCCAAAGCTTTTTGTGAATCGAACAGACGCTGGGTCACTGAAGGATGCTACGGCGCGCTGACACAGCACGTGCTCGCATACTCGCCCGTCCTCCTCCTTCTCGACCCCGGTGTCGTTGTGTGCCTCGCCAATTGCCGCAGCCGCCCCTGGGAGCCGCACAAGTATGCGTCGAAGGAACAGCAGGACGAGAAGCTCGACTTCCTGTTGTCGTGGGTGCGTGCGTACTACACGCGCGAGGACGATCTGTCGTTGCGGTCGCATCGCGCCTTGTTCGACGGTTACCGCGGTCCCAAGCATCTGCTGACGCAGACAGTCGATCGCGCGTTCATCGACGCGCAGCCACTTCGTTGGTTCAGCCATCAGGTGGACGACTTCGCCGCGCGTTTCCAGGCTTGCGCGATTCCAGAGAGTGCCTGGACGCATTCCGCGCACATGGTCATCGGGCTCTGGCACGTTCAGAGGTACGGTGCGGGGGAGGCGTTGGCGCGGCTGCGCAGTGGCATACGCCGTCTCAACGAGAGTCACGGCGGCGTCAACACAGAGACGCGCGGGTATCACGAAACCATCACCGTCGCTTACGTGCGACTGCTGGCGCAGTTTCTCGAAGCTGGTCCAGCCGCGCCACTTCCGGATCGCGTCGCGGCTCTGCTGGATAGTCCGCTCGCGGCGAAGCGAATGCTGTCGGCCTTTTACTCGACCGATCGCCTGATGTCCACGATCGCGCGAGCGCAGTGGGTGGAGCCCGATCTCGCGCCGCTGCAACTGTCGTCAGTTCTTGTTGCGAGCGGTGTCTAGCGTTATCCACGAGCCAGACGGCGATGCCGAGGGGCGCGCGCGATCGAGCGCATCGCAGTTCAACGGAGGAACATGCTGTACCTGGTTGTCGAACACTTTCGAGGCGGCGACGCACTCCCAGTGTACCGGCGTTTTCGCGACCGGGGCCGTCTCGCACCTGATGGCCTGAAATACGTGTCGAGCTGGGTCACGCAGGATCTCCGCCGCTGCTTCCAGATCATGGAATGCGATGACCCTTCGCTCCTGGAACAGTGGATGGCCCGTTGGGAGGACCTGACGGAGTTCGAAGTGATCCCCGTGATGACATCGGCTGAAGCGGTTGCAACAGTTGCTCCCCGGTTGTAGCGGGCAAATGAGGAGGCTCGCTCAGCCTCGACGAGGTCTCCGCGAGGCGACATTGAAGATTCGGCGTCGCTCTCTAGATGGCCATGTCGCTCGGTCGTCCGGCAATGTCCGGGAACGCTTTGAGAATCTGTTTGTCGAACGTCACCAACGGAAGCCGACGCCTTCGTGCGAGCGCCACGAACAGGGTGTCGTACGCCGACAAGCCTGAGTCCAACGACAGGGTCAGGGCGCTCTGCCAAAGTGAGCCAATCGGCACCGATCGCAAGCGAAGGCGGCTGGCGAAATCGAGACGGCGATGACCTTCGTTAGCCGAGAGTGTGCCCGTTCGAACGGCCATCCACACTACGTTCGCTAGTTCCGTCTGCCAGTGTGCAGGTGCCACGGGTTCGTCAGTCGCTTGCCAGAACTCGCGTGCTTCTCTCACATGAAGGGGTGTGGGTTGCAGAGCAGGTCGTGGCGGCGAGGCAGGCCGGGGCGTTGGGCGCTGTTCGAGTTGGCGAAGCAAGAGGAATCGCCTATGCTCGTCGGGTGTCTATCCACACTTTGCAGTCACGCGTCTTCTTATCAGTTCGCTCCAGGCTCCTTCTCAGTGTCTTCCTGTTCTTTTTCGTCGGCTGCAGCTCTCCTGTTCCAGGATCGGATGACCGGCAGCCGTCGACTGGCAGTGGCCCTGGCAATCCGAAAGTGCCGGCAGGCGCCAAGAGCTCCGGCGGCATGCACGGCGTGATCGAGACCGACAAGGGACCGATCGAGATCGAGTTCGTTCCGTCTGACGCCCCGAAGGCCGTCGAAAATTTCCGGCTGCTTGCCGAGCACGGTTACTACGACAACCTGACGTTTCATCGCATCGTCAGAGGATTCATGATCCAGGGTGGTGATCCGTCTGGCGACGGGACCGGCGGCGAGAGCGCGTGGGGCGGCACCTTCGAGGACGAGATCAAACAGGACTCGGCACTCTATCGCGACGGGTATCGCCGCGGGGTTATGGCCATGGCAAACGCCGGGCCGAATACCAACGGCAGCCAGTTCTTCATCATGCATCAGGACTATGAACTGCCTCCGAATTACGTCATCTTCGCACGAGTGACGAAAGGGATGGAGGTCGTGGACGCGCTCGCCGACACGCCGACGCGGCTCGGCGCTGATGGTGGGCAGAGTCAACCGCTGACGCCACCAGTGATCAAGAAGGTGACGATCAAGCCGTAGCTTCCCGACGATGAGCCGCCGCGCGGTCGTGCGAGTGCTTCTCGTAGGCGTGGTCCTGATCTTCGGTGGAGAGGCGGTTTGCATTCTGGGACCGGACGAACGCATGGTGCACGTCGGGTGTCACGCCGCGCTGTACACTGGCATAGTCCTCTCCCGTGTCGGCGCACTTCTCGTGGCAATCAGGTGAATCGAAGAATTGGAATAAAGCCATGCGACTGCATCACGCCGCTGTTCTTGCTTTACTCATCGCCCCTGCCCTGAGCGGATTTGCAGGCCCCGTACCCGTCGCTGCGCAGGAGAATCTCGGCACCTACGAAGACCGCACCGCCGTCGAGGACGTGATGGCGCGCTATGTCTGGACGGTGGATTCGCTCGACGCCGACGGTTACGTCGCCGTGTTCACCGACGATGCCATCATCGATTCGAACGGGAACATCAGCAAAGGGCGTGCGGAGATTCGCAAGATCGTGACGAATCTCATTCAGCGGCGTGACGATAACAAGGCGAAGGGACTGCCGACAGCCAATCTGTACCACGTCATAAGCAACGTGCGCATCACGTTTCCGAAGCCCGGGGAGGCGCTGCATCAGTCCTACTGGCAGACCGTGCGCCGCGACAAGGACGACAAGATGACGGCCGCCGCAATGGGCCGATCCGAAGATCATCTCGTCAAGCGCAACGGCAAATGGTTGATTCAGTCTCGCAAGCTGACGGTCTTCACTGATTGATCAAGGAAACCCTGAGACTGGATTGAGATGTCCGGAATCGGCTTGCTGAATGAAAAGCCGCTTCACGCATCGCTGAAACAGTGGTACGCCCGGCCGGGGGATCGATTCGAGGTCGGGGTCGCCGGTTTCGTGATTGACATCGTGCGCGGCGATCTCCTGATCGAAATCCAGACGCGAAATTTCGCCGCCATCAAAGCGAAGCTGACGACGCTGGTCGGCTCGCATCAGGTTCGTGTGATCTATCCGATCGTCCAGGAGAGGTGGATAGTGCGGACGACGAGGGACGATGACGGTCGTGTCATCCGCCGCAAGTCACCAAAGCGGGGACGGTGGGAGGAGCTGTTCCGGGAAATGGTCAGCATTCCCCAGTTGCTGGCGAACCGGAACTTTTCGCTTGAAGTCCTGTTAATCAGGGAAGAAGAGACGAGGCGGTACGAGGGGAAGCGGCAATGGCGCCGGCGGGGATGGGCGATCGATGCGCGTCGGCTGCTCGCGGTTTTGGATCGGCGATTGTTCCACGGCACGGCGGACTGGCGAGGGTGTCTTCCGGCGGGACTGGAATCGTTCACGGCAAGAGATCTCGCAACCGCACTCGACACGCGCACTGATTTGGCCCAGAAGATGGCGTATTGTCTGCACAAGGGGAGTGTGACCGAGTTGATAGGTCGGCGCGGACGCGCCAACCTGTATCGAGCCCTGACCTGACTCTCGATCGATTGAAATAGTGCCGACCGATCGCGCGGCGAAGCGACTCACATGGGGCGTCCAGTTGGCCGTTGTGCTGGTATTGTCGCTTCTCGCCTTCGGATGGATTCTCGTCCCAGCGGCCGTCCCGATCGGGGCGACCGCCGTTCTCGTCGCGTACGCCATCGTCGTTTATGTCGGCGACCGCATGTACCGGGGAGGTATAGCAAGAACGGATCTGATCATCCTTGCATGTGGGGTCGCGTCGGCTGCAGTACTGATACGAGCCGTTGCAGTGCAATATCTCGGCAGGACCGCAGACAACGCCATCATGGTCATCGTCGTTCTTGCGTTGTGGCTGGTCCCGGGCGTGGTCGCGGCTGCGCGGACGCGGCGGATCGGACATGCCGTATTCAGCTCGACATTGAGCGCTCAGATTGGTTCGCTGGCCAATGTTGCCTTCATTCTCGCCTCCTACTACGTGTTACGAGGATCGCCAGCACAGGAGCGCTTCTTCCGCCTTGAAGGCACCTACGACGATTTCGCCCGCAGCGGCGTGGCCGATTTCGGCACGTTCGTAACGGGCGATCTCTTCGGGGGAGCGTTCTTTCATCTGTTGCTCGGCGGGGTGTTCGGGGCACTGCTGGGGGCGATCGGTGGCGCCCTGACGGTTGTCCTGATTCGAGTTCTCAAGCTCCCGGATCGACGCGCTGACGCAATTGCTGGACGGATCCCTCCATGTGTTTGATGCTCTACATCGCGACTGCCGAACCGTTGCCTGTCGCGTCATCAGTCGACTTGAGCATTGAAAGTGTCGACGCGGCTCGTCAGACTGTGACGCAGTGGTTTTCGTATCCGTCCGTGCGATTTGTCGGAGCTCACACGGGTTGCAGTTGCGGGTTCCCATCGGTCATCGCGGAGTCCCCAATCGAGTACTACGAGGGCATGCCGTTGTTGTCAGATGATCGCGTGGCCGATCTCCGCAGCGTTCGAGCGCTCATTGAGCTGATTCGCCACGCCGTCACCCCATCGCAGCACGTGGAACTTTATCCCGTCGGCGACGGTGACGAGTCGCAGGCGCCGAAGGGCGTCATCGAGTGGCAGCTGCACTCGCTCGATCCCGAGCGGTTCTTTTTCACCGAGCGATTCATACACGTCGTTCGCGCTGGAACGCGAGTCGTCTGAGATGCTCAAGCAACCAAAAGGACGGCCAGTCGTGATCGGCGTGGCCGACCATAGCGGGTGGGCAGTCCTTGTCTCTGTTGCAGCGGTCAATGGCAAACCAGCCGTCGTCGATCGACGACGAGTAGAGTTGATCGAGAAGGGCGTCCCCAGCCAGCCGTATCACCACGAAACGCTGTCACTCAGTGATACGGACGCCGAACGGATGCTGCGCCAGGTGAGGCGGTCGATTGCCGCGTGCACGACGACGGCCTTCGATCGCCTTGCGGCCGATCTGTCGCCGCAGTATAAGGTGTCAGCCATCACCATTCGACAGCCGCCGCTCGCCAGCCTGCCGGTGACGGTCGCGGAAGTCCACAGCTCTTACTACGTGCAATGTCGGGCTGATGGAATGCTCTATCACTCAGCGATTTGTGCGGCCGCCCGTGAGCGCGGCTGGACGGTGACGATTCATTCGCGAGGGGAGGAGTTGGCTATCGCCGCCGCCGCACTACGGGTCAGTCCGCGTGAGGTCGAGCGATTCCTGCACGATCTCCGGCACACGATGAAGTCGCCATGGACAGCGGAACATCGCAATGCCGTCGCTGCGGCAATTGGCAGCCTCAGAAAGCAGTCCAGACCGCAGCTCACATTCCCATGAATGTTAAAGGCTGACGACAAGAGGGCAGGATAATGCCCAACGTCATCGTCACCGGTGGTCCCGGCGCGGGCAAGACGACGCTACTCACGGAACTGGCCGCGCTGGGTTATGCAACCGTCGAAGAGTCTGCCCGGGCCATCATTGCAGAGAGACTCGCGAGCGGAGCGAGTCGCCGGCCGGACTTTCCCGCGTTCGCCCGAGAGATCCTGCGTCGAGATATCGAGAAATACCGCGGCCAGCCGCGTACGTCCAACTGGGTCTTCTTCGATCGTGGAGTGCTCGATGCGCTCGGCATGCTTCAGGAAGTCGCCCCCTTACCTGCACGCGAGCTGAAAGCGATGCTCTCCACATACACCTTTCATCCGACGGTGTTCATCCTGCCGCCCTGGGAGGCGATCTACGTGACCGACACCGAACGCGACCAATCGTTTGCCGAAGCCGTCAGCGTCCACACCAGGCTGGTCAACTGGTATCGTGCGTGTGGCTATCTCCTCTGCGAAGTTCCTCTCCTTCCAGCCGTGCAGCGGGCTGAGCATGTCCTGCGAATTCTGGCCACTCGAGCGCCCTCTTGCCGAGAATAAGTTTGCTGCTTCAGTGGTTCCTGGCATTGAAGGCTCGGCGTACGCGCCTTAGGAGGCCATTTTTCGTGAATATTTCGATTCTCGACGATTATTTCGACACGCTTCGTACTCTCCAGTGCTTTCGCAAACTGGACGGGCACGAGGTCACGGTATGGAACGATCATGTCCAGGATACCGACGCCCTCGCCGCGCGTCTGAAGAACACCGAGGTC
>Ga0207428_10002980_pt1 | contig 16729 bp, 11 predicted proteins | sample RhiMethybrSRZTD1_FD_187600 | JGI IMG/M metagenome (GOLD analysis project Ga0207428, IMG submission 187600) | Populus rhizosphere microbial communities from Tennessee, USA - Rhizosphere MetaG P. TD hybrid SRZTD1 (SPAdes) (version 3) | ecosystem: Host-associated > Plants > Roots > Rhizosphere >...
TCAGGACAGACTGGCCAGCCTCAAGCCGGTCAGGGGCAACCGGGGCAACCGGGGCAACCGGGGCAACCGGGGCAACAGGAACAAGGAGGACAGCCGCAGGGAGGATTCGGTGGTGGTGGCGGCGGTGGCCGTGGCGGCGGGCGTTTCGGCGCTCTGATCGGCCCCGCTCTCGATCCGGGGACGTATTTGGTCAAGCTCTCGGTTGACGGCAAGGAGATGACGACGAAGGTCGTTGTCGAGGCCGACAGCATCGACAGGTAGACGCGCCTTTTCAGGGATTCTTCTTCGCGGCTACGCCGCCCGATGTGCGAAAGCGGCTATGCTCTTCCGCGCATCGGGCGGCGTAGCCGCGGAAAAAACAAGGATGGTAATGACCGATGAATCGAAGAATGATATTGCCATTGCTGCTTCTGCTCACAATAGGCGCCTCCGCGCAAACGCAGAATGCGACCAGCGCGCCGAATTACCCTCAACCTGTCGAAGGCGATTTCGTCATCCGCGATTTCAAATTCGATAGCGGCGAGACCTTGCCGGAGTTGAAACTGCATTACCGCACGGTTGGCGAATTGAAGCGCGACGCTTCAGGCGTCGCCAGCAACGCCGTTCTCATCCTGCACGGCACGGGAGGCTCGGGCGCGGGCTTTCTTTCGAACCAGTTCGGAGGCGCGCTCTTCGGCTCTGGAAAGTTCCTCGACGCGACGAAGTATTTCATCATCCTGCCCGACGGCATCGGCCACGGCCAATCGTCGAAGCCCAGCAACGGATTGCGCGCGCGATTTCCGCGTTACGCCTATAACGACATGGTCACGGCTCAGTACAGGCTTTTGACCGAGGGGCTAAAGGTGAATCGTCTGCGTCTGGTGATGGGGACCTCGATGGGCGGAATGCATACGTGGCTGTGGGGAGAGAAGTATCCCGACTTTATGGACGCGCTCATGCCGCTGGCCAGCCTGCCGGTTCAGATCTCGGGCCGCAACAGGATGATGAGGCGAATGGTCATCGACTCGATCAAGAATGACCCCGAATGGAACAACGGCGATTACAAACAGCAGCCCATTCGAGGGTTGACGTCGGCGATCTATACGCTGCTGTTTATGACCAGCGCGCCGCTGCAGCAGTATAAACAGGCGCCCACCCGCGACGACGCCGACAAAATGTTCGACAACCTGGTTCGCGCTCAACTGGCCCGCGCCGACGCCAATGACATGCTTTACGCCTTCGACGCTTCGCGCGATTATGATCCCGCGCCCGATCTGGAAAAGATCAAAGCGCCGCTCATCGCCGTCAACTCGGCCGACGATCAGGTCAACCCGCCCGAATTAGGAATTCTGGAAAGAGAGATCAAGCGCGTTAAACGGGGCCACCACGTGTTGATTCCGATTAGCGATAAGACGCGCGGACACGGCACGCATTCGCTACCTGAATTGTGGAAACAATATCTGGCCGAGTTGTTGGAGGCGTCGAAGATGTAAACTTCCCTTCAAAGTCCAAGGAGATATTTGTTGGTCTTTGAAAAATAAATGCGACAACGCCCACCAGTCGCGGCAGTGACGACTGATTCTGGCCCGGCTTTGATGGTGTTTGAGAAATAAATGCAACCACGAATTCGGCAATCCGACTGACGGCAGCAGATGGGATTCAGCAGTCGTTGCATTTATTTCCTAAACATCATCAAAGCTTGGGAGAAATTCTCCTGCCGCGGAGCGGCATTTGAGCCTAGCCCGGCTTTTCAAAGCCGGGAGAGCCGTTACGTAGTTGTTTGAGTCGCCGCAGCGACGGTTGATACCGATCATCGGTATCAACCGTCGCTCCGCGACTGAGAACTGATATGCGATAGTCGCCCCGGCTTTGAAAAGCCGGGCTAAGCTCACGTGGTCGCTCCGCGACCGGGAAGACGGTTGTTGCATTTATTTTTCAAAGACCATAAAAGCCGGGGGAGCAGATACCATTTCGATGACTCGAAAAAACTGACCGAAGCGTAGGTCATAAAACGTCTATTCAGCCAATATTCAATACGACTTTCCCGACAGTCTTTCTCGTCGCCAGCGCGTTCAGCGCCCCCACGGCTTCCGCCAGCGCAAATGTTTGCGACACGACCGGTTTGATCAGCCTGGCCTCGTACATTGTGAACAGCGCATCCTGCGCCTCGCGCATGTATTCCGGATAATGTTCCAGAAAGCCTCCCCAGTAGACGCCGACGACCGACATGTTTTTGAGCAGGATGCGGTTAGCCGCGATTGAAGGGATTGTTCCGCCGGCGAATCCGATGACGAGCAATCGACCTTCCGGCGCGACGCATTTGGTCGAAAGATCGAAGATTTCGCCCCCCACCGAGTCATAAATCACATCCGCGCCGCGCCCGCCGGTGATGCGCTTAACTTGATCAACCCAACCTGCGTCGCTGTAATTCAGAACGTGATCAGCGCCTTGCGACAAACAGAATCGCATCTTCTCCTCGCTGCTCGCGGTCGCGATCACGCGCGCGCCGCGCGCCTTGCCGATCTGAATGGCGGACGAGCCGACGCCGCCCGCGCCGGCGTGAACCAGCAGCCATTCGCCGGGCATGACTGGCGCGCGATGCGTGAGCGCGAAATACGAGGTCTGATAGATCACGATCATCGCCGCAGCCTCTTCGAAGCCCATCGCGTCGGGAATGCGAAAGGCTTTTTCTGCGGGGGCGATCGAATATTCGCAATACGTCCCGCCCGTGGCCATCGCCTGGACGCGGTCGCCGATCTTGAATCCGTCCACTCCTTCGCCGACCGCGTCAACGACGCCTGCGACTTCTGAACCGGGTGTGAACGGGCGCGGCGGTTTGGATTGGTATTTCCCCTGAATCATCAGGATATCGAAGAAATTGAGCGCGGCGGCTCTGTTTTCGATCCGTATTTCGCCAGGCTTCGGTTCCGGAGAGGGAATGTCGGCGAACTCCATCTGATCGGGTTCACACCATTCGTTGACACGCCAAGCTTTCATGAAAAATCCGCCTTTCAATTGTTCCGATACTAACGGATTTTGTGGCGGTGAGCCCCGGAGGGGCGAAATGTTTATAGAGATGAGGAAATAATCCGTCCAAGCTCCGTCAGGAGCGACATCCACCGGAATGTATGTCGCTCCTGACGGAGCTAAAAACCAAACTCGCCCACGTTGCTATAAACATTTCGCCCCTCCGGGGCTCACGCAATAGCCATAACCACAAAATCCGTTAGTATCAACGATAGTTTGAAGTTTATTGCAATCGTCCGTACAGCCAGGTCTTGGCGAAGGTCCAATCGCGTTTGAGCGTGGCCACTGATATGTCCAATATTTCAGCGGTCTCTTTTTCGCTCAACCCGCCGAAGTAACGCAACTCGACCACTCGACAAGCTCTCTCGTCGATCTTTTCAAGCTCGTCGAGAGCCCCGTCCAGCGCGATCAAGTCCGGGCCAGGAGTCTTCTCCGACCTGGCTAATTCTTCAGGCGCAAGACTGTCGAGACGATGAGTGATTATCGCCGCGCCCTTCTTGCGCGATATATCAATCAGAATGCGGCGCATTTGTCTGGTGGCGATGGCGAAGAAATGTCCCCGGCTGTTCACATCGACTTTATCTTTTCCGAACAATCGCAGGTAAGTCTCATGCACAAGGGTCGTCGCCTGAATCGCCCGCCCGGCGCGGTCTCCGTTGAGATAACTTTGAGCCAGACGCAATAGATCCTGATAGATCAATCGGAACAATTCTTCGCCAGCCTCCCGGTCTCCACTACGCCACTGTTTGAAGAGCGCGGTGAATGTGACTGAGGTTAGCTCCACCATACTAAATCCTCCTGTATATCGGGCTGTATGTTTTGATTCTTTTGGTCTAAAGAATAGACTCGAAATATTTTTTTGCCCGGATGAGCTATTTACGTCTCACGCTACGCATTATGTACAAATGGAGCGGGAAAAAAAATGACTACGGAGCAGTGGCGAAAAGTCAGAAAATTGTTTGAGGAAGCCTTGGAACTGGCGCTTTCAGCGCGAGTGGAATTCCTGGCCACGAAGTTCGACGGGGACGATCGGATCCGCGCGCAGGTCATACAGATGCTGCATGATCACGAAGCCGCCGCCGGCTTTCTGGAAAGACCGCTCGACATCAGCGCTTCGGCAATTGCCTTTGCCGATGAAAGCCGTCAGGCCACCGGTCGAATGATCGGCCCATATAGGATTGCGCGCGAGGTCGGGCGTGGCGGGATGAGCGTGGTCTACCTGGCCGAGCGCGCTGACGACGCCTATCGCAAACAGGTCGCCGTCAAGCTGGTCTGGCCGGGTTTGATGAGCGGCGAGATCGAGCGCCGCTTTCGCCAGGAGCGCCGCATTCTGGCCGGGCTTGACCATCCGAACATCGCGCGCCTGCTCGACGGCGGCGTGGCCGAAGACGGATGTCAATATGTCGTGATGGAATATGTCGAGGGCGAGCCTATCACGGAATTCTGCGACTCGCGCAAACTTTCGATCACCGAACGATTGAAGCTGTTCCAGCAAATCTGCGCGGCCGTTCAGTACGCCCACGACAACCTGATCGTCCACCGTGATTTGAAACCGAGCAATATCCTTGTGGCCAACGACAGGACGGTAAAACTGCTCGATTTCGGCATCGCCAAGCTGCTGGATCCGTCTCTGCTGGGAATCGAAGATTCGCCGCCTTCGCAAACAGGATTTCATGCGATGACTCCGGAATACGCCAGCCCCGAACAGGCGCGCGGCGAAAGCATTACGACCGCCAGCGATGTCTACTCGCTCGGAGTCATGCTCTACGAACTGCTCACCGGACATCGGCCTTATCGAATCAAGAGCAGGACGCCGCATGAAGCCGCGCGGGTGATCAGCGAGGAAGAGCCGCCGCCGCCCAGCGTCGTCGTCAATCGAACGGTCGAGGTCGCCGTCGATGACGGCCGGAATCCGATCACACGATCGCCTCAACAAGTCAGCGAAACGCGCGAAGGCAAGCCGGAACGCTTGCGCGCTCGGCTGCAGGGCGATTTGGACGACATCGTGTTGAAAGCCGTGCGCAAGGAGCCTCAAAGCCGTTATCGCTCGGCTGGCGATTTCAGCGAAGACATCGCCAGGCATTTGAACGGTAAACCGGTCGTCGCCCGCAAGGGCACGTTGATCTATCTTACCACCCGATACGTTAAGCGACATAAAGCGGGCGTGGCCGCGGCCACATTGGTTTTGCTGACGCTTCTCGGCGCTGTCGTTTATTTTGTGCGGCAGGCGCGCATTGCGGAGGCGCAAACGCGCCGGCAGCTTCGATTGTTGTATGCGGCCGACATGCGTCAGGCGGGGCAGGACCTCGTGGACCGAAACCTGGAACGCGCCCGCGAACTTGTCGATCGGTATCGGGCGCATCCTGACCCTCAGTGGGATGACCGTTGGCGCGGCTTCGAGTGGTATTTTCTCTGGAAGGCGCTCCACACCGAACAGGCGAAGCTGCAACATCAGGCCACGGTCACCGACCTCGTTATCACGCAGGATGCGAAGAAGCTCTTTATCGCGTCGCGCAACGGAAAGATCGAAATCTGGGACGCCGGCGCAAAACATATGGAAGGCGTCTTCGCTGACCTTGAGGAACCGGTTCTCGGCCTGGCTATGTCAGGAGACGGAAAAAGACTGGCGGCATGTGGGGAGAGAGGGTTGGCGAAAGTCTGGGAGATCGCGTCCCGCCGAAATGTCTTTGAAAAACTCGTCCATGGCGACACGCGAATACGTACGGTCGCGCTGTCTCCTGACGGCGGTATGTTGGCCACCGGCGGCGATGACGCCGCCACAAGATTATGGAGAACCGATTCGGGAGAGTTGCTGCATAAGTTCGACTTCGCAGGCAAATGGGTGAGAACGGTTCAGTTCTCTCCCGACGGCAGGACTCTGGCGATAGGCGGCACCGGCGATCAGACCGTGCGGTTGTGGGATCTTAAAACATTCAATCTGGCCGCCGTTCTAAGCGACGGCTACGCTGACATTCTTCACCTTATTTTTTCAGAGGACGGAAAGACATTGTTTGCGGGAACGCGGGATGGATTCATTCGCGTTTGGGATGTGGCCAGTGGGAAATTGCGCCAAACCTACACAGGACATCGGGGGCTGGTTTGGACAGTCGGATTGGCGCCGGACGGCAAATCTATCGCCTCGGCAGGTGAGGACGGCGTTCTGAGATTTTGGGATAAGGCGACCGGAGAAGAGATCGCCAGAGTCGATAGCGAATTTGAGATCGGCACACTGATATTTTCCCCTGATCGTTCAACAACCGAGGTTTTCTGCACGACCGGAGATTCGACCAGAATCTACGATCTGAAAAAGCTCGACCCGCCACCTGTAATCGCCAGAGACGGCAACAGCAACATTAACTCTGTCGCAGTCGCTCCAAGCGGGGCCTCGATTGCTACTGTTGACAATGTCGGCGCGATAACGCTGTGGGACGTGGCGACCGGCAGGCCCAATATAGTTATCAGCAATCCGGAGCATTATCTTCAGAGCGTTGAATTTTCGCCGGACGGAAAATTGATCGCAGTCACGGGCGGCTACAAAAAACAGGAACCGGTGGTCGAATTACGGAATGCCGTTACCGGGCAGATAGTCGCCTCGCTGACGGGACACGCCAGTTATGCGACATCTGTCGCCTTTTCCCCCGACGGCGCCACACTGGCCACCGGTAGCGAAGACCGGCTGATCAAACTCTGGGATGTGAGCGCGGGACGGGAACGATTGACGATGAAAGGGCACGCCAATGCCGTGAGGACAGTAAGCTTCTCTCACGACGGAGTCAGGCTGGTCTCCCATGGGCTTGATGACCGGGCCAGGGTGTGGGACGTGAAGAGCGGGACTCAATTGTTGGAATTCGAGTCTTACGCGCCGGCGAAGTTCTCTCCCGACGGCAGGCTGATCGCCACCGGCGGCGCCAATCACTTCGTGAAACTCCTGGACGCTTTCACCGGCCGCGAAATACTTTCACTCAGAGGGCACAGCGGCGATCTCCGCGCCATCGCCTTCTCGCCTGACGGGAGGCGCCTGGCATCGGCCGGTGAAGATCAAACCGTCCGCGTCTGGGACGCAGAAACCGGGGCGGAATTGCTCGCGCTCAAAGGTCATACGGGGCGCGTTTCGTCTCTGGCGTTTTCGCATGATGGGCGGTTGCTGGTTTCATCCAGCAAAGACAAAACTGTGCGGTTGTGGCGTGCGGCGTCTGCTGAGGAAGTCCGGGCGAGAAGCGGAAAATGATCGCCAGGTCTGTTCGAGCGCGCTCCGGCGCTCCGTAAGACTTTCAAATAATTCCGCCGCCGTGAGCCGTTTTGTCGTTTTTTCACGCTTTATAAGTAGGCAGGATGAAAAGTCTGATAACTATGTTATCGCGTCCTCAGCCTGCCGGGGAGTCTGTGGCGCGACAACTGTTGTGGGGACAGTCAATCGCGCCGCAGATGGCCTACGAAGTATGGTAGTGGCGAACTAACACGGCTCAGCTGCATCTATCGGGTTATCCATCTCAACACAGCGATCACCTAGTCTGGTCTTTCCAAGGAGAATTGAATAATGCAATGCGATCAATGTGGTCAGCCACTTGATATGATTTGCCTCGATTGCGATAGCCACCTTTTCCAGATAACGATTAGTCATAACGCAAAGGCGTGGCTCAAAGGGTGGTGGAAATTGCTGGAAAAGGCGAGCGCCAAGTACAAAGAGTTGAGGCAGGCAGTAATCTTTTTGAGGATCGGTATAACAATAACTGTAACCGTCGGTCTATCACTCGCGGGGTGGGTTATTCAGCTTATGAAATCAAAAGCCCCCGTCGTTGGCGTGAAAACCCCTGTCATATAAGTCATTCCATTCCCCGAGCAAATGCGGCTCGGACCAAATGAACATCTAGCGGGAGGCTTCTCTCTAGAGGGGCAGAGACAGAATGTAACTCTCAGCGTCGCGGTTAAATGCCAAGACTGCGCAGACGGGTCTTTAGCGATGCTTGTGTTAAATGAGGAAGACTACCAGAAGTTCGAACGCGGTCAGACCTATAATTCGATTCGCAAATTTACTTATGACAACGAATTTGCGTTCAACGGCCCTCTGGAGGAAGCGTTCAACGGCCTGGTAAAAGGGCGTTACTATATTGTTTTTCATAATTCTTCGAGTGGTCATACGAAATCAGCCGAAGTTGACGTCAACATGAGTTTCAGCCGATGGCGTTGAGGGTTTGCCGCGCGTCTGTCTTATTCGACTTTGTTCATTCTGAGATCGGCGCTCGAGTTATGACGTCGAAGAATGGCGCTGACTTTGTCCTTTTTGTGACGCCGGCGCTCGAGCCGGCGTCACAAAAAGGACAAAGCCTTCATGAAGCGTGGCCACACCGCCAGCGTTGAAAAATACAGGACTTGCGCCACATTTTCATAGGAGTCGAGTCATAAACCTGTCCTCTAAAAACGTTTTTCCAGGAAAACGGCGCGGCCTGCCCCCATCGCGCAATAATCGCCGATCAATGGTACAATCCGCGCGATCTCTTGCTAAGGGTTTTGCTGAAAAACCACAAACATTATCGCGACCCGCTTGTTTGATCTCGAATATTTTGTAACAGCGGAGGAGTCATGAAACTCAAACCAATGATCCTGCTGTCAGCCGCCGCGCTGACGGCGCTTGTCGTTTTGAACGGAAAGAAGATGTCTGCTCAGGAACAACCACCAAAACCGCCGACCGCCAAGAAGGTCCCGAAAACCGCGCAAATCCACGGCTACACGGTCACGGACGATTACGCCTGGATGGCCGACAAGACGAAGACCGACAAGGACGTTCTGGCCTACCTCAAGGCTGAGACCGCTTACGCCGACGCGATGATGAAGCCGACCGTCGGTTTCCAGGAAGCGCTCTACAAAGAAATGCTCGGGCGCATCAAGGAGACCGACGAGAACGTGCCCTATCGCAGGGGCGATTACTTCTATTACACGCGCACCGAGCAGGGAAAGCAGTACCCGATCTTCTGTCGCAAGAAAGGCGACCTGAAGGCGCCGGAAGAAATCACGCTCGACATGAACAAGATGTCCGAGGGACATCAGTTCTTCAGCGTCGGCGCGTACAACGTCAGCGAAGACGGCAATCTGCTTGCTTTTTCGACCGACACCACCGGCTTTCGCCAATACAACCTGTTCGTCAAGGACCTGCGCACTGGGCAGATCAGTGAAAAGATGGCCGAGCGCGTGACCTCAGTCGCCTGGGCCAACGATAACAAGACGCTTTTCTACGGGCAGGAGGACGATGTCACGAAGCGTTCGAACAAGATCTTTCGCTTCGCGCTGGGCGGTGGCGGAGGCAAACATGAACTGCTGTTCGAAGAAAAGGACGAGCTTTACAACACCGGCGTGGGGAAGCTGCGCAGCAAAGGCTACGTCGTCGTCAGTTCGACCAGCTCGACGACCAGTGAGATGCGCTATCTGCCTGCCGACAAGCCCGGCGGCGAATTGAAGCTCTTCCTGCCGCGCAAGGAGAACCACGAGTATTACATCGATCACCTTGGCGAAAATTTCTACATCCGCACCAACGATCAGGGGAAGAACTTCCGGCTCGTGACCGCCCCGGTCGGCGACCCCTCGCCGAAGAACTGGAAAGAAATCATCCCACTTCGCAAGGACGTGATGCTCGAAGACGTTGATTGCTACGCCGGCCATTACATCGCGGTCGAGCGCGAGAACGGGTTGCCGAAATTCCACGTGACCGATCTGAAGAGCGGCAAGTCGCACGAGATTGAATTCCAGGACCCGGTCTACGTCGCTTACCCGGGGCCGAACGCCGAGTTCAATACGACCAATTTCCGATTCAACTACGAATCGTTCGTCACGCCCGGTTCGGTCTACGATTACGACGTGGTGACGCGCAAACGCGAGCTTCGCAAGCAGCAGCCGGTGCTCGGCGGATATAACCAGGAACTCTATAAATCCGAACGCGTCTACGCCACGGCTTCTGACGGCGTCAAAGTGCCGATCTCTATTGTTTACAAGAAAGACCTGAAGCGGGACGGGCAGCGCCCGATGGTGCTTGAGGGTTACGGCTCTTACGGCATCTCGAACGACGTCGACTTCTCGTCTAACCGGCTGAGCCTCCTGGATCGCGGCGTGGTCTTCGGCATCGCGCACATCCGCGGCGGCGGAGAGATGGGCAAGGAGTGGCACGACACGGGCAAGATGATGGTCAAGAAGAACACCTTCACCGACTTCATTACCGCAGCCGAGCACCTGGTCAACGAGAAATACACGTCGAAAGACCGCCTGATCATTACGGGCGGCAGCGCCGGCGGCCTGCTGATGGGCGCGGTGACCAACATGCGCCCCGACCTCTTCAAAGCCGTAGTGTCGTTTGTGCCGTTCGTCGACGTGATGAACACCATGCTCGACGCGTCGCTGCCGCTGACCGTCGGCGAATACCTAGAATGGGGCAACCCGAACGAGAAGCCGGCATACGATTACATGCGCAGTTATTCGCCCTACGACAACATTGAGAAGAAGGCCTATCCGACGATGCTCGTCAGAACCTCGCTCAACGACTCTCAGGTGATGTACTGGGAGCCGGCCAAATACGTCGCCAAACTGCGTGAGATGAAGACCGACAACAATCTGCTTCTGTTCAAGATCAAGCTGGAGCCGGGCGGCCACGGCGGCGCATCGGGGCGCTACGACCGCTTGCGCGACATGTCGTTCGATTACGCCTTCATCCTCGGACAGTTCGGCGTCACGAAGTGAATTGGGAGTGGGGGACAAAGCGACGGGGCGACAGGGCGACGGGGCGACTTTGAGAAAAATCCTTCAGTCGCCCCGTCGCCTTGTCCCCCACTCCCTACTCCTTTTTTGCCTTATTCGCCACTTTTTGCCCGTTTTGCCTCCGACTCTGCCCAGAAGAATGCGTATAATCTACCCGTCCTGGAATCTTCCAACTATCATATCGTCCTTGTAAGAACGGTCCGTTGAAGCAGTCGCAGACCGCGACATCGACATTCCGTAAATTTGGAACCCCATTTAAGCCATGAAGATTCTATTTAAATGTTGCCTCCTGCTGATGACGCTGAGTGTGCGCGGCGTAGTGATAAATGCCCAGCAGCCTTGCCGGCCGCCGACGCCACAACTTTCGCGCGAGCTTAACATTTTCACCGAAGAGCAAGAGGTCGATCTGGGCGACGCCATTGCCGAGCAGATTCAGCGCAAGTTTCGAGTGATTGACGACGACGAGGTCACAGGCCATCTGAGGCGCATCGGGGAACGCATCGTCAAACATCTGCCGCCGACCAAGCTGCGGTTCCAGTTTTTTCTTGTCGACCTGTCCGATGCCAACGCGTTTGTGCTGCCCGGCGGTCGCATTTACGTCTCGCGCAAGATGGTCGCCTTCGCGCAGAGCGAAGATGAGCTGGCCGCCGTGATCGCGCACGAAATAGGTCACCTGGTGGCGCGCCAGCAGTCCGTGACCATGACGCGCCGGTTGAAGGAAGCGCTCGGCCTGACGCAGGTGACGGACCGCCGCGACATCTTCGATAAGTACAACCTCCTGGTCGAAAACGCCGCGCGCAAACCCGAGGTCTTTCGCCGCGGCGACAACCACGAAGGCAAAGATCAGATCGAAGCCGACCGGATCGGACTCTTCGCGTTGGTCGCATCCGGCTACGACCCGCAAGACTGGCCGCGACTCTTCGACCGCCTCGTCGAGACGAAGGGCAAGACGGGCAATTTCTTCTCCGACCTTTTCGGCGTGACCAGCCCGGAATCGAAGCGCCTGCGCGAGATGATCAAGGGCGTCGAGGCGCTGCCACCCGGTTGCGTCGAAGCCCGCTCCGACGCCCAGACCGCTGAATATTCGCGCTGGCAATCCGCCGTCGTCAGCTACACGGGGCTGGGCCGCAAAGAAGCCCTGCATGCGGTCGCCTCGAAGACGGCGCTCCAACCACCGCTGCGGGGTGACGTCACTCATCTGCGCTTCAGCCCTGACGGCAAATACGTCCTGGCCCAGGACGACGCGGGCATCAACGTGCTGACTCGCGAGCCTTTCAAACCGGTCTTCCGCATCGACGCGCCAGAAGCCGAGGAAGCTCAATTCACGCCAGATTCGCTGAACGTCGTGTTCAACACTTCCGATTTGCGGGTCGAAATCTGGAGCGTCGCCGAAGAGAAATTGAGCGAGGCGCACGAAGTGGTCGTCCGCAAAACCTGTTTGCAAAGCCTGCTCTCGCCGGACGGCAAGACCCTCGCCTGCATGGACGATGATTTCACGCTCAACCTCTTTGACGTGAAGTCGAAGGCCCAGGTCTTCCAGCGCAAGGACTTCTATACGCCCGATCCGTTCATCCTATTGCTCCAAAGTCTGGTCAGGATTCTCAACTCGGACGAGATCAGCGACGCGCGTCTGAATCTGATCAACATGGGATTTTCCCCCGACGGGAAATATTTCGCCGCAGGGCAGCGCGGCTTCGCCATCACCGCCATCGGAGTCTCCAGAGAGAACGCCGCGCTCGTCTTCGACCTTCAGGCCCGATCACCGGTTTCGCTCAAGGGCAATGTGAAGAAGTTGATCGCCGGCGGGTTCGCCTTCACCGCGCCCGACAGGATGATCGCCTTCAATCCCGAGAAGCCGGACAAATCGGCGCTCCTCGGCCTGCCCGGCGGAGAGATCATCGAGGAGTTCCCGATGTTTCCAGGGAGGCTCGCGGCGGCGACGAAGGGCAATTACCTGCTCGTGCGCCCGTTTCAGAAATCGGCCGTCGGGGTCGTCGACCTTGCCAAACGAATGGCGATCAAAGGAAACAAGACGCCGGCTATCGACATTTACGACCAGGTCTTCGTCGCCGAGCGGTTGACGGGCGAGCTGGGACTTTACACCACCGACAAGAACCAAATGCTCGCCGCCGTGACCTTGCCGCAAAATCCGCTCGGACGGCTGCGGGCGATGGCCGTTTCGCCCGACTTCAAATGGCTGGCGGTCTCGGAACGCTCGCGGGGCGCGGTCTGGAATTTGACGAAGGGTGAACGCGCCGTTCACATGCGAGGTTTCCGCGGCGGTTTCTTCAGCGAAGATGGAATGTTCTACGCCGATTTTCCAAAGCAGGGAGACTTCGAGCGCCAACTCGCGGCCCTGGATACTGGCCGGCTAGTCATAGCCAGCGGCCAGGAAATCAAAGAGGATCGAGCCGCGCAGTACGGCCCCTTCCTGTTGATCACCAGGCCGACCAAAAAGGGCGGCGGTTACTTCGAAGACCTGACGCTGGAGGTGCGTGACGTTCGCAGCTTCGACGCGCTTTGGTCCAAGCCCTTCGGCAAAGAAGCGCCGGATTATTGGGTGGAGCCGCGCGAAGGAACAATGGTTCTCTCCTGGCCCATGGCGTCGAAATACGCGCGGGGCGAGATCAAGTCTGACGCCGGGCTGGCTAATCGGCTGGAGGCGATGAAGGAACAGGAAGGCGATTATTTCCTGCAGGTGTTGGACGCGAAGACCGGCGCCACGAAAGGGAAGTTGCTCGTCGAAACCGGCAAAGGCTCGTTCCGCATCGCCAGGGCATTCGCCGCCGGCGATTACGTGGTGATCACTGACACGCAGAACCGCGTGCTCGTCTACTCGCTCTCGACGGGAGAGCAGAAGGGCCGCGTCTTCGGCAGCCGCGCCGTCGTTGGCGGAGTGGGCGGAAAGTCGGGCGGCCAGTCTGCAGGCCAGTCTGCAGCTTTGATGTGTGTGGAGAACGAACGCGGCAAGCTGGCGGTCTACGATCTGGCCTCGTTTGAGAAGCGCGACGAGTTCACCTTCACCCACCCGGTCTCGCTCACCTCTTTCAGCCAGGACGGAAAGAGATTGTTCGTGCTGACGGCCAATCAGGCGGTTTATGTTTTAAACGTGGCGGGAACGAAGTGAATGCGGAATGCGGAATGCGGAATGCGGATTCGAAGAGTTTCGAGGCGATTTTTGATTGTCTCGCTAGCTGCCATTTGCGCTGTGACATTGTCGTCACACTTCCGCAATCCGCAATCCGCAATCCGCAATCCGCATTCGCACAAGATTCACGTCAGCGTCACTAATCTCGAATTCAGCCAGCCAAGACAGACGGTTGAGATCGTCATCCGCGTCTTCTCGGATGATCTGGAAAACGCGCTTAGTCGGCGCGCCGAACGGGCTGTGAAAATTGATCCGGCGGCGGCGGGCAAAGACAGACAGGTCGTCGAACTGGTGATGGCCTACCTGCGCAGCAACTTCGAACTGAAGAACAAGGTGGGCCGCCCGGTCGCCCTCTCCTGGAACGGGATCGAAGGACAGCCAGATATGTTCTGGATTTTCGTCAAAGGCCGGGCGCCGGGCGGATTGGAAGGCGCGCAATTGCGCAACAAAATCTTCTGCGAGTTGTTCGACGATCAGGTCAACATCGTCAACGCCAAACATCAGGGCAAACAGATCGGGTTGATGTTCGAGGCGAAGGATGACTTCAAAATCCTTCGTTGATCAGATTATGACTAAGCCCAGTTCGGAATTTGTCACAAAGAAAATTCCGCTCTACTACCAGTTGGAGAACATCCTGCGCGAAAAGATCATGTCGGGCGTGTTCGCCGCCGGCGCCCGTTTGCCGACGGAGGCCGAGTTGATTCGCCTCTACGGGGTCGGTCGAATCACGGTGAGGCAGGCTCTGGCGGCGCTCGCCAAAGACGGATTGATCGAGCGCCGCCGGCGGCGAGGCACTTTCGTCACCGAACGCAAAGCCGGGCGGCGGCCGTTTGAGGAGCGGATCGATTTGACCGGGTCGCTGGACGAGACAATCGCGGCGGAAGCGGGCGCGACTTTCAAAGTGATCGAGATGAACCGCGTCGAGGCCGATCCGCAGGAGGCCGAACTTTTCGGGCTGGGGGCGGGGGAGTCTCTCTACCGCGTCAAACGTCTCGGCCTGCGCGGAGACAAGCCGCGCAATCTGACGATCGACTATTTGCCCGCCGAAATCGGCGAGAAACTGACCATTGAGGAACTGAGCGCGGGGTCGCTTCTGCAAACGCTCGAGACCAGATTCGGGTTGAAACTGAAGAGTGTGACGCAGCGGATTAACGCCGCGCTGGCCGACCCTTACCTCGCCAAATTACTCGACGTGCGCGTCGGATCGCCGATGCTTTCAATCGAACGCGCGGTCTACGCCGGCGGCGCCGCGCCGGTCGAATTCTCCCAGACGCTCTTTGCCGCCGATCTCGAAGGCTATGCGATCCGGCTAACGCGAGGCAGAGCCACTCCGCAAGCGACGAAAAGCAGGAAGCGAAGGCAATGAACGGCGTCCCGATCTTGAGTGTTTTTATTTAGCTGGTTTTTGATAGCAAAACCGACTATGGGTCGGATGCTGCGCTTACCAAAGGAAACACAGCTCACCTGGTAGTGGCCAAACAATCATTTACTCAGCGAATCTCTGGAGCGACATCATTCAATAGCTCACCAATTCCCGCTCAGGTAATGATCTGGTAGAGCGCCCCCCCAAGCAGGGCGCTCGGGAACCGCCATATGGCGTGGTCAGTTATAAGCGGATCAGGAAAAGTCGGGCAACTGGGAGATGCCGCTAACCCAGACTATATCGCAAGGAGGATCATCGGGTTCTACGAGAATTACCGGGCCAGTATCCTGAGGTGTTGAGCGAGGCTCTTGCTCGATCTCCACCGCGTACTTCACGGCGCCGTCCCTCAAGACAAGGACTTCGTAATATACGTTGAAGTGATTGGTCCGTGGGTGGCCATTCTGCGGCGCGCAGTCGCCGGAGTGATCGTGAGTGTGATCGGCGTCTATTTCAGGTGCAACCGTTGGCTCATTCACAATAGACACTTCGTAATGTTTCTCATCGCTGAGCGGAAGCCGGATAAGCGGCTTAGATTTTGGGTTTTTTGACCTCAGAATCAGATTCCCACTGGTTTGTGAGATATCGCACGCGACCCTCGTCGCAATAAGCCCCAGATTGAACGGATTTGGGTCACACTCCGTATTCATTCGCTTAGCCTTGCCGAGCGTCGCCGAATAAAACTCACCATTCAGGATGTTCAGCGGCGCCAGCTTGTTGGGCTTTATCCTGAGGCGATCCCGTTTGTGAAAGGACTCGCTCTGGAAATCGAGGACGTTGGCGAAAGATTGTCTGTATCTCGGATCATCCGGTTTATGGAGGGAGGCGGACCCATTCGGCGTCCTGGAGCCTTCTTTCTTTTCAACGTAGAGGAAAAACGGAGCGATCTCCTTGATCTGTTTATGTTCTAAACACATGGATTCAAGTTCTTTCGACTGTCCTCTCTCCCTGACTGTGATCGTCATCGCGTGAAAATGAGCGTCGGTATGGATGCCCGCCTGAAGACGCTTTTGATTCTTGTCGTAGCAAAGGACCATCAATCCGTCCAGGTAAATAGTGACCGAAGGATTCTTGAGCAAGGTATCGAGCGGTGGTCGAAAAGATTCTGGTTGTGGATGCTCTTCATGCATAAATGTGTTCTCTCCTTTTGCTGGGATTTATAGTGGTTTACGATCGTGTGTACGGGGGAATGGCGGAGTGTCCGATACGGTACCGGGAGCGGTAGCGACCGGGCGGGCGGCGGAGAAGGCTCTTTCGATGGCCCCCGGTTGCTACCGCTCCCGGTACGGTCAGTAAATCACGAAATCGCCCTTTTGCCCCGAATGGGCAGTAGATATTAGCCGGCGCCGCCAGCCACCAGAACAAGTTGAAAAGACCTTCCAGCCACGCCAAGAGCGTCGGCGCGGGTAGCGCAA
>Ga0207428_10002981_pt1 | contig 16729 bp, 14 predicted proteins | sample RhiMethybrSRZTD1_FD_187600 | JGI IMG/M metagenome (GOLD analysis project Ga0207428, IMG submission 187600) | Populus rhizosphere microbial communities from Tennessee, USA - Rhizosphere MetaG P. TD hybrid SRZTD1 (SPAdes) (version 3) | ecosystem: Host-associated > Plants > Roots > Rhizosphere >...
GCTCGCGATCGTGGTTGGCGCGAGATCCGGATTCCACAACGGACTCGACGAGACGTCCTCCGTCAGCTCGACAAAGTCTTTCCTGACGACCTGACTACTTGACAACCTGTCGACCTGATTCAACCGGCATACCCTTCAGCGTCGTGTCCGCCGTGGTATTCCTTCCCTTCGGGCCTTCTGATCTGCGAGTGCACGACAACGTTGCCGCGGCGGATGCCGCGGAAGTCCTCGATCGACGTGTAGCCGCGCTTGTCCATGAACTGCTGCATGCCCTCGATCAGGTTCTTGATCACCGTCGGGCCGATCGCGCGATCGAGCATCGCCGCGGTGCAGACCTGCACCGTGCCGCAGCCGAGCAGCATGTAGTTGAGCGCGTGCGCGAACGTGCTGATGCCGCCGATGCCGGAGAATTCGCGATCGGGAAAGGCCTTCGTCAGCTGCGACATCTTGGCCAGCGACTGCGGCAGGATCGCCGGGCCGCCCAGGCCGCCGCTCGATACGAGACCATCGACGTTCATTTCGAAGTCGAGGGTCTCCGGATCGATCAGCGGCAACGAGGGAAAGGTGTTCGACGACACGATCGCATCGGCGCCGCCGTTGAACGCCGCGCCGGCTTCCTCCGCGATCTCGGTCGTCGACGGCGTCAGCTTCGACCACACCGGCACCTTCGCCACTTCCTTCACGACCTCGGTGACGATCGACACCTGCTGCTGATCCTTGCCGAGGTTCGAGCCCATGTCCTTGCGATCCATGTGCGGGCACGACAGGTTCAGCTCGAACGCGTCGGCGCCCGCGTCCTGGCACGCCTTCGCGAGGTCCTGCCAGTGCGCGAGCTCCTTGTCGCTGCCGGAGCCGGCCATGATCGACGCGACCAGGATGCGATCGGGATACGCCTTCTTGATGCCTTCGATCTTCGGCACCCACCAGTCGAGCGTCTTGTCCGAGATCAGCTCCCAGTTCCACGACGAGTGGAGCGCCGTGTCGGGCCGCTTCTGCATCGACAGCTGGCCGTCCAGCGTGGAGCGCAGGAACTTGGTTTTCGGGCCCGCGACGTTGGTCACCGGGTGGAGGCCGATCGTCTTCGTCACCACCCCGCCCCAGCCGGCTTCGAAGGCCCGCATGATGTTGCTGTCCGACTCCGTCGGCGGCGCCGACGAGAGCAGGAACGGGTTCGGGAACGTGAGGCCCGTGAATTTGACCGAGATGTCCGGTTTCATTGGCGCACTATAGGTTCAATGGTGCGCAGGTTCAAGGGTTCGCTAAGTTCGGAACAGGCCGCGAATTTTAGCGATTCGCTAAGTGGGGGCCAGGCCACGCTCCTTGGCGCGAAGCGGATTCGCTAATTTTCGAAGCCTGCCCCCAACTTAGCGAAACGTCGATCTTTTCCGCCGAATGATACGCAAAACAGAACGGATGCCCGCAATTCACGCACACATATTCGGCAAAGCCGCCGCGCTTCGTCAGGAAGCGAATGAAGTGGCCCGAAAGCACGCAGATGACGGGATGGCGAATCTTGCCCCACACCTGCACTTCCTTGAGGAACGAATGGCCGCAGAAGCACGCATATTCCTGGAAGCCGTCTCGCGTCGTCACATGACGAGCGCGATGGCCGAACAGCCCGCAGAGGTAGCGCACCTTCTTCTTGAACGTCGGTGACGCCGCGTATGGATCGCGCTCCGCGTCGAACAGGAGCGGATGACCGCACTGTGTGCAGACGTATTCGTGACAGCCGTCGCGATCGGCGAGCTTCTCGTAATCGTGCTTGCCGAGGAAGCACGACAATGTGTGACGAACGCGCGTGATGGAACGGTTCTCGGCGAGGTATTCTGATCCGCACCGGCATTGCCGCGCATCACCGTCTGCCTGCTTGAAGACGTGGTTGTCGACGTGATGACCCCAAAGGAAACACGACAGTTTGGTCAAAGCGTTCATGGCGATCCCTCTGATCCCGAATGTGCAAAACCCCGTCCGAACAGCTCACGTCCGCTAAGTTCGGGGCAGGCCGCGATTCTTAGCGAATCGCTAAGTTGGGGTCAGGCCCGATATAGTTGGCCGGACATGAGCATCCTCATCAAAGGCGGAACCATCGTCACGGCAACTGATCAGTACGTGGGCGACGTGCTGGTTGAAGGCGACAAGATCACCGTCATCGGCTCGTCCCTGACGATGCAGGCGGATCGCGTGATCGATGCGAAGGGTAAGTACGTGTTGCCCGGCGGCATCGACGTCCACACCCACATGGACATGCCGTTCGGCGGCACGACGTCGGCGGACGACTTCGAGTCGGGCACGATCGCCGCGGCCTTCGGAGGAACGACGACGATCGTCGACTTCGCCATTCAATACAAAGGACAGACGCTGCATCACGCGTGGGAAACGTGGATGACGAAGGCCGAAGGCAAGGCCGCGATCGACTACGGCTTCCACATGATCATCACCGAGCTCACCGATCAGGTCGAGATCGAAATGGACTCGCTGGTGAAGCAGGGCGTCACGTCGTTCAAGCTGTTCATGGCGTATCCCGGCGTCTTCATGCTGGACGACGGCAGCATCTTCCGCGCGATGCGGCGGACCGGCAAGAACGGTGGCACGATCTGCATGCACGCCGAAAACGGCGGCGTGATCGACGTGCTGGTGAAGGAGGCGCTGGCCAACGGCCAGACGGCGCCGAAGTATCACGCGCTGACGCGTCCGGCACGTGCCGAAGGCGAGGCCACGCATCGAGCGATCGCGCTTGCCGAGATCGCGGACGTTCCTGTTTACATCGTCCACCTCTCTGCTTCTGAAGCGCTCGAGATGGTGACCGAAGCGCGCGATCGCGGATTGCCGGCGTTCGCGGAAACGTGCCCGCAGTATCTATTCCTGTCGTACGACAACTACGAAGAGCCGGGCTTCGAGGGATCGAAGTACGTAATGAGCCCGCCGCTGCGGCAGAAAACCACGCAGGATCGCCTCTGGCGCGGACTCGCCTTCAACGATCTGCAGGCGATTGCCACCGATCACTGTCCGTTCTGCATGAAGGAGAAGCACCTCGGCGACGGCGATTTCTCGAAGATTCCGAACGGCGCTCCCGGCGTCGAGACGCGCATGAGTCTCGTCTACGACGGCGGCGTGCGCGCCGGAAAGATTTCGATGAACCGCTTCGTCGAGCTCACCTCGACCTCACCCGCAAAGATCTTCGGCATGTTCCCGAAGAAAGGCACGATCGCGCCCGGCTCCGACGCCGACATCGTCATCTTTGATCCCGAGAAAAAGACCACGCTCTCGGCGAAGACGCATCACATGAAGGTGGATTACAACCCGTACGAAGGACGGCAGGTCACGGGCGTCACCGAAACGGTCCTGTCGCGCGGCAAAGTGATCATCGAAGGCGGGAAGTTCACCGGCAAGGCGGGATCAGGTTCATTCCTGAAGCGCTCACCGCGTTTCATGTAGGTTCCAGCCGCCGATCTCTTTCACGAGCCGATCCGCGTCCTTCGGTCCCCACGAGCCCGGCTCGTAGTCGATCGGCTGGAGATCGGTCCGCGCGATCAACGGATCGACGATCGTCCATGCCGCTTCGACGCCGTCCTGTCGCGCAAACAGCGTGGCGTCGCCCTGCATCGCGTCGCCGAGCAATCGCTCGTAGGCGCTCATATCGGCGGCGGCGTCCTGTCGCACCACTGATAATTCGACGGGCTGACCCGCGAGGCGCTCGCCCGGCTTCTTGATCACCGCGCCGATGCCGATCGCGACATCGGGTCCGAGACGAAACCGGACGTAGTTGCCGATTGCCGGCGGCGTGTCGTCGAACACCACCGGCGGCGCCTGCTTGAATTCCACTTGCACTTCCGTCGCCGTGACCTTCAGCTTCTTGCCGGTGCGGACGTAAAACGGGACGCCTTCCCAGCGCCACGAGTCGATGTACAGGCGCAGCGCCGCATAGGTCGGCACCACCGAGTCCTTCGCCACGCCGGCCTCGTCGCGATACCCGCGAAACTGGCCGAGCACGAGGTCGCCGGGATTGAGCGGGCGGACGTTGCGCAGCACCTTCGCCTGCTCGTCGCGGATCGATTCGGCGTCGGCGCTGGTCGGCGCTTCCATCGCCAGCAGGCTCAACACCTGCAGCAGGTGATTCTGAATCACGTCGCGAATCACGCCCGCTTCTTCATAGAACTTGCCGCGCCCCTGGACGCCGAATGATTCCGCGAGCGTAAGCTGCACGTTCTCGACGTAGTGGCGGTTCCACAACGGCTCGAGCAGCGCGTTGGCGAACCGGAAGAACAACAGGTTCTGCACCGCTTCCTTGCCGAGATAGTGATCGATGCGGAAGATCTGCGACTCGTCCAAGTACCGATGCAGCGTGTCGTTGAGGGCGCGCGCCGACTTCAGATCGCGCCCAAACGGCTTCTCGACGATGATGCGGCCGTTGCGCAGGCAGCCGGCATCGGCAAGATGCTTCGTCACCACGGCGAACATCGCCGGCGGAATCGCCAGGTAATGCACCGGACGCTTGATGTCGGACTGTTCTTTCGCCAGCTTTTGAAACGTCGCGGCATCGTTGTAGTCGCCGTCGACATAGCGCAACTTCGCCGAGAGCGTGGCGAACGCCGCGTCGTCGGGCTGGCCGTGCTGTGTGATGCTCGCCCTGGCGTGTTCGATGAATTGTTCGCGCGTCCATCCCGACCGCGCCACGCCGACCACCGGCCATGTCAGCTTGCCGCGTTTCGCCATGGCGTGCAGGGCGGGAAAAATCTTCTTGAACGCCAGATCTCCGGTCGCGCCGAAGAAGATCAGGCCGTCGCTTGGCTCGCCCTTCATTTCTTTTCCGCGTGGCCGCCGAAGCCGAAGCGCATCGCCGACAGCACCTTGTTCTGGAACACATCCTGGTCGCGCGATGCGAAACGCTCGAACAACGCCGCGGCGAGCACGTGCGCGGGCACGCCCTCGTCGTTGGCGGCCTGCAGCGCCCAGCGTCCCTCACCGGAATCCGAGACACGGCCGCCGAATTTCTCGAGTGACGGATCGGTGGCCAGCGCCGATGCGGTGAGATCGAGCAGCCACGAGCTGATCACGCTGCCGTGACGCCACACTTCGGCGATCTCATCGAGCTTGAAATCGTATTGATAGTGCTGCGGTGTTCGAAGCGGCGTCGTCTCCGCATCGTGCTCGGCTGTCGACGAGCCAACATTGGCATGCCGCAGGATGTTGAAGCCCTCGGCATACGCGGCCATCAAGCCGTACTCGATGCCGTTGTGGATCATCTTGACGAAGTGACCGGCGCCGGCGGGACCACAGTGCAGATATCCGGCTTGTGCAGTGCTTCCAGCCTGCGCCGTGGCGGCGTCCGGAGCAAGCGCTCGGAAGATCGGATCGAGCCGCTGCACCGGCTCGCGCTCGCCGCCGATCATCAGGCAGTAGCCGCGCTCGAGTCCCCACACGCCGCCCGACGTGCCCATGTCGATGTAGTGAATGCCGGACGCGGACAGCGATCGCGCCCGCTCGATGTCGTCGTGATAGTGCGAGTTGCCACCGTCGATGACGATGTCGTTCTTCGACAGCAGCGGCACGAGCGATGCGAGCGCGCTATCCACGACGCCCGCCGGCACCATCAGGCAGATGGCGCGCGGGGTGCGGCTTTTCTTGACCAGCTCCTCAACCGACGCCGCGGCCGCCGCGCCGTCTTTCGCGAGAGCGGCAACGGCCTCGGGTGAACGATCGTAGGCGACAACGTCATGGCCCGCGTGCATGAGGCGGCGCGACATGTTCGCGCCCATCCTGCCGAGGCCGATCATTCCCATCTGCATCTATCCAGCATATGGGATTGCGGCGACCCGCCGGGCAACGGCTCGCCGCCAGCTCTGCCCTGACTACTGCACGACCACCGCGGTGCCGCTGACCGTGACCATCAGCATGCTGGCGTTCGTGCCCACCGTCTCGTAATCGATGTCGATGCCGACCACGGCGTTCGCGCCCATCTCGGAGGCGGCCTGCGTGATCTCCCCCATCGCGATGTCGCGCGCGCGCCTGAGCTCGCGCTCGTAGGTGGCGGAGCGGCCGCCGACGATGTCGCGGATGCCGGCGAAGAGATCCTTGAAGATGTTCGCGCCCATGATCGCCTCGCCCGTGACGATGCCTTTGTAATCGGTGATCCTGCGGCCTTCAACGGACGGGGTGGTGGTGACGATGACGGCTGACATGTAATGTGCGCCTCCTGAATCAGCAGACGAATACCTTACAGTCGATGTTCCTCATCGTAAAAACCGAAGGCTCGCCCTCAGACGACGATCACCGCGGCCTTCCACTCGGCCGGCTGCGCATCCGACTTGATCAGGTCCGACAGATCGACGACGACGGTGTCGCCCTGGCGCTCGATCTTCAGGCGATCCATGTTCCGTGTCGCACGGCCGCCGATGTAGGTGCCGTCGGGCGAATACTTCGAGTCGTGTTTCGTGCACTCGAAGCGCCCGACCGCCTGCTTCCACCTCAGCGCGGTGTTCTCGTGCGGGCACGCCAGGTTGAAGGCCATCACCTTGCCCTGGAAGCGAACCAGGATCACGCTCGTCTTCTTGTCGATCGTCACCCCGTCGCCGGACGGAATCGGAAACGCCTTGTGCGTCGGATCGAGATCGACGCCGGTCATTTCCGTCACGACATACATCGCCTCGGCTGCCGACGCGTCCGCGCCGACCCACGCCGCCAGCACCAGGCCGGGAATCCGCGTGATGAAGACGCGGCGCGATGCGCAGCTTACGCGGCAACCGTCAGCCATTCGCCGATCCACAGAATCAGTAGCCATAACAGACAACTCGCTCCTGATGCGATCACCACCCGGCGCCACATCGTCACTTCGGCATTCTTCGCATAGCGCTGCTCGGCGGCGACGAGCGCCATGCCGTTCAGCACCAGCAGGCCGAACAAAATCATCTTGATCCAGAACAGCCGCGAGGCGACGAACGTGCTCCAATCCGCGGCCGCCATGAGGACGCCGCTCGCGGTCACGATGACCAGCGCCGGTACCACGATGCGGTGCGAACCGCGCATGGCGGTGAAGGCCGCATGCCGCCGATCATGGGCACGCGAGCGCGCCGTGCCCAGCACGACACGATCGATCGCCAGCGCCGTGCCGCCGCCGACCATCAGCGCGGCGAGGTGCACATACCGAATCACCAGCGACACCATCTGGTGATCGCTGTAGTACGCGGACCACCACGTCGTCACCGCGTCACCAGCATGTAGATGTAGCTCGCCGTGGCGACCGCCATCGACGTGATCGCGACATTGCGATGCGCGGAGCGATCGCTCGTGAAGCTGCCATCGTCGTCATCCGGCGCCAGCGATGCGGCGGCCACGAAGCCGGCGTCGGCGCCCAGCATCAGCACGCTGTGGACGATTCGCCGGGTCTTGCCGTTGGGATCGTGACGCCCCTCCCACAGGTTCCAGACGCCGGTAACAGTATTGACGCCGAACAACGCCGCAAGGCCGGCGGTGAATGCGCCGTGCGCCGACTTGGCCGATTCGCTGCCGTTGCCGTCGTACAGTTTCTGCCCCGCGATCGATTCGCCGATGACCATCGGGATCGTGGCGTAGCTGGCGATCATATGAATCTTGCGACGCGTGTTGTAGAAGTCGCTGTATTGGTATGCGGTCGGCCGCTGCTCGATGGCGGCCGGCGACATCGTCGGGTCCAGGCTCATCGCGGGCACGAGGTCAAGATGATCGGCCGCGAAACTGACGTGCCACAGCCGCGCGCTGCGCGGCTCGCCGGGGGCGCCTTCAACCGGAAGCGTCCCGGAAATAGTCCAGGCGGCCGGGTGAAAAATTTCTCCATTTTCGGACGCTGCCGTTACAGAAGGGATCGTAAGAAAAAGAAACGCTGCGAATATCGGAACAAAAAGACGAGGACTCATCGAGGACCTCCACCTGAGCGTCGGTACGAACTCCGACACTCTGGCGGAGATGCAATAGCCGATCCGGCGACTTATTCGCTGCGGAGCGCCGTGACCGGCTCGACCCTTGCGGCCCGGGCGGCGGGAATCACGTATCCCGCGATCGCGATGCCGGCGAGGCCAAGTGCCGAGCTGATGAACACCAGGGGATCAGTGGCACTGACTTCGTAAAGCAGGCTGCGCAACAAGCTCGAGGACGCGAACGCGATCACCGCGCCGGCCGAGATTCCCGCGCCGCTGAGGATCAGTCCTTCGCGCAGCACCATCGACAGCAAGGTCGATCGATTCGCGCCGACCGCCGCTCGAATCGCCAGCTCGCGCTCGCGCTGCGCGACGGTGTACGACATCACGCTGTAGATGCCGAGGATCGCCAGCGCGGCGGCGAGCACACCGAACAAGACGCTCAGCCACGACAGCAATCCCGACTGGCGTGTCGAATTCGCGACCACTTCCTCGAACGTGCGGATCGTCGAGATCGCCACATACGGCGTGGTCTGCGCCATCGCCGATCGAATCTGGTTCGACAGGCCGGCTGGATCGCCTTGCGCGCGCACCACCAGCGTCATGCTCGGCGCCGGGTTCTGCTCGAACGCCACATAGACCTCGGGGTCGGGCGGCATGTCGGGCCGCCGCGATCGAACGTTGGCCGCCACACCGACGACTTCAAGCGTCGCGCCACCCACGTTGCCGATTCGAATCGGCTGCCCGAGGATCTGCGGCAGGTCGAGCGTCGGAAAGAGCCGCTTCGCGAGCGTCTCGTTCACGACGGCGACCGCCGGTGTATTGGCGCGATCGCGCTCATCCGGCGCGCGTCCCGCCATTATCGGAATGCCCATCGTCTCGAAGTAGCGATTCATGACGATGCGGAACTCCGTCACCGGCACTCCGTCGTTATCGCCGGTTTGATCGGCGCGCCGCACCGGCCCGTTGTTGCCGGTGAACGCGATCGGCAGCATGCTGATGCCGCTGGCGTGCGTGACGCCGGGCATCGCGCGCACCTTGTCGAGAAAATCGAGCTGGAAGCGGCGGACCGCATCGGCGCCGTTGGCCACGAATTGCGGAACGCCGACACCAAAGGTCAGCACCGGCGCGCGCGTGATGCCGAGATCCTGTGCCTGCAGCCGCAACAGGCTCTTCACCATCAGCCCCGCCGTAGTCACGAGCGCGAGGGCGAGCGCCACTTCCGAGATCACGAGCAGCCGGCTCGCGGCACGCGCGCGGCCCGCGGTCATGCTGCGATTGCCGCCGGCGCGAATCACCGCGTTGAGATCCGAGCGCAGCAAATGAAGGATCGGCGGCAGGCCCGAGACCAGGCCCGCGAACACCGCGATGAACAGCGCAAACGCCAGCACGCTCGAATCAAGACCGATGGCGGCGAGCCGTGGGAAATTCACCGGTGCCAGCGTGACGAAAATGCGCAGCAATCCCCACGCGAGCCCGATGCCGACGATGCTTCCGGTGATGGCGAGCGCGAGCGTTTCGCCCATCACCTGGCCGAACAGCCGCGATCGACCGGCGCCGAGCGAGGCGCGAATCGCGAGGTCCCGCTCGCGCACGACTGCGCGCGCGAGCAACAAGTTCGCAACATTCGTGCATGCGATCAGCAGCAGCAAGCTGGTCGCCGCCAGCAGCAGCCACAATCCACGCGTCGCGTTCTCGGTGATCACTTCGTGGAGCGGACGCGCCGTGAATGTGTACTTGTCGACGGCGTGATCGCGCGACATTTGCGCCGCCAGATCGGCGAGGCCACGGCGCGCCGCATCGATCGTCATGCCGCCTCGGAGGCGTCCGAATGAAAGGAGGAAGTTGCTGCCGCGATTGCCGGGATCGCCGACCAGACCGATCGGCGTCCACACGTCAAGGCGCCACACCTCGCTGAAACCCGATGGCGCCACGCCGACAACGGTATACGACTCGCCGTCGATTTGCAGCGCCGATCCCAGTACCGACGCCGACTGCTGGAAACGACGCTTCCACAGTCCCTCGCTGATCACGACCACGCGATTCGCGCCGAGGCGATCCTCCTCGGGAGAAAAGTAACGGCCAATGATCGGCGGCGCGTTGATCACGCCGAAGAACGATGCCGAGGCCATCGCGCCCGGTGCGCGCTCGGATCCCTGCTGTCCGCTGATCGTGTAGCCTCGCGGCGACCATGCACCAAGATCGGTGAACACGCGCTGGTGCTGCCGCCAATCGAGGTAGCGCGCATACGACGCGGATCCATACGTCAGTGCCGGCAGCTCGCTGCGCCACAACTGAATCAACTTGTTCGAGTCCGGGAACGGCAGCGGCTCGAGCAGCACCGCGTTGACCACGGTGAACAGCGCCGTCGTGGCGCCGATGCCCAGCGCCAGCGTCAGGATCGCGGTGACCGCAAAACCCGGGGCGCGGAGCAGGAGACGGAAACCCAATCGGAGGTCGCGAAGGAAATCCATCATGGCCGTTTGGACGTGAAAGCGCGGGCAACCGTTGGCGCGGCGACAGGGTAGCATTCCAGTATCGATGGGTAACTTCCGCGGTCTGGGCCTGGTCCTGAGTGGCGGCGGCGCGCGCGCCGCGTACCAGGTCGGCGTGTTGCGCTACCTGGCGAAGGAATTTCCCGCGATCATTCCAGACATCCTGACCGGTGTGTCGGCCGGCGGCATCAATGCCGCGTTCCTCGCCGCGCGCCAGGAACCGTATCCGCAAAAGATCGAGGAACTGGCGGAGATGTGGAGCAACCTCCACATCGAGCAGGTCTTCAAGGCCGAGTTCGGCAACCTCGCCTGGCGCGGCTTGCGCTGGGGCGTGCGGCTGGCGTCGGGCGGCAAATCGCCGCTGCACTCGAAGAGCCTCGTCGACACCACGCCGCTGCGCGAAGTGCTCGAGCGCGAGTTGCGCGCCGGCACAGGTCCCATCCAGGGCATTCAAACGAGCTTGTGGGACGGCTGGCTCCACGCCTTCGCGCTGACCGCATCGAGCTACACCACCGGCCAGTCGATCACGTGGGTGCAGACGCGCGAAGACGATGTGATGCCGTCGTGGGAGCGGCCGGCGCGAAAGAGCCATTGCTGCCCGTTACGGATCGATCACGTGATGGCGTCCGCGGCGCTGCCGTTCTTCTTTCCCGCGATCGAAGTCGACGGCGCATGGTACGGCGACGGCGGCATCCGGCTCACCGCGCCGCTCTCGCCGGCGATCCATCTGGGCGCGAAGAAGATCATTGCCGTGACGACGCGCTACGCGCGCACGCGTGAGGAAGCGGATCGCCCGATGATCACCGACTATCCGCCGCCCGCACAGGTCGCGGGCGTGCTGTTCAACGCGATCTTTCTCGATCAGCTCGATGGCGATGCGTTGCAGTTGCGGACGATCAACGCCTTGATCGAGGCGCTGCCGGAAGAGCGGCGGCAGGGGATGCGCCCGATCGAGCTGATCGTCGTCAGGCCGTCCGAAGATCTCGGACGGCTGGCGAATGCGTATGAAGCGGAGCTGCCGAAAGGATTCCGGTTCTTCACGCGCGGCCTCGGCACGCGCGAAACGCGCTCGAACGACCTGCTCAGCCTCGTGATGTTCCAGCCGGATTACGTCAGGCGGTTGCTCGAGCTCGGCGAAGCCGACGCGGAAAAACGCCGCGCCGACTTCGAGGCGTTCCTACTCCCCCCGCAACGCGTTGATCGGGTCGATGCGGAGCGTGCGTAACGCCGGCACCACGCTGGCGATGAACGCGGTCGCGATCATCACGCCGGCCGTCGCCGCGAACGACACGATGTCGAGCGGCTGCACCGAATAGAGCTGCGTCTCCACGAATCGCCCGAGCACCGCGGCCGCGACGCCGCCGGCGACGACGCCGATCAGGGCGAGCATCAATCCCTGTCCAACGACGAGCCCCATCAACTGGCCGCGATTCGCGCCGAGCGCGGCGCGCACGCCGATCTCGCGCGTGCGCTGGCCCACCCAATACGCCAGCAGCCCGTAGATGCCGATGATCGCGAGCGTCAGTGCGGTGGCCGCAAACACGCCGGTCAACCACGTCAGGAACCGGCTCGCCGCGAGTTGTTGATCGACGAGATCGCGGAGCGGCTGCGGCGTGAACACCGCGACGCCGGCGTCACGGCGCCGCATCAGCTCGGACGCAGGCCTGATGAGCGATGGCGGATCGCCATCCGTCTTGATCAACACCGCGAAGCCGCGCGCCCGTTCGTTGAACGGCAGGAAGATATCGGGATCCTTCGTGGGATTCACCGGGATGCCGCGCAGGTTCGCATCCTTCAGCACGCCGACGATCGTCCACCACGGATTCTCGCTCGTCAGATCGCCGGCCTTGATGCGGTGCCCGATCGCGCTCTGGCCCGGCCAGAAGCGCTCGGCCATCGCCTGCGTGACCATCACGTTGGTCGCGTTCGCGCCGAGATCGGTCGGACCGAACGCGCGGCCATCGACGAGCCGCAAGCCGATCGTCTCGACGTAGTCCGGCGAGACGCGATGCAGGAACGCGCGCGGACGATTGGTCGCATCGACCGTGCCCATGCCTTCGGCCGAATAGAAAATCGCGCCCTGGCCGCCGAGTGGAATCGCCGAGGCGAGCGCAGCGTGCGTGACGCCGGGAAGTCCGCGCAGATCTTCCAGCAGCGCCAGCGACGCTGCGCCCGCATCGACACTCGCAGCGGCCCCGCCCTGAGCAAGCGGAGCGGCGCCACCGGCGCCGGTCCGCGAGTCGAAGGGCAGCTGGACGCGCATGCTGAGGACGCCGGAGGGCTCGAAGCCCGGATCGAATTTCGCGAGCGCCGCGAAGCTGCGGCCGAACAGCGCCGCGCCGACGAGCAGCGTCACCGTGACCGCAATCTGCACCGCGACGATCGCCTGCAGCGTGCGCCCGCTGGCGCCGCCGCGCGCCTCGATCGCGCCCTCGCGCAAATCCTGCGCGAGCGAGTGCTTGCCCATCGATCGCAGCGGCGACAATCCGATCACAACCGTGATCAACACGCCGAGGCCAACCACGAACGCGAGCGTGCGCAAGTCGATCCCCGGCGCCGCGAAACTCGGGAGCTGAACGGGACTGAGCGCGAGCAGCGCATCGCCGGCCCACATCGCCAGGAGGCACCCGGTGGTGCCGCCGAGCGCGACCACCCAGGCGCTCTCCGACAGCATCAGGCGAACGAGCCGCGATTCGTCGGCGCCGATCGCGCGACGCAACGAGAACTCGCGGCGGCGGGATTCCGTGCGCGCCAGCAGCAGGCTGGCGACGCTGGCGCAGGCGATCACCAGCACGAAGGCGACCGCGCCGAACAACAACGAGATCGCCGGCTTGATCTGCCCGAACACTTCGTTGGCGAGCGGCGACACCTCGACGCCGCGCTTTTCGTTGGTTTCGGGATACGCCTGCGCGAGCTGCTGGGCGACATTCGTCACGTCGGCGCGCGCCTGCTCGATCGAAATCCCGGGAGCCAGCCTGGCCAGCGCGGGAAAACCGCGCGTGCCGCGCGCGGCCTGCGCCTGCGGAGGCACGGACGCGATCATCGAGACCCACACTTCGCTCGTGTCCGAGCGGCCCTTGAACCTGGCCGGTGCGATGCCGACGATTTCGAAGACCTGGGTGCCGAGCCGGATCGATTTGCCGATCGTATCGGGCGCGCGCCCGTAGGCGCGGCTCCAGAGGTCTTCGCCGATTACCGCGACCAGCGGAGCGCCGGCGGCATCGTCCGACGAGGTCAACGCGCGGCCCAACAGCGGTTCGACGCCAAGGACGCCGAAGTACTCGCCCGCCACGACCTCACCGCTGATGCGCTCGGGCGCGCCGTTCCCGTACACGATGAAGCCGTTCCCGCTCCACGCGGAGAAGAGGTCGAACGATTTGCTCTTCGATTTCCAATCCAGGTAATCCGGAATCGAGGTGCCGCGCCGTTCGATCACCTGGCGCTCGACGTTGCCCCACAGCTCGACGAGGCGATCCGACTCCGGATACGGCAACGGACGCAACGCCACCGCATTCAACAAGCCGAACATCGTCGTCGTCGCGCCGATGCCGAGAGCCAGCGCGAGCATGGCGCCGAGTGTCGTGGTCGGACTCTTCCATAACGCGCGCCACGCATATCGAAGATCACTGAGCATGCGCGCAGTAGAGCAAGGTGTGTACCCGCGAGATCGGGCCTGATTTCAGATGTTCGTTGACGAATTCGTCCTGACACGCAAACCAAGTGTCCGGATACGAACGTCGTCGTAAGTCAGCCCACCAACCTTTTGAGATGGCATCCCGTCTGATATACAGCTTTCCTATATATGACCAAACTGCTGCTTGATCGATCCGCCATCGACGCCGCCAAGAAAGGCAGCGCCGACCTCTTCATCCTGGCGTTGGTGAATGAAGAGGATCACCACGGCTACGAGATCGGCCGGCAGATCGAATTGCGCTCCGGCGGCGCGGTGACGTTCACGATGGCCTCGCTCTACGCGACGCTCTATCGCCTGGAAGAGAAGGCGCTGATCAGGGGGCGATGGGTTGAGAAGACCGGTCAGCGGCGCCGCCGTTATTACCGCATCACCGACAGCGGCCGCGCGATGCTCGCCACGCAGCGCGAGGACTGGGCCCGCTTCATCGCGGCACTGACACAAATTGCCGGCGTGAGGCCAGCATGAGCGCCCTCGATCTCCGCACGGAAGTCCGTCGTCACGTGTCGAGGGCCGGCATCGACCTGCCGGAGGCGACGATCGACGAGCTCGTCGCCTACCTCGAGGATCTTCAGACCACGGCCATCGACGAAGGCGCGAGCCCGGACGAGGCGCGCCGGCGAGCCGTGGCGGCGATCGAAGAGTCCGCGTTTTCACAGTTGTACAGCCACGCCGCGACGCATCCCGATCGCGCACAAGCCGCGCGCGCCGATGTGATGGCACGAGCCGCCGGCGGGAGGAGCCTGAACGTGTTGAGTGCGATTCGACTGGCGATGCGGCAGTTCCGCCAGCATCCGACCTTTGCGATCGTCACCGTGCTCGTGCTCGGCCTCGGCACGGGCGCGGCGACGACGGTGTTTACGGTGGTGGATTCGGTGGTGCTGCGGCCTCTGCCCTATTCGGAGCCCGATCGCCTGGTGACACTCTGGGACACGAATCCTGAAAAAGGACTTGCGCACGATCCGATCTCGCCGGTGAACTTCATGGATTACCGCGTGCTGCCGGTGTTCAGCGATGCAGCCGGCTGGTGGCGCCCGGGCATCAACCTCACCGAGACCGGCAAGGATCCGATCCGTGTCAACACGATCGAAGTTGGCGCGAACCTCTTCGACGTTCTCGGCGTCAAGCCGCAGGTCGGCGCCGGCTTCCCTGCCGGCGGCAAGATGTTCGTCACCAACGAGCTGATCTGCGTGATCAGCGATCGCCTGTGGCGATCGCGCTTCAGCGCGGATCCATCGATCATCGGCAAGGCGCTCTCGCTCAACGACACGCCGTACATTGTCGTCGGCGTGATGGCGCCGAAGTTCCATTTTCCCGATGACGTGGACGTGTGGCAGCGCGTGCGCTGGGACTTCACACAGCACAGCCGCGCCGCGCACTTCATGGAGGCGGTGGCGCGACTCTCACCCGGCACGACGTTCGAGCAGGCGCAGAGCGCGGTTGATGGGCTCGGCAACCGGCTCGCGCAGGAGAATCCGCGCACCAATAAAGGCTGGAACGCGCGGCTCATTCCGCTCCTCGATGAAGAGCTCGGATACTACCGGCCCGCCTTGATGGTGTTGTTCGGCGCCGTCGCGCTGCTGCTGATCATCGGCGTGCTGAACGTCGCCACGCTGCTGCTCACGCGCGCGTTGTCGCGCGAGAAAGAGATCGCGGTTCGCGTGGCGCTCGGCGCGGCGCCGCGGCAACTGGTCACGCAACTGATGGCGGAAAGCTTCGTGCTGTCGATCGCGGGAGCGCTAGCCGGCATTGCGGCGACGTATGCCGCACTGCCCCTGATCATCAGCTTCACGCCGGTATCGATTCCGCGGCTCGAAGAAGCCGGCGTCGATTTTCGCGCGCTCGGCCTGTGCCTGGGCGTGGTCGCCGTGACGACGATCGTCTTCGGACTGGTGCCGGCGCTGCTGTTGTTGCGGTCGCAGTTCACGACCGATCTGAAAGCCGGCGAGCGCGGCAGCTCGAAGGGCGCGCGGCGTGTCTACTCGGTGCTCGTCGCCGCCGAAGTCGCCATGGCCTGCGCGCTCCTGGTCAGCTCCGCGCTGCTGGTGCGCACCGTTGGCCGCATGATGGAAACGCCGACCGGCGTGAACGCAGACGACGTGACGATCTCGACGGTGCAGCTGTCGCCGTCGGCGGTCGGCGCGCCGGCGCGCGGCGGCACGATCGAGACGGTGTGGGTGCCGGTGGCGAATGTGCACTCGCGCATCCTCGACGAAATTCGCGCGCAAGCGGGCGTGATCGCCGCGGGTGAATCGAACTTCCTGCCCTTCGCTGTCGGCTGGCGCAACCCGTTCCTGATTGAAGGACAGCCGCGGCCCGGACGGCAGGAAGATCTGCCGCAGGTGCAGCTGCACAGCGCGAGCGAGGGATATTTCGAAGCGATGGGCGCGACGATCATTCGCGGCCGCTCATTCACCGAGTTCGACAACAAGGACGCAGCCGGCGCAGTGGTCGTCAATGAAGCGTTTGCGAAACGTTATTTGAGCGACGGCGATCCAGTCGGCAAAACGATTCGCACGTGGGCGACCGGCATTGGCCCGCTCGGCACGCACTTGAAGTCGCCGCCGAACTATCGTCCGCCACCGGAGGGCATGGCGTCGGAGGTCATTGGCGTGGTCAAGGACGTGAACAACGTGCCGCTCGGGCAGACCGTT
>Ga0207428_10002984_pt1 | contig 16711 bp, 12 predicted proteins | sample RhiMethybrSRZTD1_FD_187600 | JGI IMG/M metagenome (GOLD analysis project Ga0207428, IMG submission 187600) | Populus rhizosphere microbial communities from Tennessee, USA - Rhizosphere MetaG P. TD hybrid SRZTD1 (SPAdes) (version 3) | ecosystem: Host-associated > Plants > Roots > Rhizosphere >...
CTGGGCGCGCCGCTCGCCGCGTCCCCAGGTCCCGCGCTCGATCGCCTGTTCCTGCCGCTCGCCGACAACCGCATCATCGCGGTATCGCTGGCGACCGGTGAGAGCGCCTGGGAGCGAACCTTCACCACCCCGGTCACGGCGCTGCTCGCGCTCGACGATCAGCTCGTATTCGGCACCACCGCGAAGAAGGTCATGAGCATCGATCTGCAGCGCGGGCGCGATCGCTGGACGTGGAAACTCGGCGGCGACCTGGCCGGCAGCCCGGCCGCCGACGACAAGCGGATCTATTTCGCATCGCGCGACAACATCCTCCGCGCCGTCGATCGCAAGAGCGGCAACTTGAAGTGGAAGGCGGGCCTGTCGTCGCGCCCGGCCGGCGGGCCGCTGCGACTGAACGATTTCGTGCTGATGCCGCTCGTGTCGAATCAGATCGTGGGCTTCGATCCGATCAGCGGCAAGCCGAACGCGACCGCCGCCACCGCCGGCGAGATCGGATTGCAGCCCTACGTGCGCCGCGACGTGCGATCGACGCAGCCGCAACTGATCACGGTCAGCCGCGAGGGACAGCTCCAAGGCTTCGGCCGACGATTCGAGCCGGTGCCGCAACCGCTGGCGGAGCTGTTCGGCGCGCCCGCTGTTCCTTGAAGTCCAGGAAAAACGTCACACAGAAACACGGAAACACAGAAGCACGGAAAAACTGTTTTTACCGGACAGCAGTTGAGAGACGTCGAATGCCTTCTTCGATTTGATCGTGCGTGCTTCCTGAAAAAGCCAGGCGCGCGAATTCGTGGCCGCCGCCGTCGACGAAGAATGCGCTGCCGAGCACGAAGCTGACTTTTTCCTTGATGGCGCGATCGAACAGCTCGCGGTCGTCGGCGCCGGGGATCTGAATCCAGAGAAAGAAGCCGCCGCGTGGAGAGGTCCACTTCACCCGATCGCGGAGCTGTGCGCCGAGCGCGCGTTCCATCACGGTGCGCTTGGCCTGGTAGTGCGATCGCAATCCCGGCGCGATGCGATCGATGACCCCGCCCGCCAGCGCGCCGTGGACGATGCGTTGATCGAAGACGCCGCTCGAAATATCCGCGGCCTGTTTGCACAGTTCGACCTTCTGCGCGATCGCGGACGGCGCGACCATCCACGCGACGCGCAGGCCCGGCACCAGGATCTTCGAGAAGCTTCCGAGGTAGATGACGCGGTTGTCGGTGTCGTCCGCCTTGATCGGCCGCGTGTCCTCGAGCGTCGTGACGTCTTCGAAGTAGATCGATCCATACGGATCGTCCTCGAGAATCACGAGGTCGTGACGCCGGGCGGCCTCGAGCAGCTCGCGGCGGCGCCGCGCGCTCATCAGCAGTCCCGCCGGATTCTGGAAGTTCGGCGTGACGTAAATGAACTTGGCCGGTCTGCCCTGCGTCTTCAGATCCGCGGCCACGCGATCGAGCCCCGCGATCTCGATGCCTTCGGCATCCTGTGGAATGCCAACGAGCGACGCTTGCAGATTGTGGAACGCCGCAATCGCACCGCTGTAGGTTGGCAGCTCGACGATCACGGGATCGCCGGGATCGATCAGGACGCGGCCCACCAGGTCGAGCCCCTGCTGCGATCCGCTCGTGATGATGACGTCTTCGAAGCGCGCGGTGATGTCCCGTGCTGTGAGTGTCTGCGCGAGGAGATGTTCGATCAGCGGCCGGTAGCCGCGCGTGGCGCCGTACTGCAGCGTGTTGCCGTCATGCCGCGACAGGATCTGCGCGGTGATCGATTGGAGATCGTCCCACGGAAAGACTTCGGGCGCCGGATAACCGGCGGCAAACGAGATCAGCCCAGGGACCGACGCACTGAGCGCGCCGATGCGCCTGATCGCGGATTCCTGAAAGTGTTCCGCCGCCTTCGACAGCGTCATGCACGCGTCACCTGGTGCAAGCCGTCCGACGGCGTGTGCACTTCGACCATCGCCGACTGCAGCGCGAAATGCATTCGCAGATACGTCGCGACGCCCGTCAGGCCGACGAACTGGAACACGACGCCGCGGACCAGCCACGCGAAGACTTGCAGCGGCAACGCGGCGAGGCCGATGAACGGCACGAAGCTGATCAGGCCGAGCTGCGTGGTGGCGAGAATCGAGGCGCCGGTCGCCATCAGCATCAGCGCGAGAATCGCGGCGAGCACCTGTCCGAGCTCCTTCCATCGTCGCCGCAACAGGCGCCACACATGCGGGACGGCCTCGAGGACGCCGCAGTCCTCCGCCGCCATGACGATCTGCATCAGCAGGTAGAGGAAGTTGACGAGCGTGAGCGCGACGAAGAGCGAGAGCGACGCCACCGTCACGGTCAGCGGACTGTCGAGCGCCTGCGAGATCGATGGACCGAAGACCAGCGCGATATAGGCGGCGCCGATGATCGCGTAGACCAGCGTCAGCAGCATGCCGAGACGCAGGTAGCGAAAAAACAGCGAGCGCACGCCGGTCGTGAACCGCTCGAGGTTCGTCTTGTTGGCTTCACGCAATGCCGACATGCGCAGCGGCGGCAATTCGATCGTGCCGGCCGCGCGATCGCCCGCCAGCAAGATCGTGACGGTGCCGGCCTTGACCGCAAACATCATGATCGAACCGCCGGCGATGATCACGCCGAGCGCGATGGCGAACGCGGCCAGCGCGATCGGCTGCGCGAGCAGCACGCCGATCATGGAGGAGATGGTCTGCGTCAGGTCGTCGAAGCGCACCAGCTCCAGCGGGTTGCCGCCGACGACGAGCGCGACGAGCACGAGGCCGCCGACGACCGGCACGGCGACCAGGGTCTTGAACAGCGTGTCGGCGACGAATTGGACGAGCACGACCTGCCAATTCGCGGCCGTGACGAGGGCGCCGCGTTTGAGGGAGAGCTTCAGCAGAGATCACATTCTACAATGACGGTGCGGATGGCCTTTCCACCCTTTGTCACGCGCGCGGCGACGCGCATCGCGCTCGGCGGCGTGGTGGCAGCGGCGGCGATAGCGGTTGCGGCATTGGTCATCGAGCGGACCGAGCTGGGTGGCGACCTGGCGGCCTCCCGCGCGAGGCTGCGCGCCGAAGTGGAAGGCGAATTCGCCGTCATGGCGGCGCAGCTGGATCAAGCGATCCGCGCCATGACGCTCGATCCGGAAACGCTCCGGCGGTCAGAGCGCGGCGACGCCGCCGCCACCCGCCAGCTCTTCGATCAGGTCGCCGCCGGTGTGGCGCAGTCCGATGTGGCGGTCACCATCTACGGCGCGGCCAGCCAGCCGCTGGCGTGGCTGGGCCGGTCCGAAGACGTTCCCGATCCCCGCCTGTCGGGACCGCCGTCCACGTTCCTCGCGCAAAGCAGCCAGGGCCTGCAGCTGGTGCGTATCCAGCCGATTGTCGATCCCGACGAACCGGCGAGGCACATCGGCGCGATCGTCGCGGAAGTCCAACTGCCGCGCACGGCGGATGCGCTGCCGGGATCGGAGTTCACGCTCGACACCAGCATCGTGCCCGTCGCGCTGCGCCTGCAATTCGAGGGTGCGGCCGAGGCCGGCCCCGATGCGTTCATCATTCAGTCGTCGACGGGCGAGCCGCTCGCGGCCGTCACCGTGTCCGACGTCGACCTGCAAGGCGCGCGGCAGCGAATTCGCGCGCGTCTCTACGCCGCTGAACTTGCGCTCAGCGCCCTCCTCATCCTGTTGCTGGCCGGACCGCTGCTCGACTGGCGCAAGGCGACGCGATCGACGCCAGCAGCGACACTGCTCACGATTGCGATCGCGGCCGATCTGATCGCGGCGCGGGCGCTGGCGTGGATCGCGATCCGCAAGGCAGGCCTGGCGGAGTTCTCGCTGCTGCCCGAGGCGCCGTGGACGCCGTTCGCGCAGGTGATGTTCGCATCGCCGCTCGATTTCCTTTTGAACGCGCTGGTGATCGCCGGACTGGTGGTGCTCGCGGTCTCGAGCTTCACGATGTGGCGCGCCGCGCATCGCCCCGGCATCGGCGTGGTCGTGGTGGATGGGCCGTCGGACGCGCTGCTGGTTTACGTCGTGCAGGCGCTTGCCGGGCTGTCCGTCGCCGCGGTGGTCCTGACTTACGAGTGGTTCCTGCGCTCGCACGTCTCGCAGACGCCCGTCGAGATCGTGCGGTTTTCGCTCGGCCGGCTCGACCTCTCGCGCATCGAGGTCATCGTCGGCCTGATCGCGCTCAACGCGGCGGTGGTTGGACTCGCGGTCGTGATCTGTCGACTGGCCTGGTCGCCGTGGGTGTTCCCGTCGCGGCCCGGATCCTGGCGGGCGCGCGCCGTCGCGCTGTGGGTGCTTCCGGCGCTGCTCTATTTTGGTTTCTATGCGGCGAACGACACCGCGCCGCAATGGCCATCGGTGCTGGTGGTGGCGAGCGCCGCGATCGCGGCGTGGTTGATGCATCGCTACCGATTCATCGATCGGCATGGCTCGCAGGCCGTCAAGCTCCTGCTCTCGTTCCTCGCCGTCGCGCTGCCGTCGATCATTCTCTACCCGTCTCTCGTCGATGCGTCCGAGCGCGCGCGGCGCCAGCTGATCGAAACGCGATACGCGCCCGAGGTGATCAACCAGCGCCAGGATCTCCAATCGAAGCTGCGCAAAGCGCTCACCGAGATCAACCGCATCGTCGGGCTGGACGATCTGGTGCGCGCCAGCGATCCGCCGGTGTCCGGCCCGCCGCCGACCGATGCGGCGTTCCTGGTGTGGCAGCAGACCAGCCTCGCGAGGGACCGCCTGACGTCCAGCATCGAGTTGCACAACGCGGCCGGCGCCATGGTCAGCCGGTTCGCAATGAACCTTCCCGACTTCACGCAGCCGCAGCCGTGGATCGAGCAGTCCTGCGACTGGGACATGCTCGAGGAAGTGTCGCCGCTGTTCTCAGAAGAGCGAAGGCTGCTGCATGCCGGGCGCGCGTTGTGTGTCGCGGGCGGGCGCCGCGCCGGCTCGGTGGTCGTGCATTCGATGCTCGACTACGGCAACCTGTCGTTCGTCTCCGCGCAGAATCCGTACGTCGCGCTGGTGCGATCGCAGTCGCGCCCGCAAGCGAGGCCGCGCGCCGATGTGGCGTTCATCGTCTACGGCTGGAGCCGCAGGGTCTTGTACAGCTCGATCGAAGATGCGCCGCCGCTCGCCGAGGACGCATTCCGCCGGGCGTATGCCTCGCGCACGCCCTTCTGGACGACCATCCGCCGTGGATCGGATTCGCTCGATGCGTTCTTCCTGAGCGATCGCGGCGCGATCTACGTGCTGACAGCGGAGCGGCAGAACGCGTTCGGCCATCTCGTCGCGGAGGCGGAGCTGCTCGCCCTTGCGTTCCTCGTGTTCGTTGCGGCCGTGCTCGCCAACATGATCTTCAACCTGCTCGTCGGCCGCGCGCCCGCGTCGGGCCGTGCCCTCTTCGCGGAAGTGCGCGCCAGCTTCTATCGCAAGCTGTTCCTCGCATTCGTGGCGGCGGCGATCGTGCCGGTGCTGGCGCTCGCCCTGGTATCGCGGCAGTACATGGCGAACCTGATGCTGGCGGACGTCGAAAGCGAAGCGACGCGCCTGGCCACGGTGGCGAGCCGCGTCTTCCAGGATCTGCGGGCCTTCGTCGGCCAGTCGGCGGTGGCCGACGATTTGATCGTCTGGCTGAGCCGCGTTGCGGGGCAGGACGTGAACATCTTCGACGGCCCGAGCCTGCTCGCCTCGAGCGAGCGCAACCTGTTTGCGTCCGGCCTCCTGCCCAGCCGCACTCCGGGCGAGGTCTATCGCGCGATCTTCATCGAAGGCCGTCCGTCGTTCGTCGACCGCGAGCGCGCCGGCGGCCTCGAGTACCTGATTGCGGCGACGCCCGTGCACCTCGAGGGGCGCGAGGCGGTGTTGACGATTCCGCTCGCCTCCCGGCAACAGGAAACGCAGGCGCAGATCGAGGAGCTCGATCGCCGCGTGCTGCTCGCGGCGGTGCTGTTCATCATGCTTGGCGCCGGCATCGGCTACTACATGGCCGAGCGCATCGCTGATCCGGTCAACCGCCTGATGCGCGCGACACGGCGCATTGCGCGCGGCGATCTCGACGCGCGCGTCCTCGCGACGTCGTCCGACGAATTACGGCGGCTCGTCGATGCGTTCAACCAGATGGCGGACGATCTGCAGCGCCAGCGCGGCGAACTGGAGCGCACGAATCGCCTGGCCGCGTGGGCCGACATGGCGCGGCAGGTGGCGCACGACATCAAGAACCCGCTGACGCCGATCCAGCTCAACGCGGAGCACCTGCGCCGCGTGCATCTCGATCGCGGCCAGCCACTCGGCCCCGTGATCGACGAATGCGTCGGCAACATCCTCGGCCAGGTCCGCCTGCTGCGCCAGATCTCCTCGGAGTTCTCGAGCTTCGCGACGTCGCCGGAGCCACGGCCTGTCGATACCGATCTTGGCGAATTGGTCGAGGAAGTGATCGAGCCGTATCGTTCAGGACTGGCCGAGCGCGTGAAGATCGAGACGCACCTGTCGCCCACGCTGCCGCACGTCAGGATCGATCGCATGCTGATCGGACGCGCGCTCACCAACATCATCGAGAACGCGCTGCACGCGATGCCGAGCGGCGGCGCGCTCACCCTCGATGCCGCGCTCGCGCCCGATCACAAGGTACAACTACGCGTCACCGACACCGGCATCGGCATGGACGATCAGGCGATGGCGAAGATCTTCGAGCCATACTTCTCGACGAAAGCGATTGGCACAGGATTGGGACTGACGATCGCAAAGAGAAACGTCGAGGCGAATCAGGGCACGATTGCCGTGAGCTCGGCGAAAGGCCGCGGCACGAGCGTGACGATGATTCTGCCTCAGGCTTAGATCGTCATTCTTGACGAAGCGCCGTCACCGGCGCGATGCGCGATGCCTTGCGCGCCGGCAGGTACGATGCGGCGACTGCCACAATCGTCAACAGTCCGATCACCGCCACGTACGTCAAGGTGTCCTGCGGCCGCACGCCGAACAACAGCGAGCTCATCGCGCGCAGCAGAATCAGGGAAGCGACGACCCCGAGAAGCGCGCCGCCACCCATCATCGCCAGGCCCTCACCCATCACGCGACGCCGGAGTTGGCCGATCCGCGCGCCCAGCGCGATCCTGATCGCGATCTCCTTGGTGCGTTCCGCAACGATGTAGGCCAGCAGGCCGTAGAGACCAAGCGACGCCAGCAACAACGCGCACCCGGCAAACGCCGCCAGCACCATCGCGCTCAGCCGATCGCGAGCGAGGCTCTCGGCAATCGCATCGTCAAAGGTCTGAATCCGGCTGACGGCAAGATTCGGATCGAGGCGATGCAACGCGGCCACCGCGGCGGCGACCTGACTCTGGGGGCGCGGCGCCCGCAGAAACAGCGTCATGGCGGTCTCATTCAGCTGCCGGTTGCTATAGAAGATCGTCGGCTCGGCGCTCGCCCTGACCCCGCCTTCGGTGACGTCACCGACGACGCCGAGAATGGGGAGATACGGATTCTCGTTCTGCATCCACACCGACATGGACACGGCGAGCGGGTCCACGTCCTTCAGGAATTTCTTCGCGAATGCTTCATTCACGAGGAATCCCGGTGTTGGACTCGCATCATCCGCGTCGATGAATTCGCGGCCCTGCAGCACCGGCACGCCGAGGGCGCGAAAGTAGCCGGGCGCCACGACGCGAATCGTCGCAGACGGCCGGTCGTTCATCGGCAGCTCCGGCGTGCCGAGCCGATGGAAGATCGTGCCGCCCCGCGGCCCGCCGATGACCGGCAGACTGTTGCCGGCCGCGGCTGCTTGCACGCCAGGCAGTGCGCGAAGCGCGGCGACGGCGTTCCGATAGAACAACGTGCGCTGGTCGGGCGCATAGCGAACTCCCGGCAGTGCGACCTCCATCGTCAGCAGATCACGGCGATCGAATCCGCTATCGGCCTGGTGGAGGGCGATCACCGTGCGGATTAGGAGTCCCGCCCCGCACAGCAGCACGACCGTCATTGCGACCTGGGCCACCACGAGGACGTGGCGCAAGCGGGTTGACTGCGTGACGCTGGAGCCGCTGGCGCGCAGCGAACTGATGATGGATTGACGCGCCGCAAGGAGCGCCGGCGCAAGGCCGACGATCAGGCCGGTGAGGATCGACACCGTCAGCGCATAAAGCAGGACCCGTTGATCGACGCGCAGCTCAGGGACGCGGATCATGTCGGCCGGCGCGAACGCCATCACGGCGGCCAGGCTCCAGCGCGCGAGGAACACGCCGAGGATGCCGCCGGCGATCGCCAGCAGCAGACTTTCCACGATCAACTGACGGACGATCGCCCACCGGCCGGCGCCGAGTGAGGTGCGCAGCGCGATCTCTTTCTTGCGGGCCGCGGCTCGCGCGAGCAGCAGGTTCGCGACGTTGAAACAGGCGATCGCGAGGAGCACGCCGACGGCGGCATAGAGCACGATCAACGACGATGCGACGGCTCCGCTGAGCTCCTTGCGAAGCTCGACGACGTTGACCGACGTGTTCTTGTTGAAGTCGTGGGTCGCGGCAAGGCGTGCCGCAACGCCCTCGAGATCCGTTCGAGCGGTGGCAACCGTCACCCCGGATCGCACGCGGGCGACGACGTTCATGAACCGCCCGGCGATTTTCCGCCACTCCGCGTTGCGATCGAGTCGATATGGCGCCCACACGTCGATGTCCTGCTGGATAAATCGGAAACCGGCCGGCATGACGCCAATGATTTCTGTCGGTCGATCGCTCATTTGGACGACTCGACCGATCACATTAGGATCACCGCTGAACCGGCGCTGCCAGAGTTGATAACTCAATACCGCGACGACCGGAGCATTCGGCCGGTCCTCGGCCTCTGTTGGAATCCGGCCAAGCAGGGGCGCCACGCCGAGCAGCGGAAAGAATTCATTCGAGACCAGTTGGACATTGAGCCGCACCGGATCCCCGACGCCCGTCAGGGTGAAGGTCGTGGCCCGCCAGGCAGCGAAGCTCTCGAACGTGTGTGCCTCGCGCTGCCAGTCAAGCCAGTTCGCCGCTGAAACGCTGCTGCGCCCGGGGCTGGGCATAGAAATGTTGCTGGTGATGAAGGTTTCGTTGACTGCGACCAACTGGTCCCCGTTCGGGTACGGCAACGGGCGCAACAGCAGCTGATCGACCAGGGAAAAGATCGCGGTGTTGCCGCCGACCGCAAGCGCGAGCGTGAGCACGACGGTCAGCGTGAAGACGGGACTCTTCCTCAAGCCGCGCGCCATGTGCCGCGCGTCGCGAGTCACGCCCTCGAAGAGGTGTCCGGTGCGGACGTCGTGGCCTTCTTCCTTCAGTTGCAGCATGCTGCCGAAGCGGCGGCGGGCGGTGGCCCTCGCTTCGTCTTCGCTCATTCCAGACGACATGAGATCGCGTGTCAGCGACTCGATGTGAAACGTCATCTCCCGTTCCATCTCGCGATCTCGTTGATTCCACATCACCAGCGAAACGAGGCGTCGAACGAAGCGCGGCGGTCGTAGCGGCATGATCAGCCTTCCTGTTCGATGGCCCGAAGCACCTGGGTGATGGCCTTGGAGAGGCGAAGCCAGCTATCGAGCTCCGCCTGGGCGGCGTGCCGTCCCTTGCGAGTGAGTTTGTAGAACCGCGCCCGCCGGTTGTTCTCGGTGGTGCTCCACTCGGACTCGATCAAGCCCTGCTCTTCCATCCGGTAGAGGGCCGGATACAGGGATCCCTCCTCCACCTTCAGCACTTCCTGCGAAAACTGATGGATCCGGGTCGTGATGGCGTAGCCATGATTCGGCCCGGCGAGAAGGCTTCTTAAGACCAGAAGGTCGAGGGTCCCTTGGAGCAGGTCGTTCTGGCGTACGGCCATACGCCTTCCCTAGACGGCCTAAGTGAGGAAAAGGTTCGAATCGCCGCAGAGTTAGGACACCAGGGCCACAGAAGGCACAGAAAGCTCAGATCACCAGGGCCACAGAAGGCACAGAAAGCTCAGAAGGCTAGACAGGATTACGTCCTAGCGCGGGACAGTATGGCTACGCTGCTCCAAGTTCAGTCAGGACGGTCGCCTTCAGCCGGTCCAATTCGTCTGAGCGACCGTGCCGGGCGTTCCGAAATGCTTCCCAAAGTCTAATCACGCGCATTCGGCCGAATGGGCGCACGAGGATGACGAGAGGATTGAACGCGACGGACCCGCCGTAGAACCTGAACACCCACACGGCGAGACCGGTTTTCCACTCTTTGCGCTTAGACCAGTTCAGTACGGCAACGTCTGCGCGCACGCGCGGAAGTAAGTCTCGTTCGAAATAGTCACGCCAGTGGGGACTCTCCGAATACACAATCAGCGCGCGCCGAGCGCGAGGTGCCCAGAAGACGACGATCAACAATCGCAGCGCCAACCACTGGCAGGCAATGCCCACCAGATACACCGCGACAATTGTCAGCAGCAGAGGGCTCAGAATGATCAATAGCGCGATCAGTGGAACGCGCCAGCGATTTGCTTTGTCTCGTTCGCGCTTTGCCGCGGGCGATTGATTGTCGGGCATCGCTACTGCGCCTTCTATGCCTTCTGCGGCCCTGGTGAAATCAACTCGCGTCTTTGGCGGGGCGGGCGTCGGTCTCTTCGGGGAGTGGCTCGTGTCTGCGGCGCGCCATGATCTCGCCGATGAACCCCGACACGAAATACGCGTAGGCCATGACGATCAACACTTCGTGCGGATACGACACGAGCAGCGCGATGAAGGCGGCGACGAGGAACAGTCCGCGCCAGCCGCGGCGCATGCCGAGGTCGAAGGTCTTGAAGCTCTGGAAGCGGATCGTGCTGACCATCAGCAGCGCGGGCACGATCAACATCACCATGCCGAGCCACGCCTCAGGCTTGCCGTGCAACCCTTCGGGGAAATAGAACACCGTCGCGCCGACGAGACCCGCGGCCGCCGGGCTCGGCAAGCCGATGAAGTAACGCTTGTCGGTGTTCACCTGGATGTTGAAGCGCGCGAGGCGCAGCGCCGCGGCGGTGAGATACATGAAGCCGACCGCCCAGCCGATGCGGCCAAGCGGAATCAGTCCCCACTGGAACGCAAGCACCGCCGGCGCCATGCCGAACGAGATCAGATCCGCGAGCGAATCGAGCTGCACGCCGAAGTCGCTCGTGGTTCCCGTCATGCGCGCGATGCGGCCGTCGAGCATGTCGAGCACCACCGCCACGCCGATGAACGGCGCCGCGGTGACGATTTCGCCGCGCATCGCGTGGACGACGCATGCCCAGCCGCAGAACAGATTTGCGAGGGTGAAGAGACTGGGCAGCAGCGACACACCGCGCCGGATGCCGCGGCGATCGTGCCCGCGTGCCACGGCGTGCAGTTTGAATTGCCCACTCTTATGCGCCATGACCCTGTTCGACGTGCGTTACGGCGTCAGCGTTGCGAGCGTCGTCTCACCGCCCACCACCTTGTCGCCCACCTTTACTTGTATCGTCGCCGTGCGCGGAAGGAACAGGTCGATGCGCGACCCGAACTTCATCACGCCAAACCGCTGCCCTGCCGACACTTGCTCGCCTTCCGTGAGCCGGCACACGATCCGCCGGGCCAGGATCCCGACGATTTGCCTGACCACGACGGGACCGCCGGGCCGATCGATCCAGACCTCGGTCCACTCGTTCAGCTCGCCGGCCTCTTTCTTATACGCAGGCAGGAATTTGCCCGGATGATACTCCACACGCCGGACCGCACCTGCCACCGGCGTCCGATTGATGTGCACGTCCATCGGCGACAGGAACATGCTGATGACTTTCCATTCCCCTGCCGGCGCTCCAGGCCACACCGTCTCGCCCGACACCATCACGCGGGCATCCGCAGGCGAGAGCACGAGGTTGGCGCCTTGAGGAGGATGGCGATCCGGATCACGAAAGAAGAACAGAAAGAACGCGCCGAGGATCAGAAACGGAACCGACCACGCGCGGCCGAACCAGAATCCAACCGCGATCGCCACAAGCAGGGCCCCGGCGACAAAGGGCCATCCTGCCCGATCGATGAGCATCTCTCGATTGTAAAGGGAACAGGGCATCCCGCGAGGGATGCCCCATAGAAAGTGTTACGCGGACAAGCCGGGCGTCGAATTACCTGAGCGGTAATTCCGCAGGATCAATTCCATTTGGTCTTTGACCTGGAGTTTGCGTTTCTTGATGCTGACTTCTTCGAATTGCTCGGCGTCCGACAGGTAATGCTTGGATTCGAGTTCGTGCAGGCGATCGTCGAGTGAGTGGTGCTTGGAGGCCAACTGGCGAAATTCCTCGTTGGTCTCGATGAGGAGGTATTTCAAGTCCTCAGCCATCGTTTCCGCCTCCCTTCCAGGACCGATGCGGCATGCAACGGACCCTATGAGTCGGAAGATAACATATTTCGCCGGCCTGGTATCGCGAGCGTTCAGGGGATTTTTCGCAGGAGCACGAGTGCGTCTTCGACGGGCTGGGTGTAATAGTTTTTTCGGACGCCGGCCTCGTGAAAGCCGGACTTGGCATACAAACGCTGCGCGGCCACATTGGACCGACGGGCCTCGAGCGTCAGGCTGGCGGCGCCCAGATGTCGGGCTTCCTCGACGATGGCTTCCAAGAGATGGGTGCCAAGTCCGCGCCCTCGCAGTTCAGGTCGGACGGCCAAATTATTGATGTGCGCCTGATCGGCGACCAGCCAGAACGCACAGAACGCGGCCACTGGTATTTCCGGAAGTCTCAGGACGTAAATGAAGCAGACGTCCGGACGCTTCAACTCCCCTTCGTACCACTCGCGCGTCGTCGGGTTGTTGAACGAGGCGTCCTCGATCTCGAGCACAGCGTCGAGATCCTGCGGCGTCGAAATGCGCTCAACTTTCACGCACGACCCCTGCGGTCACGCTCGATTTCCGCGTCGGGCCGTCGCACGTAGATCGGCTCGAGCTTGTGCGGCGGTCCGGCCTCGCCGTTTTTCGCGCGGCGCCGGCCGATCAACGCGATTTGCGCCGCTAACGGCGCCGGCGTTTTCGTTTGCCACTTGCCGTTGCCGGCCCGGGTGATGATCGCCGCATCGCGCGCGGCCGCATCGCCGATGAAGATCGCGCGGCGATTGGCGAGGTGCGCCTGCCAGGAATCGAGCAACAGCTTCGGATTCGCGGCGGCCGGCGTTTCGAGCGTCGCGCCCGATCGTCGATCGATCAGCGTGGCGAACACGTCGCCGCGTTGCGCATCCATCCACGGAATGAGTACGTCAACGTCGTTGCCGGCCGCCTGTTCGGCGAGGGCTTCGAGTGCCGAGACGCCGATCACGGGCTTGCCAAGGGTCATCGCGAGGCCCTGCATCGCGGCGAGACCGATGCGCAGTCCGGTGAAAGCGCCGGGCCCCGTGGCCACGGCGAGCAGATCGATTCGATCGCGAGTGACGCCGGCCTGATCGAGCGCGCGGGCGATCTCGCCCGGCAGGCGCTCCCCGTGCGTGCGGGACTCATCGCCGGGCAGCAACGCGAGCACGCGGTCGTCGTCCGCGACGGCCACGCTTCCGCCCCGCGTCGTCGTGTCCAATGCCAGGACGATCAAGGTGAATAAGAGTCTGTCATACTCATTGCAGTTTTTTCGACGTGTCGCAATCACCCACACCCACGACCGCGGTTCCGGCGAATCTCACGCCGGCGATGAAGCAGTACTTCGACGCGAAGCGCCAGTATCGCCACGCGCTGCTGTTCTTCCGAATGGGCGATTTCTACGAGATGTTTTATGAAGACGCGCTGGTCGCGTCGCGCGCGCTCGATCTCACGCTGACGTCGCGGTCGAAAGACGCGTCGGGGACCGCGGTGCCGATGTGCGGCGTGCCGTTTCACGCGGCGGACGGCTACATCGCGCGGCTGGTGAAGAAGGGCTACCGCGTCGCGATCTGCGAGCAGATCGAGAATCCGAAAACGGCAAAGGGCGTGGTCAAACGCGACGTGATTCGCGTCGTGTCGCCCGGCACGCTCACCGACGCCGCTTACCTGGACGCGAAGGAGCCGGCGTTCCTGATGGCCATCGTCGCCACCGCTGCCTCCGGGTCGCGTCCTGGGGACTTCGGCGTGGCACTCGTCGATCTGTCCACCGGCGAATTCGACGTCGCCGAATACGCGGGTCCCGACGGCCTCGCCGCGCTGCGCTCCGAGATCGCCGTGCTGCGCCCGCGCGAAATCGTGGTCGCGTCGGGCTACGACGTCAGGTCGGCGATTCCGGAGATCACGCAGATCGGCGCGCCGATTACGGAGATCGACGGCTGGCATTTCGAGCTCGAATCGGCGCGGCAGACGCTGCTCGATCAGCTGCGCGTGCAGAGCCTCGAAGGCTTCGGACTCGAACGGCGGCAGGCGGCGGTCTGCGCCGGCGGCGCCCTGGTCCGGCACCTGCGCGACACGCAGAAGGCGGAGCTCGCCCATGTGCGCACCATCCGCCTGCGCCAGCTCTCCGAGGGTCTGCAGATCGATCCGACCACGCTGAAGCATCTCGAGATCGTCCAGGCCATGGATGGCGGCCGCGCCGGATCGTTGCTCGACGAGATCGATCGCACGGTGACGCCGATGGGCTGCCGCCTGCTGCGCACGTGGCTGCTCCGCCCGTTGACGGCGCTCGAGCCCATCCGCGATCGCCTCGACGCTGTCGAAGAGCTCGCGGTGAAGACGACGGAGCGCGGCAAGGCGCGGGAGACGCTGAAGTCGATCCAGGATCTCGAGCGGTTGATCTCGCGTATCGCCCTGTCGACGGCGGGACCGCGCGATCTGATTGCGCTCTCGCGATCGCTGGCCGCGGCGCCGCGGCTCGCGCTGTTGCTGAACGAGTGCCAGGCCCCGCTGGTGCGCAGCCTGACCGGCGAGTTGGACGACTTGCCGGACGTCCGGCAATCCATCGATCTGGCGATCGCCGACGAGCCGCCCGCACTGGCCCGCGACGGTGGATTCGTCCGTGACGGTTTCGATCCGGAAGTCGACGAATTGCGGCGCATCAGCCGTTCCGGCAAGCAAGTGATCGCCGAGATGGAAGAGTCCGAACGCGCCAGTACCGGCATCAAGAACCTGAAAGTCGGGTTCAGCCGCACCTTTGGTTATTTCATCGAGGTCTCGAAGTCCAACCTGCATGCGGTGCCGGGTCACTTCATCCGCAAGCAGACGGTGGCGGGCGGCGAGCGCTACATCACGCCGGCGCTGAAGGAATACGAGGAGAAGGTGCTCGGCGCCGATGAGCGCATCGTGGCGCGTGAGCTCGAGGTCTTCGAGACGCTGCGCCAGCGGGTCGCCGCCGAATCGCCGAGGGTGCTGGACACGGCGCGCGCGGTGGCTGGCATCGACGTGCTCGCGGCGCTCGCGGAAACGGCCACGGCCTGCAATTACACCAAGCCGCACGTGCATGACGGCGATGAGATCGTCGCCACCGACGTGCGCCATCCCGTCGTCGAACGGCTGGCCGGCGGCACGTTCGTTCCCAACGACATCCAGTTGAACGGGACGACGCACCAGCTCGTGATCCTCACGGGTCCGAACATGGGCGGCAAGTCCACGTATCTCAGGCAAGTCGCCCTGCTCTGCCTGCTGGCGCAGTCGGGATCGTTCGTGCCCGCGCGCGACGCGAAGATCGGACTGATCGATCGGCTCTACGCGCGCGTCGGCGCGTCCGACAACATTGCGCGCGGCCAGTCGACCTTCATGGTCGAAATGCAGGAGACCGCGCAGATCCTGAGCGGCGCCACGTCGAGAAGCCTGGTCGTGCTCGACGAGATCGGCCGCGGCACGGCCACGTTCGATGGATTGAGCATTGCGTGGGCGGTGGCGGAATACATCGCGACCAATCCGCGATCGCGGCCGAAGACGCTGTTTGCCACGCACTATCACGAGCTCACGGATCTGGCGGACGCGTTTGGCGGCGTCGTGAATTTCCACGTCGCGGCACGCGAGTGGAAGGACGACATCATCTTCCTCCACAAGATTCTTGCCGGACGATCGGATCGCAGCTACGGCATCCAGGTGGCGCGGCTCGCCGGCCTTCCCGCATCGGTGATCGCCCGCGCGCGGGACATTCTGGCGTCGCTCGAGCAGGACGAGCTGACACGCGGCGGCAAGCCGACGATCAGCGGATCGCCGTCTTCGGCCCAGCAACAGCTCGGGTTGTTCCAGGCTGGGCCCTCGGCCGCTGACGAAAAACTGAAAGAGCGAATTCGCGAGGTTGATGTCAACCGGACGACGCCGCTTGACGCGCTTCGCATACTTGAAGATCTCAAGAGAGATATTGATGCGGAGTCATGAAAAACATACACAGAATCACGGAATCACAGAAACACAGAAGCCTTTTGGTTAAAGGCGTTGGTTCTGTGTTTCTGTGTCTCAGTGCTTCTGTGTATGGTTTTGGTTGTACTGCCACACCGAAGACTGGTTTCATTACGGTCGCGGTACTCAGCTCGCCGAACAGCCTCGATCCACGCATCGGCAGCGACGAAACGTCGCAGCGCATTCACACGCTGATCTACGACTACCTGCTCGCGCTCGATGATCAGTTGCGGGTCGTGGGCGGCCTGGCGTCGAGTTGGGAGCAAGCAGACCCAGTGACTTATGTCATTCATCTCCGTCAGGGCGTGAAGTTCCACGATGGGCATGAACTGACCGCGGACGATGTGGTCTATACGTTTCGATCGTTCATCGATCCGGCGTTCGTGTCGCCGCGCAAGGGCGCGTATCGATCGCTCGATCGCGTCGATCCGGTTGACCGCTACACCGTCCGCTTC
>Ga0207428_10002990_pt1 | contig 16692 bp, 24 predicted proteins | sample RhiMethybrSRZTD1_FD_187600 | JGI IMG/M metagenome (GOLD analysis project Ga0207428, IMG submission 187600) | Populus rhizosphere microbial communities from Tennessee, USA - Rhizosphere MetaG P. TD hybrid SRZTD1 (SPAdes) (version 3) | ecosystem: Host-associated > Plants > Roots > Rhizosphere >...
CGCCAGCAGGTAGCTGCGATTTGGGGTCAACAGGCGATTCGGATTGCCGCTGGCGGAGAGGGCGCGGACACGCCCAGGAGCGATCCTTGTCTGCACAACGTCCCGACCCGGAAAGGACCGGTCATGGAATGGAATCTCGTACGGCGACGGCGCAACACAGATCTGGTCACATGCTCGCTCTGCCTGCGTGTGCGCCGCGGTTCGGCCTGGGTCGAGCCCGAGGACGTCATCACCGAGCTCCGTTCCTACGAGCTCGAGACCCCGCCGAGACTGCTTCCCGGCGTCTGCGACGCTTGTGCCGACGCGATTCTCGACCGGAGAGCGCGACTGGAGGAGACGGTCGCGGCCTGACGAGATCCAGGGCAACGGCACGTCACCCCGGCGCACGGCGACGGCCCAGCGCGGAGGCGGCGGCAGCGCGGGACGTCGACTGGTAGGCGCAGGAGGTAGCCCTGGTACCTCAGCGTGTATGACTCGCTGAGCCGCTCGCGACGTCGAGCTCGCTGATGGCGACACGAAACCGCTCGACCGACAGCACGGTCGCCCCGACCTTGTCTGCGGCCTCGCTTCGCAGTTGCACGGTTGCCTCCTCGCTGTCCCCCATCTGCTGCTCGCTTGCCCAGAGCGTCAGCACCAGTACCTCGCCACGCTCGCCGTCGCTCAGGGCGAGGTAGCCGCTGAAGCCGGGGATGGCGCGAACCACCGGCAATACCCGATCGCGTACGAGCTCCAGGTACAGCTCAAGGCTGCCGTCGTCAGCGACACCGGCGAAGCGTGTGAGCCGCCCGAACACACAACGCCGTTCGGTTCGCACGAACCCAGTCCTCCTGGGCTTTCAGGCCGTCGCCGGTGATCCCACCTCGGTAGCAGCCCTTTCGATGAGGTCAGACACCACAGCCGGCTGTGAGACATAAATCGAATGGCTGCCCGGAGTCTCGACAACCGTCGCCCCGGCGCGCTCGGACATCTCGCGCTGTAGCGACGGAGGAATCATCCGGTCATCGGTCGTGACGAGATACCAACTCGGTTTGCTCCGCCAGGCGGGCTCGCTGATCGTGCCGCCCGCCGCCTCGAGGCCCCAGGGGACCTGGGAGTCGGCCATGAACTCGGCGAGCTGGGCGTCCACGTCGCCCGCGAACGACTCGTGGAACCTGGCTCGGTCGAGCAACAGAAAACCGTCCTGCGGCGGCAGAATCGGCGGTCCGGTCTCGGGCGGCAGATCGGCAATGAGCGTTTGCACCGACTCGCCGGAGTCCGGCATGAAGGCCGCGATGTAGACCAGCGCCTTCACATTGGGGTCGGTACCGGCCTCGCTGATCACCGCTCCGCCGTAGGAGTGGCCAACGAGAATCACGGGCTCGCTCTGCGCGTCGATGACACGCCTTGTCGCGTCGGCGTCGCCTGCCAGCGAGATGGTCGGATTCTGTACGACGCTGACGCTGTAGCCGTCCTCCGTCAGCTGGTCGTAAACGCCTTGCCAGCCGGAGCCGTCTACGAAACCGCCATGAACGAGAACGACGGTCCCCGCTGAGCCATCACTCATGATGGCCTCCTTTCGGGCTAAGAGGAGTTTTCGGATCTCCTTCCTTGGGATCCGGCACCCGGCGACCCTACTCCGCCCCGCACGAGGTAACAAGCGGTTGAACCGGGCCGAAACGTCGGGATCTCCGTCATGCTCATCGACCGTGCGACGGCTTCGGAGCTGGCTCGGCCGCTCGACGCCGGCGCACGGTCTCCCAGCTCTCCGCGAGCGTCGCCGCGTCGAGACGCTCGGCGGCAGCGAGTGCCCGGCTGGCGCGCTTCTCCGTCTTGCGTCCGAGGACTCCGCCTAGCACCCACTTGCGCGTCAGCCGGACGAGGTGAAGCTTGTCGTCGCTCAGAAGGAGCCTGCGCTTCGGATGGAGGTAGAGGTCGATCGCCACCTTCTCGACCAGCGCCGGATCAGGGGGTGCGCCCGTCGCCTGCTCGAGCCGGTGCGCCACCAGCGAGGACAGCACCTGGATCTCGCGCACGCCCGTGCGGACGGCAATGCCGACCGCGACTGCGGTCGAGCCGATGATCACCCACGGCAGCTTCACCACACGCGCTCCGCGGGCGAGAGCACGGACGACCGGAACAGCGAGCACGATGATCCGCTGGATGTCGTCCGCGCGCGACTCCGTCTGTTCGTCGGCCGCGAGTAGGCGCCTACCCTCGGCGGCCGAGATGACGCGCGTGTCGCCGAGCAGCATCTCGTCGACCGCCCGATTCACGAGCCTACCGACGGCGCGGACGAGCGAATCTCCCGCTTTGCTCGCGTTCGCACCCGCCTTCTTCCCGGCACTGACTGAACGGGCGAGCACGGGTGCTCCTTTGCTCGCCACGGTCCCAGGTGGCAACTCAGCTGACCGGTTCGCTCGGCGCATCGCAACGATGGTATTCCCCTCGTGCGAGTTGCTGAGGCCCGTCAGCGCGGGCCGGAGAACTCGATCAGGTTTCCGCTGTTGTCCTTGATGAAGACCAGTCGGCGTCCGATCTCCTCCACCACGAACGGCTCGCCCAACTGCGGCACTCCCCGTGCCTTCAGTTCGGCGAGGGTCACGTCGAGGTCGTCGACGCGTAGGCAGAAGTGGTTGACACCCTCGTGTTTGAACGTCGGATCAAGCGAATCGACCTGTTCTTGGGGCTCCGCGGTAGAGCCGCCCAGGATCTTCGATTTTGGCGCTCCCGTTGTGCATGTAGGCGAGTCGCATATCACCGAACGGCCACTCTTGGTCGAGTTCGAAGTCCAGCTTCTCGCGGTACCAGGCCACGGTCCCGTCGTAGTCGACGACCCGGAGGGCGATGTGGTCGTGGCCAATCTCCAATGGCATTTCGATCCTCTCAGTAGGGTTCCGCCGGTTTGCAGAGGGCCCCGGAGCCTAGTTATGAGGTGACATCGTTCGGGTCGTCGACTGCGCGTGCTACGGGCCGAGCGCGGATCGCCGCCGTCGCCGCGGCGAAGGTGGAAGACTCCGTGAATGCTGCCGCTCTCGGACGGAATCCCGACCCGGCGGGTTCCCATCGTCAACCTTTCGCTCATCGCCGCAAACTTCGCGGTCTGGCTGTTCTACGAGCTCCCCCACCTCCAACGGTCGGTGATCCACGCGTCGTTCTATCCCTGTTCGGTCGACGGCTCGTGTCATGCACCCGAGCCCTGGGGCGTCAGCTGGATCACCTCGATGTTCCTGCACGGAAGCTGGGACCACATCCTCGGCAACATGCTGTTCCTGGCCGTGTTCGGGAAGAACGTCGAGGATTCGTTCGGCCCGATCCGCTACCTCGTCTTCTACCTCGCCGGCGGGTTCGTCGCCACGTTCGCGCAGACGGCCATGACGCTCCTCTTCGGCACGGCCGCGGAGGCACACGTGCCGACCCTTGGCGCGAGCGGCGCGATCGCCGCGGTGCTGGGGGCGTACTTCGTGCTCTACCCGAACTCCACGGTCCGTGGGCTCATCGTCATCTTTCCGATTCAGCTGTCCGCGTGGTTCTTCCTCGGGGCGTGGTTCCTCTACCAGCTGATCGAGGCGAACTTCGGGTTGTGGGGCGCCTCGGCGAACGGAGGCGGCGTCGCCTTCTTCGCCCATGTCGGAGGCTTCGTCTTCGGGTTCATCGTTGCGCGGCTGCTCCTCGGTGCGGGACGAGTCGCCCCTCAGGACGGGCGGGCCCCGTTACGCCGACTTCCGGCCTGAGCTCTCGCGATCAGGCGGGGTCACGGTCCGGCTTCTTTCGTTTGACCATCTGGTAGTCGAGGAGATCGAGGACGGCGAACACGAGCGCGGCCGCGACGACGAGCATGATCAGCGTGTAGGCGACCCGCCCGGTCCCGGCCACCCAGGCGACGAGAAACAGGACGCCCGAGAAGAACGCGAACTTCATCAGGTCGGTCACCGTGCCGCAGACGTTACAACGCTCAACCCGCGTCGCCACGGCGGACGATGAAGCGTGTCTCGAGGGTCTGTTCGTCGACGTGAGCGTCGAGGACGCTGTGCTCTAGCTCGCTCGCGACATCGGGGTCCAGGAAGACACGCGCGGGACCATCCTCGATCACGACGTCGCCCGCCACCGGTTCGTGCACGACGGCGTAATTCCACGTTCGGTCGGCTGCCGACGGCGGGCCGGCGGAGACTCGGAGTCCGGCGTCGGCGCCGGGATCCTGACCGACGACGAATTCGAGAACGGCGCGCACCGCTGCAGGCGTGAGCGCGAGCATGCGTGAAGTATGGTCGGTGGACGCGTCATCCGCGGCTGCGTCCGTACCACGCGGCAAGTGACTGGAAGAGCCGGATCGCACCCAGCACGAGGAAGTAGAGCCCGAGCAGCGTGATTATCGCGTCGAGGCTGCGTCCCGGACTGGCGAGCATCGCAAGCCCGAAGACGAACGCAGCGATGCCTGCGACCGCACCGAGCCACCGGTCGTGGCCGGGCCGGTCCTCGGTCAACGACGCGACCTCGAGCAGCGCAAGGACGATGCTGAAGACACCGACGGCGTAGAGCAGCCCGAGCTGCGTGATCGTCGGCCAGACGAGCAGGAGCAGGCCGGCCACGGCTGCCGCCGCGACCTCGAGCGCATCAAACGCTCGCCCGCGCCGCGAGTGCCCTCGCAGCAGTGCGAAGGCGCCGAGCGCGGCCGTGACCAGAAGTGCCGAGCCGAGGACGACTCCCAGCGTTCGAAGGGACGGCGACGGCAATGCGAGCAGCAGCAGCCCGGCCCCCAGCCCAACGAGTCCCTGCGCCGCGAGCGGCAGGCCCTCCATGCGCTGCCGCCACCGACGCGCGGTCGAGTCTGCGCGGGTCTCCTGCGCGCGCCCGGCAACGGCCTCGAGCGGCGTGACCTTCGGCCCCGGTGCGGGGACGACGGTGACGCGGTGGCTCGACCAGCCGCGCAGGGCCCAGATGGTGATGAACGTCGCGCCGGCGAGGGAACCGGTCGCGTCGCAGAGCAGATCGGTCTCCGTGTCCCAGAGCCCCTTGACGAAGTGCCCGCCGAGAATGTTCCACTTGTCCTCGAGCCACTCGACGTTCTCGTAGAAGCCACCCACCGCCATGCCCACCGCGAGCGTGACGATGAAGATGCCGGCGATGCGCGCGACCCGGCGCTCGCGAATCGCGACGCCGGGATCGGGCACGACCCCGAGCCGCACGAGCGCGATGTAGAGCACGGGCGAGTAGCCGAACGGCGCAAGGGTGTGGACGACCTTGTCGTAGTAGAACCAGTCGCCATAGAGGCCGAGCGCGGTGCCGTACGCGATCAACGACATTGTGACGATGAGGCCGAAGTCGAACCAGCGCGGCAGGTTCACGACGCGGGCGAGCAGCAGCACCGCCGACGCCGCACCGAGCGCGACGGCGTCGGGGTTGCCCTGGGCCGCGAACACGATCGTCCCGGCGATGAAGGCGTACCGGAGGACGTCGAGGCCGTCCCGGACGAGCCAGTTCCAGTCGCCGTAGAGCAGTCGGCGGCGGTCCCACTCCGGCGTGACGGCATGCGTTGCCATCGCGCGAGACCGTACGCCTCACGCGGCCGTGTTGCTACCGGCTAGCGCAGGACGGCGAGGTCGACCACGAGTGGGCGGTGGTCGGAGCCGTCGCCCGGCCCCTCGTGGTGCGCCCGAACTGCGAGGCCTTCGCCGACGAAGCAATTGTCCAGCGGAACACGCAGCAGCGGGCTCCAGGTCGGCCAGCTGTACGCGGCCCACGCCGAGCGGCCGTAGAGGTCTCGGAGACGGGCACCGGTTGCGAAGTCGCGGAGCGGGCCCGACCAGGGCGGCGTGTTGAAGTCGCCGCAGACCGCGGCGCGCGAGCCGAGCCCTGGTAGGACGTCCGCCAGCGCGCGCAGCTGGCGCACGTGGATCGAGCCCGCAAAGGGCGTGTGCACATGGGTGACGACGAGCGAGACCGGCTTCCCGGCGACATGGGTGCGAACGACGACGGTCGGCGGGCCTTCGGCCGGCAGGTGGACGACCCGCCCGGAGAGCAGGGGCCGACGGCTGTAGACCGCGATCCCGTACGCGTCGTTCCGGGTCTCGACCACGCGCGCCCGGTAACCCCGCAGCGCCGGCCCGAGCTGCCTCGCCATCGTCGGGGTCAGCTCTGTCACTCCGAAGACGTCCGGGTGCGTGCGTGCGACCAGCCGCCTGACCGCGGCGAAGTCGGCATTGCCCACCTGGAGGTTGGCGACGACAACCCGAAGAGAACCCGTGGGCGTGCCCGAAGCCGCCGTCGCCGTCGGGATGAGCGAGATGCCGAGCACGGCGACATTGACCGCCGCCAGCACCGCGGCTGCACCGGCGAGCCGCGGTCGTCGCAGAATGAGAGCCGCGAGCGCGGCGCCGGCAAGCACGACGAGGTACTGCAGCCGGAAGACGTCCGCAAGCTCAAAAATCCAGGAGACCCGGTCAAGGAGGCCGATGACGGTCGCAAGGCCGAAGACCAGGATGACACCGACAACGATCCCGCGTAGGACGCGCACGGCTACGGACCAGCGAGGCATTGAGAGGGTGTAGCAAAGAGGCCCAAGGACATCGGCTCGAAACCCCCGATCCTGAGGTTCGTGGCTTCCGGAGTGGGCCCGCCTGGATTCGAACCAGGGACCAACGGATTATGAGTCCGCTGCTCTGACCAGCTGAGCTACGGGCCCGGCGAGCAGAGCCTAGCTCCCGTCTTCGTCGCGCAGCGAGACCGCGACCGGGTCGCCGTCGGCGAGCTCAAGCGCGCTGCGGAGGTGGGTTTCGCTCAGCAGCTCGACCTGGTCCGGCGGATACCCGGGGCCCTCGGGCTCGACCGCCTGGAAGGCGAGTGCACGGTGCGCCCCGTCGACGATCACATCCGCCAGGAAGTAGCCGCTCTGGCCGCTTCGCTCCGCCCAGTCCGGGGCGACCTCCTCCGACGGAAGGAACCGCCAGCGCTCGTCGCGCACCAACGGCCCCGGCAGGCGGACGTTCAGCGTCCCGGGAACGAGCCGGAAGCCCGCAATCTCCTCGAAGCGCGCGTTGACGTGCGGGTCGCGCATGAGCTCCGACCCGAGACCGCGCCCCGACACCACGCTGCCGCTGAGATCTCCTGCTAGCACCGGTTCCACTCGACGGATTCGTGCAGAACCCTCACAATAGGCCCCGTTGTCCGCACTCCAAGCGGCCGTCCACGAAGGAGGGTGGCGAACGGTGAAGGTCTTCCAGCACGAGCGACAGCTTCGAACCACCGGCGGCCTGGCCGTCCGCGACATCACCGAGGAGGTGTCGGAGGCGGTTCGCGAGAGCGGCGTCATCGACGGCATCGCCTGCGTCTACTCACCCCACACGACCTGCTCCGTGCGGGTGAACGAGTTCGAGAGCGGCTTCCTGGAGGACTTCGCGAGCATGCTCAAGCGCCTCGTGCCGAGCGAGACGTACTACGCGCACGACGACTGGGACCGGCGCACCGAGAACATCTGCCCGGAGGACATGGACTTCGGGAACGGCCACTCCCACTGCATGTCGATGCTGCTCGGGCCGGCAGGCGAGTCGATCCCGGTGCGTGACGGCGAGCTCTGCCTCGGCACCTGGCAGCGCGTGCTCTTCCTGGAGCTCGACCGCGAGCGGGATCGCCGCTGGATCGTCCAGGTCGTCGGGACCTAAAGATTCCAGGCCTCTAGGGCCTCTCACCTGTAGCCATGGACGGCACGGCGAGAGAGCTCGAGGCCCTCTACGAGACACGATACGTCTCGTTCCGCAACGCCCTCGCAACGGTGACTGGCAGCCGCGAGACGGCCCGGGACGCGGTGCAGGAGGCGTTCGCCCGGGCACTCGCAGGCTTCGAAGGCCGACGTCCGGACGGGTGCCTCGCCGCCTGGGTCTGGAAGATCGCGTACCACGTTGCGCTCGAGCAGCGGCGGCGTGATCTCGCGTTCGCGGCCGACGAGCCCGACCCGCACCTGCTCGAGCCCGAGCGCGACCCGCAGCTGGAGGCTGCAATTCGCCGCCTCTCGCCGCGGCGGCGCCTGATCGTCTTCCTCCGCTACTTCGGCGACTTCTCCTACGCCGAGATCGCCGCCGCGTGCGACGTCAGCGAGGGCACGGTCGCCGCCGCGCTCGCCCAGGCGCATGCAGAGCTCCGGGCCGAGCTCGAACAGGAAGGGGCCGTACGTTGACCACATTCGAGACCGAGCTGACAACACGGTTCGCGGCGCTCGCGGACCGCACCGACGACGGGAACTGGATGGAGGTCGTCGCACGCGCGAGAGCCGCGAAGCGGCACCGGCGGCGCGTGCCGATCGCGATCGCGGCGGCCCTTGCGTGCGCGGTCGTGATCGCGTCACCGGCGACCGGCGTCGGCGGGAAGGTCATCCGGCTCCTCGGCCGCGACGATCCCCCTTCGCAGCAGATCGTCGAGTCGTTCGCCGAGTGGAACGCTCCCCAGGTCAAGGCTGGCGTGCAGCCAGACCGGGCGATCAAGGTGCTCGAAGCCCGCCTGACGCCGAACAGGACAACGACGCTCTGGGTCGCGCCGACGACGAACGGCGGCTTCTGCACGAGCCGCGGCTGGTGCGAAGGAGGCGACTTCCACTACGACCGGCTCAGCGTCGGAGTCTGCCTCTGCGGCCGCGTTGCGCAGAACGGCGAGATCCTGGCCGGACCGGTCATCCTTGAGGGCGAGACCACCAACGAGCGGGCTAACTCGCTCCTGCTTCGCTTCCAGGACGGGGAGCGGCAGTCGATCCCGCTCGTCTGGGTCGGCGCGCCGGTCAATACGGCGTTCTTCCTTCACGACGTTCCGGAGCGGCACTGGCAGCAGGGGCACCTCCCCAGCACGCTCACGATGCTCGCCTCCGACGGCGACGAGCTCGACACGCAGGAGATCTCCGGGATCACGACTCGGGGCTCGTTCCCCCCTCCAGACCAGCACTGAGCGCCGCCACCAGCTGCTCCTGCAGCCACGAGAGCCAGCCGTAGATCGCCAGCCCGGACGCACGGGGATCGTCGGGGCGCAGGTCGTCGAGCAGCATGTCCTCCTGGACGTCGAGCCGCGTTCCCAGCACGAGGCGCAGGTCGTTCAGTGCGCGTAGCCACGCGTCGGCCTCGTCCGCGCTGAGGCGCTTCTGCTTGGCCGTGCGCGCCAGGAGCTCGAGCGCCTCGCGCCGTCCGTTCAGGAGCTCGCTGCCCATCAGGTCGCGGTACGCGGTCTCGTCCGCCTCCTCGTCGTAGGCCGGCGGGAAGAGCCGGCGGAGCAACGGATCGCCTGTGTCGCCGTCGAGCAGCGACCTGAGCTCCGACGCAAGGTTGGCCACCAGGGTCCGCTCGTCGCGGGAGAGCTGCGGCTCGACGCCTCCGTCGGCGGTCGGCTTCATCAGTCCTGCCGCATCGTCGCCCAGAGCCCGCGCGCGTGCAGGCGGGCGACGTCGTGCTCCGCCTTCTCACGGGTGCCGCCCGAGACGACCGCCTTGCCCTCGTTGTGCACCTGCAGCATCAGCGTCGTCGCCTTTGCGCGGCTGTAACCGAAGAGTTGCTGAAAGACCAGAGTCACGTACGACATCAGGTTGATCGGGTCGTTCCAGACGATCACGATCCAGGGCCGGTCTGGTTCGACGTCATGCGTCTCCCGGACCTGCTCTCGCTCGACCTCGATCGTCGAGGTCACGTCGGCCGCACTCCCTCGGCGTCGAGCTCGAAGACGAAGAAGTCGCTGCTGAGCACCGGCACGGCGACGTTGTACACCGGAACGTCTCCGACCGCTCCCTGGAACGCCCCCGCGTGGGCGTGGCCGTGGAGGACAACCTGCGGACGGTGCTCGAGGATCGGCGCGGCCAGCCGGTCGGAGCCGAGGAACGCCCAGATCCCGCGCGGCTCGCCTTCGAGCGTCGTCAGCGTCGGGGCGTAGTGCAGGAGCGCGATGCGGTAGTCGCAGCCGGCGATCGCGGCCAGGCTTTCATCGAGCGCGTCGACCTCGGCCGTCGTCTCGGCGTACACGTCCCGGAGGAGCGGCTCGCCGAAGTCCGGGAGCTGCGAGTCCGGAAAGCCGCCGACGAAGCCTTTCGCTCCGGCGACGCCGAGCCGCGAGCCGCCGACGTCCTCGATCGCGAAGGCGCGGTCGACCATTTGCACCCCCGAGTCGGCCAGCGCCGCCGAAAGCTGCTCGACCTCCTTGCAGTGCCAGTCGTGGTTGCCGAGCACCGCGAAGACCGGTGTCGACAGCGTTCGGACGATCTCGCCCAGCAGCTCGGCCTGGTCGAGCTCGCCGTAGGTCGTCAGGTCGCCGGCGAGCAGGATCGCGTCCACGTCGCCGTCGACGTGGGCGAAGGCGCGCTCGAGCTCCTTGCGGTTCGTCTGGTCGCAGTGGACGTCGCCGGCGGCGGCGACGCGAATCGGCCTCGGCATGCGTCGGATTCAAGCCGATTGGCGCCGCGGCCTGCCGGGTACGACCGTGCAATGGCGCAGACGGAACTGAACTTCGAGGAGCTGCTCGAGACGCTGAAGTTGGGGGCCGCGGCGCTCCGAGACGCCGACGTGCCGTTCGTGCTCGGCGGCGGCCTCGCGATCTGGGCGCGCGGCGGCCCGGAGACCGAGCACGACGTCGACTTCTTCGTCAAACCCGAGGACGCGGAGCGGGCGTGGAAGGCGCTCGAGACGGCGGGCTTCCGCACCGAGGAGCCGCCTGAGGGATGGCTCCTCAAGGGCTTCCTCGGCAACGTGATGGTCGACCTGATCCACGCGCCGAGCGGCCTGACGATCGACGACGAGTTTGTCGAGCTGGCCGAGGAGCTGGAGGTGCACGCGGTGCGAATGCGGGTGATGAGCGCGAACGACGTACTGGTGGCGAAGCTGCTCGCGATGCGCGAGCACCAGGTGGACTACGACCAGGTGCTCGAGCTTGCCCGCACCGTTCGCGAGCAGATCGACTGGGACGAGGTGCGCGAGCGGACGAGTGAGTCGCCGTTCGCAAAAGCCTTCTTCACCCTGGTCGACGAGCTGGGCGTGAGCGCGTCACCGTAGGCCGCCGGCGACTACGCGACCTTCAGGGCTTCGACCTCCCGGTTGACGGCCAGCTGCTCGAGGGCCCTCGCCTCGATCTGGCGCACGCGCTCGCGCGTCAGCCCGAGCTCCCGCCCGATCGCCTCCAGCGACGCGGGGTCGCGGTCACCGTTCAGGCCGTAGCGCCGCTTCACGACCTCGCGCTCCCGCTCCGGCAGCTGCGCCACTGCCCGTCGCAGGACGTCCTGCTCGAGGCTCACCGTCACCTCTTCCTCCGGCGGCGCCTGCTCCGCTGCGAACAGCTCGCCGAGCGAGGCCTCGTTCTCGGAGCCGACCGGCCGGTCGAGGCTCGTGATCGCGCGCGCGGCCTCCCGTACCTCGCGCACCTGCTTCAGCGGCAGCTTCGCCTGCTTCGCGACCTCCTCTTCGGTCGGCTGCCGCCCAAGCTTCGGCGCCAGCGCCCGCTCGGCCCGCGCGATCCGCTGCTCGCGGTCGGCGATGTGCACCGGGATCCGGATCGTGCGCGCCTTGTTCGCCACGCCGCGCTGCACCGCCTGGCGGATCCACCACGTCGCGTAGGTCGAGAACTTGAAGCCGCGCCGCCAGTCGAACTTCTCGACCGCGCGGATGAGGCCGATGATCCCTTCCTGGATCAGGTCGAGCAGCGAGAGCCCGTGACCCTGGTACTTCTTCGCGATCGAGACCACGAGGCGAAGATTGGAGTTGATCATCCGCTCCTTCGCTTCCATGTCGCCGCGCTCGATCCGCTTGGCGAGCTCGACCTCCTCCTCCTTCGTCAGGAGCGGCCAGCGGCCGGCCTCGTTCAGGAAGAGCTGGAGCGCGTCCGTCGTCGCGATCGCGAGATCGCCGTTCACGTACGTGCTGTCGTCCTCGCTCGCGCGCCCGCAGTCGTCGGCCAGCTCGATGTGGCGCTCCTCGAGCTCCTCGTAGAGCCGCGCGACCTCGTCGTCCGTCAGCTCGTGCTCAGCGACGAGCTCGTTGAGGTGCGACAGGTTGACGCAGCCTTCCTCTTCACCGCGGGCGATCAGTGCCTGGATCTGCTCGTTCGTGATCTCGGTCATGGGTACCAGTCTTTCGCGCTCGGGCGCGCTCTAACGCGCCTTCGGGAAAGGCTAGATCAACCCACAGACCCGTGCAGTGTTCGGCCAGGGCCAGTAGCCGCGCCCGCTTCGGTGCGCGCGCTCGGCGACCCACATCTGCTCGAGCGCCGTCCAGTGATCCGCCCACCCGCGCCGCAGGAGCTCGCTCGGCGCGTAAGCGCTCATGAAGCCGCGGTCCATCTGCAGGCCGCCCCAGTACGGGTCGCTGGAGTCGCTCCAGCTGCCCTCGTAGCGGTGGATGCAGAGCCAGCCCGCCTTGTGCGGCGGATGCGATGCGAGACGCGCGACCGACCGAGCCTGCCGGCGCCAGTAGCGGAGCGCCGGGACCGACCGCAGCGACAGCTTCACGGTGGTGCGACGCTTGCCCATCACCCCCTGCCAGTGCCAGACCGTGCGGCGCAGGCGGCGTACGAGCGCTGCGTCGACCTTCGGGATCGCCTTCCGCACCGGCTTCCGTGCGGCCGCCTTCGCGGTCACGTGCTGCTTCGGCGCCGACCACGACGCGAGCGTCGAGCCTGCCGCCATCAGCATCAGAAACGCAGCAAGCAACGGAAGCACCAGCTTTGGTTTCACCACAGAGACCCCTCCTTGAGGCCCGACTCCAGTCGGCACTCCCGGGGCACGTCTGCGGGCGGCGCAGGATCACGTGCTCGGTGGCCTGGTCGGTTCGACCTTGTTCCAGATGGTTCGACGCCTAAACCTGCCGTGGGTTAGGCACATCTCGTGCGTTCCGCCACGATTTGCAGCGCTAACCCGCTTGCTACCGTCGAAACATGCGCCGCCTCGTCGTCCTTCTGAGCACGATCGTGGCGCTCGACATCACCTTTTTCACGGCGCTCGTGCCGCTCTTGCCGCATTTCGTGTCGTCCTACGGGCTGTCGAAGGGCTCGGCCGGGGTGCTCTCGGCCGCGTACGCGGCGGGGGTGCTGATTGCGTCTCTGCCGAGCGGACTGGTGGCGGCTCGTTTCGGCCCGCAGCGTGCTGCGCTCATCGGGGTATCGGTCACCGCGGTCGCGAGCTTCGTCTTTGCGTTCGCCGACGATGCGTGGGCCCTGGGGGCGGCCCGGCTCCTACAGGGGATTGGCAGCGCGCTCTCCTGGGCGGGAGCGCTCGCGTGGCTCGTCGCCGCGGCTCCACGCGACCGTCGTGGCGCGCTGATCGGGACGACAATGGGCGCTGCGGTCTTCGGTGCGCTGATCGGACCGGTGGTGGGCGCGATCGCCACCGTCGCGGGCGTAACGGCGACCTTTGCGGGGATCGGCGTCCTCGGCATGGTGCTCGCGGCCTGGGTCGCCGTGACGCCGGGCGTCCCCGCGCAGCCGCAGGCCATGAGCGAGCTCTTCCGCCGCGCAGATCGCCGTCTGCTCGGCGGGATGTGGTTGCTCGTCCTCCCCGCGTTGCTCTTCGGCGTCGTGGCCGTGCTCGTGCCGCTGACGCTGCACGACGGCGGCTGGGGCGGCGTCGCGATCGGCGCCGTCTTCCTCGTGACTGCCGGAATCGAGACGCTGCTGAACCCGCTGCTCGGGCGCTTCACCGACCGGCGCGGCCGCCTCCTGCCGATCCGCGTCGCGCTCGTCGCCTCGGCCGCCGTCTCCGTGTGCTTCGCATTCGCCTCGACGCCCGCGGTCGTCGCAACGCTGGTGGTCACGGCTGGCCTCGCGTATGGCGCCTTCTACACGCCCGGGATGTCGCTGCTGACCGACGCGGCCGATCGGCGCGGGATCGCCCTCGGACTTGCTTTCGGCGGGATGAACGGCGCCTGGGCGGCCGGCAACGTCGTCGGCCCTGCGCTCGGCGGCTGGCTCGCCGAGATCGGTGGCGACGCCCTCCCGTACCTGGTGCTCGCCGTGGTCTGCGCGTGCTCGTTCGTGCTGACCGTCTGGCGGCCGGCGCTACCGCCAGCCGAGGTCGCGCCCGAGTAGCTCGTAGAGCCGGCGGTTGGGCTCCTCGAACTCCGCCGCCAGCCGCTCACGCGTTTCCGGGTTCATCGGCTCGTATTCGCGCTCGTACACCCGCGGATAGAAGTCGAGCCGCTGCGGCGACGCGCCGAGGAACTCGAGCACCTGCGCGTGCGCCCGCGCCGGGTCCGACCCGAGGTCGTCGCTCGGCAGGACGAGCAGCTGCTCGCGCGGGAAGACGGCGAGCCAGCGTTCGAGCTGCTCCGCGTAACGCCCCCGGGCCTTGTAGGTGTGGCTCCACCACTCGCGGCTGAAGTAGCGCGGATCGGCCGCCATGCGCTCCTGCTCGCCGCGGAGCCGTTCCTCCTCCGCGTCGAGCGCCTCCTCGAACGACAACGGCTCCCGCCCGAGCGCGACCTCGTGGTTGTACTGCGAGAGCGCCCGGTCGACCGGGTTGCGCACGAGGACGATCAGCCGCGCCTCGGGCACGACCTCCTGCACGCGCTGGGGGGCGAGCTGGTGGAACACGTAGCTCGGGCTCGCCTCGCCGACCAGCTTCTCGCGCGTGCGCGCGAGGTTCGGGAAGTTGCCGCGGTACCAGGACTCGCCCCGGGCCCAGTGGCGGTCGAAGAAGCTGACCTCCTTCCACGACGGGCCGGTGATCTGCGGGTGGCGCCGCAGATACTCGTAGAGGGCGGTCGTGCCGGCCTTCTGCGCACCGAGCACGAGGAAGTCCGGCAGCGGGCGGAACGGCGACGTGACCCAGCCGTAGGCCCAGACGCCGTTGCGGAGCACGACGCGGGCGGGCTGGGGGATGGTCGGGATCAGCGTCGCCGGCGAACGCATCAAGCGGAGCGGCGGCGCTCCCGATAGTCGCGCGCTTCGGCGACGAGCGCCTCGAAGAGCCGCAGGTCATCGCCGGCCTCGGGGTGCCAGAGGACGCCGAGGGCGAAGCGCCGCGAGGGATCCTCGAGCCCCTCGAGCGTGCCGTCTGCCGCGTGCGCCGACTCGCGCAGGCCTTCGCCGAGCCGCCCGAACCCCTGGTGGTGGTGCGACTTCACCGGCGCGTGGTCGCCGAGCAGCGATTCCAGCCGCGTGCCCGGGACGAGCTGCACGTCGTGGTCGGCGTACGCGCCCGGGGTGTGCTTGTGCTTGTGGTCGCCGACGACGTCGGGCAGGTGCTGGACGAGATCGCCGCCGAGGGCGACGTTCAGCACCTGCGAGCCGCGGCACACGGCGAGCACGGGCATGTCGCGCGCGAGGGCGGCCTGGAGCAATGCCAGCTCCGCGCGGTCGCGGTCCTCGACGACGCCCTTGGTCTCGGGATGCGGGTCCTGGCCGTAGGTTCCGGGGTCGAGGTCGGAGCCGCCCGAGAAGATCACTGCGTCGAGGACGTCGAGCGTGTCCTCGACGCCGTCGTCGCTCGGGGGCAGCAGCAGCGGCCTCCCGCCAGCCCGCTCGACCGAGCGCACGTAGTCGAGCGGGACCAGCGCGGACACCTCCTCCCACGCGCCGTAGCGGGCGGAAACAATGTCCGTGCTGATGCCGATCAGCGGTCGCACTCGTGCGCAGCTTACGCACGGCATACGGTTGGCCCGTGCCGGTCTGGTCGCCCGAGCTGGTGGTCGACGCGCCGCTCGTGCTGCGGCTGCTCTCGCAGTTCCCGGAGCTCGACCTGCGCTCGCTGCGACGGCTCGCCGAGGGCTGGGACAACAGCGTCTGGCTCGTCGACGAGCGCTACGCGTTCCGGTTCCCGCACCGGGAGATCGCGATCCCGGGGTTCCGCCGCGAGCTCGAGGTGCTGCCGAGGCTCCCGGCGCTGCCGCTCCCGGTCCCGCGGCCGATCTTCGTGGGCCAACCCACGGACGAGTTCCCGTGGCCGTTCTTCGGCTCCGAGCTCCTTCCGGGTGTCGAGGCTGGCGAGGTACAGCTGGACGACTCGGCGCGGGTCGACGTCGGGATCAGCCTCGCGCGGTTCCTGCGCGAGCTGCACGCGGTCGAGCTCGACGTCGAGCTGCCGCTGGACGCCAACCGGCGTACGGACATGAACCGCAGAGCGACCCTCGCGCGGGAACAGCTCGGCGAGGTCGAGCGGCTCGGCGTCTGGAGCGCGCCGGCGCGGGTCGAGGAGCTGCTCGCCGAGGCCCAGCGGCTCCCGCCGCCCGAGCAGCCCGTCCTCGTCCACGGCGACCTCCACTTCCGTCACGTGCTCGTCGACGGCGGCACGGTAAGCGGCGTGATCGACTGGGGCGACGTCTGCCGCTCCGATCCCGCCATCGACCTGCCGCTTTTCTGGAGCTTCGTGCCGCCGGAGGGCCGACCGGCGTTCCTCGAGGCGTACGGGCCGGTCAACGACGCGCAGCTGCTGCGGGCACGTGTGCTCGCGGTCCAGCTCTGCGCCGCGCTCGCGCACTACGGCCGGGTCGAGGGCAACGGAGGCGTCGAGCGCGAGGCGGTCGCCGGCCTCGAACGCGCGCTCTGCGACTAGGCCAGCGCCGCGATCCACTCGGCGAAGAGCGGATCGACGATCGCCTGCCTGCGACCCTCGGCTTCGATCTCGGCGCGCGAGCTCAGCCGCTGCAGGGCCTTCTGCGCACTCGTCTTGCTCAGCGCCAGCCGCTCGAGCACCGCTGCCCTATAGGGCGAGCCATCGCCGGCGATGATCGCGCGCAGCGTCTTCTGCTCGGAGGTGTCGAGCCCGCGCCACTG
>Ga0207428_10002991_pt1 | contig 16690 bp, 16 predicted proteins | sample RhiMethybrSRZTD1_FD_187600 | JGI IMG/M metagenome (GOLD analysis project Ga0207428, IMG submission 187600) | Populus rhizosphere microbial communities from Tennessee, USA - Rhizosphere MetaG P. TD hybrid SRZTD1 (SPAdes) (version 3) | ecosystem: Host-associated > Plants > Roots > Rhizosphere >...
ATCGAGGAGCACTATGGCCGGCCGATGGACATTGAATGGGGCAAGGACGGTACGGACGGGCAGCTTTACATCCTGCAGGCACGCCCCGAGACCGTCGAATCCCGCAAGTCGGCGAACAACCTCACCCGCTACCGTCTGAAGGAACCGGGCACGGTCCTCTGTGAAGGCCGCGCCATCGGCCAGAGGATCGGATCAGGACCCGTCCGCGTGTTGACGTCCATCGAACAGATGGCCGAGTTCAACCCCGGCGACGTGCTGGTCGCCGACATGACCGACCCGGACTGGGAGCCGATCATGAAGCGCGCAGCAGCCATTGTCACGAACCGCGGCGGACGCACCTGCCATGCAGCCATCATTGCCCGCGAACTGGGCATCCCCGCCGTCGTTGGCACCGGTGATGCCACAGCGTCGCTGGCTGAAGGCACGCTGGTAACCGTCTCCTGCGCCGAGGGTGAGGCAGGCTTCGCCTACGAAGGGCTCCTTGATTTTGAGATTGAGGAAACCGAGCTGTCCCGGATGCCGGACGTACCGGTCAAGGTCATGATGAATGTCGGAACCCCCGAGCAGGCCTTCAGCTTCGCCTCTTTGCCACACAGGGGAGTGGGCCTGGCCAGGCTTGAGTTCATCATCAACCGCCAGATCGGTATCCACCCCAAGGCGCTGCTTCACTTTGAAGAACAGTCCAAACAGGTGCAAAGCGACATCCGGGCCCGAATTAGCGCATACGAGAGTCCACGGGACTTCTACGTGAAACGCCTTTCGGAAGGTATCGCGACCATCGCAGCGGCTTTTGCTCCCGAACCTGTCATCGTGCGCATGTCCGATTTCAAGTCCAACGAGTATGCGAATCTGATCGGAGGCACGGAGTACGAGCCTCACGAAGAGAACCCCATGATCGGCTTCCGCGGAGCTTCCCGCTACCTGGCACCCGCCTTCCGGGAATGCTTCGATCTTGAATGCGAAGCCTTGGCCTACGTTCGTAACGAGATGGGACTGACTAACGTCAAGCTGATGGTTCCGTTCGTCCGCACTCTGGATGAGGCCCGCGGAGTAGTGGACCTGCTCGCCGAAAACGGCCTGCGCCGGGGCGAGAACGGCTTGGAAGTCATCATGATGTGCGAGCTGCCAGCCAATGCGCTGCTTGCGGACGAGTTCCTTGATCACTTCGACGGCTTCTCGATCGGTTCCAACGACATGACACAGCTGGCACTGGGGCTGGACAGGGATTCAGCCATCGTGTCGGGCAGCTTTGATGAGCGGAATGACGCTGTCAAGAAGCTTCTCACCATGGCGATCCGGGCATGTAAGGCACGGGGCAAATACGTGGGCATCTGCGGACAGGGCCCCAGCGATCACGCAGATTTCGCCGAATGGCTGGTGAGTGAGGGCATCGACACGATCTCGCTGAACCCGGACACGGTCATCGATACCTGGCTGCGCTTGGGGAACCCTGTGCATGCGAACGTCTAGTGAATCCGAGGCAACCGGAGTAAGCAATTCCAGACCCGTCTTCTTCCTTTCCGACGGAACGGGCATTACTGCTGAAACGCTGGGTAACACCTTGCTTACCCAGTTTCCCCTGCAGCTTTTCGAGAAGACGACGGTGCCTTTCATCACGACGACCGGGCAGGCACACGACGTTGTTGCGTCCCTTGATGAACTGGCTGACACCGGCGCCTGGCCACTGGCTTTTTCCACGGCGGTCGACCCGGCCATCCGTTCGGTGTTGGAAACGACGAAGGCAATCCTTGTCGACTTCTTTGGAAGTCACGTGGGCCAGCTCGAACGGGATCTGGGCATCAAAGCCAGTGCTCAGCCCGGCCGCGCCCACGGCCAGGGCAACGCGGCCAGGTACCAATCAAGAATGACGGCCGTGGAGTACGCGATGGAACACGACGACGGCCAAAGTCTGCGCGCCCTTGAAAAGGCAGAGGTCATCCTCGTCGCACCGTCGAGGTGCAGCAAGACCCCGACCACGATGTACCTTGCCCTGCAACATGGGATTTTTGCTGCCAACTTCCCCCTTGTCGAAGAGGACTACGGCACTGAGAATCTGCCGGGACCCCTGGCGCCATTCGTCAGCAAGTGCTTCGGTCTTACCTCCACGCCCCTGCGGCTGAGCCAGATAAGGACCGGGCGCCGTCCCGCATCTTCCTACGCCTCACTGCGCCAACGCGAGTTCGAACTGAACAAGCCACAACCTGTGAGGCGGTGTGCATCTTGCCTTTGATCAGCAGGAGTCAGCTTAGTCCCGTCCATGCCGGTGTCACGATGTCCCTGGCAGCAATGAGCTGTGTGCAGCTCGGCCTTGCCGCATCCATCGGCCTGGCCGATCGTTTAGGGACGGACGGGGCAGCCTGGCTGCGGTTGGTCTGCGCCGCCGCGATACTGATGGTGATCACGCGGCCATGGCGTGTGACCTTCAGCCGCTCAACGCTGATGATCTGTGCCCTTCTGGGAGCGGCCACCGCCGGGTTAACTCTGCTTTTCATGGCAGCGATCGTCCGCATACCGCTGGGCACCGCCAGTGCCATCGAGTTCCTCGGTCCCTTGGGCGTGGCTGTTGTCCAAGGACGAGGCCCCGGCCGACGGTGGGCCGTTGTTGCCGCAGCCGGCGTTACGGCGCTGACGGAACCCTGGCAGGGCACGATAGATCCCGTGGGTGTCCTGTTGGCGCTCGGTGCCGGGGCATGCTGGGCGGCATATATCCTGCTCACCCAACGGGCCGGGAACAAAGTCGACGGCCTGCACGCCCTGGCCGTTTCGATTCCGGTCGCAGCCCTTGTGGCAACGTTCGCCGCAGGACCGTCCGTTATTGGCCGGCTTGATTGGCAAACCTGGCTGATCGGACTGGGCCTCGCGGCCCTGATGCCGGTCGTGCCTTTTGCCCTGGAACTGCTGTCTTTGAGACGGCTGTCGGCGCCCACTTTCGGGACCCTGATGAGTCTGGAACCTGCCATTGCGATGATCATCGGCTGTTTCGCCCTTGGCCAGATTCCAGGAGCAACCGGCCTATTGGGGATCGCGTTGGTGGTCGCTGCGGGCATCGGTGCTACGCGTACCGGGCCAGCCATGCCCTCGGGGCAAGATCCGGGCATGTCCGTGTAGGGCACTGCCCTGCACCAGCTATGTACCCGAGACGGTTCAATAGCTAGCAAGGAACCCGGGCAGGCTCACGCCGGATCAGCTACTCCCCCGCGGCCGTGCCGCCGCCGGATTTGTCTCGCCGGGCCTACTGCTGTCGCGTTCCCCACGAGAACGGGAGCTTTTGAATATCGAGATAGAGGTAGGTTTCACTCGAAACGATTCCTTCCACCGAGCCTAAAGCGCGTTCAACAAACGCCAGCAGCGATGGTCTGTCCTCGCACGTGATCTCGATTATCAAGTCGTGAGAACCGGCGGTGAGCAGGATCATGCCCACCTCGGGGAGCCGGTGCAGGGCATCTGCCACCCGGCTGGGCTTGCCAGTGGTTCGTATGCCCACGCTTGCCTGCACGTAGCGATACGGAGCGGCATTGCCCAGCAGTGTGTTGATGTGAAGGACGCCGGCTTCCATCAGCTGGAGTACTCTGCGGCGTGTGCTTGAATAGGGCACCCCTGCCTTCTTGGCCAGAGTTGAATAGGAAGCGCGTCCGTCCTCACGGAGAGCGTCAATGATGGAGTAGTCCACTTCATCGAGCTCCATCGGTTCCGACTGAGCGGCTTCCTCGGGACGGATTTCAACCCCGGTTGTATTCACGGGTTGAAAGACACTTTGGCGATAGGCGTACTTGGCGACATCCAAGTACATGAAGGACTCGCACCGTGCGACCCCTGGAATGTCACGGATCCCGTCCAAAACATCCAGAAGCTCGGCGTCATCGCGGCAATCAATTTCCGCCAGCACATCGAACTTCCCGCCAGTGCAAACAACAAAGCTGGAGGCCGGAACTTCCGCCAGCAGTCGGGCGACTTTGCGGGCGGCGCCGCTGACGTTCACTCCCACCATGGCTGAGCTGCCGTAGCCAAGCAGGTGAGGGGCCACGCTGGCCACGACGCGAACCACGCCTGTGCGTTCCAGCCGGGTGACGCGCAACCGCGTGCTCTCGCCCGAGAGCCCTACGGCCTCGCTGAGTTCCTGGAACGTGGCGCGGCCGTTTATTTGAAGGAGCCTGACAAGTTCATGATCCACCGTGTCAAGGTTCACTGCCGGCGCTCCTTCCCGAGGCTGGAATCTGCAGCACTTCAGGCTGCGGTTCGCGTCTTCCGGCGGTCCTGAATTACGTCCGCCCAGACTCCTGTTTCACCGCAGCCAAGTCGATGACGGCTGCGACGCTCCCAGCCTATCCGAACGCTCGGGCGTGCCGGATAGAAGGGCGCAGCAAGCGCCGGTGGGCACTGCACCACAACAGGCGGCGGCCTAAGGGGACCTGGACCTGCATTTTCGTCCGTTATGCCTTGGGGCGCAGTTCCGGAGCCCCCGGCTCGAAGTCGAACATTTGCATGCTCTGCTCGGCGCGGCGCAATCTCCCGCTGGCTTCCGATGACAGATCTGATACCTAACTGTCCCGCCGTTGCTGCGGACCGGTCTTCCTGGTGCTGAATTCTCGCATGATCACCCGCTCCGCCAACCGGCGGGCCATGGCCTGCGAGACATCCGCAAGGGCGTTCATGAGAAGTCCCAGTGCGCGTACCTGGATCCCGGTCAATCTGAATCTCCTTATTGGGGCCCTCAAGAACCCCTCGATAGGCTTCGCCGGCAGAGCCGGAGGAAAATATGGGGCTGTCTGGTCGGCTGACGGTCCACGGCGGCGTCCAGACCTGTTCCTGGTCTGGGCGCCGCCGTTTCGTGTTTATGGTTACGGCCTTTTGCTAGAAGACGTGGATTGCGGTGAGCACCCGATGGGCGAGTTCAAGGTCTCCGTCGAGGCGGACCATGCGGTCGCGTTCTTCCGCTGAAGCGCGCTTTGTTCCCCACCGTAGGAAATCGTCGGTGTCGCTGGTTATGACGGCCGCTGGTTCCATTGAGCCGACGTCCGGTGTGACAGAGGGATTGACGCCCGAGGGTGCAATGATCCATTGGCCACCTGCCACTCCAGTCAGGTGCAAGCGGACAGGTGCTGTCACCGATGCTGCGAGACTCTTGGGTGACATCTGGGGCAGGCCCGCCAGAAGCCAGTCCAGGGACGACCGGACGATGTCGTCTAGAGGAGTGACTGTCGGTGCGTTGATAGGGCCGTGCGGTGCATATATGTCGTGCCGGAGATGGCAGTAGTGGTCGAAGACCAGGGAGTCGGCGAGCAGATGTGCCGGGTACACGCCGGCGTTGTCCATGTCGATGGCCTCGTCGCTGGCGGGGGGCACCTGCAGCTGTGCCAGCCCGTCGATGGCGGCATCGATCATCGCCCGGTAGTCAGCCAGGGTCTCCTCCGGTTTCTGGGTGCGGAAAGCTGCAACGCCGACTTCATTGGATGCCTCAATGTCCCCGGCGACGGGCGCCGGCAGAGACTCAGGACTAACGACTTCGCGCAGGGTGCAGTTGAGGTGGATCAGGATGTCTTGGACGGTCCAGCCGCTGCAGGCGCTGGGCCGGGACCAGTCATCACTGGAAAGGGCTCGTCCGAGATTGAGGACTTCTTCTCGCAGGGTCTTCATGGCCTGAATGCCGTGTTGAGTCATTGGGATGCTTTCTGTAGCAGGAGAACGGCGGAGGGTGGGTTTACTGCGGAGGGCCGTGGCGCCGGCTCCAGCACCGTGGCCGGTTCCGGGAATCTTGCCAGTACAGCCAGGTAGAGGACGCCGGCAAGTCCTGCCGCGACAGGGATGCTGATGTCTATCCCGGCAACGAGCGGGCTGAGCCAGCCGATAAATTGCCCGGGCACATTTACGAAGACGAGTCCGGCGGCGGCGGAGAACGCCCAAACTGCGACTGCTCTCCAGTTCCATCCGTCAGTGAACCAGTAGATCCCGCCTTTGAGGCGGCGGTTGAAAACCTGAAGATCGTCCGGGTCGTACCAGCCCTTGCGCTTGATGAAGCCAATAATCATGATGACCATCCAGGGCGCGGTGCAGGTGACAATGAGGATCGCGAAGGTGGAGATGCTTTGGACGACATTCAGTACGAATTTCCCAAAGAAGATGAAGGCCAGGGACGTAGCGCCGATAAGGATGGTCGACTGGACCCGGGACAGTCGCGGCACGATGCTGGCGAAGTCCAGGCCCGTACCGTAGAGCAGACCGGTGCCCGTGGACATGCCGCCGATGATTGCCAGGATGCTGATCGGGATGCAGTACCAGAGCGGTGACACGCTCAGCAGACCTCCGACGTAGTCGCCGCCTTCAAAGAAGGCCGGAGCCGCGGACGCGATGATGCTCGTTGTCGCCAGACCGAAGATAAAGGGAAGCAGTGTTGCCAGGTTGGCCAGGACGACGGCTTGCATGAGCTTACGGCGAGGTGTTTCTTTCGGGATGTAGCGCGTCCAGTCCCCGAGGAAGGTCGCGAAGGAAACCGGGTTGGACATGACCACCAGCCCGGCCCCGATGGCGGCCGCCCAGAAGGCCGCGTCAGTGGAGGCGGGGCCGTTGATGCCGTATGCACCTGAGTACCCGACGTCGAACTTGTCCCAGAATGCGATGATTCCGGCCAGGAACATCACCGTGGCGCCGACGATGGCTACTTTGTTGACCCACAGCATGAACCGGAAGCCATAGATGCAGACGACGAGCATCAGAAGGGCGAGGACGCCGTAAGCGGCTCCCAGCGTCCACGGGCTGCTGGGAACATCAAAGAACTCATGGGCGGCGCCGATGATGACGTCCCCTGAGGTCCAGACCGAAATCGAGTAGAACGCCACTGCAACGAGCAAGGCAAGGCATGAGCCGATGATTCGGCCATGTGCTCCGAAGTGGCCGGAAGAGGACACTGCGTTGTTGCTGCCGGTGACCGGGCCAAAGAGCGCCATGGGCGCAACAACCAGAGCCCCTAACACCACCCCCGTGACGGTTACCCAGAGGGCGTCGATGAAGGACAGGCCGAGCAGGATGGGAACGGATCCGAGAATGACGGTGACGAACGTGTTCGCTCCCCCGAATATCAGCCGGAACAGGTCGAAGTGCGTGGCGGTGCGCTCCAGCGCAGGTATCGGCTCAACGCCGTGCTGTTCTACTTCGAGGACGCGGGGCGCCGCGATGACGGGCGTCGGGTTGTCCTGCCTCATTGGCCCTGGACCGGGTCGATTGAGAGGTGTTCGTGCAGGCAGGAGACGGTGCCGTCGGGGTTCTTGGCAAAAACTATGGTTTCGCGTTCGAACGACGTTGACAATGTGCCGTTGTCGTCCAGTTCCGTCTCCACATCATGGGTAAGCAAGGCGACGGGTCCGTGCAGTTGAATTCGGCGGTTCGTGCTCTTGCAGCTGGTGATACGAAGTCCCTCGGCCATCCACCCGTCCCAGATCGAGCGGTACGCTGCGCGCGACTCCAGGCGCCGTTCTTCGGGATGGAACAGGAAGGTCGCATTCTCATCGAAACACGCGAAGTAGTCCTCGGTCCTGCTGTTGGAGAAGGCCTCAACCATCGTCGCGGCCGCGTCGACTACTTCTGCCTCGGTAATTTCCATGTCTGGCTCCTTTTGACAAGTCAGGTGCTGATTGGGTGAACGGTGATCGGCACCTGTGAGGTGCAGCACAATCAAAAGGAGCCTATCAGCGATTCAGTCAACCGAAAAGAGTTTTACCTGTAAATTAACCAAGCATGCCCGCTTTCATCAGGAATATAACCATCACGGTTTGCTGCGGTACTGCCTGATGCGAAAAAGGCAGACCGCCGCAAAAGCATTCGCTTTGCGGTGGTCTGCCAGTCGGCCAGTCCACATGCCGCGGGCCAGCTGCTGTGCTGGGCAGCCACGCGGTTTTCCTACTTCGAGTGTTGGGCCAGGCGTTCGAGATCATGAATGACCTGGTCTAGGCGCTGTCCGCGGCTGGAAACCTTTCGCTTGTTTGGGACCCGTTTGCCGCGCGCTCCGCCTGGGCTTCCGTTTGCCTGATACCCGCGCTGCGTGTGGGTTATGCCTGAAACAGTTGGGGTGCCTGAGGCAAGGGGGTCGTGAAACAGGGATGTGTTGACTTCGGATTGCAACGCCATGGTGCGTCTAGTCCGTGCAGTCCGGCCACAGCCAGTGTGCCGGATCGGTGGATGCGGCCAGCCATTGCGAATCCGGTGCTCCGGTGAGGGCCAGTGCGAATTTTCCCGCCGGATCCTCCTTTGTCAGCTTCCACTGCACGTTGCGTCCGTTGACGGCGGGCATGATGGAACCCTGCCAGATGTAGCGGGGCGACGGCCCCGGCTGGGACTCCGGGATCCACCACCCCGCGTGTGGGCAGTGGACTCCGGTTTCGACGGCACTTCGGGAAGAGGCGCGGAGGGCTTGCATTGCTTTGGTGCTTTTCATGTCCATCTCCTTTGATGGCATTGGGTTTTAGGCGCGGCCCGTGGTGCAGGGAAGGTGAGCCAGACCGTTGACGAAGTTGGAGTGAAGGCGGACAGGTTCGCCGTTCACAGCCACGTTGGGAAGTGTTTGGAACAGTTCCTTGAAGAAGATGCTGATTTCCAGGCGGGCCAGCTGGGCACCCAGACAGAAGTGCGGGCCGCCGCCGCCGAAGGCAACGTGGGGGTGTTCGGATTGGCGGGAGAAGTCCAGCCTCTCGGCGTCCTCGAACACTGACGCGTCACGGTTTCCGGAGGTGTACCAGAGCAGGACCTTGTCGCCCTTGCGGATCGTTTGGCCGTGCAATTCGATGTCCTTCGTGGCCGTCCTGCGGAAGTGCATCACGGGGGTGACCCACCGGACGATTTCCTCCACGGCGCGCGGGGCGAGAGTGTCGTAGTCGGCTTCCCAGGCTTTTCGCTGCTCGGGATACAGGGACATGGCATAGAAGCCCTGCCCGATGCTCGTCGCCGTCGTTTCGATGCCGGCGGTCAGGAGAAGCGCCAGGAAGATGCCAACTTCCTCGTTGGTGAGGCGTTCGCCGTTGACCTCTGCCTCAACAAGCTTGCGAAGCAGGCTTGCTTCGTCCGATGCGACCTGTTCGACCTTCGCTGCGAGGCCCCTGGCATAGTCGACGATTTGGGTCATGGTCTTGTAGGACTCCGCGGTGCCGTTGCCAGCCAGGGCGATACCTGTCAGACGGATGAGCTCCGGCCGGTCCTCGGCAGGGACACCCATCAGGTCGCAGACGATCTGGGCCGGGAAATCCGCCACGAGGTCTTCCATGAAGTCGAACTCGTCACGGTCCTTTACCCGGGCAATACAGGTTCGTGCGTGCTCAAGGATTTGTGGGGCGAGCTGGCCAAGGGTGCGCGGGGTGAAGACCCGACTGACGATCGCGCGGTGCCGGGCATGCTCGTCGCCGGTCATGTTCAACATTCCGCCGTAGGTCCTGACCATCTCGGCCGGCATGTCGATGAGTTCAGTGCCCTGCCCCGACGAGTAGGTGTCCTGGTCCTTGCTTGCCGCGGAGACGTCTTCGTGGCGGACGAGGGACCAGAATCCCCTCCCGCCTTCGGGGAACCATTCAGTGGAGGGCTCCTCGTGCCAGGAAAGCGGGTGGTTTTCCCGGAGGAAGCTCAGTTCGCGTTCTGCCGGACCGTTGGTCCACAGGGCGGGGTCAGCGAGGGTGAAGCCCGGGGTCTGGGGAGTTGTCATCGTGTCGTCGTCCTTCGGGAGCTAGATGTCGAGGGTGAGCTTGGGCGTCTTGGAACGCCCAACGCAGATCATCATGGTGTCGTTGCAGGCGCGCTCATCGTCGGTGAGGAGCTGGTCGCGGTGCAAGGGAATGCCGGCGAGGACTCCCGTTTCACAGGAGCCGCAGTAACCCTGCTCGCACGAGAAGGGCACGTTCGGAACGACGCTTCGCACCACGTCAATGAGCTTCTGGTTCGCGCCCACGGTGAGGGTCTTGCCGGTGGTGGCGAGCTCAACTTCGAAGGCCGTGTCGCCTTCGGTGTCTGCTATGACCGCGTTGGGGTCCGCTCCGAAGCGCTCAAAGTGGAAGAGATCCTCGCCCAGGATTGCCTTGGTGTTCTCCTCAACCACGCGGAGCATGGGTTCCGGGCCGCACGTGTAGACATGGGCGCCATCGGCGTTTTCGATGGCTCCCTTGATGTCCGGGATCCCCTTGGTGTCGGCAGGAACCAGCTCGACCTCTCCGCCTTCCAGCTCCGCGATTTCGGGCAGGTAGGCCATGGTTTCCAGGCTGCGCCCGCCGTAGATCAGGCGCCATTTCAGTCCTGCTGCGGAGACCTGCCGGGCCATGGCGAGCATCGGCGTGATTCCGATGCCGCCGGCGATAAACAGGTAGGAAGCATGATCGCCCAGCGGGAAATGGTTTCGCGGTCCTTTGATGGTCACCACCGTGCCCGGGTCCAGAACCTCATGGACCTCACGGGATCCGCCTCGGCCCTTTTCATCCAAAAGCACCGCCACTTTGTACGCGGGCAAGTATCCCGGGTCCCCGCACAAGGAGTACTGGCGGACGGTGCCCGAGGGCAGGATCAGGTCCACATGTGCGCCTGGCTCCCAGACAGGGAGATCGCTCCCGTCCTCGGAAGCCAGTTCCAGTTCCACGACGCCCGCTGCGAGCGTCGTCTTGGCTGCGACCCTGACTTTGTGTTCCTGGTTTTGGGGAAGGTTCATTGCTCTTCAGTCCTTTTGGATGGAAACCCGACTATTGGGTGATACGGATAACCATAACCCACGCAAAATGGCTTTGCAATGAAAAAAACTCAAGAAACACGTGCGCGTCGTGATCATCGGCCCACTCGATGAAGTTGAACGCTGCCAGCGCACCCCGGGAGGTCCCCCGCCGGGACGGATGACACGGCCCGCACCTGGATTTGGGGTACCGGGCGGCCCTTCGACGGGCCGGAAGTCGCGGAGGCGGCATTGGATGAAGGAGGCTCGTCCCCCTGAAAAATCGACAAGCCCTATCCCGCTCGGGGTGTCATTTTTCAAGTTTTCGTGCTTATCTGTGATCAGTAATCATGAAAACCGAGAGGAACTGAGTCGTGGTGCCCCCTACCGCTGTCATCGAAACACCCTGCACGCCGACCGCCCCACCGGGAGCCATCCTCGCCCGACTGATGCGGGTCGATGACTGGTCCTCCCTCGTGGGCGGAGACGCGTTCGTCGTAAACAATGCGCGCGTCATCCGCTTCGGCACCATTGAAATCACTTCCGGGGATGACTCCATCGCCTGGGTATCGCAATCAGGCGCCGAGCCCCGACAACTGATCAGCAGAACAGACGGGCATGAGCTGTGGATTGCCCCCCGCCAACTGCAAATCTCAAACGGAGGCCGTTCGTGAAGCACGTCCGGCAGTCAAGCAAACTTGCCGGCATTCGCTATGAGCTGCGGGGCCGGGTGCCCAGAGCCTCAAAGGAGCTGGAGTCGCTCGGGCATCGCATCCTCAACATGAACCTCGGGGACCCTGCGCCGTTCGGCTTCTCCGTGCCGGAACCCATCGTCCGTGACGTCATCCAAAATCTCCCCGGCGCCCAGGGCTACAGCGACTCCAAGGGGCTCTTTTCCGCCCGCACTGCGGTGGCACAGCACTACCAGAGCCGGGGCCTGCTGGATGTCCAGGTCGACGACGTCTTCATCGGCAACGGGGTCAGCGAACTGATACCCATGGCACTTCAGGCGCTCCTCGAAGCAGGCGACGAAGTCCTGGTCCCCACCCCCGATTTCCCCGTGTGGACTGCCGCTGTCGGGCTTGCCGACGGCGTCGCACGGCACTACCTGTGCGATCCGGACGACGGCTGGCTACCCAGCCTCGAAGACATGGAGGCCAAGATTACGCCGCGGACGCGGGCGGTCGTTGTCATCAACCCCAACAATCCCACCGGCGCTGTGTATCCGGAATCTGCCCTCGCGGCCATTGCCGACCTTGCCCGGAGGCATGACCTGGTCATCTTTGCGGACGAAATCTACGAAAAAGTCCTCTTCGAGGGCGCGCACGTGCATACCGCAGCTGTCGCGCCGGACCTGTGCTGCGTCACCTTCAGCGGACTGTCCAAGGCCTACCGGGTGCCCGGCTACCGGGCGGGATGGCTCGTCGTGTCGGGCCCCCGCTCGGCCAGCGCCTCCTACCGCGAAGGGCTGGAACTCCTGGCCTCCTTGCGCCTTTGCGCCAACGTCCCGGCCCAGCACGCGATACAGACGGCGCTGGGCGGATATCAAAGCATCGATGACCTGGTCTCCCCCGGCGGCAGGCTTCGTCTCCAACGGGACCTGGCCCATCAGCTAATAAACGACGTCCCGGGACTTGACTGCGTTCAAGCCAACGGGGCCCTCTACCTGTTCGTGCGCATCGACGAGGAAATGTACCCATTCGCCAGTGACGAGGACTTTGCCTTCGAGCTTCTGCACGACCAAAAACTCCTCGTGACCCACGGCAGCGCCTTCAACTGGTTCGGATCGCAGTACTTCCGCTTTGCCATCCTCCCTTCCGTACAGGAGATCGCAGATGCCGCCGGACGGCTACGGACTTTCCTGCATGCGAGGGCGATCACACCCGAATCGAAGATCGCCAAAATCCACGAACACGCTCTTGTTGATTGACTAAAACTCAAGTTCAATGCCGAATGGTTGACAAATATCCAACTACTCTGCCTATCATCTGATAACCAAACTTTGAGTTCGACCCGCAATGGAGCACCCCCCGCATGAGTGAATCTTTTCCAACTGCGCCCCGCATCACGACCGGCGACGTGATCGGTCAGCCTGACTTCACGCGGCTGCCGCGGTTCGCCGCACCGGCAACGTTCGCCGCCCTGCCGGCACCGGGGGAAGTTTCCGACCTCGACGTCGCAATCGTCGGTGTCCCGTACGACTCAGGGGTCAGCTACAGGCCCGGAACGCGTTTCGGGCCGGCACACATTCGAAATGCCTCCAAGCTCCTCCGCCCTTACAACCCGGAAGCGGACGCGTGGCCTTTCCAAAGCCAGCAAATCGCCGACTTTGGCGACATCGGGGTCAATCCCTACAACATCGACGAAGCGATCACGACGATTGAGCGTTCGATGCGGGCAGTCCTGGAGCGCTCTCCGCGGCTGCTGGTCCTGGGCGGTGACCACAGCATCGCCCTTCCGACATTGCGGGCACTGCACGCGGTACACGGGCCCATCGCTGTCGTTCACTTCGACGCTCACCTGGACACCTGGGACACCTACTTCAACACCCCAATCCTCCACGGAACCCCGTTCCGCCGTGCCTCAGAAGAAGGGCTTCTGGACCGGGAGGCCTGCATGCACATCGGAACGCGCGGCGGTCTCTACGCACCGGGAGACATGGATGATGACCGAGCGCTGGGGTTCGCCACAGTGCGCTGCGAAGAAATCGAGTTCACAGGCCTTTCCGGAGCCATTGAAAAACTGAAGGCCCGGGTGGGGCAACGTCCCGTGTACGTCAGCGTGGACATCGACGTCCTTGACCCGGCCTTCGCGCCCGGCACGGGAACCCCCGAATCAGGCGGACTCACGAGCAGGGAACTGCTGACCATGCTCAGGTCAATGAACAGCCTGAACGTTGTCGGCGGAGACATCGTCGAAGTCTCCCCCGCCTACGACCACGCCGACATCACCGGCCTCGCCGCCGCCCACGTTGGTTACGAGATTCTCTCGGCCATCGCTCCAGCCGTGGACCTGTCCTCGTTCCGGACCCGCTGACCAAAGAACAAAAGGAATAAATTCTCATGACTCTTGCCCGCAGTGTCCTCTCCGTACCCGGGTCATCCCAGCGCTTCCTGGATAAGGCGATCAACTCCACCGCCGACGTCGTCATGGTGGACTGGGAAGACGGTGTTGCACCCGCTGACAAGCCCGCCGCCCGGCAGCTGACCGACGGATTCCTCCGGAGCGCCGCTGCTGCCGGCCAAACAGTCTGGGTGCGCATCAACGCAAGCTTCACGGACCACTTTTCCCCGGATGCAGCCGTGGCCAACCAATGGTCCGGCACCCCAGTCCCCCTGGTCCTTCCCATGGCAACCCTGGCGGCAGTCCAGCGCGCAACAGAGGAAATCAATGCAGCGCCCGTAATCGCCATGATCGAAACCGCCGAAGGCGTCGAACAGGCTGCCGATATCGCGCTGTTCCCCCGCGTGATCGGCCTGATGTTCGGCGAGTATGACTTCCTGGCAACCATGGCAAGTGTCGGGGCAGCGCGGATGTCGGACACCGGCTGGGCCAAGTCGCGGATCGTCAACGCCGCCGCCGCTGCAGGGAAATGGGCCATCGCAGGACCCAACGCCGATTTCAACGACCATGAAGGGCTGGTGAACCAATCTGTAAGAGAAGCCGGGCTAGGCTTCAGCGGCAAGCTGGGCATCCACCCCTCCCAGCTGCCCACCATCAACAAGGCCTTCTCACCGGCACCGGCATTTGTTCGATGGGCACAGGATCTCCTTGCCGAGCTCGGAAAAAGCCACCCCTTGGACGGGGCCTTCAACTTCCGCGGACAGATGGTTGACGCTCCTGTGATCGAGCGTGCCCGTGCTGCCGTGCGCCTGGCAGGAGACAACCGATGAGCATCCACGAACCCTTCGCCGAAGAATTCACCCTTGGCACGCCCTTGCCGACCGCGCCGGCCATCACCCTCACCGATGGCCTGGCCGCCCAGTACCAGGCCATCACCGGTGACGCCATGCGCCTGCCCCTGAGCTCGCCGCTGTCCCGGCGAGTGACCGGCGGCGACCGGCTCGTTAACCCTGCCCTCGTTCTTCAGGTAGCAATCGGCCAGTCAACGGTAGCGACCCGCCGGGTCATCGCCAACCTGTTCTACCGGCACGTCCGCATTCTCCGGCAGGTCCCAATCGGTACCACGCTGGAAACCACCGTCACGCCGAAAGCAGCCAAACTCGCCCGGCCCAACGCGATCGGCGAACGGGCCAAGGTTCTGCTTTCCATGACCACCCGCGACGAAGCGGGGAACATTATCGCTGACTTTGAGCGACTGGCCCTGATTCCAGTGAACTACCGGATGGCATTGACTGAGGCCGGGGAAACCGGCTCAGCGGAAAAACGGCTGGACCTGGGCGAATACATTCAGCTCGCTCCCGGTGACTGGGACCTGGCAGGACTGCCCGCCGGCGTCCTCCCTCCGGCCGGCACAAAGGTACACGATCCCCTGAGGGAACCTGTCACGGAAGCCCAAACGCTGGTCCGGATCACCCAAAATCTCGCAGCGGCCCACCGGGACATAGCCCGCGGGCAGCAAAACCGCAGGCTGGTCTACGGAGGGCACACCGTGGGACTCGCGCAGGCATCACTAAGCAGGATTGACCCGTCGATAGCCACCGTCCTCGGCTGGCACTCGTGCGACCACCTCGCGCCCGTCTTCGAAGAAGACCTCCTGAGTTTCAGTGCCGTCCTGGAAGACAGCCTGCCCCACAAAGAGGGAAGCATCGCCGCCTACCGCATCACCGCCACGGCCCACCGGCCGGATTCCGAGCCCGTTGACGTGCTCTCCTGGGTCCCCGTTGTGTGGACCGCCGCCCAGACCGATTCCGAAGGAAAACCATGACTGAAACACCCCGCCTCCTTGAAGGCATCCGCGTCCTGTCCCTTGAGCAGTACATCGCCGGGCCCTACTGCAGCTCGATCCTTGCCGACGCCGGCGCCGAAGTCATCAAAATCGAACGCCCCGGAGTCGGCGACCCCCGCAGGGTCTACGAGCCCCGCAAGGGAACGGACGAGGACTACATCAGCGGTGGCTTCGCCTCCTACAACAGGGGCAAGAAATCCATCACACTGAACCTTGAGTCGCCGGAGGACAAGGAACAATTCAGCGTCCTCCTCAAAACGGCCGACGTCCTGGTCTCCAACCTCCGCCCCGGCGCCCTCGCCCGCCAGGGCTTCAGCACCGAAGAGCTCCGCGCGACCTACCCGCGCCTGGTGATCTGCGAAATCACCGGCTTCGGGGCCTCCGGCGGACCGTATGCGAAGTGGCCCGCCTTCGACTCGGTCATCCAGGCCATGAGCGGCCTCAGCAGCCTCATCGGCCCCTCGGCGGATGCGCCTCCCGGGCTTGCCCCGATGTCAACGATGGACCTGCTCGCCGGGATTTGGGGCGCCCTAGGCATCCTCGCTGGCCTTGCGGGACGCGCCACGAGCGGCCAGGGCTGCCACGTGGACACCGCCATGTACGACGTCGGGGCCGCCCTGCTCGAACGCCCCCTCACCCTGCACGAATTCACCGGCGCGGTACCCACCCGTGGTGCTGACGAGTTCAGCCCGGTAGGCGCCTTCCGCGCCGCCGACGGAGGCTGGATCTCCATCGTCATCCCCACGGACGAAATGTGGCTGCGCTGCTGCAAGGCCATGGAACGGCCCGAACTTGCCACGGACCCGGAACTCGATACCGTCCTCAAACGGGCAAAGAACATGAAGGCCCTGATCGTGCCCGCCCTGGAAGCATGGGCCGCCGGTGCAAACCTCAGTCGCGAAGAAGCAACCGCAAGGCTCCGTGAAACGGGACAGCCCGCCGGTGCCGTGCAGACCATCGACGACGTCCGCAACTGCCCCCAGCTGGCCCACCGCAACCTGTTCACCCCGCTGGAGGACCACCGCGCCGCCCACAGCAACGGCCAGCCGCTGATGCTCCCCCGCTCACCGCTGATCTTCGACGGAAGAGCCGCAAAGCCCGGACCCGTCCCGGAC
>Ga0207428_10002995_pt1 | contig 16682 bp, 12 predicted proteins | sample RhiMethybrSRZTD1_FD_187600 | JGI IMG/M metagenome (GOLD analysis project Ga0207428, IMG submission 187600) | Populus rhizosphere microbial communities from Tennessee, USA - Rhizosphere MetaG P. TD hybrid SRZTD1 (SPAdes) (version 3) | ecosystem: Host-associated > Plants > Roots > Rhizosphere >...
ATAGCCTTCGTTGAAGATCAGGTAAATCACCTCGAGCACCGACGCGAGCCGCGTGCTGAGCTCGGGACCGCTCGGCACTTCGTAAGCGACCTTCTTGTCCGCCAGCGTTCGCTTGGCGCGGACGATACGTTGCTGGATGGTGGGCTCGGTCGACAGAAACGCGCGCGCGATCTCTTCGGTCGTGAAACCCGCGAGCAGCTTCAGCGTCAGCGCTACGCGTGCTTCCGTCGACAGCACCGGGTGGCAGGCCGTGAAGATCAACCGCAGCAAGTCATCACCCACATCGTCGTCCAGCGCGGTCTCGAAGTCGGGCGCGGCGTCTTCCTGGCGCGCCTGCATTTCGTAGCCAACCTGTTCGTGCTTGACGTCGGTCAGCTTATTGCGGCGGAAATGATCGATGCCGCGGCGCTTGGCAATGGCCATCAACCATGCGCCGGGATTGCGGGGGATGCCCTCCTCCGGCCACTGCTCGAGGGCGGAGACGAGGGCATCCTGCGCAAGATCCTCGGCGAGGCCCACGTCGCCTCGCGTCATGCGCGCCAGCGCGGCGATCAGCTTCGGCGATTCAATCTTCCAAACCGCGTCGATCGTCTTGGAGATGTCGGTCGATTCCAATCACCTCCAAGCCTACTATTTCCTGCCCTGAAGCTCTTCGAAGCCCGCGGCGGCGGCCTGGACGTCGGCGGGGAAGTCCTCCATCTCCTGGACCTGCCGCACCTCGATGATTTCGTTATCACCCATCGGCGCGCGCTTCGCCCACTCGATCGCTTCTTCCTTCGACTTCACCTGGATCATCCAGTAGCCGCCGACGCACTCCTTCGCTTCCGAGAAGGGGCCGTCGGTGACCTTCGGCTTGCCGCCGGAAAAGCTGACGCGCACGCCGGCTGATGGCGGCTTGAGGCCGTCGAGGCTGAGCAGGACGCCCGCCTTCGACAGGTCCTCGTTGTACTTCATCATTTTCGCCACCGCGTCGGCGGGCGGCGCCTGGTTTGGGGGCGCGGATTCGTAGCCCTTCGGAATCACCAGCATCATGAAACGCATGTCTCTTTCTCCTTACTAGGTCGTCGGACGACCGTCACCTGGATCGACATCAACAATGTAGAAAACGGGAGCTGATCGCAAAAAACTCAACATTTCTTGCTGGAACGGCCGTTGCAGCGAATTTCACGATGGCCTCAATATCCTGGCAACCCCGGCCGTGGCACCTGCGGGCCGGCGCTATTGCCGGGCTGGTGTTTTTAGCCGTATTTGGCTGGTTTGTCCTCGATTTGCTGGGCAGCATCCCGAGCAAGAAGGAGCTGCGCGCATTTTCGGACATGGCCACCGCCAACATCCTTTTTGACGCGGCCGATCGAGAAGTTTTTACCATCGCCAAAGAGCAGCGGATTGAGGTGCCGCTTGCCGACATTTCCCCGAACCTCATCAAGGCGGTCATCGCGATTGAGGATCGCCGCTTCTTCGATCACGACGGCTTCGATCCGATCCGCATCCTCGGCTCGGCGATCGCCGTCGTCCGCGCCGGTGAAGCCGTCCAGGGCGGCAGCACGATCACGCAGCAACTTGCGCGCCAGAGCGTGGGCCGCGAAAAGACGCTCAGCCGCAAGCTGCGCGAGCTCCTCTTCGCGGCGCAGCTCGAGCATCACTACACGAAGAACGAAATCCTCGAGCTCTATCTCAACAAGGTGTACTTCGGCAGCGGCCTCTACGGCGCCGAAGCCGCGGCGCGCGGCTACTTCGGCAAGAAGGCCTCGGAGTTGTCGCTCGGAGAGGCGTCGCTTCTTGCCGGCCTGCTCAAAGCGCCCTCGAGCTACGATCCGTCGCAGGCTCCGCAAAAGGCCGAGTCTCGGCAGGCCGTCGTATTGAAGGCGATGCTCGATTGCAAGGCGATCACCAAAGAGCAATACGACGCGGCGTTCAAGACGCAGATCGAAATCTACGATGGGTTGCGCGCCGAAGAACCCTACGGCCAGTACTTCAAGGAAGAAGTGCGCCGCCAGCTCGTGGCGCAGTTCGGTCACGAGAAGGTCGAGCAGGGCGGCTTGAAGGTCTACACGACGATCGATCCCTACATGCAGCGCGCCGCGGATGCGGCCGTCGACCAAAGCATCGCGGAGATCGAGAAGTCACTGCCGAAGCGCAAAACGCCACGTGATCCGCTGCAGGCGGCGCTGATCGCGATCGACCCCGACACCGGTGCCGTGCGCGCCATGGTGGGCGGCCGCGACTTCCGCGCCAGCAATTTCAATCGCGCGACGCTCGCCAAGCGTCAACCCGGCTCTGCGTTCAAGCCGTTCGTTTACGCCGCCGCCGTCGAGGATGGTTTCGGTCCCGACGACTACATCGAGGGCCTCGACGAACCGGTGGAAGCCTCGAACGTGGCGTGGACGCCGGACGATGAACACGTGGACGAGGGCGAGCTGACGCTTCGCGAAGGCCTGCGGCTGTCGAGCAATCGCGCGGCCGTGCGGCTGCTCGCGACGATCGGCCTGCGCCAGACGATGAAGCAGGCACGCGGCTTCGGCTTCGACGATCTGCCGGCGGTGCCGTCCGTGGCGCTGGGCTCGGGCGAGGTCACGTTGAGCTCGATCACCGCCGCGTATGGCGCGTTTGCGAATAACGGGGAAGTGTTCCACCCGCATCTCGTGCGCCGCGTCGTCGATCGTGACGGCCAGGTGCTGTATGAGAATCGCGATACGCCGCAGCAGGCGATTCGACCCGTTACGGCCTATCTGATGGCGGACATGCTGCGCGGCGTGATCGACGGCGGCACCGGCTACGGCGTGCGGCAGATGGGATTCTCGCTGCCGGCCGCCGGCAAGACCGGGACGACGAACGACTACAAGGACGCGTGGTTCATCGGCTTCACGCCGTCACTCGTGACCGGCGTGTGGGTCGGCTACGATCAGCCGCAGACGATTCGGCGCCACGGCTACGCCGCGGAGCTCGCGGTGCCGTTGTGGACGCGGTTCATGAAGGTGGCGACCAAGGGCATGAAGCCGGTGTGGATCGAACGTCCGCGCGGCGCCATCCGTGATGTGCGGGTGAATCCGCCGCCGGTGCTCGAATCGAAACCGGGCTTCTGGACGAGGGTCTTCGGATTCGGCAGATAACGCTTGCGCGACCCCATTCCGTTTCGATAGAGTTCTCGCAACCAAGAAAGGCCCTTCCCCGAAGGGCCTTTTTTATTTCTTCAATCAATCCACGGATTTCGCGGATTTCACGGATTGCGAGTTGCTCGCGGGCCGGCCTGCGGCCGGCCCAACGCCGGCAACGAAGTACCGCAGAAATGAGTCGTTCGTAAAGTTTTGTGAGACTCATTTCTGCGGTACTTCGCTGCCGGCGCGGCGCGTAGCGCCGCCGCGAGCAACTGCGGTCTGGGTATCCGTGTAATCCGTGTAATCCGTGGACAGTCTCAGGAGAAAAAAATGGCGCGACATGAAGTTACGACTCGACGAGTGCTGTACGAAATTCCCGGAATGAAGTCGGTCCGCGTCGAAAAGTCGACGTTCCCCGGAGCGAATGGTGAGCCGCTCCCGCTCGAAACGTATGCGCCGATCAATCCGATCGGCGATTGCGTGGTCGCGATGGTCGAGGGCTATCCGAGTGCTGGTTTCGAGAAGCACGTGGGCTGCACGTTCATGGAAATGGAGTGGACGATCTCGATGGCGCAACTGATCGCGGCCTCGGGCATGACCGCGGTGACGCATTCGAATCGCGAGGCCGAGCCCGATGCGTTGGCGTTGCTGAAGCATCTCGGCGCGAAGTCTCGAAAAGTCGGTCTGTGGGCGACGTCAGGACACGGTCCGGTGGCGCTGGTTGTGGCGTCGCATGCCACCTGCGCCGTGCTGAACAATCCGATGACGAAGGACTTTTGCCCCGATACGCCGCTGTTCATCATCCGCGCCGGCAAGGACGAAACACCGGGTCTCAACGCTGACCTCGATGGGTTCACGGCCCGGGCGCTTGCCGCCAACAAGCCTGTGACCCTCGTGAATTATCCCGAGGCGCCGCATTCCTACGAGCTCTCGGTGGATGCCCCGGAAACCCGCCGAATCCTTCAGCAGGGCTTGGACTTCCTGCGCGCCCATTTGGGTTAAATTACCCGGTGGAGGACGTGGTCATGGCTCGAACGTCGCTGCTCGTCGGCCTATGTCTGGTGGTTGGTGCGCTCGCGCTGCCGAAGGCGCAAGCTCCCACGCCGCAACCGGCGCCGGAGATCACGTTCACGAAGCACATTGCGCCGATCCTGCAGCGCAGCTGCGAGAACTGCCATCGCCCCGACGGCGTTGCGCCGATGTCGCTCCGCACCTACGACGAAGTGCGGCCGTGGGCGCGCGCCATCAAGCAGCGCACCGGCATCGGCCCGCGCGCCGGGGTGATGCCGCCGTGGTATGTCGAGAAGAACATCGGCATCCAGAAGTTCAAGAACGATCCGTCGCTCAGCGCCGATGAGATCGCGCTGATTGCGAAGTGGGCCGACAGCGGCGCGCCGCGCGGCAATCCGGGCGACATGCCGCCGCCGAAGACCTGGACGGATACGACGAAGTGGGCGATCGGGACTCCCGATCTCATCGTCCGCACCACCGACATCGTCGTCAAAGGCACGCAGCCTGACTGGTGGGGCGAGATTCCGCGCGTGCCCACCGGTTTGACCGAGGATCGATATGTGTCGGCGCTCGAGGTCCGCGAAGTGAACGATCTCGGATCGGCGGGAACCGGCCGCGCCACGGTGGGCGGACGCTACGTGTTCCACCACATGATCTGGTCGACGCGCGTGCTCGGCGAGGAAGCCGGCGATCCGAACGTGCCCGACGACAGCACGTCGTGGCCGGTGCACGAAGTGGGACGCGAAGCCGATTTCTTCGATGCGAAATCCGCGAGGTTGTTGAAGGCCGGATCGAGCATCGTCTCCGACTCGGTGCACCTGCATTCGAACGGGCGCGATACGACGGCGCATCTCGAGATCGCGTTCAAGTTCATGCCGAAGGGCTACAAGCCTGAATACCGCCGCGCCACCTACGCGCTCGGCAACGGCGTGGACATCGACATCAAGGCGATGGAGCCTGGCCAGCAGCTCCATGCCTACGCGTTGTTGAAGGAGAACACCAAGATCCTGTCGTTCGAGCCGCACCTGCACGCGCCGGGACAGCGCATGTGCCTCGAAGCGATCTGGGGTTACAACATCCAGACGATCAACTGCGTTGGTTACGACCACAACTGGGTGCGCGGCTATGACTACGACGATGATTCGGCGCCGTTGTTGCCGAAGGACACGATCCTGCACATCGTCGGCTACATGGACAATTCGCCGTCGAACAAGAACGTGCCCGATCCGCGCAACTGGCAGGGCTCGGGAAATCGATCGGTGGCGAACATGTTCATCGATCTCGGCAATCGCGTGTTCCTGACCGACGAACAGTTCCAGGCGGAGATGGCGGCACGACGCGAGAAGCTGAAGCTCACACGCAACAGCATGGTGATCGGATGTCCGCTGTGCAACATCCTGCCGCAGCCGATGGCCGCACCGAGACAGCAGCAGTGAAATATCTGATCGCGGTTGTTATCGCTGCTCAATCTCTGTCGTACTCCAGCGGGCAGAATGTGTCTCCGGCGTACGAAGGCTGGGAGATCGGCACTGACGGTCAGAAGTATTTCGTCTTCGGCTACATGAATCGCAACTGGGTCGAAGAGATCGACGTGCCGGTCGGGCCCGAGAACGGATTCAACATCGGCGGCGTCGATCAAGGCCAGCCGACGCACTTTCTTCCGCGTCGCAATCGCTTCATCTTCCGCGTGCCTGTCCCCGCGGGATTCAGCGACACGGACGAATTGATCTGGACGCTGACCACGCAGGGCAAGACCGAAAAGGCCTACGCCAGCCTGCGTCTCGATTATCAGATCGACGATGTGGTGCGCGCCTCGGAAACCGGCGCGCTGGGCGCGGGCTCGAGCAGCCCGGAGATCCGCTCGAACAAGCCGCCGCAGATCGAAGTGCAGGGACGAAAAACGCTGACGGCGAAGGTCGGTGAAACGGTCCAGCTCACGGCCGTCGTCACGGACGATGGCATTCCGAAGCGGCGCGGCGCGGGAGTGGCGGGCGCGGCCGTGGCCAACTCCGGCTCACGGGCCGTCACGCAGGACACCCGCATCAATCGCGCGATGCAGCCGCCCGCCCGCGTCACGGTTGGCAAGAACGTCGGGTTGCACGTGTCGTGGTACGTCTATCGCGGCACGGGCGCCGTGACTTTCTCACCCGAGCAGATCATGTCGTGGGAAGACACGCGCGCCGGCGCCAATTCGCCGTGGGCTCCCGTCTGGATCGCGCCGCCGATGCCCGCCGACGGCAAGGTCACGGTGTGGGCGACGTTCTCGCAGCCCGGGGTCTACGTGCTGCGCTCGCGTGCCGACGATGGCGCGCTCACCGCTGACGGGCAAGTGACCATCACGGTCACTCGATAGGTTTCCGTCTTCCCGATCTAAGAACTTCCTGAGGCACCTCAGGCACCCGAGGCACCTCAGGCACCCCAGGCACCCTGATCTTTTCTGGCCCCCGTCTTGCTCCTAGTGTTCGATGGAGGAGCGGCACATGCCCACGAATTACGAGAACAAGCCCAACGGCTCGGCCAAGACCGGCAATGGAGCGGCCCGCAGGGATGCGGAGATCGCAGCCAACAGCGGAGCTAACGGGACCACGGCGAGCGGCGTGCTTGGCGGCGTCAAGCAGCGCGTCACGTCGCGGGTGGACGAACAGAAGAATCGCGCGGCCGACGGCCTCGGCGGCATCGCGGATGTTTTCCGCACCGCCAGCAACGAGCTGCGCAACGAGAACGAAACGCTCGCGTCGTATGTCGACATGGCGAGCGATCAGATGAAGCGCTTCGCCGACACGATCCGCCAGAAGGGCGTGACCGACATGCTGGACGACGTGCATGCGTTCGCGCGCCGCCGCCCGGCGCTGTTCATCGGCGGGGCGTTCCTGATCGGCCTCGGCATCGCGCGCTTCCTGAAGGCATCGGCGGACCGCCGCGCGATGCGCGAATACGGCGACGGCTTCAGCAGCGTCGACCCGATGACCGCGGGCACCGGCTCGCCGTCCTACTCGGGCGATCTCGGCGAAGCCGGCGGTTATTAAGGAGCCGGCCATGGATGTTCCGCGCGTGGACCGTTCGCTCGGAGAGCTCTTCTCCGATTTATCCAAGCAGACCGCTGACCTGATCAAGCAGGAGATGCGGCTGGCGAAAACCGAGATCACCGAAAAGCTGTCGGATGTCGGCAAGCACGCGATGATGATCGGCGCGTCGATCGCCTTCGGCCTCGCGGCCGTGATCGCCGTCGCCGCCGCCATCGCCCTGCTCCTCGTCGACATCGGCGTCGAGCCGTGGGGCGCCGCGATCATCACCGCCGCGGTGATGGGCCTGGCCGCCTACGCGCTGGCGCAGTCGGGCATTTCCGCCCTCCGCAAGAAATCGATCGCTCCCGTCGAAACGATTCATTCCCTCAAGGAGACGACCCAGTGGCTCAAGAACGGCACGAGATGAACACGTCGCACTCCGACACCGACGAAATCCGCGGCGAGATCGAGCGGACCCGCGTCGAAATGAGCGAAACCATTGGCGAAATCCAGGATCGGCTGCGTCCCGACCATCTGTTGCAACAGGCAAAAGACGGTGTGAAGGAAGCGGCGGTCGGAAAGGCGAAGACCATCATGAGTTCGGCGAGCGAAACAGCTTATGGCGCGGCCCAGCGCGCGCGCGGTTACGGCAATCACTTGGCGTGGTACGCGAAGGAACACCCGATTCGCATGGCGATCACGGCCGGCGTGGTCACCTGGTTGTGCATGCGCAACCGCGGCAGCAATTCGGAGCAGTGGTACGGCGCGTCCGACACGTCGTGGGATCAGGACGAATACCCGACGATGGAACCGTCGCTGCGCGATCGCGTCAGCGACGTAGCCTCGAGCGCGAAACAGGCCGTCGGGGAGTACGCGTCGACGGCGAAGCAGGCGGTTGGTGAGTACGCGTCGACCGCGCGGGAGACGGTCGGCGAGTACGCGGCAAGCGCCCGCGAGACCGTGAACGAGTACGCGCAGACGGCTGCTTCGTCGGCACGCTCGGCATCGCGGCAGGTTCGCACCGCCGCCACCAGGGCGACGACGACCGTTGACGACTTCGTGCACGAGAATCCGCTGGCCGCCGGCGCCATCGCGGTGGCGGTGGGCGCGGCGATCGGCCTCGCGGTGCGCGCCACGGAATACGAAGATCGCGCGATGGGCGCGACGCGCGACCAGGCGCTGGCGAAGGCGAAGAACGTCGCCAGCAACGTGACCAAGAACGTGACCGACAAGGTCGCGACCTACACCGAGAACGTGGTCGGCGAGAGCCTGACGAAGGCCGCCGAGCCGCCGATGGGGACTGTGTAATGGCGGCCCCGGTGATGTTGATGCACGGGCGCCGCAAGCTGCGGCGCCTGCTGCGCCTGCTGTGGCCTGCCCCTTCCGAGCACCGCGAGCCGGCGTTCGGAATGTAAGATTGGGCCAGGTGCTGAATTCCGCAAAATGCGTGATGGGACCCCAGATCCCAATCCCGCATAGGGCAAAGAATTAGCACCTGGTCCCGATGCATGAGTGGGGTCTGACCCCAAATTCAACCTGTTGCAGAAACTGAGATCTGAGTGTTGCAGAAAGCGATCACGATCGAACGCGAGGAGCTCAACGGCGCGCACGAATTCGTGCTGCGCATCGATGGCGAGCGCTTGGGGTTCCTCGAGTTCACGCGCCCTGAGGTGGGCGTGATGCGCATCGAGTACGTCGAAGTCGCTCCCGAGCTGCGCGGCACAGGACTTGGACGGCAGCTTGTCGAGAAGGCCGTCGCGTTCGCCACCGACGCGAGCCTTCGAGTGATTCCGATTTGTTCGTACGCTCGAGCTGTGATCCAGCGTGATCCGGTGATGAGCGCTGCACTAAAATAAGTCGCTCTGTCTCTCCACACATTTCATCCCGCGGTTGAGCGATGGTTCACGTCCACGCTCGGAGCACCGACGGCCGCACAGACGTCGGGCTGGGGATCGATCCGCGCCGGCCGGCACACGCTGATCGCGGCGCCGACCGGATCCGGCAAGACGCTCGCCGCGTTCCTGATCGCGCTCGACGAATTGTTCCGGGAAGGTCTCGAAGGCGGACTGCCCGACGAGACGCGCGTGATCTACGTGTCGCCGCTCAAGGCACTCAGCACCGACATCCACAAGAACCTGTCCGAGCCTCGCGCGGCAATCGCCGCCATTGCGGCGGAAATGGGACTGCCGGCACCCGCGATCACCTCGGGTGTCCGCACCGGCGACACGACGTCTTCGGCGCGCGCCGGCATGGTGAAGACGCCGCCGCACATCCTGATCACGACGCCCGAGTCGTTGTATCTGATGCTGACGTCCGAGCGCAGCCGCGACCGGTTGAAGCACGTCCGCACCGTGATCGTGGATGAGATTCACGCGGTGATCGGCACGCGCCGTGGCGCGCATCTCGCGCTCTCGCTCGAGCGTCTCGCGGCGCTCACCGATCGGCCGCCGCTCAGGATCGGACTGTCGGCGACGCAGCGCCCGCTCGATCTGGTGGCGCGCTTCCTCGTCGGCACCGCGAACACATCCGATACGATCGCCGATTGCGCGGTGATCGACGAGGGCCACCGGCGCGATCTGGATCTGGGCATCGAGTTGCCGGGCTCGCCGCTCGATGCGGTGATGGCGCACGAAGTCTGGGGAGAGTACTACGATCGCCTTGCCGCGCTGATCGGTGAGCATCGCACCACGCTGGTGTTCGTCAACACGCGCAAGATGGCGGAGCGGCTGGCGCGTCAGCTCGCCGATCGGCTTGGCGAAGACGCTGTTGCCGCGCATCACGGCAGCCTCTCGAAGGAACGGCGCCTCGATGCGGAACAGCGCCTCAAGTCCGGCGCCGTGAAGGTGGTGGTCGCGACCGCATCGCTCGAGCTCGGCATCGACATCGGCCACGTCGATCTCGTCTGCCAGATCGGCTCGCCGCGACGCATCGCCACGTTCCTGCAGCGCATCGGGCGCGCCGGCCACACGATCCACGGCACGCCGAAAGGGCGCATCTTCCCGGAGACCCGCGACGACCTCGCCGAGTGCGTCGCGTTGTTCCTGGCCGTCAAGCGCGGCGAGCTCGATCGGCTGATCCCGTACGAGAACTCACTCGACGTCCTCGCCCAGCAGATCGTCGCCGAGGCGTCGAGCCGCGAATGGCGCGAGGACGATCTGTACGAGATGGTCAGGAAGGCGTGGCCGTATCGCGATCTCTCGCGCGAAGACTTCGATGCCGTGGTGGGGATGCTCGCCGGAGGCTTCACGACGCGGAAAGGCCGCAGGTCGGGCCTGGTGCATCGCGACGAAGTGCAGGGACGCATTCTCGCGAAGCGCTCGGCGCGCCTGACGGCGCTGACCTCGGGCGGCGCCATCCCCGACGTCGCCGATTACCGGGTGGTGCTCGATCCGGATGAAACGTTCCTCGGCACGCTCAACGAAGACTTCGCGATTGAAAGCAACGCCGGCGACATTTTTCAGCTCGGCAACAGCTCGTGGCGCATCCTGCAGGTCGCGAGCGGCGTGGTCCGCGTCGCCGATGCGCATGGCGCGCCGCCGACCATTCCGTTCTGGCTGGGCGAGGCTCCGGGCCGCACCGCGGAACTGTCGTCGCTCGTCAGCGATCTGCGCGCCGGCGTCGAGCCGCTTCTTCTCGCCAACGATCGTGACGGCGCGATCGCGTGGTTGATGAAGGAGTCAGGCGTCTCGTGTGCTGCCGCCGAACAGGTTGTGGACTACCTCATGGAGTCGCTGCGCATCCTCGGCGCTCTGCCGACGTGCGACACGATCATCCTCGAGCGGTTCTTCGACGACTCCGGCGGCATGCAGCTGGTACTGCACGCGCCGTTCGGCAGCCGTGTGAATCGCGCCTGGGCCCTCGCGCTGCGCAAGCGCTTCTGCCGTCAGTTCAATTTCGAATTGCAGGCGGCGGCCACCGAGGAAGGACTGCTGCTGTCGCTCAGCGATCAGCACGCCTTCCCGCTCGCGGATGTGTTCCGCTATCTGCATCCGTCGAGCATCAAGGACATCCTGATCCAGGCGTTTCTCGATGCGCCGGTGTTCAAGACGCGGTGGCGCTGGAACGCCACGATCTCGCTGGCCGTCGCGAGAATGAACGGCGGCAAGAAGGTGCCCGCGCCGCTGCAACGGATGCGCGCCGACGATCTGCTCGCATCGGCATTTCCGGACGCGGCCGCATGTCTCGAGAACATTCCCGGCGACCGCCAGATTCCCGACCATCCGCTGGTCGCGCAGACGGTGAAGGACTGCCTCGAAGAGGCGATGGACCTGCCGCGGTTGATCGAGATCCTCACGCGCATCCACGACGGCAGCATCCGCTGCGTGGCGCGCGACACGACGGAGCCGTCGCCGCTGTCGCACGAAATCATCAACGCGCGGCCGTATGCGTTCCTGGATGATGCGCCGCTCGAGGAGCGGCGGGCGCACGCCGTGCAGACGCGCCGTGCCAGCGACGACAAGGACACGATCGCGTTGGGCGTGCTCGATGCATCGGCGATCGCGATGGTGCGATCCGAAGCGTGGCCCGATCCTCGCGATGCCGACGAGCTTCATGATGCGCTCGTCAGCGCCGGCTTTTTGACGATGACCGAAGTGGCCCGCGAGCAGGGTTGGAGCGACTGGCTGCAGGAGCTCTCGCGATCGGGGCGCGCGGCGATCGCCATGCGTGAAGGATGGAGCGAAGGCGTGTGGGTGTCGGCCGAGCGCCTGCCGGAAATGCAGGCGGCCGTCGAGAGCGCGCGATTCGATCCGGCGATCAGCGCGCCGCCCGGCCGCGCCACAATCGACTGGACGCGCGAAGCGGCGCTGATGGAATTGTTCCGCGGCCGCATGGCGCTGGCAGGACCGATCGCGCCGCGGCATCTTGGATCGCCGCTCGGCTTCGATCACGATGCCTCGCTGGAGCTGCTGCTGGCGCTCGAAGGGGACGGCGCGGTGCTGCGCGGCTGGTTCTCGCCCGGCGGCGTCGAGGAGGAATGGTGCGATCGGCGCCTGCTGGCGCGGATCCATCGCGCCACCTTGCAGCGGCTGCGCGCCGAGATCCAGCCCGTGTCGCAGTCGGACTTCATGCGGTTCCTGTTCGCGTGGCAGCACGTCGATCCCGCCGCGCGACTCGCGGGGCTCGACGGCGTGCGCGCCGTAATCGAACAGCTCGACGGCTTCGAGCTCGCCGCCGACGCATGGGATCGCCGTATCCTGCCGGCGCGCGTCAAGGACTACGACCCGTCGATGCTCGACTTGCTGTGTTACAGCGGCGAGGCGGCGTGGGCGCGGTTGTCGAAACCGCCCGCCGTGAATCCGTCCGCGATCCTGCCGCCGCGTCCCATCCGCGCGACGCCGATCGCGCTGTTCCGCCGCGATCACGTGCACGCGTGGCGCGCGCTCGCTGAAGCCGATCGCCCCGAAGCGTTTGTCAGCGACGTGGGCCGCGAAGTCCTGCGCGTGCTGACGGAGAAGGGCGCGCGCTTCGTGCACGAGATCGCATCGGCGCTCGATGCGGACGCCGGCCTCATCCGCGACACGCTCGCCGAGCTCGTGTGGGCCGGCCTCGTCGCGTCCGACGGCTTCGCCGGATTGCGCGCGATCTGGAGCGAATCACCGGCGATGCCGTCACGGTTGTTCCGCGGCCGCTCGATGGCGGCCACTGCATCGCCGGGCGGTCGATGGTCGATGATCGCCGACGAGCCGGAAGACGATCGCGAAGCCGCCGTCGAGGCGTACGGGCATGCGCTGTTGAAGCGTTACGGCATCATGTGCCGCCGGCTGATGGCGCGCGAGCCGTACGCGGTGCCATGGCGCGAGCTGCTGCATGTGTATCGCCGCCTCGAGGCCCGCGGCGATGTGCGCGGCGGACGCTTCGTCTCGGGGCTACCGGGTGAACAATTCGCGCTGCCAGAGGCCGTGGAGCTGGCGCGTCAGATCAGGCGGACGAAGTCGGATGGCCAGGCCGTCGTCATCAGCGCCGCCGATCCGCTGAATCTGTGCGGGATTATCACGCCGGGCGATAAAGTCCCGGCCGTTGCCTCGACGCAGATCACGTTCCGCGACGGCGCGCCTGTGACAACGTGTGAAGCCGACAGCTCGCAGATGACGGTTGCTAGTTGAGCTTTGAGTTGGTATTTTTCACATACCAACTCAAATGCGACCCCGGGTCCTCCAATTCATCGGAGTAGTGTGCCTGCTCCTGATCTCCGCGTCCGTTGCGGGAGTGTTCAGTGACGGTCTCGGACCGTTCTGGAACTGGCGCGACTGCTGGGTGGTCCTGTTCCTCTCGGTCGTGCTGATGACCGTCACGAGCGTCGGGGACATCTGGCTGCGCGAAGATCTTCTCACCTGGACCAAGGCGGCGCACACGCATCGAATCTTCTGGGGCTATATCGACGCGCCGGAGTATCTGCTGCGCGGCGGCAAGCTTGAAACCGACTAACTCTTAGGAACTGGCAACCGGGAACTGGAAACTGGAAACTTCCAGTTACATCCTGCGTCCCATCGTGATCTTCACGACGTGCGTGCCGGTGTCGTTCACCTTCGGAATCGCTCGATGATCGACGCTCTTGCCGTCGATCTCCGCCTTCAGCACTCCCGTCCACACGCGATCCGGGTTCGACACTTCGATCAGATACGTCGCGCCGCGATGCTTCCAGGTGATCGAGAAGCTCGTCCACGATGACGGCACGCACGGGCTCACCGTGAATGTGTCGCCGCGGCCGCGCAGGCCGAGGAGGTGCTCGAGGCCGGCGCGATACAGCCAGCCGGCCGAGCCCGTGTACCAGCTCCATCCGCCGCGGCCGGCGTGAGGCGGGCGCGCGTAGACGTCGCCGTCGAGGACGTACGGCTCGGTGCGATACTTCGCGACCGCGTCGAGCGTGCGCGTGTGGTTGATCGGGTTGAGCATGTGGAACAGCTCGACGGCCTCGTCGCCGTTGCCGCCCTTCGCCACCGCCATCAACGCCCACACCGCGGCGTGCGTGTACTGACCGCCGTTCTCGCGGATGCCGGGCGGATAGCCCTTGATGTAGCCGGGATCCTGATCGGACTTGTCGAACGCCGGCGCGAGCAGCAGCAGCAGCCGGTTCTGTCGATCGATCAGGCGCGCGCGCACGGAGTCCATCGCGCGCTCGGCGAGCCGCCGCGGCACGGCGGCCGACAGCAGCGCCCACGACTGCGAGATCGAATCGATCGCGCACTCGTCGTTCTGCGCCGAGCCGAGCGGCCTGCCATCGTCGTAATACGCGCGCCGGAACCATTCGCCGTCCCAGGCCTGCTCGAGGCGCGTCGACAGCTGCCACGCGAGCTCGCGGTACTTGTTGGCCATCGCGCCTTCGCCGCGCTCGAGGCAGATCGGCGCGAAGTCGTTGAGCACGGTGTAGATGAAGAAACCGAGCCACACGCTTTCGCCGCGGCCCTCGTGGCCGACGCGATTCATGCCGTCGTTCCAGTCGCCGGCGCCGATCAGCGGCAATCCGTGCGGGCCGGCGGTGATGCCCTTGTCGATCGCGCGGCGGCAATGCTCGAAGATGGTGCCGGTCTCCTCGGCAACCGACGGCAGATCGTAGACCTCGGCCTCGCCTTCGGGCAGCGGCGCTTGCGTGAGGAACGGCGCCATCGCATCGAGCACGCCGTCGTCGCCGGTGACGCGCACGTATTCGGCGACCACGAATGGCAGCCACAGCAGATCGTCGGAGCAGCGGCTGCGCAACCCGCGTCCGAGCGGCTCGTGCCACCAGTGCTGCACGTCGCCTTCCACGAACTGGCGGCCGGCGGCGCGGATGATGTGCTCGCGCGCGAGCTGCGGCGCGGTGTGGAGCAGCGACAGCACGTCCTGCAGTTGATCGCGGAACCCGTACGCGCCGCCCGGCTGGTAATAGCCGGCGCGCGACCAGATGCGGCACGACAGGGACTGATAGAGGAGCCAGCGGTTGATCAGGATGTCGAACGAATCGTCTGGCGTGTGCACCTCGACGGCGTTGAGCAGCGTGTCCCAGTGCTCGCGCACACCGGCAATCGCGTGCGCGGCGCTTTCCGGCGAGTTGTGTTTGACGATCAGCGCGAGCGCGTGCGATCGGGACAGCCCTTCGCCGAGGAGGAACACCATCTTGCGTGTCTCACCGGGCTGCAGCGCGACGCGGATCTGCATCGCGGCGCACGGGTCCATGCCGGCGCCGAATTCACCGGTCAGGCTGTCGTCGGCGAGCGCGGACGGTTTGGCCATCGATCCGTTGCGGCCGAGGAACGAACGGCGATTGCCGGTCGCCGAAATCAGGCGCTCGCTACACGCCGCAAAGCAGACGCGTCCGGAGAACGTCGTGTTGTACGGATTCCACGCCAGCACCGCCTTGTGCGGCGCGTCGTAGTCGGTGATGACATGGCGCGTATCCACCTCGCGCGGCGGACCGATCACCCAATCGTTGTAGGCCAGCACACTCAGGTGACGCAGGGTGGGCGAAGTGTTGACGAGCGTGAGCTGCGCGATGCGGACGGGATCCTCGCGATCGACGAGCACGTCCAGCTGGTGATGAATGCCCTCGTAGGATCGCGAGAACCGCGTCACGCCCGCCTCGTGCCGGATCAGGATTCGGCCGCTCGTGGATGATCGCGGCAGCGGCCCAGGCGTCGGCGACCACGCGCGACCCGTATCGTCGTCGCGGATGAACAGCGCTTCGCCACCGTGGTCGATCACTGGATCGTTCGCGAACGGCGTCAGACGATTCTCGCGGCTGTTCTCGGACCACGTCGTCGCCGATCCGCTCGCGCTCAGGATGGTGCCGAATCGCGGGTTGGCGATCACGTTCACCCATGGCGCCGGCGTCTCCTGATCGCCTTCGAGGACGATCGCGTAGGTCCTGCCGCCGTCGGCAAATCCGCCGATGCCGTTGGGCAGCATCAATGCCGGCACGCCGACGGGCATGCTTGGCTGCGCCGGCGGATCCAGCGCGTCGGGATTGGCGAGCGCCGGCAGCGGCACCGCGGCAAACGGCGTTTGTGGCGGACGGGCCAGGTGCGCGCGCAGATCGCCGCGATCGGTCTCGAGCACGGCATGCGCCACGCCGTAGAACAGCGCGCGCTCGGCGCGGCCCAGGGTGTCGGCGCGCAGCAGGAACGCGCCGCCGGGCTGGTGCTTCCACATGCGCCACGGGCCTTCGTCGAGGAGCGCGGTGAGCCGTGATTGCGCCTCGTCGAGATAACTCACCGGGTGCTCGTTGAGGATGACGAGATCCGCCTTGATGCCCTTGAGCCGCCAGTATTCCTGCGCTTCGAGCGCTTCGCGGACGACGGTCAGGTCATCGTCGACGACCCGCACGAGAAGGATCGGCAGATCGCCGGAGATGCCGTGCGGCCAGAGGCTGTTCTGTCCGAGCTCGTTGGTGGCGAGCACGTCGGCGGGCGCCCGCAACGAGCCATCGGTGCCGACCACGCGCGAGGCCAGCCGCTCGAACAACACCGCATCTTCGTTCGAGATGTCGAGATGGCGGCGCATGCCTTGCGCGTGCGCGAGCGCGAGCGCCAGCGTCCGCATCGCCGTTGCCGGATCGCGGTAAGTGAGCGCGAGCGCGCGGGCCGTCTCGCGATCC
>Ga0207428_10002997_pt1 | contig 16680 bp, 12 predicted proteins | sample RhiMethybrSRZTD1_FD_187600 | JGI IMG/M metagenome (GOLD analysis project Ga0207428, IMG submission 187600) | Populus rhizosphere microbial communities from Tennessee, USA - Rhizosphere MetaG P. TD hybrid SRZTD1 (SPAdes) (version 3) | ecosystem: Host-associated > Plants > Roots > Rhizosphere >...
GCAGGCGCTCGCGCAGCGCCAGCAGCCGCGCCGCCTCGCTCGCCATCTCGGTGCGGCCGAGCTCCGCGGCCTTGCCGAAGCCGACGATCGCCGGCACGTTCAGCGTCCCCGAACGCATGCCGCGCTCGTGGCCGCCGCCGTCGATCTGCGCGGTGATGCGCACGCGCGGCTTGCGCCGCACATACAGCGCGCCGACGCCCTTGGGCCCGTACATCTTGTGCGCCGACAGCGACGCCAGGTCGACGCGCGCGGCGTTGACGTCGAACGGCACCTTGCCCGCGCCCTGCACGGCGTCGACGTGGAACACGGCGCCCTTCTCCTTCACGACCGCGCCGATCTCGTTGATCGGGTTCACGGTTCCGATCTCGTTGTTGGCGAGCATGATCGACACGACCGTCGTCTTGTCGGTCATCGCCGCCCGCACCGACTCGGCGCTGACCCGGCCGTCCTTGCCGACGGGCAGGTAGGTGACCTCGAAGCCTTCCTTCTCGAGGCGCTTGCAGGTGTCGAGCACCGCCTTGTGTTCGGTCTGCGCGGTGATGATGTGGTTGCCGCGGTCCTTTTGGAACTCCGCCGCGCCCTTGATCGCGAGGTTGTCCGACTCGGTCGCGCCCGACGTCCAGACGATCTCCTTGCCCGACGCACCGATCAGCGCGCCGACCTGGTCGCGCGCCGCCTCGACCGCCTTCTCCGCCGTCCAGCCGAAGCTGTGCGACCGACTGGCGGCGTTGCCGAAGACCTGGGTGAAGTAAGGCAGCATCGCCTCCAGCACGCGCGGATCGACCGGCGTGGTGGCGTGGTTGTCCATGTAGATCGGGAGCTTGAGCGTCATTTCGAAATCCCTTCGACCAGCAGCGGCGCGCGTCCGTCGTGTCCGTGGATGCCGCAGGTGCCGCATTCCGCCTGCGTGTGCGTCGGCTCGCACGATCGGCAGCTGTCCATGTACGCCAGCGTCTCGGTGAGATCGCCGACCAGCCGTTCGAGGCGCCCGATCGTCTCCTTGGTCTCGCGCAGCTTGTCCGAGAAGATCTCGCGCACGCGGTTCATCGCCTTGGGCGCCGCGTCCGACTCCTCCCAGTCGCGGAGGAACGCCTTGATCTCGGTCAGCGAGAAGCCGAGGTCCTGCAGCTTCGTGATCCAGTCGATCCGCTTGACCGCCTTGCCCGGGTAGAGACGAAAGCCCCCCTTCGAGCGAACGGCGGGGGCCAGCAGGCCGAGCTCCTCGTAGAGGTGAATGGCGCGCACCGTCTTGCTGGTGCGCTTGGCCAGCTCGCCGACCCGGAGCAGGGTCAGGCTGTCCGCCGAGATTTCCGCCATGGATGTGGTCACAAGTCGCATGTGTGTAACCTAACCCTTACGTGCACGTTAGGTTTTACATAGGTCACGTCACGGCGTCAAGACGAGCTTGCCGAAAATCGCCCGGGATTCGAGCAGCTTGTGGGCCTCCGCCACCTCAGCCAAGGGGAGCACGCGATCGACCACTGGCTTCAACCGGCCGGCGGCGAACAGCTCGATCAGGTGGAAAAGCCGAGCTTTGCTCGCCATGGTCGACCCGAGGATGCTGAGCTGGCGCCAAAAGACGTGCCGCAGGTTGAGCACCGGGGCGTGACCGGCGGTGGCGCCGCAGATGACGATGCGCCCGCCGCGCGCGCACGCGACGACCGATTTTTCGAACGTCGACGCGCCGACGTGTTCGACCACGATGTCGGCGCCGCGCCGGCCGGTCAGGCTCTTCACCTCCGCGACGATGTCGCCGGTCGCGTGGTTGATGGCGTCGTCGGCGCCCAGCGCGCGCGACGCCGCCAGCTTCGCGTCGGTCGACGCGGTCGCAATCACGCGCGCGCCCCACAGCTTGGCGATCTGGATCGCCGCCGAGCCCACCCCGGAGCCGCCGGCGATCACCAGGACGGTCTCGCCCTGCTGGATGGCGGCGCGTTCGACCAGCATCTGCCAGGCGGTCATGAACACGGTCGGGATCGCCGCCAGCTGGGCATCGTCGAGCGGGACGCGCGTGCGCGGCGCCGGCACCAGGTTGGCGGCGGGGACGACGACGAATTCGGCCTGCCCGCCCTGCGTCTGCTCGCCCAGCATCCGGTAGTCGGGACAGAAGGTGTCCCGCCCGGCGAGGCAGGCGGCGCAGCGGCCGCACGACAGGCCCGGGTTGACGAGGACGCGATCGCCCTCCGCCGCACCTGGCATCGGGCGCACGCCAGGGCCCAGCTGCGAGACGACGCCGCACACGTCACCACCCGCGACATGTGGGAAGGAGACTGGCAGCGCAGGCAGCCCCTGCCGCAGCCACAGGTCGATGTGGTTCATCCCCGCCGCGCTGACCCGTACCTGCACCTCGCCCGGCCCAGGTGTCGGCACGGGCACGTCACCAAGTTCCATGACCTCGGGCCCGCCGTGGCGGCGGAAGAGCGCGGCGCGCATCGCGCCAGGCTACTACACGGATTTGAGCGCGGGGCGGGCCGCGGTCGTCGTCGTGCGCGCGCCGCGGACGACTTCGGTGACGGCGGCCAGAAAGGCATCGATGGTCGCGTCCGGTAGCTCGCCCATGTTCGACACCTGCACGTGCCGATCGGCCAGCTCGCCCTTGGCGCGGTAGATGATGAAGCCGCGCGCCTTCAGCCCGTCGTACAGCGCGTCGACCAAGAGACCGTCGGGCAGCCGCAGCATCGAGATCGTGTGCGACTCGCGCCCGGTGTTGCTGAACGATTCGAAGCCGAGGTCGGTGAACAGCCGGCGGATGCGGGCGTTGCGCTTGCGATACAGCTCCCGGCGCGCGGGGACACCCCCCTGTTCGTAGAGCTCGTCGAGCGCGGTCTCGAGCGCGAAGAACGACGACACCGCGGGCGTGAAAGGCGTCTGGCGGAGCTCTGTCAGGTACTGCCGGTGGCGGGAGAGATTCAGGTAATAGACCCGCGGCGTGATGCCGGCGATGCGCGGCCACACCTCGGGCGCGACGCACAGGAACGAGACACCCGACACCGAGTGCAGGCATTTGTTCGCCGACGAGAAGCAGATGTCGACACCGTCGCGGACGACATCGACATCCTCGCCGCCGAGCGCCGACACCGCGTCGACGACCAGGGTGATGCCGCGCGCGCGGCACAGGCGGCCCACGTCTCCGACGGGGTTCAGCAGCCCGACCGACGTCTCGTGGTGGATCATCGCGACCGCTGCGATGTCGGCGTCGCCGTCCAGCGCCCGGGCGACGTCACGCGCGCTCGGCAGCTCGCCCCAGCGGTAGCGCAGCATGACCCGCGGGATCCCGTGCAGGGCCGCGATCTCGTCCAGGCGATCGCCGAACGCGCCGTTCGCGATCACCAGCAGCTTCTTGCCGGGCGGCACCACCGACGCGATCGACATCTCCATCGCCGCGGTGCCCGAGCCGGTCAGCAGCAGCATCTCGTGGGTGGGCGACGCGCCGAACGCGGGCCGCAGCTTCTCCTGCAGGCGGCCGACGACGGCCGCGTAGTCGCCGTCGCGGTGACAGACGTCGTAGTGAACCAGCGATGCCTTCACGCGGGCCGACGTCATCACCGGGCCCGGGCTGAACAACACGTGCCCGGGCTGGTCCTTCTCGGCGAGCAGCCTCTCGATCAACTCCAGCGTGCCGGCCGCCGACGACGTGGGCGCCGCCTGCATCGCCGGGCGGGCCAACTCGTCGCCGTACACGCGAAGCAACCACTCGGCGTGCAGCTTCATCTCGGCGCTGTCCAGGTCCTGCCACAGCTTGGTGCCGACGTCGTGCGCGACGACCAGGCCGCGCGCGGCGGCCACGGCGACCCCTTCCGTGAGTGATGGGCGATCCAGCCCGGTCAGGACCTCGATCAACGACGGCGCGATGACGAACAGCCCGGCGCTGACGGCGTCGTAGCTGGTCAACTGCTTGCCGATCTCCGCGACGCGCTCGCCGGCGAGCTTCACCTTGGTGGCGTCATCGATGTCGAACACGCGCGACAGATCGCGATCCACGCCGAGCACCGTCCGATCGCCCCCGCCGGCATGCGACGCGATCTCACGCACCAGCCCGGGCGCTACAATCTGATCGGCCATCAGCAGCAGGGTTCGCTCGGTGACGAACGCGCCCGCGGCCAACACGGACAGCCCGTTCGGCCCTTGCCAGTCGGCGTTCTCGAAGAATGTCACGCGGCGTTTCGTCGCCGCGGACAGCACCGTCGACGCGGCGATGTGCTTGCGAACGGCGGCGCCCGCGAAGCCGAGCGTGATGGCGATGCGCGCGACGCCCAGGTCCTCGAGCAGCTCGAGGGTCCGCTCGATCACGCTGCACCGTCCCACGGTGGTCAAGCAGTTCGACAGCTCGGCGTCGCCGCCGATGCTGGCCCCCTTGCCCGCGGCCAGAATCAACGCGCGCGCGACCATGTTGCGGAAGGAGCTTACGCGCCCGTTCGCCCGTCGTCACCAAATAGGCCGCAAAAACAGGCGCGACGCGCGATATGTCGGTGGCCGGCTGGCTCAGCGGGGGGCGCCCGATGAGACGTAACTCAACCCTTGCGCTGTCGGCTGCCGCTGACGGCGGCGAGCGCGTGAGGCATCTCGCGCAGCGGCTCGGCGCGGAACGTGAGCAGATAGACCGAGTTTTCGGTCTCCACGTAGATCTGATCGCCGCCGGCGTCGCCAAGAACGCGCCTGACGGGCGTCGTGACCATGCGGTGACCGTTGGGATCGCGGAAGATCACCATCCCCCGGCCGACGCTCGGGTAACTGATGAGGTACCCCGCATAGGTCCGCCCCACGCCCAGGGAGGCTCGCTCCCGGCCGTGATTCCGAATCTTTCTGGCGGTCACGCTAACCACGGGCTTCCAGGTTCCAATGTTAGCACAGGTCGTAGGAAGGGAACCTACCCCAAAAGGCCACGCCAGGCGGTAGCCAGGCTTCCGGATTCTCATCGACGGAATCGCGCGACGCCTTGACCCGCGAAAGCATGAGTATAATCCGCCGCTCCCATGGAATCCGCCATGCGGCGCGCCCGCTCTGGGAACCTGACGGCGCTTCTCGTCGTCGTTTCCCTCCTGGAATTCCTCATCAACCGGCTGGCGGGCCGGCTGTTCTTCCCGCGCCCGGCCCTGACGTCGGGGGGCTCCGGGTCGCACACGACACACGCGGTGAGCGTCGCAGGACCGTTCCTGTTCCAGCTCACAGCCTTCCTCGCGTTGGCCGTGATGGTCGCCGCGTTCGCGGGCCTGTTCCGCCGCGGCGAGCTGTATCCGCGGGCGATGCGGTTCTCGACGATCGTCATCGCGCTGATCTTTGCCGCGGTCAGCGGCTGGGCGATGGTCAGCGGCCACATCCTGCCGCAGCATTTCCTCTACCTCGAGATCTGCTTCGCGTTCCTGGCCATCTTGACGGCGACCGCGTTCGCGCTGTCGAAGGCGCCCGTTCGGCTCAAGATCGGCGTCGCCACGTTCGCGTTGCCAGGCGCGCTGCACGCGCTCGGCGTCGTGTTCGCGAGCCTGCGCGCCGGTGAGGGTCACGGCGTGGCCGCCGGGATCCGACGGGGCCTGTCGCAGGGCGGGCCAGCGCTGGTGCGGGCCGGCGAGATCGCGCTGCTGCTCGCGGGAATGCTGGCGCCGCTGCTGCTTCCGCCGCGCGCGTTTCGTGAACGGCGCTGGCAGGTTCCGCTGGGCGTCGCCGCCGCGCTCACCGCGGGCTTCGTGTTCGCGCTGGTGGGGCGCTTCGACCTGATGCAGGCGAGCGCTCTTTACGGACTGCGGCTCGAGTTGCCGCCGCTGGCGTCAGCGGAGGGCGTCGCGCACGTGCTCGCCTTCTTCGGCTGGATGTTCGCGACCATCGAGCTGATCGCCGACAAGGGCGGGATGCGTCTGGTCGGCTACGGCCTGGTGCTGCTGGCGCTGGGCGGCTACGAGCAGGCGTCGCCCGTCGAGCTGTGTCTTTCGGTTCTGGGGCTGGTGGCGATCGCTGTCGGCGAGCTGCGCGCGCTCCCCTACACCGACCAGAGCGTGCCGCGCGTCGGCGTGTCCGAGTGGCGGGCGTTCGTGGGGCGGCTGGCGGCGGGCGTGGGCGACGGCACCGGGCCCGACGACACGCGTCCCGAGGCGGTCGTCGTCGCGGAAGGCGAGCTCGAGGTGAGCCGCATCCAGACGCACCGCCGCGGCCAGCCGGTCACCATCAAGTTGCTGCGCAAGCGCGGCACACCCGTCGAGCTCGACGCCAGCTACGGCAACGCCGGTCATGCCGCGGCCGACGCGAGCATCGAGCGGCACCGACGCTGGCTCGCGCGCAGCCCCGAGCAGAAACTGAAGCTGCCGCGCGTGAAGACAGGCGACCCGTCGTTCGATCAGAAGTTCAGCGTTCACGGGGCCGCGCCGCTCGCGGATGCCGAGCTTCGCCGCCGGCTGGAGCGGCAGCAGGGGGACGGTGTGCTGACGATCTGGAAGGGGAGCGCCGCCCGCTACCAGCTCTCGCACCCGGGCAGTGGCGGCGAGGCCGCGCCCGCCGCGTTCGCCGGACAGGTCGAAGGCGCCGCGCCCGTGCAGTCAATCGTCGAGATTGTCGACATGCTCGCCGACATCGTCGACGCGTCGATGCCGGTCGCGAGCTAGCTAGCCCCGCCGGCGCGGCTATGGAGGGGGGGCGGGCTCGGGCATCGGGGCCGGGGAGCCGCCCGGCGCGGGGACGTTCGCGGTCGCCGAATGGTTCGGGCGTACGGGCTGGGTCTCGAGCTCGCGAATCTGGCGGCGCGCCGCCGGCGCGTCGGAGCCGGCGGGCGAGGCCGCCAGGTATCGCTTGTACGCCTCGATCGCCTGCGCCGTGTTGCCCGCCGATCGGTACGCCTCACCGAGTCCGAACAACGCCTGCGGAAAGTTGGGCGAGAGGTTGAGCGCGCGCTTGAACTCGCCAACCGCCGCCAGCGGCTTCTGCTTGTCGAGCAGCAGATACGCCGAGCTGGTGACAGCGGCGACGCCGCTCGGCTGCAGACGCAACGCTTCGTCGATGAACTTCTGCGCCTTCGCGGTGTTGCCGTTCTCCAGCGCCCGGTCGGCCTCGGCGACGAGCTGCTCGTAACCCCGGGGTGCGGCACCCTTCCTGACCGGCGGCACCGGCTCGGGCGGCATGTCGTCCGGCGGCGTACGCGTGGCGACCGCAGGCGGCGGCGCGGGCGCCGCGGCGGGCGGCGAAGGCGGCGCTGCCGGCGATCCAGGCGTCGGCGCCACAGCGGTCGCCGGCGCGGGAACGGGAGCGGACGGCGGCGTGGCGGCGGGCTGTACGGCCGGCGGTGTCGGCGCCGCGGCCGGCGGTGCCGGCGGCGCGCTGGGCGCCGCAGCCTGCGTGCTGCCAACGTCGACGGAGGGCCGCCCCTTGCCCAGATACCAGGCACCGACCATGAGGCCAGCGATCACGACAGCGGCGAAGGCGTATTTCCCCATCTTCCGCTGCGGCAGCACGACGCCGATGCTGTCGTCGACTCCCATCCCGGACAGTCCGGCCGCGATGTCCGAATCGAGCCGCGACGGGCGGCCCCGCTGACCGCCCCGCGAACGGCGACCGCTCATCAATACGTCATCGTCATCCTCGTCGGGTGACGCGTAGCCGCGCGCGCCGGCGCTGAGCCGCTGCGGCGTCTCGGGCTGGGTGGGACGCGCCACGCGCGCCGATGCCGCGCGGTCGGCCTGATCCACGAGATCGAAGAAGGGACGCAGTTCGTCCATGTCGCCCAGCCGGCGCGCGCTGGCGCCGGGCGGCGTGACCCGATCGGCGCGGCCCACCCGGCGCTCCACGATCCACTTCTGCAGCGTGGTCGGATCGCGGAACCGGTGCGTCTTGCCTTCCTCGGTCGTCAGGACCCAGGCGGGCGCCGCCATCTCGGTCGTGGGGCCCGGGGTGGGCGTGTTCACCTGCTTGCGCCGCGACACCACGAAGGTGTGCCCGCAGGTCGTGCATTGCACAGACGCACCGCGCTCGGCGACGCTATCGTCCTCGAGCTCGTATTCGGTCTGACAGCGATCGCAGCGAACGTCCATGAACCGGCCCAGCCCGCGGCCAAGCGACCGCTACAAGGCGGGTGACAACATACCATGGCGTCACTGGCTCGGCAGCGCGAGCGCGGCGGCGTTCAGAGACTTTCGGGGAACAGCGCGTAGAGCTGCGCCGGGGGCGGCACATACGGCCCGCGCACCATGAGGTTCCCGAGGTGATCGACGAGAAACCCACGATCGAACGCCCGCCTGAGCATCGCCGGCGCGGCGGCTGAGGCACGGATCACGGCGGCTCGGCCGGGCAAGCTGGCCGCAACCCCGTCGACCAGGGCGGCGAGCATGTCAGCCGACTCGGCCACCGCGGGACCGATGACGACGCGCGCGGGAAGCGCGCGGAAAAACAGGTATCCGCCGATCGTCTCGCCGCGCGCCTCCGCCTGGTAAATGAAGCCCCCGCCGGTCGAGGCGAGAAGCGCGAGATCGCGGCGGCGGTCGGCACCCGTACGCGCGCGATCGTAACGCTCGACGACCGGGAGATCGGCGGCGACCAGCGGTCGGACGCGCGGGTCGGTGGCTGCCGGCGGCTCGAGCTTTTCAGCGAGCAGATACGGGGCCACGTCGGACACGACGTAGCCCAGGCGCGTGTACAGACCGAAGGAATCCGGGTTGAAGCTGTCCTGGAACAGGCGAACGCTGCTGGAACCGGCCGCGATGCCGCCGAGCTCGCTCATCAGGGCGCGAGCGACGCCCGCCGGCGCGCCCGGGCGCGACGCCAGCGGGCCGATGCTGGTCACTGCACCGCGCGGGTGGGCGAAGCCGACGCCGACGATCTCGGACGCGGAGCGCGCCAGCGCGCAGCCCTCCGGATCGAGGTCGATGTACGCGCGGCACAGCCACGCCGCGCTCTCACGCGTCGGAAAGGGCGGGGCATGGCCGCGGCGGCGGTAAGCCGCGCCAAACGCGTCGAAGAGAATGCCGGCCGCCGCATCGACGTCCGCCTGGCCCAATCGGCCCACCTGGATCATTGGAGCCTTGATAGTAGAGTAAGTTTCTTGCTGCTTCGCTGGTTGCGGTCTCGGGCGCGCACGTCATCACGGAATTCGCGCTTGTACACCCAGGCCGGCATCGATCTCGAAACGCAGCCAGCGCACGAAACCCAGCGTCTCCCCGAACTGGATGTAGAAGCCCAGGTTGCGCATCACCTCGAACATGAAGCCATTGGCGTTGCGGATGCCGAAGTCGTTGTTCCTGACCTCCACGTTGTTTTGCGCGGTGGCGTCGTACACCCCCTGGATGGTGGCGAAGAACTTGAACGACAGCTCCGGATCCACCCAGTAACGGAAGCCGGGCGCGATCGCGAACTGGTGCGAGGTGGTGAAGTCGGTGCCGATCCCGAAGCGCACGTCGAGAAGGACATCCCAGTGTTCGGCGAAACCGAACGACGGCTGCACGTCGATGAAGAAGGGGAGCAGACCGGTGCAGACGCGTTTGCCTTGCTGGCCACAGGGGATCACGTCGTTGGTCTCGCGCGCGTAGGGAAAGATGCCGCGGTACCCGATGCCGGGCAGCATCGCGATGCCGAGCTGGTACTTGTGCAGCAACGACGCCTGCCGCAGCTTGGGGAACGCCTTGGGCGGCCGGCTGACACTGGGAAGGGGACCGGGCGGGGGCATGCTGGGCGGGGCCGGCCCGGGCGACGGCGCCGGTTCGGCGGGCGGCGGCGCCTCGAGCGCGGCGGGGGCCGGGGCCGCGTCGCCATCCGCGGCGCGTGCCGGCGAAGCCGTGGCGAGGCCGGTCGCCACCAGGAGAGTCATCGCCGCTACCCGCATGCCGGCGCCAGTCTAGTAGAAAGCCCAGCCGAGGCGAAGAGGGGGAAATGGCGGGCGGGATCGGCATGATCGGGGACGGCCGTGGCTCGCGCCGCCGGTTCCTCGCCGACGTCGGGCGCGTCGTCGGTGGCGCGGTCGCTGCGTCGTTCGCTCTTTCGCGGACGCGACCGGCGCTCGCGATCGGCGAGCGCTCGCTGTTTCGGTTCGCGCGCCTCGCGCTGCCAGGGCTGCCCGACCCGCGGCCCACCGCGCTGCGCCGCCTCGCCTGGGAGATCGTCCGCCGCACCAGCGTGGCGACCGCCTCCGACCCGGCGGAGATCCGGCTGGGCGATCCCAACCTGTTCCGCTATCCGTTCCTCGTGCTGTCGGGCGATCGGCGCTTCGCGCTGCCCTCCGAGGTCGACATCGCGCGGCTGCGCCGCCACATCACCTACGGCGGCTTCTTGTTGATCGATTCGGCCGAGGGGCGCGCGGGGGGCGGTTTCGACGACTCGGTGCGCCGCCTGCTCGCCCAGACGCTCCCCGGCGAGCTGCCGATACGCATTCCCGACAACCACGTGCTGTGGAAATCGTTCTACGTGCTGCGCGGCGCGCCCGGGCGCACGCTGGCGGCGCCGCACCTCGAAGGGGTGGAACGCGACCGCCGCCTGGCGGTGGTGTACACGCAGAACGATCTGGGCGGCGCGCTGGCGCGCGACGGCTTCGGACGCTGGGAGCACGAGGTGGTCCCGGGCGGCGACGACCAGCGGGAGGAGGCGTTCCGGCTGGCCGTCAACCTGGTCATGTACGCCCTCTGCCTCGACTACAAGACCGAGCAGGCGCACATCGACTACATCCTTCGGACGCGGCGGCAGCCCCGGTGACGTCGCTGTTCCACCTGCCCGCCGGCTACAACGAGTGGCGACTGGCGCTGGGCGCGACCGCGCACGTCGGGCGGATCGGCGTCGCGCTGCTGTTCATCGGCGCCGCGCTGGCCATCGCGCTGTCGATGCTGTCCCTGGCCGAGGAGCGGCGCGGCCGCGCCTTCCTGCTGCTCGGCCTGCGCATTTTCGGCGTCCTCGCCTGCCTGGTCACCGCGCTGCAGCCCGCGATCGAGCTGCGGCAGGTCACGCGGCTGCCCAACCGGGTGGCGGTGCTGGTCGACGCATCACGCTCGATGGAGGTGCGGCCACCTGATGGCGGACCGTCTCGCGCGGAACGGGCGGCGGCGATGCTCGAGCGGGCCGCCCCCCGGCTGGCGGCGTGGCAGCAGGCCGGCCACGAGGTCGACCTGTTCAGCTTCGGCGACAACGTCTCGCCCGCCACGAATGCGTCACTGCGCGAGCCGCCCGGGGGCGACGCGACCCGGATCGGCGAAGCGCTGGGCGACGTCCGGGCGCGCTACGCCGGGCGCGATCTGGGCGCCGTCGTCGTCATCTCCGACGGCATCGACACCGGGCGCATCGGTGAGGGCCCGCTGGACGCGGCCACGCGCACGGCGATCGACGCGCTGGGGGCGCCCATCCACACCGTGGGCCTGGGCGAGAAGTCGCTGCGCGATCTGTCGGTCGCCGCCGTGCTGGCCGACCAGTTCGCGTTCGTGCGCACGCCCGCCAGCATCGAGGCCGTCATCCGCCAGACCGGGCTTCCCGACCGGCAGGTCGAGGTCACGCTGGAACGCGATGGGCGGCCGGTCGCCAGCCGCAGCGTCGTGCTGCGCGGCGATCGCTCGGAGGAGAAGATCGCGTTCGACTGGCTGCCCGATCACCCCGGCAACTTCGTCTTCCGCATCTCCACGCCCGTCCTCGGGGGCGAGGCGCTCAAGAGCAACAACGAGCAATCGTTCGCCCTCAAGGTGATCCGCGATCGCGTCCGGGTGTTGCACCTGTCGGGCCGGCCGTCGTGGGACGAACGGTTCCTGCGCTCGATGCTGCGGCGCGATCCCAACGTCGATCTGGTGTCGTTCTTCATCCTGCGCACGGAGACCGACGAGCAGCCCTGGAACCGCAACGACCTGTCGCTGATCCCGTTCCCGACCTACGAGATCTTCGAAGACCAGCTGCGCTCGTTCGACATCGTGATCTTCCAGAACTTCAACTACGCGCCCTACGGCGTCGAACCGTTCCTGCCCAACGTCCGCGACTACGTCGAGGGGGGCGGCGCGCTGGCGATGGTGGGCGGCGATCTATCGTTCACGAGCGGCGGCTACGGCGCGACCGCGCTGCGGGACGTGCTGCCCGTCGAGCTGCCGCCCACGCCGCCCACGATGACCGGGGCCGGCGACGCCGATCTGACGACCGACACGTTTCGGCCGCGGCTGACGGCGGAGGGACGCACGCACCCCGTGACGTCGCTGCTGCTCGACCCGCGCGACAACGATCTCCGATGGGCGCGCCTGCCGCCGCTGGAAGGGATCAACCGCGTGCCGCGGGCGCGCAACGGCGCCACCACCCTGCTCACGCACCCGACGCTGAAGGGCGGCGACGGAAAGCCGGCGCCCGTCCTGGTGGCCGCCGACGCGGGCAAGGGGCGCGCCCTCGCCCTGCTCACGGACAGCGGCTGGAACTGGGGCTTCATGGCGGCGGGCGAAGGGGACGACGGCCGCGCGTTCCAGCGCTTCTGGGAGAACGCGATCCGCTGGCTGGTGCGCGATCCGGCGTTGACGCTGCTGCGCCTGGAGCTGGACCGGCTCGAGTACCGGCGCAACCAGCCGATCGCGGTGCGCGTGCGGGCGATGCACGCGGACTATTCGCCCGCGCCCGACGTCGAGGTGACGCTGACCGTCGTCAGCACCGCCGCTCCCCCCGATCGCGAGCCGATGCGCAGCCTGCAGGCCAGGACGGACGCCGACGGCGAGGCGCACGTCGACATCGGCATGCTGCCGCCGGGCGCCTACCGCCTGACGGGACGCGCGACCGTCGACGGGCGCGCGGTCACGCACCAAGAGATGCTCGTGGTCCGCGCCGGCGGTCCCGAGCTGGACGACGTCGCTGCCCGCGACAAGGTTCTGCGCGAGATCGCGCAGGCCTCGGGCGGCAGCTATGCCTTCGAGGAGCTGGGCAACGTCGCGATTCATTCGTCGCGCGAGGTGCGCGTGGGTCGGCAGCAGTCGGTCGAGATCTGGTCCGCGCCGCCGCTGCTGCTTCTCGGCGTCGCGCTGCTCGCGCTCGAGTGGGCGCTGCGCCGCCGCCTCGGCCACTCTTAGTACCGAGACAGCTCGCCCTCCACCTTGCGGCGGCGGCTGCGGCGGTTGTGGCCGCTGAACAGCACCAGCATCGCCAGCGACGGCACCAACCCCACGGCGCCGAACGCGCCCGACGCGACGTTGCAGCCGGCGCCGGCGGCCTCCGGTCCCAGCTCCTCGCCCGACTCCGGCGCGGTCACGTCGACGGTGGCGCGCCCGGTCTTGCCGCTGCCGTCGGTCGCCGTGACGATGATGGTCTGCGCGCCGTTGATGCCGGTCAGATCCCACTCGTAGGGCGGCGCCGCCGCCACCGCCGACAGCCCCTGCGGCATCACCTGGATCTCGACCTGCTTCACGTCGCAGTCGTCGCGCACGTCGACGCGCACCGAAAAATCGTGCTTGGCGGCGCCGTTGCCGGGCGACAGGAAGCGCACGAACGGGTCCGCGGTGTCCTCCATGCAGCCGAACGGGGACGGCTTGGGTCCGCCGGCCCATTCTCCCAGCGCCTTTTTCATCATCGCGTACGAGTTCTGCTTCTCGCGGTCGCAACGATCGCCGGTGACCGCGCTGTCGTCGTCGACGAAGCCGGTGGTGTCGTTACTGATGGTCGGGTACATGATGTCGTGCGGGTTGGTGGTGTGCTCCAGCCCGATCAGGTGCGCCTGTTCCTGCGCGATGATGACCGCCGTCTCGCGCGCGCTGCGGCCGCCCTGGAACGTGTAGGCGACGCCGCCGTTCAGGTCCCCACACTTGAACGGCGCGACGCCCGCGACCTTGTCTTCGGCCTTGCACCAGGCGCCGCCACCCGAGGTGATCACCTCGGTGTAGTACTTGCCGCTCGTCGGCCGCGTCAGCGTGAAGACGATGTTGAAGTCGGCATACCACGCGTCGAGGTACGCCTGGATCTGACGCTGGCACTCCACCAGCGTCGGCGCGAAGGTGCAGTCGAACCGGGGGACGCTGCCCGTGCAGGCGTCGTAGTTGGCCGTGTGCGTCTCGGTGCCGTCGGCGTAACGCAGGTAGAACACCTTCGGTTCGTGGCCGTTGCCGTCGCCGAGCGCGCCCCGCACCGTCGTGACGTCCATGTCGGCCGGCGCCACCATGTCGCCGTGCAGCGAGGCCCCCGCCGGGCCGGCTTCGGCGGGCCCGCCCGCGCCCGGCAGATCCAGTTCATCGCCTGCGCAACCGGGCGCGGCCGACGCGGCTGCACAAGCGAACAGGAATATGGAAACCGACTTCAAGGCAAACTCTCTCGGAACCCAACGCCGCGCCCTCGCTAGCCATGCACGCCGACCTGTGGCAGGGTCTGCAATATGCATCGGTAGGATGCAGTCGACGCTTTAGCATTCTAGCGTACATATTTTTTACGAACTATAACCACCCAGAACCCTCCAAATGGTCGCCGCCGAAAACTACGTCGCCGAGCTAGACACCAAGAACCAGGCCTCGATCCAGAGGATCGTGGACGCGCTCAGCGGCGCGCTCGCCAAGGACGGCGTCGACGTCGCCGACGCGGTGCGGTTCGCCCTCAAGGCCACCATCGAAACGGCGGAGGTCGCGGCGCTCTGGATCACCGACTGCGACGACCTGGAGATGAAGCTTTCGCTCGCGGAGCAGTGCGGCGACAGCGCCCGCCAGTGCCGCAAACTGTCGGAGCGCCTGGTGGGGATGGGCGTGGCTGGATACGACCCCCGCGACGGCGGCTACTCGAAGCTGTTCGCGTTCCTGCGCTCGCTGCAGACGACCGAGGAGCGCTCGTCGGCGGGCTACCTGACGGGCCGCGCGCTGTCGATGGCGCGGCTCGGGGCGCTGGCCGGGTTCTGCGAGCGCAAGGGGGACGGTGACAGCGCCCGCCTGCTGGGTGTCGAGATCATGACGCAGGAGCGGCGCTACTACGAGCAGGGGAAGCAGATGCTCGTCGCCGCGGTGGCGACGGAGGAGAGCCAGGCGCGTGCGCGCCGCGCCGCATACCGGACGCTCGAGCTCGCGGGTGAGACGGCAGAACCGTTGCAGCTGCGCAAGGCGCTCGGCAAACGCCGCCAGTAGCGCTCCGCGCCGACAGGCCGACTGCAGCCCGCTCCGAGCGCGCCGATTAGTATCGTATAGTCCCCGGCACTCACATGGCGACGGAGGGGCAACCCAAGGCGCCCTCGGCGTTTGGCCGCTACACGCTACTCGAACAGCTCGCCGTGGGCGGCATGGCCGAGGTGTTTCGCGCCAAGATCACCTCGTCGCACGGGTTCGAGAAGATCCTGGTCGTGAAGCGGATCCTGCCCCACCTGGCGGCGGATCCGAACTTCGTCGCGATGTTCATCGACGAGGCGAAGCTGACGGCGCAGCTCACGCACCCGAAGATCGTCCAGGTGCTGGACTTCGGCGAGGTGGCCGGCCAGTACTTCACCGCGCTGGAGTACATCGACGGCTTCGACGGGCTGGGCCTTCTGCGCGTCGCCGCCCAGAAGCGTGTGCACATACCGCGTTCGCTCGCGGTGTTCATCGTCAGCGAGGTGCTGGAGGCGCTGGACTACGCGCACAACGCGCGCGACATGGAAGGCAAGCCGATGCAGATCGTGCACCGGGACATCTCGCCGTCGAACATCTTCATCTCGAAACGCGGGGACGTGAAGCTGGGTGACTTCGGCATCGCGCACGCGCAGCGCCGCGAATCCAAGACCCAGGCGGGCACGCTGAAAGGGAAATACGGCTACATGTCCCCCGAACAAGTGGTGGGGCGGCCGATCGACGCGCGGAGCGATCTGTTCGCGGTCGGCGTCGTGTTGGCCGAGCTGGTGACGGGGCGACGGCTGTTCTCGGCGCCAGCCGATCTCGACGTGTTGCTCAAGGTGCGCGACGTGAAGCTAGATCGGCTGGACAAATACGGCGCCGACCTTCCCAAGGCGCTCGATCGCATCGTCCGGAAGGCGCTGACGAAGAGTCCGCGCGACCGTTTCGGCAGCGCGGCCGAGTTCCGCGACGAGCTGTCCGATTACCTGTTCGCCAGCGGCCAGCGCATCGGCCCCAGCGACCTGCGCGCCTTCACGGGCAAGCTGTTCGACACCAGCCCCGAATCGGCCGCGCGCCTGTTGCAGGAGGCGCGCCGCTTGGAGACGCCGCGCACGGCCGCCAAGCCGGAGGCGGCGGAAGCGGCGGCCGGAGCGCGCGCCGCCGCGCCGGCTGCCCACGGCGGTGCGGCCGCCGAGGGGACGCCGTTTCCCCAGATTCCGACGCTGGTCTCGGACGTGGTGTCGGACGCGCCCACCGCGGAGACCGCGGCGGCAGTGAGCCAGGGCAGCTGGCCCGAGGACGAAGAACACGGCCCGGACCCGTCGTCGCTGCGCGGCTTCACGCCCGTGTCAAAACCCGGCGAAACCGCCGCGCCCGCGGCGGCGATGCGGTCGCGACTGGGCCGACGCCCGACCACGCACAGCGACGTCGGAAAGTTCGTTTCGGCGGTGCCGAAACGTCCGCCCGACAGCGCGGGCGACGTCAGCATCATCACGCCGATGCGCCTGTTCTGCGGTCTCGCGCTTGCCGGCGAGACCGGCCTGCTCCACTTCGAGCTCGGAGACGTGCAGAAGGAGATCTTCCTGGCGGGCGGCGCGCCCGAGTCGGTGAGCTCGAGCAACGCGAACGAACGCTTCGGCGAATACCTGGTCGGCAAACGCGTGCTGGGGCACGCCGATCTGGATCTGGCGCTAAGCATGTTGCCTCACTACAACGGCAA
>Ga0207428_10002998_pt1 | contig 16680 bp, 13 predicted proteins | sample RhiMethybrSRZTD1_FD_187600 | JGI IMG/M metagenome (GOLD analysis project Ga0207428, IMG submission 187600) | Populus rhizosphere microbial communities from Tennessee, USA - Rhizosphere MetaG P. TD hybrid SRZTD1 (SPAdes) (version 3) | ecosystem: Host-associated > Plants > Roots > Rhizosphere >...
CCGGCCGCGCGCAGCGCCCGCTCGCAGTCGACGAGCGTGCGGCCGGTCGAGACGAGCACGGCGGGGCGGCCGCCCAGCCAGCGCGTCAGGTAGTGCGCCTTGGCGCGGCGCAGTGCGTCGAGGCCGTGCACGCTGGCCGGCGCGCGGCCGTGGCTGCGCGTCGACTGGCCCGCGTGCTGCCGCCAGCGATACAGCACGCGCGGCAGCTTGGCGGTCGGCAGCGGCGCCACGCGTCCGTCGTGCTCGAACCAGCGCAGCCAGAAGTCGATGTCGGCCGGCCACTCGCCGCGCGGCGCGTAGCCGCCGACGGCCGCCACGGCCTGCAGGCGATACAGGCCCGACTGGTGCAGCGCCGGGATCTCGACGAAGCGCTCGCGCGCCAGCTCGTCGTGACTGAGCAGCGCGTTTTGCCACGCGAGGTAGCGGCGCATGCCCGGCGTGCGCGCGCCGCACTGGGCGGCGCGGCTCGTCACCGCGCACAGCGACGGCTGCTCCTCGAGGCGCGCGGCGAGACGCGCCAGGCGGTCCGGCGCGCAGCGATCGTCGGCCTCCATGTGAGCGAGCAGGTGGGCGCCGCGGGCGGCCGCCGCCGCGAGCCCGACGTCGAGCGCCGCCCCGACGCCGCGGCCCGGGCCCGGCAGCACCGACAGCCGCGAGTCGCCGCGCGCGCGGCGCGCGAGCAGCTCCCCGCTGCCGTCGTCTGCGCCGTCCTCGCCGCGGTCGACGACCGCCAGCACCGACAGCTCGACGCCCCGCTGCGCCAGCACGTCGTCCAGCGCGAAGGGCAGCGTGCGGCGCGCGAGGCGCACCGGCAGCAGCAGCGCGATGTGCGGGCGCGGCGCGGTCACGTGGGGGGACTACTGTACGGGCGGCGGGGGTGGGGTGGCGCCGGGCCGGCCTTCGCTAGACTCTCGGCCATGCACGAGCTGCTCGTGGTCACGGCGAAGGAGTGCCACCCGCTCCGCGAGCGCATCCTGCGTCCGGGCCAGCCGCCCGCCGCCTGGACCTACGAGCTCGACGAGGCCCCGCGCGCGATGCACTTCGCGATCAAGGAGAACGGCCAGGTGCTGGGCGTGGCCTCGCTGCTGCCTGAGGCGCGGGAGGACGGCCGGGAGTGCTGGCGCCTGCGCGGCATGGCCGTGGTGCCGGACGCCCGCGGCCGCGGCCTGGGCCGCACGTTGCTCGGCGCCGTGCAGGCGGTCACGAAGCAGCGGGGCGGCGGCCTGTGGTGCACGGCGCGCACGAGCGTCGAGGGCTTCTACACGCGCTACGAGTTCAAGCGCGAAGGGGAGGTCATCGAGATCGCCGGCGCCGGCCCGCACGTGCTCATGACGTGGAACCCGCCCGACCGCGGCCGGGGTGTGCCGGCGTCGATCCACCGCGGCCCTGCGGCGCAGGGTGACGAGGAGGACGAGGGCGCCGAGCCCGACGCGCCCGACGCGCCCGACGCGCCGGATGCGCCGGATGCGCCGGAAGGCGCCGGGGACGCTGACGCGGGAGCCGCGCCCGGGATCGGTTGCGCGCCCCGCGGCGGGTACGGATAATCCGCCTCCTTTCGGTGTCGGGCCGCGGCGCGCATGTCGGCGTCCGGGCGGTCTCCGCCTGACGGTCCGTGGTCCGAGGGTGTCGGCGCGCGACCCACGGTCGGCGCGCCCCGCCGCGCGCTTCGCAACAGGTCTCGCCTCATCGTTGGAGTCGCCGTTCATGGTCGTGAAGAAGGTCGGAGTGATCGGCTGTGGCCTCATGGGCCATGGCATCGCGCAGATCAGCGCCCAGGCCGGGCTGTCGGTCGTGGTCCGCGAGTCGGACCAGGCGGCCCTGGACAAGGGCCTGCAGCGCATCAAGCGCAGCCTGGACAAGCTGGTCGAGAAGGAGAAGGTGTCGCGCCCCGACGCCGACGCCGCCGTCGGCCGCATCAAGGGCAGCCTGCGCCTCGAGGACCTGGGCGACTGCGACCTCGTCATCGAGGCCATCGTCGAGAACCTCGACGCCAAGAAGCAGCTCTTCAAGCAGCTCGACGGCCTCTGCAAGCCGACCACCATCTTCGCCAGCAACACCTCGTCCTTCTCGATCGGCGAGATGGGCACGGCGTCGGGCCGCCCGCAGCGCATGGTCGGCCTGCACTTCTTCAACCCGGTGCAGCTCATGAAGCTGGTCGAGGTCGTGCGCGCCAAGCAGACGAGCGACGAGGTCTTCGCCGAGGCCAAGGCCTTCGGCGAGGCCTGCGGCAAGGTGCCGGTCGCGGCCGCCGACACGCCGGGCTTCGTGGTCAACCGCCTGCTCGTGCCGTACCTGGCCGAGGCCATCCGCATGGTCGAGCGCGGCGACGCCACGCCCGCCGACGTCGACACCGGCATGACGCTGGGCTGTGGCTATCCGATGGGCCCCTTCACGCTGCTGGACTACGTCGGCCTGGACACGACCCTGTTCATCCTCGAGGGCTGGGCCAAGGCGGAGCCGAGCAACGCGCTCCTCCAGCCGCCGAAGCTGCTGCGCGAGAAGGTCAAGGCCGGCAAGCTGGGCCGCAAGACGGGCGAAGGCTTCTTCAAGTGGGACGGCGACAAGCGGGCGTGAGCGCCGCGCGCGCCATGCGCCGAGTCGTGCCGGCGTCGCTGGCCGGGCTGTCCGCGGCGCTGGTCGTCGCGGCGCTGGGCTGCTCGCAGCCCGACGCGTCGGCCGGCGTGCACGCGCTCGTGGCCGAGCGGACGCCGCAGTCGAGCGCGGCGGCGGCGGCACCGGCGGCGCCAGCCGCGCCAGCGGCACCAGCCGCCGCGCCGACGGCCGACTCCCCGCCGGCCGCACAGTCGGCGGCGCCGTCGAACACGATCACGCCGCGGCCGGCCGCGAAGCTGACGCGCGATCAAGTCGACGAGCTGGCCGACTCGGTGGCCGAGCTGCGCACGAGCCAGGGCACGGTGGTCATCGGCTTCCTGCCGGGCAAGGCCCCGAACACGGTCAAGAACTTCGTCGACCTGGCGCAGCAGCACTTCTACGACGGGACGAAGATCCACCGCGTCATCCCCGGCATGTTCATCCAGGGCGGCGACCCGACGGGCACCGGCGACGGCGGCCCGGGCTACTTCATCCCCGCCGAGTTCAACGACGAGCCGCACGTGCGCGGCACGGTGTCGATGGCGCGCCTGCGCCACCCCGACAGCGCGGGCAGCCAGTTCTTCATCTGCCTCGCGCCCTTGCCCTACCTCGACGGCGGCTATACAGCCTTCGGCCGGGTGCTCTCGGGCGACGAGGTGCTCGATCGGATCGAGAAGCTCGGGCGCGCGACCCCGCAGGGCACCCCGACCGAGACGATCACCCTGGAGCAGGTCCTCATCCGCCCCCGCTCGCCGGCCGAACGCCCGACAGCGAGCCATCCCTGAGCCGCCAGCCATGACCACGTTCTCTCCCGAGAGCCGCGCGGTGCTGAAGACCTCGATGGGCGACATCACGATCGCCTTCCTGGTCGACAAGGCCCCGCGCACCTGCGAGCACTTCGTGCGGCTCGCGCGGCAGGGCTTTTACGACGGCCTGACCTTCCACCGCGTGATCAAGGACTTCATCGTGCAGGGCGGCTGCCCGCGCGGCGACGGCAGCGGCGGCCCGGGCTTCACGCTGCGCGCGGAGTTCAACGACACGCCGCACGTGCGCGGCGTGGTCAGCATGGCGCGCGGCACCGACCCGCACAGCGCGGGGAGCCAGTTCTTCATCGTGCACGGCGACGCGCCCTACCTCGACAGCCGCTACACGGCCTTCGCCAGGGTCGTCGAGGGGCTGGACGTGGTCGACAAGCTCGCGAACGTGCCGGTCGGCGAGAACCGCTTCCGCGAGCTGTCGACGCCGCGCGATCCGGTGTTCATCAACAGCATCGTGCTCGAGGGGATCGAGTTCGACGCCAACGACCTGGCCGCCGGCATGCCGTCCGCGGCCGGCGGAGGAGCGAGTGGCAGCGCGCCGTCGGGCGAGGGACCGGGCGCGGCGCCGCCGATGAGCGGGCCGCAGGGCGAGAGCGAGGAGACCGACGAGGGCGACGACGGCGACGAGGCCGACGGCGACGAGGCCGACGGCGACGGCGACGGTGACGGCGACGGCGACGGTGACGGCGAGCCGGAAGCGGGGCGCGGCCCTGCAGCGCCCGCTGCGCGCGCCGAGTCGCGCGAGGCCGGCGAGAGCGAGGGCGAGGCTGGCGACGGCGAGGGCGAGGGAGCGGGCAACGCCGAGGGCGGCGACGCGCCTGCGCCGCGCGCGTCGGGACGCACGAAGGGGGGCGGCAAGGACGGCGGCAAGGACGGCGGCAACGGGCGGCGCGGCGGGCGCCGGGGCCGGCGGGGCCGGCGGGGCCGCGGGGCGGGCGGCGGCAGCGGCGGCGGGACGAGCGGCGGCTGAGCCGTCGGGGCGCGCCAGCGAGCCGGCGAGCAGCGAGCACGAGCAGCGAACAGAAGGTCGAGGGAGAGACGCCAGTGGCCTACGAGAACATCCTGCGCAGCGACCGCGAGGGCATCGCCTTCGTCACGGTCAACCGGCCTGACAAGCTCAACGCGCTGAACGACGCGACGATCGGCGAGCTGCAGCACTGCTTCGAGGCCGTGGGCGCCGACATCGCGGTGCGCGCGGTCATCGTGACGGGCGCGGGCGAGAAGGCCTTCGTGGCCGGCGCCGACATCGGCGAGCTCGCGAAGCAGACGCCGCTGCAGGCGCGGCCGCTCGCGCTGCGCGGCCAGAAGCTGATGAACACCGTCGAGAGCTGCCCCAAGCCGGTCGTCGCGGCCGTGAACGGCTTCGCCTTCGGCGGCGGCTTCGAGCTGGCGCTGGCCTGCCACCTGCGCACGGCCTCGGCCAACGCCGTGATGGGGCTGCCCGAGGTCACGCTCGGCATCATCCCCGGCTACGGCGGCACGCAGCGGCTGCCGCGCCTCGTCGGCAAGGGGCGCGCGATCGAGATGATCCTGACCGCCGCGCGCGTCGACGCGCCGACCGCCGAGCGCATCGGCCTGGTCAACAAGGTCTACCCGCAGCCCGAGCTGCTGGCCGAGACCGAGAAGATGGTGCGCAGGATCCTGTCCTTCGGGCCGGTCGCGGTGAGGTTCGCGCTCGACGCGGTCAACCACGGCAGCGAGATGCCGCTGTCCGACGGGCTGAACTACGAGGCCACCTTCTTCGGCCTGCTGGCCGCGACGGAGGACCTGCGGGAAGGCATGGCCGCCTTCCTCGAGAAGCGGCCGGCTAAGTTCCAGGGCAAGTAGGGTGGTGGCCACGAGCAAGCGCTTGCAGCCCAGGGCCAGTCGAGACACGAAACGGAGCTAGGAGTCACACCATGAGCAACCACGACCTCGTCATCCTCGGCGGCGCCCGGACGCCGATGGCCGAGTACTCCGGCACGCCGGGCTTCGGCAAGCTGTCCGGCTTCTCGGCCCTCGAGCTGGGCACGATCGCGACCAAGGCCGCGCTGCAGCGCAGCGACGTCAAGCCCGACCAGATCGACCACGTCGTGTTCGGCAACGTGCTCTACACGAGCCAGGACGCGCTCTACGGCGCGCGGCACATCGGCCTCAAGGCCGGCATTCCCGTGCCGGTGCCCGCGCTCACGGTGAACCGCCTGTGCGGCAGCGGCATCCAGTCGGTGATCTCGGCCGCGCACCTGATCCTGGCCGGCGAGGCCAAGACCGTGGTGGCCGGCGGCACCGAGAGCCTGAGCCAGGCGCCCTTCGTGCTGTGGGGCGCGCGCGGCGGCTACCGCTTCGGCCAGAAGTGGGAGCTGCAGGACATGCTCATGGGCAGCCTCTACGACACCAACTGCGGGCTGTTCATGGCGCAGACCGCCGAGAAGCTGGCCAAGAAATACAACATCGACCGCGGCGCGCAGGACGAGTTCGCCAACCGCAGCCACAGCCTGGGCGCAGCGGCCGTGAAGTCGGGCCGCTTCGCCGACGAGATCGTGCCGGTCGAGATCAAGAAGGGCGACAAGGTCGTGGGCAAGGTCGACACCGATGACCACATCAAGCCCGACACGACGCTCGAGGGCCTGTCCAAGCTGCGCCCGGCCTTCGGCCAGGACGGCACCGTGACGGCCGGCAACGCGAGCGGCATCGTGGACGGCGCCGCCGCGCTCATCGTGACCACCGGCGAGCACGCGAAGGCCATGGGCTGGAAGCCGCGCGCGCGCATCGCCGCCTGGGCCACCTGCGGCGTCGAGCCCAGCGAGATGGGCATCGGCCCCGCGCCGGCCATCCGCGAGGTCCTCAAGAAGGCGGCGCTCAAGCAGGACCAGATCGACTTCTACGAGATCAACGAGGCCTTCGCCGCGCAGTACCTCGCCGTCGAGAAGGAGCTCGGCCTCGACCGCGACAAGGTCAACGTGAACGGCGGCGCCATCGCGCTGGGCCATCCGCTCGGCGCGACCGGCACGCGCCTGCTGCTCACGCTCGTGCACCAGCTCGAGCGCGCCAACCAGAGCCGCGGCATCGCGTCGGCCTGCATCGGCGGCGGCCAGGGCATCGCGATGCTCATCGAGCGCGTCCCCGCCGGGCGCTGAGGCGCGGCGCCGTCACGCCCGACCGGTTCGCACGCACATGGTCCGTCCAGACAAGCTCATCCGACTGACGCCCGGCAAGCGGGTCCTGTTCCTCACCAAGGACCTCGACCTCATCGGCCGCCAGCTCCGCGGCGAGGTCGACCTCCGCATGGAGGACCTCTCGGTCGCCGACCTGCTCGACGACATCAACACCGACGTGATGACCCCGGCCTGGGTGTGCTTCAACCACCGGCCCGAGGACATCGCGCTGAACGCCTACGCCGGCCTGATGAAGGACGGCGAGCGGGTGTTCGGGGAGCGCGCGCTGCTCGACGGGAACTTCGAGGTCATCGTGAGCGGCCAGCGCAAGGGCACGGGCAGCTCGCGCGAGACGGCCGCTCAGTGCGAGAAGTGGTGCGGCATCCGGCTGGTCATCGCGGCCTCCTTCGCGCCGATCCACGAGCGCAACAACCTCAACCTCGGCCAGCTCATGGGCGACCACGCCCAGCTCGTGCGCCTGCAGCGCGGCGAGGCGCTGCCGCTCGAGGAGGTCACGCGCAAGTACGACCCGGTCACGCGGATGATGCTCGAGGAGGGCGGGTTGTTCCCCTTCAGCAAGGCGCTCTTCGAGGGCCGGATCAGCGTGCCGCGCCCGTCGGGCGACCCGCGCCGGCCGATGACCATCGCCGAGAAGATCCTCGCCGCGCACCTCGTGGGCGGCCCCGGGCCCGTGAAACCCGGCGACGTCGGCATGTTCAAGGTCGACGGCGGCTACAGCCACGAGTTCACCACGGCGCAGGTGCACGACTTCCTGCAGCGCGAGTTCGGGCCCGGCTACAGCCTGCCCGATGCGAGCAAGTTCGCGGTCTTCGAGGACCACCTGCTCTACGCCGACGGGGTGGCGCGCATGGCGCCCTACGTCGACAAGATCGCCACGCTGCGCCGGTTGCAGACCGAGTTCATGCGCCACACGGGCGTGCGCGACTACCAGAGCAAGGGCGGCATCTCGCCCGGCATCTGCCACGAGGTCGCGCGGCGCGACTTCGTCGACCCGGGCGACTTCATCCAGGCCACCGACAGCCACACCTGCATGGGCGGCGGCAACGACGCGCTGGCCTGGGGCGTGGGCGCGACCGAGTACGCGGCGCTGATCGTGTCGGGCAGCACCTTCGTGACCGTGCCGCAGTCGATCCGCTTCGAGCTGACCGGCCGGCTGCGCGCCGAGTGCACGGCCAAGGACGTGATGCTCTTCATCCTCGCGAACCACGCGCGGAAGGAGCTGACGCTCGATCGCGTGATGGAGTTCGGCGGCCCGGGCCTGGCCAGCCTCTCGCTCGACGAGCGCGCGACGCTGGCGAACATGGCCACCGAGTGCACCGCGAAGGCCGGCGTGTGCGAGGGCGACGAGGCGCTGATCGAGTGGATCGTCGCGAACCGGGCGGGCGCGGATCGCGCTGCGCTGCGCGCCAAGCTCGTGCTGCCCGACCCGGGCGCGACCTACGACGGCGGCGTGCACACGATCGACCTGTCCGCGATCCGGCCGATGGTCGCGCACCCCGGCGACCCCGACCGAGGCATCCCCAGCGACCCGACCAACGGCGCGCTCGTCTCCGAGATCGGCGACGTGAAGATCGACATCGCCTACGCGGGCTCGTGCACGGCGGGCAAAGTCGACGACTTCGCGATGTACGCCCGCGTGCTCGGCGAGGCCGCGCAGGCCGGCCGCCGCGTGGCCGACGGCGTGCGCCTCTACATCCAGTACGGCAGCGAGGCGACGCAGAAGGTCGCGCAGCAGCGCGGCTGGGACCAGGTCTTCGAGCGCGTCGGCGCGACGGTGATCAATCCCGGCTGCGGCGCGTGCATCGGCTGCGGGCCGGGCGTGAGCGAGACGCCCAAGCAGGTCACGGTCTCGGCCATCAACCGCAACTACCAGGGACGCAGCGGACCGGGCAAGCTCTGGCTCGCGAGCCCGCTCACGGTCGCGGCGTCCGCGATCGAGGGCAAGATCGTGGCCTACGAGCAGGGGATGTTCAGCCGGCGGCAGCCGGCCGACGCGGTGCGCTGAGCGTGTCGCCCGCGCGGCGCCTGAGGAACGGGCCCGGCTGACCGAGGCGTTCGAGGAGGAGCTCGAAGGAGCAGTATCATCCGAGGCTTCCTCCTCGTCCGGAGCGGGCCCATGACCGACGTCGACTTCCTCTGGAACATCGCCCAGCACGAGCAGCTCAGGTCGCTGGATCGCCAGGCCACGGTGGCGAGCGAGACCGCCCGACGGGCCGCCGCCGACCTGATCGACGTCCGCGTCGCGCTGGAGCGGCTGTCGCTGACGTGCCGCGCGATGTGGGAGCTGCTCCGCGAGGGGACATCGGTCACGGAGGCCGACCTGATCTCGAGGGTGCATGAGATCGATCTGCGCGATCATCACGGGGACGGCCGGGCCCATGCGGCCCCGAAGCACTGCCCCCGCTGCTCGCGCGTCAACAACGCGCGCCGCGAGAAGTGCCTGTACTGCGCGAGCGAGCTGGGGACCGATTCGGCCTTCGACAGCATCTGAGTCCGCGCCGGAGGTTCCGATGAGCGATCCGCAAGCGTGGCCCGCCCTTCCGCTCGCCGAGTGGAAGGACACCCTGGACACGCTCCACATGTGGACGCAGATCGTGGGCAAGGTGCGCCTCGTGCAGAGCCCGCTCGTCAACCACTGGTGGAACGTGCCGCTCTACGTCACGCCGCGCGGCCTGACGACCTCGCTCATCCCGCACGGCACCCGCAACTTCGCGCTCAGCTTCGACTTCATCGACCACGTGCTGCTCGTCGCGACCGTCGAAGGCACGACGCGCACGCTGGCTCTCGCGCCGCGCTCGGTGGCCGACTTCTACCGCGAGCTCATGGCCACGCTCGATGCCCTCGGCCTGCCGGTCGCGATCCACGGGAAGCCGGACGAGGTCGACGACCCGATCCCCTTCGCGCAGGACGAGACGCACCACAGCTACGACCCCGACCCCGCGCAGCGGCACTGGCGCATCCTGGTGCAGGCCGACCGCGTGCTCAAGGAGTTCCGCGGCCGCTTCATCGGCAAGTGCAGCCCGGTGCACTTCTTCTGGGGCAGCTTCGACCTCGCGGTCACGCGCTTCTCGGGGCGCCGCGCGCCGCCGATGCCGGAGGCCGACGCGATCACGCGCGAGGGCTACTCGCACGAGGTCATCAGCCACGGCTTCTGGGCCGGGAGCGGGAACATCGAGGAGCCGGCCTTCTACGCCTACACCGCGCCGCAGCCCGACGGCCTGCCGGAGGCCGCGATCCGCCCCGCGAAGGCCTTCTACAACCCCGACACGACGGGCTTCGTGCTGCCCTACGAGATCGTGCGGCGCGCGTCCGACCCCGACGCCGTGCTGCTCGAGTTCCTGCAGAGCACCTACGAGGCCGGCGCGACCCTGGCGAAGTGGGATCGCGCGGCGCTCGAGCGGGCCTGAGCCGCGAGGCGCGGGCCGCGCTCAGCCGTCGAGGAAGCGCACGCGCTGCAGATCGAGCGTGCGCACGTCGACGCAGTGCCGCGCGGTCGAGGTCTCGGCGACGAGGGCCAGCGTGGTCTGGCCGCCGAGCGCGGCCGGCACGGCCGCGTGGTGGTGCCACTCGGCGCGGCTGTGACGCGCCGGGTCGGGCGGCGGCCGCAGGGTGCGGCGCGCCTCGTGCAGCTCGACCGCGCCCGCCGCTCCCGGGCCGAGATGGAGCGTGGCGCGCTGCACCGGCTCGTCCGGGTCGCGGCACTCGACCCAGCCGTGCAGCCAGATCTCGCGGTCCGCGCCGGCCGCGGAGGGCGGGCGCGACTCGATCCCGTCGATGGCGCCGTCGAGCACGGGCGCCGGCCGCCACGTCGGCGCCTGCGCCTGCGATGGCGCCGCCGACCCTGGATCGCGCAGCGGCGTGGCGGCGAGCACGAAGACGTCCTGCAGCGCCCACAGCTCGCGCTCGAGCCAGCGCACCTCCGCCCAGCCGGCCTGCCGCGCCAGGCGCGCGACCTCCGGCGGCGCCACGCAGGTCGTGCCGTACTCGGCGCGCGAGAGCGTGAGCGACTCGCTGTCGGGCGCGAAGGCGAAGCCGTGCCCGTCGTCGCGCGGCGCCGTGGGCAGCCACAGGCCGTGCGTCGAGAGCACGGCCAGGCCATCGTCCGCGACCGCGCCGCGCAGCGCCGCCAGCCAGGCCTCGAAGCGCGGGCGCGGCAGGTGGCTGAAGAGCGAGGCCACGAAGATCGCGTCGAAGCGGCCGGGCCAGGCGATGCGCGCCGGGTCGGCCTGTGAGGCGAGGCACTCGACGCCGAGCCCGCGCGCCACGAACTCACGCGCCTCGGGGACGATCTCGCAGCTCGTGAGCCGCTGCGCGTCGACGCGGCCGAGGAGGTGCCGCGTCACGCGGCCGTAGCCGCAGGCCAGCTCGAGCAGCCGGACCGGCGCCGCCAGGCCGCGGCCCTGCGCGCCGAGCGCGTGCTGCAGCACGAGCAGCGCCTCTTGCCCGTTGCGCAGGTAGGTGAGCCGCTCGCGGCCGGGCCGCGTCTTCGACGGCACCGCGAGGCCCGGCAGCATCTCGTCGCGCGCGTGCACCTCGAGCGGGAAGCCGGGCGGCAGTCCCTCGAGGCGCAGCCACTCGGCGAGGCGCGCCCGCTCGTCGGGCGCGAGGGCGACGGTCTCCGCGCGGCTCATCGGCGCGACGATAGCGGATCCCCGCCGCCCCCGGCGCGGGGCGCTCGTGCGGGCCGCCGCGCGATGTGCTGAAATCGCGGCGGACCCCGACGGAGACAGGCGACGATGAGCGGAGACACACCAGCGCGGGCCGAGGATCGGCTGGCGGACTTCACGCGCGACACGCGGGTGCTGCGCATCGCGGCGCTGGCGGTGCTGCTCGGCGGCCTCTCCGCGGTCGTGGCGCAGGCGCTGCTCTGGCTCATCGCCGTGATCACGAACCTGGCCTTCTACCAGCAGCTCTCGGCGACCTTCCAGTCGCCCGAGCACCACCGCCTGGGCGCGCTCGTGATCCTGGTGCCCTGCGTGGGCGGGCTGCTCATCGGCCTCATGGCGCGCTACGGCTCGGAGAAGATCCGCGGCCACGGCATCCCCGAGGCGCTCGAGGCGATCCTGTTCGGCCGCAGCCGGATGCAGCCCAAGGTCGCGGTGCTCAAGCCGCTGTCGTCGGCGCTGTCGATCGGCACCGGCGGCCCCTTCGGCGCCGAGGGCCCGATCATCATGACGGGCGGCGCCTTCGGCTCGCTCGTCGGCCAGCTCTTCCACCTCTCCGCGGCCGAGCGCCGCACGCTGCTCGTCGCCGGCGCGGCGGGCGGCATGTCCGCGATCTTCGCCACGCCGGTGGCGGCGGTGCTGCTCGCGGTCGAGCTGCTGCTCTTCGAGTGGCGGCCGCGCTCGTTCATCCCCGTGGCCTTCGCCTCCGCGACGGCCTTCGCCTGCCGCCTGGGCCTGCTGGGCGCGGGCCCGATCTTCCCGATCCCTGCACACGCGATGCCGGGCGCGACGACACTCGCGCTGGCGCTCGTCGTGGGGCTCGTGGCCGGCTTGGGATCGGGCCTGCTGACGCGCCTGGTCTACGCCTGCGAGGACCTGTTCGCGAAGCTGCCCTTCCACTGGATGTGGTGGCCGGCCATCGGCGGGCTGTGCGTCGGCATCGGCGGCTTCATCGAGCCGCGCGTGCTCGGCGTCGGGTACGACACGATCCACGGGCTGCTGCGCGGCGAGATCGTGGGCGCGGCGCTCATCGGCATCCTGCTGGGCAAGTCGCTCGTCTGGGCCATCGCGCTCGGCTCGGGCACCTCGGGCGGCGTGCTCGCGCCCCTGCTCATGATGGGCGCGGCCCTCGGCGCCGCCGAGTCGCGCCTGCTGCCGGTCGGCGACGCGAGCTTGTGGGCGCTGCTCGGCATGGCCGCGATGATGGGCGGCACGATGCGCTCGCCGCTCACGGCGATGATCTTCGCCGTCGAGCTGACCCAGGACTTCGCGCTGCTGCCCGCGCTGCTCGTGGCCTGCATCGCGGCCCACGGCGTGACCGTGCTGCTGCTGCGGCGCTCGATCCTCACCGAGAAGGTCGCGCGGCGCGGCTTCCACGTCATGCGCGAGTACGGCGTCGACCCGCTCTCGGTCGTGCGCGTCGGCGAGGTCATGGAGCAGCGCGTCGCCACGCTGCCCGCGACGATGACGGTGGGCGAGCTCTCCGACCGCATCGGCCGGCACGACCCGCACGTGGCCGACCGCCGCGCGCTGCCGATCGTGGACGAGGCCGGGCGCCTGACCGGCATCATCACGCGGGGCGACGTGCTGCGCGCGCTCGAGCAGGGCGCCGACGGCGACACGACCGTGCTCGCGGCCGGCAGCCGCGACCTCGTCGTGGCCTACCCGGACGAGATCCTCCACGACGTGGCCGCCCGCATGCTGCGCAACGACATCGGCCGGCTGCCCGTGGTGAGCCGGGACGACCACCACCGCCTCGTCGGCCTGCTGGGCCGGGCGAACGTCATGCAGGCGCGGGCGCGCCAGCTCGACGAGGAGCACCGCCGCGAGCGCGGCTTCCGACGGCACGTCCCCGGGACCGTGAGCTGACCGCCGCTCGGCGCGGCACCACCGCTCAGCGCGCCGTCGGCTTCGCCACGCAGAGGCAGCTCGCGCCGATCGTGACGTCGGCGTCGGCCCAGGCCCGCTCGAACTGCTCGGTGGCCTGCCGGGCCGCGATCTCGGCCGGCGGTCCGCGGCTCTTCAGGCACTCGCTCAGGCCGTAGAGCGACCAGCCGTTGTCGGGCCACTGCGCCAGATCATCGCGGTAGACGGCCTCGGCCTCGTCGACGCGTCCGGAGGTGAGCAGGATCGCGCCGAGCGTGTGGCGCACGGGCAGCACCCACTCGGGCGGCTCCATGTAGACCAGCCCGTCCTCGAGCTGAGCCGCCTCGCGCAGCGTCGCGACGGCGGTGTCGATGTCGCCCTTGCGGTAGGCGATCTCGCCGTCGAGCACGCGCTCGGCGATGGCGAGCACGTTGTGCGCGGGATTGATCGCCATGAAGCGGTCGGCCGGGATGCGCTCGGTGGCCTCGCGCAGGCGCGCGGCCTCCGCTTCGGCCTCGGGCACCCGCCCCGTCGCCGCGAGCGCGACGCCGCGCGCGAAGTGCCACAGCGCCGTCTTGATCAGCAGGTAGTCGGGCGGCGGCGGCTCGGCGAGGATCCGGTCCCACAGGCCGAAGCGCACGTAGGTGTCGTAGGGGATGAGCAGGTAGGGCTCGATGAAGGCCGTCTGGCGCCGCGCGTACTCGTCGGGCACGCCCGGCACGACGCCGTCCGCCGCCTCGAGCGCCAGCGCCTGGCGGCCGTCCATCATCGCGGCGAAGGCCAGCATCTGGCGGTTGTGCGCCATGTAGACGTGATGGAAGTCCTGCTCGGGCCGCACCGCGCAGTAGGCCGCGTCCGCCGCGAGCGAGCGCTGGTTGCAGGCGATGGCCTCGTCCCAGTGCCCGAGCAGCACGTCGATGTGGCTGGGCATGTGCAGCATGTGGCCCGAGACCGGCATGAGCGGGCGCAGCCGGTCGGCCGCCGCCAGCGCGCGGCCCGGGTCGGACGAGGCCTCGACGGCGTGGATGTCGAGGTGCAATGCGCCCGGATGCTGCGGGTCGAGGCGCAGCACGTCGTCCAGCATCGCCACGATCTCGAGCGTGCCGTCCTTGGGCTGGCCGTCGGCGGTCCACAGGTCCCAGGGATGCAGGTCCATCAACGCCTCGGCGCACAGCGCGCCGACGTCGGCATCGTCCGGGTACGACGACCAGGCCTCGCGCATGGCCTCGGCGTAGGCCTTGTCGAGCGGGGCGCGGTCGGTCGCGGGTGGATCGGCGTAGCGCCGGGAGACCGCGGCGATGAGCGCGCGATCGGCCGGCGACGCGCGCTCGCTGAGGGCGAGTGCGCGCTGCGCCGCCGTCCACGCGGAGCGCTCGCGCTCGGGCGGCACGATCGGGTTGTTGATGTGCGCGCCCTGGCAGTAGGCCAGGCCCCAGAAGCCCATCGGCGACTCGGGGTCGATCTCGGTCACCGCGAGGAAGGCGCGCCGCGCCTCGTCGTGGTTGAAAGCGAAGGCGAAGGCCAGCCCCTGGTCGAAGTAGCGCTGGCCCTCGGGCGAGAGGGTGGCCACCTTCCGGCTGTGGGGGCCGATGCCGTCGAAGAGCTGCGGCCGCGGCTCGGCTTGGGCGCTGGCGGCAGCGGCCGGCGCGCTCGAAGCGGCCGGTGCGGCCGGTGCGCGATCGCCCGAGGAGCAACCGCTCACGACCAGGAGTCCGGTGCAGGCCAGGACGATGGGGCGTGTGTTCATGCCGTGCGACCATACCCGGGAGCCCGGGAGCGCGCGACCCCGGCGGGCGGCTACAGGTTCGGCGCGAACACGCATGCGCCGGTCTCGATGGCGCGATGCCAGCGCGGTCGGCGGCCCCACTGCACGGGATCGATCCGCGCGGCCCCGGTCAGGTCGGTCGCGAACATCGCGCGCATGCCGGCCCCGGTCTCCGGATCGATGACCAGCAGGTTCAGCTCGTAGTTGCGGCGCATCGACAGCGGATCGAGGTTGCTCGACCCGACCAGGCTCACCACGCCGTCCACGACCGCGGTCTTGGCGTGCACCATGACGCCCTTCCACTCCCAGATGCCGACGCCGGCGGCGAGCAGCCGGCTGTAGCTGCGGCGCGCCGCCGCCCCGGCGGCCGGATGATTGTTGCGGCCCGGCAGCAGCATGCGCACCTCGACGCCGCGTCGGGCGGCCGCCTCGAAGGCCTCGAGCACGCGTCGCGGAGTGACCAGGTAGGCGTCGGTGATCTCCAGGCTGTGTCGCGCCTGGGCGGCCAGCCAGGCGTAGAGGTCGGACACGCGGTGCGAGCCCGGCTCGTCGGCGGCGACGAGCACGGCCGGCGCCCGCGTGACGCGGCTCGCGGCGGCCGCCGCACGCGACGGCGCGGGCTCGCCGGCTCGCCGCCACAGCGACTCGAAGGCCCGCTCGACGTCGCCAGCCACGGGACCGCCCACGAGCAGCGCGGTGTCGCGCCAGCCGCAGCCGCCGGTCTCGGACGCCGACCAGTTGTTGCTGATGCACAGACCGCCGACCACCGCGAGCTCGCCATCCACGGTGAGCGTCTTGCGGTGGTCGCGGTGGCGCAGGCGCAGCCAGCTCCACGGCGCGAGCGGGGACAGCGGCCGGAAGGGCCGGACCGTCACGCCGTCGCGACGCAGCACGCGGGCGATCGATCCGCCGCGCACGAGCGCCGTGCCCACGGGATCGTAGAGCACGCGCACCTCGACGCCCCGGCGGGCGGCCGCGGACAATCCCTCCGCGAAACGCTGCCCCGTCGCGTCGCCGGCGAAGATGAAGTTCTCGAACAGGACCTGCCGGCGCGCGGCCGCGATGGCCTCGAGCATGGCGGGGAAGGCTTGCGCCCCGTCGCGGAGCAGCTTCACGCTCGTCATCGTGTGGGGCGCCGCGCCCGCCACGGCCGCGATCCGGTCCACGACATCGGGCCCGACGAGCCCGGCGAGCGGCTCGGACGGCGCGGACGAGGGCGGGGCATCGAGCATGGCCGGCACCATATCGCGAGGTGCGGGCCGCCGCTGCATTTCATAGGCTCTTGAGCCTCCTCCGGCCCTGCTTCGACCCGCCCGCCATGACTTCCGCGCCCGCCCGCAAGTCCCACCGCATCGCCGTGATCGGCGGCGACGGCATCGGCCCCGAGGTCGTGGCGGAGGGGCTCAAGGTGCTGTCGGCCATCGCGCCGCGCCACGGCCTCCGCTACGAGGCCGTGCAGTACCCCTTCTCGACCGACCGCTGGCTCGCGACCGGCGGCGAGCACGGCGGCGAGACGCTGCCCGACAGCGCCTTCGCCGAGATCAAGGACGGCTGCGACGCGGTGCTGCTCGGCGCCATCGGCGACCCGCGCGCGCCGGTCGGCCTCGTCGAGCACGGCGTGATCATGCGACTGCGCGTCGGCCTCGACCTGTTCGTGAACCTGCGGCCGATCAAGCTCTACGACGCGCGCCTCTGCCCGCTCAAGGACAAGCGGCCGGAAGACGTGGACATGGTCATCTGCCGCGAGAACACCGAGGACGCCTACACGGCGAAGGCCGAGTTCACCAACAAGGGCACGCCCGACGAGGTCGCGGTGCAAC